>ERZ1066122.2452-NODE-2452-length-12157-cov-4.034953_pt1 | contig 12157 bp, 10 predicted proteins | sample MGYA00382769_ERZ1066122 | MGnify/ENA primary metagenome ERZ1066122 (study PRJEB33369, sample SAMEA5778352) | biofilm metagenome | biome: Industrial cooling water; feature: Water cooling tower basin; material: Biofilm | place: United Arab Emirates | collected...
GGGCTTGATTGCACTGCGCAAGGAAAAGCACGCACTATACACGGAAAATATCGAGTTTTTCCACGAAAATCCAGACTCGAAAGTGCTGGCGTACACGCGCTGGAATGATGAAGGCTCTCGCGTCGTTGTGGTGGCGAACTTCTCGGATCAATTCCTGGCAGGTTATGAAGTCTCTGGCTTACCGGAAAATGGAACTTGGCACGAGTGGACTGGAGACTATGACGTGGAGGTTGGCGATCACCGATTGATGACAGATCTTGGAGGCTACGAAGCGAAAGTGTTTGTGTGGCACTAAGTCCAGCCTAAATTCGATCGCACGTAACCCGAAACGATAGAATTCTTGGAAGGTTATGTGCGATCGCATTGGGAGTCTGAAGTGCCGAAACAACGACTGGATGTATTAATCGTGGAGCGCAAGTTGTGCGAGTCACGGCAGCAGGCGCAGCGATTGATTCAGGCTGGCGAGGTGCGGGTGAATCAGCAGCTGGTTGACAAGGCAGGAACCGAAGTCGAAACGACCGCAGAGATTGAAATTAAGCAGCGATCGCAGTTCGTATCTCGTGGAGGCGAGAAGTTATTGAAGGCGTTGCAGACCTTTGAGATCCGGGTCAGCGATCGCGTCTGTTTAGATGGTGGAATTTCGACGGGCGGATTTACGGATTGTCTTCTGCAAGCAGGCGCGAAGTTGGTGTATGGGATCGATGTGGGCTATGGTCAGGTTGCATGGAGTTTGCGACAAGATCCAAGAGTGATCTTACGAGAGCGCACGAATATTCGGCATTTGAAGCCAGAAGAGTTGTATCAGACAAATCAACCGATTCCGGATCTTGGCGTTGTCGATGTGTCGTTCATTTCATTAACGAAAGTATTACCTGCACTATTCCAATTACTATCATCGCCGCGTGAGGTTGTGTTGTTGGTAAAGCCGCAGTTTGAAGTGGGGCGCGATCGCATTGGGAAGAAAGGAGTGGTGCGCGATCCGAAAGATCAGGCGGATGCGATCGCTCAGGTGTGGGAGGCGGCAGCAGCGATCGGGTGGAAGTATCGCGGGCTAACTTGGTCGCCGTTGTTAGGTCCGGCGGGGAATGTGGAGTTTTTGTTGTGGTAGAATGAGGTGGGAAGTGGCGAAGGGATTGGATTGGAGGAAATTCGACGGGTGACGCAAGCGGCGAGAGTCGGGTTGGTCGCGGATTAGGTCGCGGATTAGGTAGCAGATGTAGCGGATGGGCGATCATAGAGTGGGATAGAGCAAAAACGCGCAAATTTGAATGGATCGATTCTCTACGATCGCTGCGACCACACCACAATTATTTTTCATAACCGAATCGACTAATTCACCTGCACACTGCGATCGACAAACTCCCGCAACGTCTGCAACAAATCCTGCTCATTGTAAGGTTTAGAAAAATACGCCTCTGCTCCCAACTTCACCGCCAACCGTTGATGCTTCTCCCCACTGCGCGACGTTAACATCATCACCGGAATCGACTGAAGCGCCACATTCGCCTTCAACTTCGTCAGCAAGCCAAACCCATCCAGACGCGGCATCTCAATATCACACACAATCGTTTGCACCCGCAATCCCTGCTCCAGTCGTTCCAGCGCCTCCTGCCCATCCTTCGCCTGCTCAACCTGATAGCCCGCCTTCGTCAACGTCGCTGCCAAAAAGCGCCGCACATTCACCGAATCATCCACAATCAAAACAGTCGGCGCGATCGCGATATCCGTCGGCAAACGCTTCTGAACCTCACCCGGCAAGACCGCTTGAACATGAGGCTGATGGGTAATCTCGTGCAGAAATTCCGCCACATTCACCAACGCCACCACACGCCCATCACCCAGAATCGTACAGCCATTAAATCCAGGCGGCATCGCAAAAAGACCTGCAATCGTACGAACTGTCGCTTCTTGATCACTCCAACACCGATCAATATGAATCGCTACCATCTGCTGCCCTTGGCGCAAAATCATCACACTCGAAGTCGGCAACAAAGGCACAGTCTCATAGTCATGCGGCGCACGCGGACAATGAAACGTCAGCTTATCTTCCAAGCGAATCAGAGGCACAACTTGACCTTGATAGTCAATCACATCGCCGCCAAGTGTTTTCAGCACTGGACTCGAATCCTGTAACATCACCTCAGCGATCGCATCACTCGGAATCGCCAACAGCATCCCATTCGTCTCAGCAATCACAATCCGAACCGTCGAAAGCGTCACCGGAACCGAAAGCGTAAACGTTGTCCCAATGCCTTCTTGAGTATCGATCGTGATGTCGCCCCGAATTTGCTGAAGCTGCGTTCGCACCACATCCATCCCAATCCCGCGCCCCGATAGTTCTGTCACCTGATCCTTCGTGCTAAATCCAGGCTCAAAAATTAGAGAAAGCAACTCCGGAGCGCTCGCTGTTGCAAGTAGCGTTGGATCAAGTCCAAGTTGAGTGGCGCGATCGCGGATCTTATCAATCGGAATCCCTTCGCCATCATCCCGCACCACAATCACCGTTCGATTGCCTTGTTGGGACGCTTGAATCTGGATCACACCTTCCGCCGATTTTCCTCTCGCAGTCCGGCTTTCCGGCGTCTCAATTCCATGATCAAACGCATTGCGCAACAAATGCATCAACGGATCTTGTAGCATCTCTAGAATATTGCGATCGAGCAAGACCGACTCGCCTCGAACCTCTAACTTTGCCTGCTTGCCATACTGCGCACTCCACTCGCGCAACGCACGCGGAAAGCGATCGACAAGTTCCGAAAAAGGACGCATCCGCAACCGAGTCATCCCAAACTGTAGATGCTTCGCGGTTTTATTCAAGTGACGATAGTTCTGACTCATCTCATCTAGAGAAAGCGTCAGATCTTCGGTCGTCTCTTGCAGTTGCACGATCGTTTCCATCGCTTGCTGCGACAATAAATGCACATCCGTGTAGCGATCGAGTTCTAGCAAATCAAACTCAGTCGGCAAAGAATTGGCAATGCTAGAAGCAGCACTAGAAGCAACACTATCGTGACGACTCGGAATCGGTGACGCCAACGCTGGCAGCGACATCAAATCATACAAATCGCGAAGCTGTCGATTCTCCTGCTGCAACACCTTGAAGCGCTGCTGAAGCTGACGAGTCAACTGTCGCAACCGATTCAAGTTCATCTCCAACCCGTTACGATCGATCGACAATTCATCCAACCAGTTCTGCAATTGATTCAACTGCCGCAATGACACACGAATCGTAATGTCTTGCTCGTCTTCTTTGAGCGGCGTCACCGAAAGCGGAACCGACGTGATCGATTGAGTCACAGGCTGCGTGATCGGCTTAACCTTCGTCACTGGCTCCACGTTCGTCTTAGTTGCATGGACGAATTGATCTAGACCGATTTCTGTTGGAATTTCATTGAGCAATCCACCGATCACTTTCGCTTGTGCTTCTCTCCAGACCTGCAACGCAACCTCAGCCACCTTGCCTTCTTCTTCAGGCGTCGTCGCGATCGCTAACCGCGCTTCAACCGACTGACAAAGCTGCTCAAACTTGGGCAAATCTAGCATTTCCCCCAAACCGCCCAACTCTTGCGCCAGAATCATCACTTCCTCTCGCAAACAAGGCTGACCTGGCGTAGACAAAACAATCTCAAGACGCTGCAAACAGCCTTCCACTTCCGTCTCAAACAAAAGCGGAATCACATCATCATGCCCATCCTCGATCGACAGAACCGAAGCCGCCGTTTCGGGTTGGGTTTCTCCCAAGCGCGATCGCAGGTGTCCAAAAATCGGCTCCACCTCCTGCGCAATCCACGCAGCATCGATCGCTTGTTCCTGACGCTCAAACTCAATCACCCGATACAAACAACTCACCGCCGCCAGCAGCGATCGCTCTAGTTCCAAATCCACTGCAATCTCAGGATTCACCTTGAGAATCTTCAGCTCATCTTCCAACTGATGCGCCAACTCACTCAAAAACTTGAATCCCATCATGGCAGCACCTCCCTTCAGCGAGTGCGCCGCCCGTAACGCAGCATTCATTGCCTGCAAATCAATGCGTTGACCTGCCAATCCGTACAGCGTTGCTTCTAGCGTTGCAACATAGTCTCGTGCTTCATCCAAAAACTGGCGACGAATTTCATCTTCTTTTTCGTGTGACATAATTTCAGCGTTGAGAAGAGGGATTGAAACAGCGCGATCCAAACACAGCGATCGCGCTCGAACCTAGTTCACCTTGAACGTGCCAACGGAATCTTGAAGCTCACGAGCAACCGCAACCGTTTCCCGCAGCGAATCCGATACTTCGATCGACGATCCCGAAGTTCGCTCCGCAATCTGCGCAATGTCTTTCATCAAATGCGTGATCTGCTGCGACGTTTCAACCTGAGACACCGTTGCCTCCGAAATCGACTGCACAAGATGATCAATCTGATGAGACACCGCAATGATCTCCTCTAGACTGTGCTTCGCTTGCTCAACAAAATGCGTCCCTTCAACAACCTGCGTCGTTCCTTGTTCCATCGATTGCACCACCTCGCTCGTTTCGCGTTGAATATCCGCCACGAGTTGTTCAATCTCCCGCGTTGCATCGGCGGCTCGTGCAGCTAACGCGCCCACCTCCTCCGCGATCGCAGCAATCCCCTGACTCTCCTCTCCAGCCCGCGCTGCCTCAATTCCCGCGTTGATCGCCAACAAATTCGTCTGCACCGTAATCTGATTAATCAACGACACCACTTTAGAAATCTGCTGCGACGATTCGCCCAAGCGTTTCACCTTCTTCGCCGTATCTCCAATCGTCTGACGCAATCCTAAAATTTGCTGCACCGTCAGATCCATCGCTTGCCCTCCGGTTTCTGCGGTCAGCGATGCCGAACGACTCACCTCTGCGGCTTGCTGCGCACTCTGCGCCACCGTTTCGATCGTCTTCATCATTGCCTGCACCGAGTCTAGCGTTGCCGCCGTTTCATCCGCTTGTCGCAGCGCATCTTGAGACAGCGATCGCACCGCAAACTCATGACTTCCTAACGACGCATTCACCTGCATCGCCGTCTGCTTCACCTGACTGACAATCTGCTGAAGATTCTCCACGATCGAGTTAAAGAAATCCGCAACCGTTCCAATCTCACCTGCTCCCACCGCAGCCCGGACGGTTAAATCACCCATTGCTGCTTTCTCAGCATGTCGCAACAGTTCGAGCAGCTGCATTTCCATGCTTTCTTGATAGCGTTGACGCTCTGCGGCAAGGGTTTCCGCCTGACTCGTTCTTTGGCGCTGTTCCGTCAGTGTCACTTGTTCGAGGGCATCTCCCAAATGCACCGCAATCTGGGTAAACAAATTCACCTCTGCCACATCCCACACGCGAGGCGCAGAACACTGATGAACAACAAGCAATCCAATCAGCTTATTGTCCACCAGCATTGGCGCAACCATATTTGCTTTGACGTGGAACTGCTCTAGTTGCCCTCGATAACAAGGATCAAGATCCGCCTCATCCAAGTTCGGAATCAAATGAACCCGACCCTGCTGATACTTATCCACAAATTTCTGTGCAAAACACGGATCGCACACCTCAGCCCCCAAAGCAGGCGGAAACTCCAACGCCACCGATTCCGCCACAATTCGACCTTGCCAATGTTCGTCGAATAGATAAACCATCGCGCGATCGCTGTTCAACAATCGTCTCGCCTCTGCCACCGCAGTCTGCAAAATAATATTGAAGTCGAGCGTTTTGCGGATATTGAATGTTGCTTCATTCAATCGCTCTAACTTCTGCGAACTTTCGACTTGCTCAAACACCAACTTTTGCAGTTGGGACGCCATATAGTTAATGTTGTCGCCCAGCAAAGCAATCTCATCCTCGCCTTTGACCTTGATGCGAGTATCAAGATAGCCCTGACCCAACTTCTGAACCGCTCGTGACACACCAATGATCCGACGCGTCAGCCGACCTGCCGCCACTGCCGACGCCCACCCCACTAACAACGCCGCGATCGTTGTTCCAATTCCCACCGTGAGTAACAAATTACGCCGCGCCGCAAACGCATTCTCCACGTTGTTCCCCAGCATCACCTGCCAATTGAGATCCGGCAGTCCTTCCAACTTCGTCCAGGGAATATAGGTGAAAACATATTGACTGCGACTCCGAGGATCAACCGAGAATCGAGTCGTCAACTGCTGCTCAGACTGCATCGCTGAAAACGTCGGAAAGTTCTCGATCGCACTCTGATTAACTCGGTTCGCCTGCGAACTCAAAATCACCTGATTAGCCGGATCAACCAAGCTATACTCCCGCCCAATCAACGTATAGACCTGAAGCGGTTCGCTCAATCGCTCCAACGGTAACGTCGCTCGAATCATCGCGATCGTTCTTCCGCTCTGCGAATCTCGAATCGGCGCAGTGAAATACACCTCATACGCCTTCGTCTCTGGCGACAAAATCGCAGGACTAATCAATGCCCGATTCGCCTTCACTGCCTCCCGAAAGAAGGTCTGAAACGAGGGATTGTTCTGGTTTGGTTTTCCCACCTGCGCGATCGCTCTACCATCCAAATCCAGAATCGCCAAATTACTATAAAACCGATACGCCTGGTAGATTCGATCCAGCGTTGCTGCCCGCTCATTCACCAGCGCCTCTGACCGTTGCGCATCTGTAAACACAGGCAAATTCGCCAACACTTGAATATCCGCATAGCGCTCGGACATGTAGCGACTCACCAAATCACTCAACCGAGTGGCAGCCAGTTTTTGAGAATTAATAATCGACTGACTCAACGCCTGATCCGCAAGATAATAGCTCGCAGCTCCTACCGCCAAGACAGGCAACGTCCCCAAAACAACCGCGATCGCAGTTGCTTTTCGTTTGAGACTCATCGGCTTAGACGGCTTTGCCATAGCTTGCTTGGAGGTAGAACGTGAATCAGTCGGAAGATCAGACGAGAATTGAGAAGGAAGCGAATCCGACTTCGCAGAATTGAGTTGGTCAACCATAAATCTGAAGTATCTTGGGGACAGAACAGTTAGTCAAAACAACAACGACAACGTGAACTGTTTCATTAGCGATTCTGAAATGCAGAAGACTGCACAATCGCCTCAACATCTAACACCAGAAGCACTTCCTGATTCTTCAAGGCGCACCCATTCAAATAACTCATCGCCGTCGAGTGAGCATACCCTAACGATTGCTGTACCTCGTTTGCCGACAGCCAAATCGCTCCATGCACCTGATGCACTGCGATCGCAAACGCAGCCGCACCCACTCGCAGCACAATAAAATCATGATCTCGCGTCGGAGCGCCAATCTCACCGACTTTGAGAAATCGCGCAATATCGATCGCCCAAATCACCTGACCATTTCGATAGATTAGCCCCAGCACCGAATCAGACATATTCGGCATCGGGGAAAGGCGCTTCAGAGACACCGACACAACTTCTCGGACATAATGAATCGGAACGATCGCTGGAATCTTCTCTCCTAGCTGAAACTTGAGATATGCCTGTCCCGTCACTTGAGCAGGCGATTGGGAACTCAGGGTAAGCGCAGAAGCATTCACTCACTCAACCTCCTACCGATTGAACAGCACGAATCAATTGCTCACGAGTAAACGGCTTCGTGATGTAGACATCTGCGCCCTGTCTCATTCCCCACAACCGATCAATAGCCTGACTTTTTGAGGTACAAATGATGATCGGAACTTGCTCGGTTGCAGGATGTTTCTTGAGTGCCCGACAGAGTTCAAACCCGCTCATTCCTGGCATCACCACATCTGTGATAATCACATCAGGCTGATTCTCAACTGCTTTGTCCAACGCTTCTTTAGCGCTCACCGTAGCAATCACTGAATAACCACTTTCTCGTAAATAATGGCTCAGTAATTCGAGTTCCGAGGCGGTGTCCTCTACGATCAAAACCGTACTCATTAGAGTTGCTTTCATGTTGGTTCAGAGATAACTCAAGAAATCTTATTCGTGTTTGGATTTTGTTATATTTTTTGTCTGATTACTGTTGTGGCAAATGATTAAAAACCATTTTGATGAGTTCGGGTCGCGTGAACGGTTTCGTTAAATATCCAGATGCCCCGACAAGTTTTGCGCGCGCGCGATCGATCAGTCCAGTGTGTCCTGTCACCATAATCACTGGCGTGTCACGAAAGTGAGAGTGCCGACGCAGCATCGAACACAATTCATACCCATCCAAGTTAGGCATCCCCACATCCAGCAAGATGATGTCCGGCTTGATTCGCATAATTTGAATCAATGCCTTCAACGGGTCACTAATCATCTGCACCGTGAACTGATCATCAAGATACGTCCGAATCGCCTGCAAAATGGACGGACTATCATCCACACAAACAATCTTGTACTCGTAAGTTGGAGATGGCGGCGGCGGCGAACTTGGTGGAACAATCGGCTCAGAGGTTTCCGAAATGGTCAGTGCATTTCGAGTGATGTCAATTCGTTCTCGGTTCAGCAGTTCTCTCGAAAATGCTGCGTTCGTCTGCCTCGTTGTATTGGGTAACTGAGGCAATCGCTCTCCAGACTGCTCTAGAAATGGCAGCAGATCGATTGGACAAAGATTCGGAAATTCATCATAGCGCCGCTTTTCAATGAGTTCGTAGCTGCCTTCCTGAAGGGTCAAGAAAGCACTCAAAACCTCTTGAGTAACCCGTTCAACGAGTTTGGCTGCTTGCACAGGCTTGAGATATTTCTGCTCAAGCAACCACAAAACCGCCTGATAGTCTGGATGCACGTTCACCTGCGGATGAAACGGCTTGCGTCCATACAGAAAGCGAACTTGCGCTCTCAGAGCATTACCCAAAATCGGCACATGATGACTCAGCCGATAAAGGTGTCGATCGAGCCGCTCAAACGGCACAACTGAATTAGTCGCATACGTCAACCGACCCTGATCCACATAGAGCAACCAAGAGGTCAACTCACTAGAGACTTGCAAACATCCACTAGTTTGTTGGCGCACAAGCTCAGAGAGCAACTTTTGAGGATTCAAGCTCGCAGAATTTTGATTCACCATAGCAGCGATCGTGAGGGGGATTTCAACAGGTGCTGCTCAGAAATGACAAGTTTCGCAATCAACGAACCTGCACGACATGGACAAGACCTGATTTCTGGGCTTACTGGGCTAAATTCGGTAGTGCAGCCTCAACAGAACTTGAGAAATCAAACAATTCACGATTCAGTCTGACGAACCCTGACTGGAGAACAAAAAGATGGTAGAGCAGAAGCGATAGATGGCGCTGGACTGATTCAGTACGAATGATAAAGTAGCTTACTGGTAATTACGGAGAAAAACAAGTCTCTTGAAAAGGCTATGAAGACAAAAAATTAGTCGTCGTATTCGATCAGATTTCAGAACACTATTGTCAGAATCCTTTTCCTATGGAAGCTCCTGACATCATACTCAAAAGAAAACCGATCGCTTTTAGCTAAAAAATAATGCAAATGCTTCGTTTTTTACTCGTATTTACACGTAAATCAATCTGCGTGGATTCACGGTATTTCTTTATCAGAACTTCACGAATAACTCTCCGGATGACTCCGTAATTTGTCTGATGGGTTCATCCTTCAAAATTGAACCTTGAGCTTTACAGCACTTTTCACTCACATTAGCCACACTTTCATCCCTCATCCCTCATCCCTCATCCCTCATCCCTCATCCCATCCCTGCCTCGATCACTTTATGGTTAGCCCAAATGCAATCCGCTCTAACCCGAAACTCTCAACAGAAACCCACCATTCGTCGTCACCACCAAATCCTCTCCATCCACCGCAATCCCTGCCGGAATCCCAAACTTCTGCTCCTGCACATTCACGATCGCACTCACCTTCCCATCCGGCATCACCTGAATCACTAAGCCCGCATTCGTCGTTGCCACCAAGCGATCGCGCCAAACCGCCACATCAAACGGCAACCCAAACCCCGCCGATTTGAGATCCGCGATCGACGACACCTCGCCCTGCTCCGTCACCTGAACCAGATGCCCAAACGATTGCGCCACAACAAACGACCGATCTCGCATCGTAATTCCAAAAGGATTGCCAAACCGAGAGAGATCTGCGATCGCACTTGCCTTTCCCTGCGCATCCACTCGCACAAGCTGACTTTGATCTTCCACCACATCCTGCGAGAGCGTCACCCAATACACATCCCGATCCACAACCACCCCAAACGGCGCACCATACGCCCCACTCATCTCAGACAGATCCGCGATCGTCGAAACCGCCCCATCCGCCTTCACTCTAACTAGATAGTGCTGCGGCAAATATCCCGAAACTGTCACAATCAAATCCGTGCCCTGCTCCGTCATCCCAAACGGCACACCCAAATCCGCCTTCAACAAATCCGCCAAAACTGTCCTCGTCCCCGCAGGCGTCACCGTCAACAACTGCCCATCCAGCGTCGGCACAATATAGTTGCCCCCACTCACTGCTAGACTTTGAAGCGTATAAACATTCAACCCCTTCGCAATCACTGAAACCTGCACTACCGTTCAACCTCAGCAACCCAACCTCCGCAGTGTAACAGCCCGCCCCAATTTTCTCCCGCGATTCCTCCAAACTTCCGCCATCTCGCTCACACCCCGCACCTTTCCTGATTCCCCCTCCGTATCCCGATATTAAAACTATGTGCGATCGCTACCGAGCGATGTTACCCTCAACATGCGGAGACTTCCAATTTATAAAGTGCCATCCTATTCACCCCACTGCGCTCCTGTCTCGCGTCCCTGCACGTGAACCGAGTTCAGATAACTAATGTAAAATAGCCGAGTTCACAAAGACACTGTTCCTCCTCCGCCGAAAAGTTTTCCGTACGAGTGATTGTTTTTACGAACCTAATTCCAACAATCCTCCCTAGATCACCGTTATAGATGTAGAAAGTCGGATGAAAGCAACGAATTCTTCTCCCTCCGCTCCCTTTGTTCTTCGCTTGGTCGGCATCATTCTGATCTTGCTGTCGCTGATCGATTACCTCACGCTACTATTGCCGCCCAATTTCGCAGATAAAGCCTGGTTTGCAGATGTTACCTCTCGGATCGTCGATCGCGGCATCATTCCCCTCGTCGGGATGGGATTCCTCTTCGCAGGCGCATTTCTGGAAACCGGAAACTTTGCCCTGCCCGATCGCGCCAAAGCGATCGTGACCCCGCGCTTCTGGGCATTTGCTTCCTAGTTGCCTTCCCGTTGCATCTCAACAACACGCGCCAACTCTCGGATCAAGCGCTCAATCGGATCTCCAGAGAAGCCGACGACGCCGAAAAACAACTCGACGCCCAAGTCCAACAGCAGCGCGATCAGTTCAAAGCCGTCACCAGCGACCCCAATCAAGTCAAACAGATTGAGGAAACCTTGAAGCGAATCGAGGAAGCGCTCAACAGCAATCAATTGACGGGTGAACAAAAAACTCAAGCCGAACAGCAGCGCCAACAGTTGCAAGCCGTTCAATCGCTCCGCAGCAATCCGAATGCGGTAGAAGAACGGGCGAAAGAGATCCGCAACCAAGGCTTAACCGCAATTCGCGATCGCCGTCAACAACTCGAACGTCAAGCCCGTGGCGAATTCTGGCAACGGGGCGTCAGAGTGGGTATCGCCAGTTTGCTGCTCTCGTTTGCTTACTTCATTGTCAGCATTTCTGGCTTGCGGGAACTGGGAATTCTCAAAGGCAAACGCCGCCCCGCCATGCGCTAACAAATTTCTCATCCATCATTCGTAATTCGTAATTCAGGGCATCCTCAGAGTACGGATTACGAATTTTTTTATGTTTTCGATTTTCATCCTGACTCACAACGAAGAAACAGAAATTGCGGCTTGTATCGAGTCAGCGCTGCAATCTGACGATATTGTCGTTGTCGATTCGTTCAGCAGCGATCGCACGATCGAAATTGCCCAGCGCTATCCCGTTCGGATTGTTCAACATGCCTTCGAGAGCCACGGCAAACAACGCACTTGGATGCTCGATTCGGTTCCGGTGAAGCATGAGTGGGTCTATCTGCTCGAAGCGGACGAACGCCTCACGCCAGAATTGTTTGAGGAATGCTTGCAGACGATCCAAAATCCTCAGCACGTCGGCTATTACGTGGCGGAGCGAGTGATGTTTATGAATACCTGGATTCGTCGTAGCACTCAGTACCCACGCTACCAAATGCGCCTCTTTCACAAAGATCAGGTG
>ERZ1066122.2453-NODE-2453-length-12142-cov-46.500372_pt1 | contig 12142 bp, 12 predicted proteins | sample MGYA00382769_ERZ1066122 | MGnify/ENA primary metagenome ERZ1066122 (study PRJEB33369, sample SAMEA5778352) | biofilm metagenome | biome: Industrial cooling water; feature: Water cooling tower basin; material: Biofilm | place: United Arab Emirates | collected...
GCAGAACAGCTGGGGCGGCCCGCAGTTCGACCTGCCGCCGAGCGAAGACCCGGAGCCGCGCCTGCCGGCGCAGGGCTGGATCAACGACGCCACGGCGCGCGCGCTGTTCGATGACGCCGGCCTCGACTTCGAGGCGATGCGCACCGCCGCGAGCCAGCCCGGCTTCAAGCCGGTGCCGCTGAAGGCCACGTTCTCGCTGTCGCTGAAGAGCACGTCGCGCAGCGCGACCTCGCAGAACGTGATCGCGATGCTGCCAGGCACGACGCATCCGGACGAGGCCATCGTCTACACCGCGCACTGGGACCACCTCGGCCGCAACTTCTCCGGCGTGGGCGACCGCATCTTCAACGGGGCCGTCGACAACGCCACCGGCGTGGCCGGCGTGCTGGAGATCGCCGAGGCCTTCACCGTGCAGCGCCCGGCACCGGAGCGCAGCCTCGTGTTCCTGTTCGTGACGCTGGAGGAATCTGGCCTGCTCGGCTCGAAGTACTACGCCGCGCACCCGGCCATCCCGCTCGAGCAGACCGTCGCGGTGATCAACCTCGACGCCTTGAGCGTCATCGGGCCGACGAAGGAGCTGGTGGTGATCGGGCTCGGCAACTCGACGCTCGACGACATCGCCCGCGGCCTCGCCGAACGCCAGCAGCGCGTGCTGGTCGAGGAGAGCGAGCCGCAGAACGGCTCCTTCTTCCGCTCCGACCACTTCAACTTCGCCAAGGCCGGCGTGCCCGCGCTGTACGCCAAGGGCGGCGTCGACCACCGCGAGAAGGGCCGCGACTACGGGCTGGCCTGGAGCCGCGACTACGTGGCGAACCGCTACCACAAGGTCGGGGACAACCTCGATCCGGGCTGGGACCTGCGCGGGGTCGTCGAGGACCTGAACCTGCTCTACGGCGTCGGCCGCCAGCTCGGCAGCAGCCGCGAGTGGCCGAACTACGTGGAAGGCAACCCTTTCCGGAAGACGCCTGCGCGCGGGGCGGCGCGCTAGCGCGGGGCCCGCGCGAGCTGCTCGCGCAGCGCCGCGGCAACCGCGTCGGCGGCGGCCATCATGGGCATGTGGCCGCAGCCCTGAAGCAGGACCGTCCGCGAGTCCGGCAGGCCGGCCGCATAGCTCGCCGCGGCGCTGGCGTCGATGACGCGGTCGTCGGCGCACCACAGCAGCAGGGTCGGGGCGCGGATCCGCCCAAGCCGCGGCTGCACGGCGAAGGCCTCGTCGCCGCGCAGTCGGGCCAGCACGTCCTCCTCGAACCCGCGGTCGGCGACGCGGCGCGCGATCAGCGCGCGGTCCACCGGCCACGGCACCCACGGCGGATCGGTGAAAACGAGCCCGAGATAGCGCTTGAGCGTGGCGCGGTCCTCGACGGCGAACGGGTGGCCGCCGTCGAGCACGCTGCGGCCGAACGCGTTCGCCTCGAACGGCACGCCTGCGGCCGACAGCAGCGCCAGTCGCGGCACCCGCTCGGGCGCATCGGCCGCCACGAGCGCCGCGATATGGCCGCCCATCGAGTGGCCGACGAGCAGGTCGGGCGTGCGCGGCAGCGTGGCCAGCCACGCCGCCACCCGATCGGCCTGTGCGACGACGCCGTAGTCGGCGCCGGCAACGCGCGCGCTTTCGCCCCAGCCCGGAAGGTCGGGCGCGATGACCCGATGCGTTCCCGCGAGCGCCGCCATCAGCGGCAGCCAGTTTTCCTTCGCGCCGGTGAAGCCGTGCAGCAGCACGACGAGCGGCGCGTCGACAGGGCCGGCTTCGAGCTGCACGATCCGCGCGCCGTCCACGTCGAGCGCCCGCTCGGTGGCGCCGGCGTGCCAGCGCTGCGCGGCGAACCAGGCCTGCAGCGCCCAGTCGGGCCGCCATGCCAGCAGCGCCAGCACGAGCAGCGCGTCAATTGCGAGCACCAGCAGCAGGATCGTCCGCTTGCGCGGGCGCGCGCCGCCGCGGCTCGCGATCGACGGGCGCTCCGTCACCGGGCGCGGCTCACTTCGCGGCCGCGTCGAGCGCGGCCTGCACCGAGGCGCGCGTGATCGGGTGGTAGAACGCGCTGGCCTGCTGCAGCACCTGGCGGGCGAACGCGAGGCCCTCGGGCGTCTCGGCCAGCGCCTCGTAGGTCGGCAGGACGAGCTTGCGGCGCCCGACCTTGCGCAGGAACTGCGCCATGGCCGGCCGCGCCTCGAAGAGGCCCGCGCGCACCGTGATCGGATACCAGCGCTGGGCGATCTCGCCGTTGGCGGTGCCGGTCAGGCGGAACGCGGCATCGAGCTCGATCAGGCGGTCGGCGCCGATGTCCTCCGGCAGGCCTTCGAGGAAATGCACCCACTCCTGCGTGATCCATCCGCGGGTGTCGAGCTCGGCCGCCGCGGCGCGGCGCCCGACCCACGCTTGGCGGGCCGCATCGACGGCGTCGAGGCGCGCCGAGCGTGCCGGCACGGCGAATTCGGGGATGCCCGGACCCGCGATCCACGCCGCGAGTTCGGCCTCGGTGAGCTTGCCGGGACCCTTCGCCAGCAGCTCGCGGCGCAGGAAGGCCAGGAAGTCGTCGGTGGTGACGCTGCGGAACGCGTGCTGGTCGAACCACGCGCGCAGGAAGGCGTCGAACGTCTCGCGCCCGAAGCGGCGCTCGAGATCGTGCAGGAACCACGCGCCCTTCTGGTAGGCGACCTCGGTCAGCGACTCCTCCGGGTCGCGCCCCGGGAACGGCGCGAGCGCCAGCACCTGCTGCGCCGCGGGCAGCGTAGCCAGCTCGTCGCGCAGGGCCGCCTGCGCGACCACGTTCTCCATCGCCGCCTGCTCGGCGCCGAAGACCGCCTCGACGATGCGGTTCTCGACGTAGGTGGTGAAGCCCTCGTTGAGCCAGAAGTCCTTCCAGCTCGCGTTGGTGACGAGGTTGCCGGACCACGAGTGCGCGAGCTCGTGCGCGATCAGCGACACCAGCGACTTGTCGCCGGTGATCACGGTCGGGGTGATGAACGACAGCCGCGGGTTCTCCATCCCGCCGAACGGAAAGCTCGCCGGCAGCACGAGCAGGTCGTAGCGCTCCCAGCGGTAGGCGCCGTAGAGCGCCTCGGCCACGGCGATCATCTTTTCGGTGTCGGCGAACTCGGCGGTGGCCCGCTCGAGCACGGGCGCTTCGGCCCAGACGCCGGCGCGCGGGGAGATCGGCTTGAAGCGGAAGTCGCCGACCGCGATCGCGAGCAGGTAGCTCGGGATCGGCTGCGGCATGGTGAATCGGTAGTCGCCGTCGGCCTCCGCGGCGGGGTCATTGTCGGCGCTCATCAGCGCCATCAGACCCGGCGCGGTGCGGATGCGGGCGGTATACGTGAAGCGCACGCCCGGGGTGTCCTGCAGCGGAACCCAGCTGCGCGCATGGATGGCCTGCGACTGGCTGAACAGCACCGGCTGGCGGCCGCCGGCGGTCATGGCCGGCGTCATCCACTGCAGGCCCGACGCCTCGGGCGAGGTGCGGTAGCGGATGCGCACGGCGTCGGCGCGATCCGGCAGCGTGATGCTGAGCTTGCTGCCGAAGATCGGATCGCGCTCACCCAGCGTGAACCCCACGCGCTGCCACGGGCCGTCTCCGCTGCGCGCGTGGGCCCGCTCGATCGACAGGTCGCGGGTGTCGAGCACGAGCGCCGCCGGAGCGTCCGCCCGGGCTTCCGGTTCGGCCCAGGCCAGCGCGTGCGTCACGGTGCCGGCGAGCGTGCGGCTCTCGAAATCGACGCGAAGGTCGAGGTCGCTCGCGGTGATGCGCACCACGCGCGGCTGCGCGTGGCTGTGCTCGTCGACGCTGCGGTCGGCGGCGAGCAGCGCGGGACCCGGCAGCAGGGCGAGGGCGAACAGCAGGACGGACGGCAGGCGCATGGCGGGACCGCTACGGCTTCAGGACGCGGGAGGCCGTCGAGTCTACTGGAGCGCCGGCGCAGAGGGCTCGCGCGCGGGGCCGGATGGCGTCACTGGCGCGTCGTCGAAGGCGTTGCCCCAGCGCTGCAGCAGGCCCTCCCAGCGCCCGCGCGCCTGCTCGGCGGCGGCATTCCAAAGCACGGCCGCGAGCAGGCGCTGGCCCACGGCGGGCGCATCGACGTCGCCGGCCTGGGCCTCGATGTCGGCGAGCAGGGCGGCGCTGGCCTCGCGCAGGCGCGCGGGCGCGGCCGGGTCGTCCGCCAGTCGCTTCAGCGCGCGCAGCGCGTCGGCGATCCGGCCCTCGCTGGCCGCGAGCACGATGTCGGCCACGGGCGCGGCCCAGCTTTCGCCGGCCACCACGCTGGCGCCGCGCAGGTGCTGCACGGCCGCACCGACCCGCTCGTCGCGAAGCGCCTTCCATGCGACAAGACCCTGCAGCGCCAGCACCTCCGACGTTCCGCTGCCGACCCCGACGCCCGCCGGCGCGTCGCGCAGCCGCTGCACCTCCGCGCTTGAAAGACGCGGCCACTGGCGCCGATGGAACAGGGCGGCACGCGTCGCCGTCGCGACGTTGCGCGCGGTCTGGGCGCAGCCGGGATCGGCCTCGATCAGGTCGGCCTCGACCAGTGCGGCCGCGTCGTTGCCGTCCGCCATCGCGGCAAGCGCGACCGCGGCCCGCGCGTCGCAGAGCGTTCCGGGGCGCAGCGTGGGCAGCCCGGCCGCCGCGGCGAGCCGCTGCGCGACGCCCGGCTCGACCGCGTCGCCGTAGAAGCGCACGAGCGCCGGCAGCGCCGTCTCCGACGCCGCGCGCTGGCGCTGGTAGTCGGCGCTGTCGCGGAAGGCCGCAAGCTGCTCGGGCTCGGTGGGCGGCGCACAGCCCGCCGCGGCCGCCGCGAGCAGGGCGAGCGCCAGGGCGCGGGCGACCCCACGCCGGCGGGCGATCACACGCGGTAGCCGGCGTGGATGGCGCAGATGCCGGCCGAGAGGTTGCGGTAGTCGCAGCGCTCGAAGCCGGCCTCTTCCATCATCGCCTTGAGCTCGTCCTGCGGCGGGTGCTTGCGGATGCTCTCGGCGAGATAGCGGTAGCTGTCGGCGTCGTTGGCGAACAGCCGCCCGAGCCGCGGCAGCACCTGGAAACTGTGGAAGTCGTAGATCGGCCTGAACCACGCAGGCTTGACCTCGGAGAACTCGAGCACCATCGCGCGACCGCCCACCTTGAGCACCCGGTGCATCTCGCGCAGGGCCTTGGCCTTGTCGGTGACGTTGCGCAGGCCGAAGGCGATGGTGACGAGGTCGAAGTGGGCGTCGGGGAAAGGTAGGGCCTCGGCGTTCAGCTGAACCCAGCGCAGGCCGCGCACGAGGCCGCGATCGGTCAGGCGGTCGCGGCCCACGCCGAGCATCGCGGCGTTGATGTCACCGACCACGACCTCGCCGGCCTCGCCGACGCGTGCGTGCAGCAGCGCGGCGATATCGCCGGTTCCCCCCGCCAGGTCGAGCACGCGATCCCCGCGGGCGACATTCGCCGTCGCGACGAAATAGCGCTTCCACGCCCGGTGGACGCCCAGGCTCATGAGGTCGTTCATCAGGTCGTAGCGGGCGGCGACCGAGGTGAAAACCTCGCGCACGAGGCCGGCTTTTTCGGCGACGGGCACGTCGCGGAAGCCGAAGTGGGTGGTGTCGCCGGGGCGCGGATCGCTGCTCATGCCGCGATTATGCCGGAGCAGTCCCGACGGCACGCTCAGCCGCGGTCGAGTCCGGCGGCCGCGAGCGCGGCCTCGTAGGCCGCCCAGCGCGCCGCGTGCTCACGGCCGAGCTGGTGCAGGTAGGGCCACGTGAACAGGCCGCTGGAATGGCCGTCGGAAAAGCGCAGCGCCACCGCGTAGCGCCCGACTGGCTCCACCGCGTCGATGGCGACATCGCGCTTGCCGGCGACCAGCACCTTCTGCCCCGGGCCGTGGCCCTGCACTTCGGCGCTCGGGGATTCCACCCGCAGGTACTCGGCCGGCAGGCGATGCTGGCTGCCGTCGTCGAACGCGACCTCGAGGACGCGCGAGGCGCGGTGCAGGGTGATGGCGGTCGGCCGGGGCTCCATGGCCGTATTCGATCACGGCCGGCGTGAGCGCGGCCGCTATTCAGCGACGTCAGGGCGCGCTGAACACCCGTCGCGCCCACGCCCCCCGCACCCGCCGCCGCCACTATGCTGGGCCGGTCGACACCACCCGCCGGAGTCCGCCATGTCCCGTTCGATCCCGCGACGCACCGCGCTCGTCCTCGCCGCCGCCCTTGCGCTGCCGGCGGCCGCGTTCGACCAGACCCAGGTGCTGCAGCCCGCCGCTCTGGCGGACGTGCAGCGCGTCCACGTCGCCCCGGCGGTCACCGACCTGCCCGCGCCGCAGCGGCGCTTCGACCCGCGCCGGCAGCAGCCGCGTCCGGTGGAGGCGCGCGACGCCGAGGCCAAGGCGGCCGACTTCACCGCCGCGCTGCGCCGCGGTTTCGATCGCGACTTCGAACTGGTCGACGCTGCCGGGCCGGGGGTGCTCGTCGTCGAGCCGACCCTGACGCGGCTGGAGTCGAGCCGGCCGACCATGGCCGATTTCCGCGACCAGCCGGGGCTCGGTTTCGAGTCGGTCTACGCCGGTGGGGCCGCGGTGCGGCTCCGGCTGGTGCGCGACGGCGTGGAGGTGGCGGTCATCGAGGACCGGTACAGCGGCACGTTCGCCGACGGCCAGCCCAGGATCGGCATTTGGCAGGACGCCGACCGGGCGTTCTCGATGTGGTCGCGGCAGGTGCCGAACTGGGTGGCGCAGCCGCAGACCGCGTCGCGCTGAGCGTCCGGAACGACGCACCGACCACCGCCTCCCGCGAGGCGCGAGGGCCCGGCATGCCGGGCCTTCGCCGTTTCAGGGTTTGCGCTTCGCGCGCGGATGCGCGCCGTCATAGACCTTGGCGAGGTGCTGGAAATCGAGATGGGTGTAGATCTGCGTGGTCGCGATGTTGGCGTGGCCGAGCAGCTCCTGCACGCCGCGCAGGTCGCCGGAGCTCTCGAGCACGTGGCTGGCGAAGCTGTGCCGCAGCAGGTGCGGGTGCACGCGCTTCCACACCCCTTGGCGCATGGCCAGCTCGCGCACGCGCTTCTGCACCGCGCGCGGGGTGATCGGCGCGGCGCCGCGGCCGGGGAAGACGGGCGCATTCGGCTGCGCGGGCTGCGCTGCGAAGTACGCGGCCAGCGCCTCGCGGGCGTGGCGGCCCACCGGCACGACGCGCGTCTTGCGGCCCTTGCCGAGCACGCGCACTTCGCCGCCGGCCAGATCGAGGTCGCCCCAGCGCAGCGCGCACAGCTCCGACACGCGCAGGCCGGACGAATAGAACAGCTCCATCATCGCGCGGTCGCGCAGGCCCAGCGGCGCGGCGTCGGGCACCTCGACGAGTTGCCCCATCTCGTCGGCGTCGAGCACCTGCGGCAGCTTGCGCGGCGCCTTTGGCCCACGCAGGCCGGCGCTGGGGTCGGCGGCGATCTCGCCGTGCTTCAGCAGCCAGCGGAACAATGCGCGGCAGGCGGACAGTCGGCGCTGCACGCTGGCCGGCGACAGCCCGCGCGCGTGCTCGTCGGCGATGAAGCCGCGCAGCGCGAGGCCGTCGAGGTCGCCCCAGCGCGCGAGGCCCTGCGCCTCGGCCCAGTGGCGCAGCGCGGCGAGATCGCGGCGGTAAGCGTCAAGCGTGTGCGCCGAGGCCTGCTTCTCCACCGCGAGGTGGTCGATGAAGCGGGCGAGGTCGGCGTCGAGCGGGCCAGCCGCCGCGTCGTGCGTCGCCGGCGCGGTCGCGGCCATCGTCAGTCGGCGCGCGCCATCGCCGCGGCGAGCGCTTCGGCCATCATCTGCAGGAACAGCGTGCCCATGCCCGGGAAGAACCGGTTGGCGTCGACGCTGCCCACCGCGACGAGGCCGACGCCGGCGACCGGCAGCACCGCGCAGGAGGCCATCTGTGCGGCGGCATCGCCGAACAGCCACGCGGCGCGCTCCGGGGCCAGGCGGCCGCAGAACGGCTCGCCGCTGGCGATGGCGTCGCGGAAGGGCTCAAGGCGCGCATCGTCGGCGGCAATGACCTGCGCCCACGCCGCGTCGCCGACGCCGTCGACCGGCGCGAACGTCGTGACCCGCACCACATCGCCGGCGAAGTCTTCGCGCAGCACCGCCACCATCGCCGCGAGCGTCTCGGCGCGGGTGCGCGCGCGCATCAGCGCAAGCGTCAGCTGGTGCGTGCGCACGGCGAGGCGCTCGTTGACCTGCGCGTTGCCGGACAGCTCGTGCAGCCGGCGCGTGAGCTCGCGGTTCTTCTCGCGCAGCACCTCCAACTGGTAGCCCGCCAGCGACGCGCTGGCGCCGCCGTCCTTGGGCACGACGAGCGTCACCGCGAGGTCGGGAAACTGCTCAAGGAAGCGCGGGTGGCGGCGCAGCCACTGCGCCACCTCGTGGCCCTCGCTTCGCGCGCTGCGCTCGTCAGCCATGGCGGTCTCGCTCGCCGTCGAACCTGGTTCCTTCATCCCACCACTCCCCTTCGAAAACGAACGCGGCCGGGCCGCGCATGAACACCGACGCGTCGTCCGACGGCCAGTCGATGTGCAGCGTGCCGCCCGGCAGGTCGACGCGCACGGCGCGATCGACGCGGCCCTGCCGCACGAGGATAGCGACGGCCGCGCAGGCGCCGCTGCCGCAGGCCAAGGTTTCGCCGACGCCGCGCTCGAACACGCGCAGCGCGATGTGGTCGGGGGCCAGCACTTCGGCGAACCCGACGTTGACGCTGTCGGGGAACAGCGGCGAGCGCTGCAGCCAAGAGCCGATGCCCGCGACGTCGATGCGGGCCAGCGCGCTGCCGACCGTCGACGCGTCGGGGCCCGCATCCGCATCGACGGCGCGATCGCGCGCGGCGACCTCGATCAGCGCGTGCGGGTTGCCCATCGACGTCGCGCCGAACGCCAGCACGCCGAACGGGCCGTCGGCGACGTAGCGCGGCGCCTGCGCCGGAACGACGAGCGGAATGCGCGACGGCTCGAACGCGGGCACCGACATCGCCAGCCGGAACGTGCCGTCCGCCAGCGCCTCGGCCTCGATGCGCCCGGCCGGGCTGCCCATCGCGAAGCGCTCGCCGCGCGCACTGCCGTCGCGCGCCAGCCACGCCGCCACGCAGCGCGCGCCGTTGCCGCACTGGCCGGCGGCGCTGCCGTCGGCGTTCCAGATGCGGTAGTCCGCGATTGCGTCGGGCGCCGACGGCGGCTCGATCGTCAGCAGCTGGTCGAAGCCGATGCCGCAGTGGCGGTCGGCCATGCGCGCGGCCTGCGACGGCGTGGGCGGCGCGCTGCCGTCGCGCAGGTCGAGCACGACGAAGTCGTTGCCGGCGCCGTGCATCTTGCTGAAGCGACGCCGCGTCGGCGCCGGGCCGCTCATGCGCGCGGCGCGGCGCCGTCGGTTGCGGCGCCGGTTTCCGTCGCGGACGCGTCGGGCGCGGGGCGCACCAGATCGCCCTTGTTGCCGCAGGCCGCGAGCAGCAGGCAGCCCAGCAGGATCGGCAGGAGGACGCGGACGGATTTCATGCGATCGGACTCGGACCAGGCGACGGCGCGGCGCAGCGCGCGGAACGCCGCGGAGTATAGCCAGCGCGGCGCGCCGCCGATGAATACGTTTGCGGCTGGCGAGGCCCGCCAAGCGCCCCTGCGGCCGAAGGATTAGGCTGGCGAGTCGACGCCCTCACCGTGTGTTCCATGACCCAGGACGCTTCCCTTTTCGTGCTGTTCGGCGCCACCGGCGACCTGGCGCAGCGCATGCTGCTGCCCTCGCTCTACGCGCTGGAGCGCGACGGCCTGCTGCCCGGCGCGCTGCGCATCCTCGGTACGGCGCGCAGCGCGATGGACGCCGAGGCGTTCCGCGCCAACGTGGCCGAATCGGTGACCAAGGCGATCGCCGCCGGCGAGTGCAACGAAGCCGCGCTGGAGCGCCTCTGCGGCCGCTGCGAGTATGCGTCGGCCTCCGTCGACGACCCGGCGGCGCTGGCCGCGCTGGCCGCGCGCATCGCGGCAATCCGCGGCGACGGCGACGTGCTGGTGCACCTGTCCACCGCGCCGAAGTTCTACGGCCCGATCTGCGAGGCGCTGCACGCCGGCGGTGTGGCCGACGCGCGCATGCGGGTGATGCTCGAGAAGCCGATCGGACACGACCTCGCCAGCTCCATCGCCATCAACGAGGCGGTCGCTAAGGTGTTCCGCGAAGCGCAGGTGTTCCGCGTCGACCACTACCTCGGCAAGGAGGGCGTGCAGAACCTGCTGGCGCTGCGCTTCGGGAACGCGCTGTTCGAGCCGATCTGGAACTCGCGCTTCGTCGAGCAGGTGCAGATCACCGTCGCCGAGACCGTCGGGCTCGAAGGCCGCGGCGGCTACTACGACGAATCCGGCGCCATGCGCGACATGGTGCAGAACCACCTGCTGCAGCTGCTGACGCTGACGGCGATGGAGCCGCCCTCGCACTTCGACCCGGGCTCGGTGCGCAACGAGAAGCTGAAGGTGCTGCGCTCGCTGCGTCCGATCGAAGGCGAGGACGTCGCCACGCACACCGTCGCCGGGCAGTACACCGCCGGCGCGATCGACGGCAAGGCGGTGCCGGGCTATGCCGATGAGCTGGGCCGCAAGAGCCGAACCGAAAGCTTCGTCGCCATCCGCGCGCACATCGACAACTGGCGCTGGAGCGGCGTGCCGTTCTACCTGCGCACCGGCAAGCGCCTGCCGCGCCGCGCCACCGAGATCTACGTGAAGATGCGCGCGGTGCCGCATTCGATCTTCGACGGCGAAGGCGCCACGCCGGAGCCGAATGCGATCCTGATCCGCCTGCAGCCGGAAGAGCGCATCTCGATGATGCTGATGAGCAAGACGCCGGGCCTCGACCGCGGTGGCGTCAAGCTCTCGCAGGTGGCCCTCGACCTCGACCTGCACGACGCGTTCGCGCACGAGCGCAAGCGCATCGCCTACGAGCGCCTCTACCTCGACGCGCTGCGCGGCAGCGGCACGCTGTTCGTGCGCCGCGACGAGATCGAGTCGGCGTGGAGCTGGGTCGACCAGATCCTCGGCGGCTGGACCGCGCGCGGGCAGGAGCCGAAGCCCTACCCGGCCGGCACCTGGGGCCCGACCAGCGCGCTGGCGCTGCCCGAGCGCCACGGCCACAGCTGGCGCGAGTGAGCGGCGGCATGAGCGAGGGACGCCCCGCGATGAGCCCGCTGCCGATCACCACGCACGCGAACGCTGAAGCGCTCGCCGCGGCTGTCGCCGATCACCTCGCCAACGCGATCCGCGACGGCGTAGCCGCGCGCGGCGAGGCGTGGCTGGCGCTGGCCGGCGGCAGCACGCCGTTCGCGGCGTATCGCTTGCTCGCCGCGATGGACCTGCCGTGGCATCGCGTGCACCTTGTGGCCAGCGACGAGCGCGTGGTGCTGGCTGCGCACGAGAAGCGCAACGAGCGCGCGCTGGCGGAGGCGTTCGCTGCTGCGCGCGGCGTCACGATCCATCCGCTGGTGGCTGCCGACGGTGCCGAAAGTGACGACGCATCGGCGACGGACGAGCTCTCGCTGAAGACCGCGCGCGAATCCCTCGCCCCGCTCGCGCATCGCGCTTTCGACGCCGTGCTGCTCGGCATGGGCGCGGACGCGCACTTCGCGTCGCTATTCCCCGGCGTCACGCCGGCCGCCGCGCTCGACGGCGGCTCGCGCGATGCCGTCGTCGCCCTGACGCCCGACCCGCTGCCACTGGAAGCGCCCTTCCCGCGCGTTTCGCTGACGCTGTCGCGCCTCGTGGCTGCGCATACGCTGATGCTGATGATCACCGGCGAGACCAAGCGCGCCGTGCTCGACGCCGCGCGTACGCGCCCCGCCACCGACGCCCCGATCCACGCCCTGCTGGCCGCCGCGCCGGATCTCGCGATCCACTGGAGCCCCTGATGTCGCTGCACCCCGTCGTTGAACGCGTCACCCAGCGCATCGTCGAGCGCAGCGCGCCGACGCGCACCGCCTACCTCGCGCGCATCGAAGCCGCCCGCGCGAAAGGCACGGCCCGCGCCCGCCTCAGCTGCGGCAACCTCGCGCACGGCTTCGCCGCCTCGGGCGACGACAAGGACGCGCTGAAGCTGCAGGTCAAGCCCAACCTCGGCATCGTCACTGCGTACAACGACATGCTGTCGGCGCACCAGCCGTTCGCGACCTACCCCGAGCTGA
>ERZ1066122.2456-NODE-2456-length-12134-cov-6.333885_pt1 | contig 12134 bp, 10 predicted proteins | sample MGYA00382769_ERZ1066122 | MGnify/ENA primary metagenome ERZ1066122 (study PRJEB33369, sample SAMEA5778352) | biofilm metagenome | biome: Industrial cooling water; feature: Water cooling tower basin; material: Biofilm | place: United Arab Emirates | collected...
CCCCCGAGAGCAAGCGCAGCAAGCGAGACGGCAAGGGTGGCGAGGTGACGGGTGCGCATATGGGGTCGACTCCGGTTTCCGAGATAAGCGCTTGTCTGGCACCTCCCGGCGGTTTTGCAAGCGGAGCGAACAGCGGATCGCGCGGCATCGGCTCGTTCACAACCGATCGCTCGCGTAACTGACGATCTCGAACTCGATCCCGTCCCAGTCAAAGAAATAGAACCGCTTGCCGGGTTCATAGTCGGCGTGGTTGAACGGGACGAGGCCGGCCTGCTTTACAATCTCCTCCGCCGCGTCGAGGTCGTCGACCACTAGCCCGATGTGGTTGAGCGGCTGGCCTTTGACATGGCGCGGCACCGGATTGTCGTGGGTATAGACCGCCAGATAGTCACGCTGGCTGCCGACGTGGATGGTCCACCCGCCGAGCTGCGAGGGGCCGCGCCACCGTTCGTGCCAGCCGCACAGGGCCTTGAGCAGGCCAGCCAGCCGGTCGGGATCGCTGACGGTCACGTTGGCATGTTCGAGAAAGCCGGTCGGCATGGGTAAGTGCTCCTGTCGATCGATTGCCGGGATGGCGAATCGCAGGAACAGGAAATGCAACCTCAAGTGAACTTGAGGTCAAACGGAAAATGTGCGAGCAGCGTGAAATGAACGCGCGCGACCTGCTCACCATCGGCGATCTTGCCCGCCGCACCGGCCTGTCGGTGTCGGCAATCCGCTTCTATGAGGAGCGCGGGCTGGTGCATTCGCTGCGCACCCCGGGCAACCAGCGCCGGTTCCTGCGCGGCGAGATCCGGCGGTTGAGCTTCATCCTGATTGCGCAGAAGCTGGGGCTTTCGCTCGGCGAAATCGAGCAGGCGCTGGCGGGTCTGCCACAGGGTCGCAACCCCAACGCGCGCGACTGGGCGCAGATCAGCGAGGGCATCCGGCAGCGGATCGACGCGCAGATCGCCCAGCTGGAAAAAGTGCGCGAGGATCTGACCGGCTGTATCGGCTGCGGCTGTCTGAGCCTGACTAAATGCGCGCTCTACAATGCGGACGATGTCTGGGGCAGCCGGGTGACCGGGCCACGGGTGCTGGGTTAGGGCGCCCTCGGTTAATACTCCGGCCCCAGCGCCGGGTCGAGGTCGCGTGGCCGCACGAACCGGACCAGCTTGCCGCACCCTTTGCGCAGGTCCGCCCAGTCGTCGATCTCCAGATCGAACTTGGCGAAGGCAGCGGTCGGGAACTTGCGCGCGGCCTCGTCGAACAGGGCATTCTCGGCCGAGGGCGGAACGAGTTCCAGCAGCGCCTCCTGCAAGCCGGGGTTGTGGCCGCACACCAGGATCGCGCGGGCGGTGCCGGCATGTTCGCGGATCACTTCGAAGATCGTCTCGCACGAGGCGAGGTAGAGCCGTTCGTCCCACACCGGCGTCGTGCTGGGCATGGCCAGCTCTAGCGTCTGCCGCACCCGCGCCGCCGGGCTGGCGAGAACTTTTTCCCAGTATGTCCCGGCACAGGCGATGTCGTCGCCCAGCAGATCGGCCCCGCGCCGCCCGCGCTGGTTCAGCCCGCGATCGAAATCGCGCTCGACCCCGTCGTCCCAGTCGGACTTGGCATGGCGGAAAAGCGCGAGTTTCTTCACGGTGCCTGCCGATCCTCCACCAGGGGCTGTGCCGAGCTGCCAGAAACACCGGACTGGACCCGTTGTAAAGCCTCATCCAGCGAAACGCGCGAAACCGGTGTGCCGGGCGGGAAGGCGGTCAGCAGGCGGCTGGGAAAAGCGGCGGACAGCACGACGAAGTGCCCGGCATCGTCCTTGCTCCTGATCAGGCGGCCAAATGCCTGCGCCAGCCGGGCGCGGATCAGCCGGTCGTCGTAGGCGCTGCCACCCCCAGCGGCGCGCCGCGCGCGGTGGAGAATGTCGGGGCGCGGCCAGGGCACCTGCTCCATCACCACGCACCGCAGCGACTGCCCCGGAACGTCGACCCCGTCGCGCAAGGCATCGGTGCCGAGCAGGCTGGCGCGCGGATCGTCGCGAAACATGTCGACGAGCGTGCCGGTGTCGATCGGATCGACATGCTGGGCATAGAGCGGCAGGCCCGCCCGTGCGAGCCGGTCGGCGATGCGCCCGTGGACCGCGCGCAGCCGCCTGATGGCCGTGAACAGCCCGAGCACCCCGCCGCCAGCAGCCTCGATCAGCCGGGCATAGCCCCCGGCGAGCGCCGCGAGATCGCCGCGCGCGATGTCGGTCACGATCAGCACTTCCGCCCGCCGGGCATAGTCGAACGGGCTGTCGGCCTCAATCAGCACCGGGTCGAGTTCGAGCTGGGATGCACCGGACCGCGCAATCGCACTGCTCCAGTCGGGGCCATTCGTGCCCCGTTCGCACAAGGTCGCACTGGTCAGCATGACCCCGTGGGCCGAGGCGAGGACCACTTGGGCAAAGGGCTTCATCGGGTCGAGCCAGCGCCGGTGCACACCGATGTCGAACTCGCGCGCCTCGCTCCGTTCGACCGCCAGCCAGTCGACGAATTCGGGATCGGCCGGGCCGCCGAGCCGGTCGAGCAGGGCTTCCCATGCCGCGAGCAGGTCGACCCGCCAGGCGAGCGAGTGCCGCGCCCCTTCGATCCGCGCCCGGCCTTGGCCGTCGAGCCAGTCCGGCGGGTTTTCCAGCACGGCTTCCAGCCGCACCCCTAGCCTGGCGAGCGGCTGGCGGATCCGGGCGAGCGCCTCGGCGGCGTGCTGGGCCTGTTCGATCAGCTCGCCCGGCAGCCCGGCGGCCTCGGTCTCCAGCCCGTAGCCTGCGTCCTGCCCGCCGCTCTCGTCGCGGGCGTAGGCGGTCGCCCTGACCGCTGCGAGCAGCTGCTCCAGCGGCCCCATCGGCTCGCCATCGTGCAGCCGTTGCAGCCAGCCGTCGGAAGGGAGGGCATGGGCGGCCTTGACCGCCGCTTCGACCGCTTCGCCGCCCGCCTCGTCATAACTGGCGACATCGGCCAGGCGCGCGGCGAGGCCCCGGCGGCGGCCCTTGGCCTGGCGTTCCGGCCCGACGATCCAGCGGCGCAGCTCGATCGCCTCCTGCCCGGTCAGCGCGGCGGCGAAGGTCGAATCGGCGGCGTCGAACACGTGGTGCCCTTCGTCGAACACGATCCGGGTCGGGCGGTTGGCCGGGTCGCGCGCGCGGGCCGCGTTGACCATGACCAGCGCGTGGTTGGCGATGACGAGGTCGGCCTGCGCGGAGGCACGGCTGGCGCGCTCAATGAAGCATTTGCGGTAGTGCGGGCACCCCGCGTAGACGCACTCGCCGCGCTGGTCGGTCAGCGCCGCAATCCCGCGCTTGCGGAACAGCGTGCCGAGCCAGCCCGGCAGGTCGCCGCCGACAATGTCGCCGTCGCGCGAATAGGCCGCCCAGCGCGCGACAAGATGCGCCAGCATCGCCGCTCGCCCGCCGAACCCGCCCTGCAGCGCGTCCTCGAGGTTGAGCAGGCAGAGGTAGTTCTCCCGCCCCTTGCGCACCACCACCGGGCGCGACCCGTCGGCCCGGCGGGGCGGCCAGGCGCGGGCGCTCTCGTTGCGCAGCTGGCGCTGGAGGTTCTTGGTAAAGGTCGAGACCCAGACCGTGCCGCCCGAGGCCGCTGACCACAGCGAGGCAGGGGCAAGGTAGCCGAGCGTCTTGCCGATGCCGGTACCGGCCTGGGCGAGAACCACATGGGGACGGCCGACCTCGCGCCGGGGGGCGAACATGCCGCCCGCTGCGGCGGCATAGTGGCGCTGCCCGGGGCGGCGTTCGGCCTGGCTGCCGGTCAGGTGGTCAAGCTGGTCGGCGATGTCCGCCTCCGACAGCACGATTTGCTTCGGCTGCGGGCGCTCGGGCGCCTCTTCCCATTCGGGCAGGCGGGCGAACAACCAGCGTTCCGGCTGGTCCGGCCGGGGCAGGTGCGGCAGGAGCACCTGCGCCCAGGGCCAGCGCAACCGGGTGAGCGATTGCAACGCACTCCACGCCCCCTCACGCTCGGCCCAGTCGGGCGCGGCGCACTTCGCGATCAGCGCTGCCGCCGCCCGTTGCAGAAGCAGCGGGACCGCATCGTCGCCGTCCGGCTCGGGCAGGTCGAGCGCGTGGGCCAGCCCCTTGGGCGTGGGGACGCAGAACCGGGCGGGGTGGATGAAGGCGAACAGCTCCAGCAGGTCAAGCCCCGACAGATCGGGATAGCCCAGCCGGCTGGCAACCAGCGGCGCGTTGAGCAGCAGCACCGGCGTATCGGCAGCCCGGGTGATCGCCTCGCCCTTGGAACAGCCGCGCGTGGTACCGTCGCTGTCGCGCAGCCAGGTACCCGCGTGCGACGCGTGGAGGGCGGGGAGGGCGAGCGTGGGCGGCACAAGCGGGACGTTAGAACGAATATCGAACGTCGGGCAAGTCCGGTCGTCGCGGTAGCTATCGCCGCTGCCGCTCCATCAGTTCGATCAGCTCATTGAATTTCGCCCGTTGTTCAGCCTCGTCACCACTGGCGATGGCTTCGGCGACACAGGTTGCCGCGTGCGCTTTCAACACTTCACTTTCAGCTCTGGCGAGTGCGGATTTGGCTGCCTGAATCTGTGTCAGCACGTCGATGCAGTACCTCCCGCTGTCGATCATCCGGGCGATGCCACTGACCTGACCGGCGATGCGATTGAGCCGTTTGACCGTTGCTGCACGCGATGGGTCCATCTTTTTGATTCGATCCCTTCCAATACCCCTGGGGGGTATATATGAAGGCGGTCATGCGTGACCGCAACCCCCACCTCATCGCCTCCCGTCGCCAGGTCATAGCCAGCCTTGCCGGCCTGTCCGCCGTCGCTGCATTGCCGATGCCTGCCTGGGCGAGGGGGGGATCAATGCCGCACGCCCGGCGCGGGTTTGGCGAGCTGTCGGGCGAGGACATCCACCTCGCCATCGGCGATGCCCATTTCACGACCGGCGGCCGGTCCGGCCATGCCTATGCCGTCAACGGCACGGTGCCGGGGCCGCTGATCCGCCTGCGCGAAGGGCAGAACGTGCGCCTTCATGTCACCAACAATCTTGCGGAGGACAGCTCGATCCACTGGCACGGCCTGCTGCTGCCGTTCCAGTTCGACGGGGTGCCGGGGGTCAGCTTTCCCGGCATCCGGCCCGGCCAGACGTTCACCTACGAATTTCCGATCCGCCAGGCCGGTACCTACTGGTGGTACAGCCACTCGGGCCTGCAGGAACAGGCCGGGCACTATGGCCCACTGGTGATCGAGGCCGCCGACGGTTCGGATGGCCGCTACGACCGCGACTATGTGTTGCTGCTGAGCGAGTTCACCCCGCTCCATCCGCATGACATCATGCGCAAGCTCAAAGTCGGCGAACACTACTTCAACCGCCAGATGATGACCGCGACCGAAGGCGAGATGTCAGGTGCCGAGCGGCGCATGTGGGGCCAGATGCGGATGAACCCGCGCGACATTTCCGATGTCACCGGCGCGACCTATACCTTCCTCGTCAACGGTCACGGGCCGGACGACGATCTTGAGTTGCTGTTCCGTCCGGGAGAACGCGTGCGGCTGCGGATCATCAACGGCAGCGCGATGACCTTCTTCAACCTGCGCATTCCCGGCGTGCCGCTCAGCGTGATCCAGGCGGATGGGCAGGATGTGCGCCCGGTGACGGTCGACGAATTGCAGATCGGGGTGGCCGAGACCTACGACGTGGTGATCTCCCCGCCCTCCGGTGCCCATGCGATCGTGGCCGAGGCGATGGACCGGTCGGGCATGGGGGTGGCGCACCTGACGTCGCGGTCGGGCCAGCGCGCCACGCCGCCCCCGCTGCGCGAAGTGCCGACGCTGACCATGGCCGATATGGGCATGGGCGGCATGGACCACGGCGGCGAGGCCGGGGCGATGGATCACTCGGCGCACGGAGCCGGGATGGATCACAGCGCCATGGGCCACGGCGCCATGGACCATGGGAAGATGGACCACAGCAAGATGGACCACGGGGTCATGAGCCATGGCAGCATGGAGCATTCGATGCGTGACACCAGCCTCTTGCCGCCGCAGGTCAAGGTCGGGCCGGGGCTGGACATGGTTGCGCCGATGCCGGTGGACCGGATGGACTACCCCGGTCTCGGGCTCGACAGGGTGCCGCACCGGGTGCTGCGCTACACTGACCTCGCGGCCCTGCGGGCCAACCCGCACCGTACGATCGAGCGCGAACTGGAAATCCACCTGACCGGCAACATGGAACGCTACATGTGGTCGTTCGACGGCAAGGCGTTCTCGGCGGTGAGCGACCAGCCTATCCGGTTCGCCTATGACGAGCGGGTCCGGGTCAAGCTGGTCAACCAGACCATGATGGCGCACCCGATCCACCTGCACGGGCATTTCTTCGAACTGGTCAACGGGGCCGACCATATGCACCAGCCGCTCAAGCACACGCTGGTGGTCCAGCCGGGCGGGACAGCGACATTCGATCTCACTGCCAACGAACCGGGCGACTGGGCCTTCCACTGTCACCTGCTCTACCACATGCACGCCGGCATGATGCAGGTGGTTACGGTAAGGCCTTTTCCGGCATGACCCGGCTGGCCATCCCCCTGCTGCTGACCCTGACCGCAGTACCGGTTGCGGCGCAGGACCACGACGCGCATCAGCATCATCATCACGACCATGGTGCGCCGGCCGCCCAAGAGGCACCGCCTGCGCCGCCACCTGCCGAAGCACCCGCCGCAGCTGCCCGTGCATTGCAGGGGCCGCAGTTTGCCGCCGACGCCATCTGGGGCGAGGAAGCGATGGCCGCCGCCCGCGCCGAGAATGGCCGCATGCACGGGTCGATGCAGACCGGCATTGTCATGATCGAACGGCTCGAAGCGCGGCTGGGTGAAAGGCACGACGGCTGGCTGTGGGATGCGCAGGCATGGTACGGCGGCGATATCGACAAGCTGTGGTTCAAGACCGAAGGCGAGGGGGAACTGTCCGGCCCGGTCGAGGACGCCGAAGCCCAGCTGCTGTGGAGCCACGCGATCGGCCCGTTCTGGGACCTGCAAGCGGGCGTACGTCTGGATATCGAGCCCGAGACGCGCAGTCACTTGGCGCTTGGCGTGCAGGGGCTGGCCCCGTACATGTTCCATGTCGATGCGGCGGCATTCCTGTCGGACCGGGGGGACCTGACCGCCCGGATCGAGGCCGAGTATGACCAGAAGATCACCCAGTCGCTGATCCTCCAGCCCCGGATCGAATTCGAGCTGGCGGCGCAGGATGTTCCGGAGCGCGGCATCGGGGCCGGGCTGACCAAGATCGAGCCAGGTTTGCGCCTCCGATACAAAATCAGGCGCGAACTCGCGCCCTACGTCGGGGTCGAATACGAAGCAAAGGTGGGCCAGACGGCAGACATAGCGCGCGCTGCCGGTGACGATCCGGACGCGCTCAAGTTCGTGGTCGGCCTGCGCGCATGGTTCTGATGCGCGTCGCTCAAACCATCGTCACGATGGCGGCACAGGTGGCGATGCCAACCACGATGTTCATCGGAATCCCGATCTTGAGGAAGTCGGTGAACCGGTAATTGGCCGCGCCATAGACCAGCGTGTTGGTCTGGTATCCGATCGGGGTGGCGAAGCTGGCGCTGGCGGCAAACATCACCGCCATGATCAGCTGGCGCTCGTCCAGCGGCACGGCATCGGCGAGGCCGATCACGATCGGGGTCATGATCACGGCGACGGCATTGTTGGTCACAACTTCGGTCAGCGCGCTGGTAATGGCGTAGACCACGATCAGCAGGATCAGCGGTGAGGAAACCGCCAGCAGCGGCCGCAGCAGGTCTATCAGCAGTTCCACCGTCCCGGCTTTCTGCAAGCCAACGCCGAACGCCAGCATCCCGAAAATCAGCACGAGCGTATTGCCGTCGATCGAGCGCCACGCGTCCTCCGGCTCCATGCAGCGGGTCAGCAGGACCAGGCCGACGCCGGCCAGTGCCAGCGCTTCGATCGGGTAGCCGAACAGGGCGGCCCCGATGACCACCAGCGCGATGGTGCCGATCGCTATCGGTGCCTTTTCCCGGCGGAAAGCGCGCACCGGAGCTTCAGCGACATCGGCCAGCCCGACGTTGGACTGGAGCGAGACCAGCGCATCGTTGCCGGCCGCGATCAGCAGCCGGTCGCCCGCCCGCACCCGGGCATTGGCCAGGTCCGGCCCCGCCACATGGCGCGGGCGCGCCAGCCCGAGCACGCGCACACGCAGGCGGGAAAGCATCGGGATTTCAGCCAGACGCCGCCCGACAATCGGGTGGGTCGAGGAAATCATCGCCTGCACCAGCCGCAAGTCCTTTGGCCGTTCGGCTCCGGCGGTCGCAACGCCGCCACCCACCCCTGTCAGGCCGACGCGGAAATCGTAGGCTTCGGCCAGCGACGCAAGTTCGGCGGGCGAGGCCGCAACGATCAGCTGGTCGCCCACTTCCAGCACATGATCGTCGATCTCCTTGCGGACAATCTCGCCCCCGCGCTTGACCCCGACAATCCGCACCCCCGGTCGGCGCACCAGGGGCGTGGCCTTTACCTTGATGCCCACCAGTTCGCTGTTCTCGACCAGCACCAGGCTGGAGAGGTAGCTGTCGTTTTCGCCTTGCTCGTCGATGGCATGGTCGGGCCGGTCGGGCAGGAGCACCCGGCCGAACAGCACCATCAGAGTAATCCCGGCCGCGGCGGCGACCAGTCCGACCTTGGTCATCTCGAAGATGCCGAACGGCTCCTCGCCAAAGCTCTGCGCGACGCCATCGACCAGCAGGTTGGTCGAAGTGCCGATCAGGGTCAGCGTGCCCCCCAGGATCGACAGGTAGGAGACCGGGATAAGCAGGCGGGTCGGTGAAATCTTCAGCACCCGGGCCAGCCGCTTCACGATCGGGATCATCACGATGACCACCGGGGTGTTGTTCATGAACGCCGAGGCGGCGACCGTCCCCGCGCCGATTTCACCCACTGCCAGGCGCGGATGGCGCAGGGTGCGGCGGATGATCCAGCCCGATATCGCCTCCAGCGTCCCGGTTCGCAGCAGCGCGCCACTGAGGATGAACATCGCGCCGATGGTGATCGGGGCCGGGTTGCTGAACACCGACAGCAGATCCTGCGGCGTGACGTAGCCCAGCACCAGCATCACGATCGCCCCAGCGGCGGCGATCACCACAGGCGGGCGCCGCTCCATCGCAAACGCCACCAGCAGGCCGACCAGCAGGACCAGCCCGATCGCAGCGCTGTGCGCCGACAGGAAACCGGTCAGGAACTCAGGCAAGCAAGGCTATCCGGTGATTCTGCATGGCGCTGTGCTATCGCCAAACCTGCGCGCGAGGAAGCGAATGCTGTCAGCCGTCTCGGTTCCGGTCACTTCGCCCTTGCACAAGCCGGGCAATCCCGCAAAGGCGCTGGCTATCATGAGCATGGAACAGCTGATCGCCGCCGCCCGCGTGTCCAAGGCCTGGCCGTTTGAGGAAGCGCGCAAACTGCTCAAGCGCTACCCCGATGGCAAGCCGGGCGGCGCGCCCGTCCTGTTCGAGACTGGCTATGGTCCCAGCGGGCTGCCGCATATCGGCACGTTCCAGGAAGTGCTGCGCACGACGCTGGTCCGCCGCGCCTATGAAGCGATGATCGGCGCGCGTCCGGAGGACGGCAGGACCCGGCTGGTCGCGTTCAGCGACGATATGGACGGGCTGCGCAAGGTGCCCGACAACATCCAGAACAAGGCCGTGCTGGCCGAGAACCTCGGCAAGCCACTGACCCGCATTCCCGATCCGTTCGGCACGCACGAAAGCTTCGCCCACCACAACAATGCGCGGTTGTGCGCCTTCCTCGACCGGTTCGGTTTCGAGTACGAGTTTGTCTCCTCCAGCGACTGCTACAATTCGGGCGCATTCGACGATGCGCTGCGGCAGGTGCTGCGAAAGAACAAGGCGATCCTCGATATCATGCTGCCGACGCTGCGTGAGGAACGCCGCAAGACCTATTCGCCGGTCCTGCCGGTCTCGCCGACCAGCGGCCGGGTACTGCAAGTGCCGGTCGAAGTGATCGATGCCGAAGCGGGGATCATCCGCTTCACCGACGAAGACGGCACGGTGGTCCAGCAGTCGGCCCTTGGCGGCATGTCCAAGCTGCAATGGAAGGTCGACTGGGCGATGCGCTGGTACGCGCTGAGTGTCGATTACGAGATGTGCGGCAAGGACCTGACCGACAGTGTCACCCAGTCGGGGCGGATCGTCCAGGTGCTCGGCGGCAGGAAGCCGGAAGGGCTGATCTACGAGCTGTTCCTCGACGAGAAGGGCGAGAAGATTTCCAAGTCGAAAGGCAACGGCCTGACGATCGAGGAATGGCTGACCTACGGCTCGCAGGAGAGCCTGGGGTTCTACATCTTCCCCAATCCCAAGAGCGCCAAGCAGCTGCACGTGGGCGTGATCCCGCGCGCGGTGGACGATTACTGGCAGTTCCGCGCCACCCTGCCGACGCAGGAGCTCGACAAGCAGCTCGGCAACCCGGTGTGGCACCTGCTGCGCGCCAACGGCGGGTTCGTGGCGAAAGAAGCGCCCGGCGCGGGCGACAGTCTGCCGGTGACCTACGGCCTGCTGCTCAACCTCGCCAGCGTGCTCGGCACCGAGGCGAGCGAGGAGAACCTGCGCGAGTATCTGCAAAGCTTTCTCGGCGACGGCAGCATCACACCCGACGTCGAGGTGCTGATCGCAACTGCGGTTGCCTATACCCGCGACTATATCGCTCCGACGCTGAGCAAGCGCGCGCCCGCCGCCAATGAAGCAGCGGCGCTCACGGCGCTCGATGCCTACCTTGCGACGGCGGCGGAAGACACCAGCGCGGAAGACCTGCAGACCGAAGTCTACGAGATCGGCAAGCGCGAGGAATTCGGGTTCGAGAGCCTGCGTGACTGGTTCAAGGCGCTCTACCAGACTTTGCTCGGCAGCGAACAGGGGCCGCGCATGGGCAGCTTCATCGCGCTCTATGGCGTCGCCAACACCCGCCGCCTCATCTCGGAGGCGCTGGCGCGCGCATGAGCAGCGCCGATCCGCACCGGCTGGCGCGGTTCCTGCTCGACCGGGAATTCGACGAACTCGACCCGGACGAACAGAAGGTCATCCAGCGGGTGGCCGCCGGGCGGGTGGCCGGGCTGGACGCGGGCGAGAAAGCGGAACTGGAGACGACCTTCGGCCAGCGCCTCGCTGACCGGGTCGCCGCGGTGGGCGGCAGCTGGGGCTTCATCATTGCATTCGGCGTGGTGCTGTTCAGCTGGCTTGCGCTCAACAGCGGGGTATTGCCAGCGCTCGGCATCAAGCCGTTCGACCAGTATCCCTATATCTTCCTCAATCTGATGCTGTCGATGCTGGCCGCGATCCAGGCGCCCATCATCATGATGAGCCAGAATCGGCAGGCGGCAAAGGATCGCATTGCCGCCCGGCATGACTACGAGGTCAACCTGCGCGCCCAGCTCGAGCTTACGCACATTTCGCACAAGCTGGACAAGGTTTTGCGCACGGTCGCCGCGATCGAGGCCCGGCTGGACGACAGCAAGCCATCCTGACCGCCGCGACCTAGCCCCACTTGCGGGTGCGGTACCACTTGGTGATGACGTACTTGATCCCTTCCTCCACCGGGGTTCCGGCGTGGAGCGTGCCTTCGTTGGGTGATCCATCGGGCAGGGCATTGTTCCACAGCAAGAGCACGCCGGGATTGGGCTGGATCTTGATCCCGACGTTGACGAAGTGCGTTTCGCCGCCCTTGTCGACCGCATTGAGGAACACCATCGCGGTCCAGCTGCGCTGGCCGCCGCGCTTTCGCTCCATCTGCCAGTATTTCTCGCTGGTGTAGAACCAGTCGTTGTGCGGCTTGAACTGCTGGCCGGGCAGGTAACGCTGGCCCTGGATCGACTCGCCGACTTCGGCAGGCAGGCCGATCACGTCGTCGATGCGGCGGGAAATCCCCGCCACGAACGGATCTTCGGGATCGAGATCGCCCGAATAGGATGTCCGGAAGCCCGCCGAATAGTCCATGTCGTAGAGGTAGCTGGGATGCGCGACCGCATCGATCATGCCGATCAGCCGCTGGCATTCATGGGCCGAAAGGAAATCGCCGATCGCGAAAATCTCGGCCAGGTCGGTTTCGACCTTGTAGGCC
>ERZ1066122.2457-NODE-2457-length-12113-cov-8.287278_pt1 | contig 12113 bp, 9 predicted proteins | sample MGYA00382769_ERZ1066122 | MGnify/ENA primary metagenome ERZ1066122 (study PRJEB33369, sample SAMEA5778352) | biofilm metagenome | biome: Industrial cooling water; feature: Water cooling tower basin; material: Biofilm | place: United Arab Emirates | collected...
ATGGAAACCGCATCACACCCGATGCAGATGCCTTTGCCGCCAGCCCATCGGACAGCATAGATTATGCGGTGATGGAGAAGGCAGCGCACGGTCCCGATGGCAGGGTGGCCGTCGTTCCGGTCAGCATGGGTTGGTCCGATGTCGGCAGTTGGGATGCATTGTATGATCTGGCGGCGAAGGACGAGGCTGGCAACGGGAGCACTGGCCCCATTCGCCTGTCGCAGGCCAGCGGCAATCTGATCCAGGCCGATGGTGTGCGGATTTCGGTGCACGGGGTAAGCGACCTGATCATTGTCGCCAATGGCGAGGAAGTCTTGGTCATCCCGCGCGGCAGCAGCCAACAGGTGCGCGATTTCGCCACGGATTGAAGCTAGTCCGAATAGATTTGCTTTTGCGAACGACTCTCATTAGCGCGCAGCCAATAGGAGTTAAGAATGATTCGCAAAATCCCGGCGGCAAGCGTCCTCGCATTGGCCATTTCCACACTTACCGCCCAAAATGCTTTCGCACAGGAGGTGCCGGTCGATGAGGCAAGCGCCGATGATGTGGACGACGATCGCACAATCATCGTCACCGCTGCGCGCTCGGTCCTTCCCGCCAACGCGTTGCCTTTGACCGTCGATGTCATCGGCAATGACGATCTGACGCAACAGGCGCAAATCAGCGGGTCGGTGGTGGACGCTGTGTCCAGCCTGACGCCATCCTTTTCCCCCACCCGTCAGAAATTGTCCGGAGCGGGCGAAACGCTGCGTGGGCGTTCGCCGCTTTACGCCATCAACGGTATTCCGCAGACGACGCCCTTGCGCGATGGCAGCCGCGATGGCTTTACCATCGACCCCTTCTTCGTTGACCGGGTCGAGGTGATTTTCGGCTCCAATGCGCTGCAGGGCATTGGTGGTTCGGGCGGTATCATTAACCAGGTTACCGTTGGCGCGCCCAAAGAGGAAGGCTTCAGCGGGCGAGCACTGGCACAGGCGGTGTTTGACAACGAACTGAGCGGTGCGGGCTTTGGCTGGAAAACGGCGGGGCTGGTCAGTTACAAGGGCGGGCGGTTCGACGGCACATTCGGCGCGGCGTTCGAAAAGCGTGGCGTTTTCCGCGACGGCGATGGCCGCATTGTCGGTTTCAACGGGACGCAAGGCGAGATTCAGGACAGCCAGAGCCTTAGCCTCTTCGCGCGGCTCGGCTATGATCTGGGCGGCGACGCGCGGGTCGATGTGATTGCCAGCCGTTTCAAGCTCGACGGCGATGGCGACTATGTGCTGGTCAATGGCAACCGTGCCACCGGCCTGCCGACTAGTGCGGTGCGCGGCGTGCAGCCCGGCATCCCTGCGCGCGGCCTTGCCGAATCGGTGTCGCTTTCGATCACCGACAGCGACCTTGCCGGCGGCAATCTGGTGACACAGATCTTTGCCAGTCGCACGCGCGATACCTTTGGCGGCGGGGTGTTTCCCGATTTGCAGGACCCGCTGATACCGCCCTTTGGCACATTGTTCGACCAGTCCGAAAACCGCTCGCGCAAGCTGGGGGCGAAGTTCAGCTATGAGCGCGCGTTACCCGGTTTTGAGGCGCTGACTGCTACGGTGGGTTTCGACGCGTTGCTGGACCGGACCGAACAGGTGCTGATCGCGACGGGCCGCAGCTGGGTCCCGCAGACCGATTTCCGCAGCCTCGCGCCCTTTGCACAGGCAAACCTTGCCTTGTTTGATGAAAAGCTGCGTCTGGCCGGCGGCATCCGCTCTGAAAATGTGCGGATCAAGATACCCGACTATACCACACTCGCCTTTTACGGCCGCCGGGCGGTGGGCGGAGGCGCGCCCAAATTTTCAGACACTTTGCTGAACGGCGGGATCATTTTCGAGCCCATCGATGGCATCCGCGCCTATGCAAGCTATGCCGAGGGCTATACCGTACCCGACGTCGGCCGCATCACGCGCGCAATTTCTTTGCCGAATATCGACATCGACACATTCCTCGACATTTCGCCGGTGATTTCCAACAATAAGGAAGTCGGGGTCGAGGTGAAGAAGGGACCATTGGACGCCAGCGCCACCTATTTCTGGTCCACCTCGAACAATGGCCAGTTGCTGGTGCTCGTCAACAATGTGTTCCAGGTGCAACGTCAGCGCATCGAGTTGCAGGGGCTTGAGCTCAACCTTGCGGTGCAGATGCCCATCGACGGGCTGAAACTGAGCGCGGGCTATGCGCATCTTTATGGCCGGTCGGACAGCAATGGCGATGGCGTAGTCGATGCCGATCTTGACGGCGGCAATATCTCGCCCGACCGGCTGAACCTTGCCGCAGCGTTCGACAAGGGTAACTGGTCGGCGCGATTGCAAACCCAATTCTATTTCGCGCGCAATTTCCGCGGGATCGACCAGCGCAACAATTTTGGCGGCTATTCGCTGACCGATGCCTATCTGCGCTATCAGACCGGCTTTGGCGGGATCAGCGCGAGCGTCTCCAACCTGTTCGACAAGCAATATATCAGCTATAATAGCGACACGACGCAGCCGACCAACAATACGGTCTTCTTCGCCGGGCGCGGGCGGACATTCTCGCTCGCCTGGGACTACCGGTTCTAGGCCCGTGAAGACGCTGGCGCTCCTGCATCGCTGGATCGGCGGGCTGATCGGGCTGGTGCTCGCGCTGCTTGGCCTGTCGGGCGCGATATTGGCGCACAAGCATGTCTGGATTTCGGCGCCGGGTAGCGGCGATGCCGTAAAGATGACGCTCGACCAGCAGGCAAAGCTGGTCGGGCAGCTGGGCAGCAACCACACTACCCTGCCCGAATATATATTGTTCCCGACCGACAACTTCGCGCTTGCCACCATCGCCTACCCCGACGACGCCGGGGCCTATGCGCGCGCCGACGGCGAAATCGTTGCGCGTTGGGACAGCAAGTGGGACCGGCCCGAACTGTGGCTGTTCGATTTCCACCACCATCTCTTTGCCGATGACGCTGGCGAGATTGTGACCGGCATCGCCGCGCTGGTGGGTATCGGCTTTATCGTCACCGGCATCATCCTGTGGTGGCCGACGCGCAAGACATTCCGGTTCCGGCTTTGGCCTGCGCGGATGACCCGCAGCGCCATTGTTCGCCAACATCGCGACCTGGGCGTCGTGATCGCGCCGGTGTTGTTCTTGTCGTGCCTTACCGGCGCGATGCTAACGTTGAAGCCCGTGGCGGCGCTGCTGCTCGCGCCTTTTTCGAGCGTCAGCGAAATGGAGGCTGCCCGTAAACCGCCGGAGGTAAAGGGCGGACCGCTTGCCGCGACCCTTGACTGGGCGGCGATCCTGGCCACGGTAAAAACCGGCCATCCCGATGCCGACATCCGCCTCGTCAGCTTCCCGCGCAAGCCCGGCGACCTCATCAGCATCCGCGCCAAACAGCCCGCCGAATGGCTGCCCAATGGCCGCACCACCTATTGGTTTGCGCCAGAGGATGGACGCCTCATCGAAGCACGCGACGCGCTGAAGCTACCGACGGGCGTGCAGATCTTCAACATGTCCTACCCGCTGCACGCCGGAAAGGTCGGCGGCCTGATCTGGCGCATCGTCATCACCGCATCGGGTCTCGCGCTCGCCCTCCTCGGCTTCCTCGCCTGCTGGAGCTTCTGGTTCCGCCGCTCGGCGAAACCGGCACAGCGGCCGCCCCTTCCCATGCAACCCGCCTGAGCGGTCCTCAGGCAACCGTCCCGTGAAAGGTCAGCGGCAGCGGCAGGCTGGCGCGCCAGCTTGCTATCGGACCATCGCTCACCCGCCGCGCATCGATCAGATGCAATTCGCTCCTGCGCTCTTTCAGGTTGAGCGTGGTGCCGATCAGCCAGCCATTACGCTCGCCTTCACCCTTTGCCACGAACAGGAATTCCTCGACCAATTGATGGTCGCCAAAGTCGAATTTGTCGTCGCGTCCCTTTTCCCAATCCCAGTTGGCAATGGCATGGGGGAAAGGCGTCTGTCGATAATTGGCGACATGGGTGGTAAAGCGCCGCGCGACGCCCGCAACCCGCTTATCGCTGGTGGGGAATTCGGCGGAAAAGCCAGCCGACTTCATCTCTGCCTTGCCATTGGGCCTTAATATCACCTGCGTCATGATGGGCGACGGCCCCTTGATATGTTCGCCGCGCAGCAGCGCCGAGGCCGAACGCTGGCCGAAGGTCGGGTCCGCCTCCAGACAGCCATCGAAGCGGATCGTGCCGTCCTTTTCCTCCCAGCCATCGCCAAGATGGAAAAAGGAGAAGGCAGGCAGTTCGAACACACGCTGCCGGGTCAAATCGTCCTTGTCGATCACCACGACCTGCGTGCCCAGCTCGGGCTTCCAAGCCATTGAAGTCGAAACCGGGAATTTCTGCCCCTCCGCGACCCAGGGCTGCAAGACAATGACCAGATGGCGCGCCGTCGCGGTGAAATCATGGAAATAGCTGTTGCGATCCAGCTTGACGACTTCGGCCTTTGCAAGGCTGCCGTCGGGGTTGAGCTTCCAGACCACCGTCGCCTTGCCGCCACCGCCAAGGTTCCAGACGGTGCCATCGGGCTCGATGCGCGGATGGGCAAGGAAGGGCATCGCTTTCAAATCGCGGCGGAACGTCTTGAACCCGCGCGTCTCGAGGCTTTCGGGATCGAGTATCGCTGGCGACCCCGCCTCCCACAATGCCCAGAGCTCATCGCCCTTGACGAGCACGCTGGTATTGGCAGCATTGGTGTCATCGGGGCTGGTCACGACCGCACCGGGGCGCACAGCGGTGCCAAAGCCCGGTTGCACGATCGCATCGAGTCTGGTCTCAAGCCGCCGCTTGGGCGTATCGACAAAACGTGCGGCAAGCGTCGCCTTGCCATCCTGCACGCGCCATTTGCGCACCAGCCCGTCGCCATCGAACCAATGCCCCGCCTCGCCGCCTGCGCGGCGGAATTTTGCCGGGCCATTGCGATAGAGCGTCGTCAACAGCCCCTCCGGCGCACGGCCCGAAATCAGGGTCAGCGTCTCTTGCGCTATGTCGGCATCGACATCGGCGACCCCAAGCGTCCATCCCGCCGGTGCGGCTCCGGCCAATGCCATATCGGGCGTTATGATCGCGGCTCCGGCCAACAGGCTGGTGCCGAGGAAGGCACGGCGGGTTAGATCGATGGTCATCATAAAACTCCAACTCTATCGTCATCCCGAACTTGTTTCGAGATAATAGGCGACGGCAATCCGTTATCCCAAAACAAGTTCGGGATGACGACTGCTTTTCACTGAATCGTTATGCTGTGGCTGTTCGCACCCGCCTTCACCTCGAATGCGGCATCGGCCCATTTGGCGGGGCCCATATTACCGGGCGCATTGTTGGAAAAGGCAAAGGGTTCAATCGGCATCCCGAAAGGATTGGTCGTCATCTTCATGTCGCCATCGATATCGTGGAACAATTTGATCGCATAGGTGCCAGGGGCAAGGCCATCGAGCTGTGTTGCGACCTCCGTCTTGTCGGCCTTCACCATGATCTGGCGAACCGGCGCGCCTTTGCCATTATAGGCCTCTTCGCTGTTGAACACCGCGCCCATCACCGCGCCCTCGGTGGTCTGGATACCGGTGAAGGCGATTGTCAGGCTGGCACCGCCATCCTGCGCGATCGCCACCGATGAAAAGGTCGCACCCGCCATGGCGATTGCGGTGAAGATCGATTTGAACTGTTTCATGTCGCTTGCTCCTGTTTGCCCATTTGCTAGGGATGAGGCAGTGGTACCGGCAGCGACGGCTGCGCTCAATCGAGTATACGTAAAGGGCGGAGAAAATTGCGTGAAATGACCGACAATGCCGTTCACGTATCGCCAACGGCGGCCGCAAATGCGCCAGTGGCGACCGCAAAAGCGCCAACGGCAGCGCAGCTTTCGCCCAAGGAAGCCAGTTTCGGCATGCGCCACCGGCGCGGTTTCATCATCGCCATCGTCATCGGAGCGATCATGGCCGTGCTCGCACCCTTGCGAACCGACCTGATCCCCTTTTGGCCAAGGCTCGCCTATTGGCAGATATTGATGGTGTCGGGCGCGACCATCGGGCTGGGCGTAACCGAAATGGTCGAACGCTGGGGCCGCCTCCGTCGCTGGCCCTGGATCGAGGTGCCGGCAATCGGCATATTGATCGCACTGCCCTTGACCCTGCTGGTGATGGGCACGGGCGGTGTGTTTTTTGGCACAGGTGCAGGTGGCGGCGTATTCCGCTTCGGGTTCAACTTCGGCGTCACGGCGTTGATCAGCATATCGATTACGGCGCTCAACTTCATCATCTCCGGTCGCCCCGATTTCGACGCTGCTCCAGTAAAGCAGGAAGACCCCGCGCCGACCGCTACCCCTGCATCCTCCGCACAGCCAGCGCCAAACCGTTTCGCCGAACGCCTGCCCTTGCCCCAACGCGCCCTTGCGGTGCATGCGCTAGAGGCAGAGGACCATTATCTGCGCGTCCATTTGGAGGGCGGTCAATCCACGCTGATACTGATGCGCCTCTCCGATGCCATATCGGAACTGCCCGCCGACAAGGGGATGCAGACGCATCGCAGCTGGTGGGTAGCGAAGAATGCCGTGCGCAGCGCCAGCAAAGCCGACGGCCGCGCGACTTTGACGTTGGAAAGTGGGGTCGAGGCGCCGGTCAGTCGGAGTTATTACCGCGCAGTGGCGGATGGGGGGTGGCTGGTTTGATAGGATGAGGGGCGGGTTTTGTTTGGGGTGGACGGATAGGCAGCTTTCAGTTGTTGAAGCGCAATAGCAGACGTTTGTTCAGCCCCGCCAGCCCGTGCTGAAACGCAGAGCGCGCAACATCGTAAACGTGTCGCAGCATTGGACGCCTACGTCTGCGCAGACGTCAGGGATACGGCGGTTTTGGCGCTGCAGCCTCCGCTTCGACACTTCCGTTGTTACCACGCAACGGCTGCCTGGATCGGCCAAGGCATGGGCTATCAAGAACGGATCACGGCCAATTGCCTCCAGTTCGTCGTCGGTCAAATCCGGTGCATACTGGGCGGTGACGCGCTGAACCAATGCAGGCTGCACATCTTCTTCAAACAAGATCGCTGCCTTGTTTCCGTCTTATTGCATCCAAGCAAACAGCAAATCACGCTCAGCGTCGTTGCTGCCATCCTTCACCTCTTCGAGCGTCTCGATCGGCATTTTGATCTTGCCCGAGTTACCCATGTGCACAAGCCAATCCCAGAACTCAGGCACGGCATTAACGGGGTAATAAAGATGGTGCGCCGTGATGAGCACGTTTGCATCAAGGAGGTAGATCATGCGTCAGGCAACCTGCTCGATGGCAAGTGCGCCGCCGCTCAGTAGAGTGTGAACGCTTCGTGGTTTGACCCCCAACAGCTTGCTCGCGCGAGTAGGTGTGAGCACACCTTCGCTCATGTTTCGAGCAACTAAGTTGAGTAGTGCAGCACCGAGTCGGTGGCGCCGAACAATGTAGTAGCTGGGACCGCCGTCCGTGCCCCGTGCACGTTCTCGTTGGGCAGCGCGACTTTGCAGCCATTGGGTCCTGAATGTACTCGTCAGCGCGCGCCAAATAGGTTCACTAATCTTGTCGGCGCGGAATAAACGGTACGCGACCAGCGAGCGGCTGACTAAGCGCTCTTTGGCGAACTCCGATATCAATCGCGCAGCTTCATCTTGATTAGTGGCACGCGCAATCGGCAACTGATCGAGATCCCGCGGTGGGAGAAGGAATGCACTGGCGACATCATTGCAAAACTGCTCGACTGCGCCCTCAAAATGCCCACCACTCACCCCGGTTGCGCCGATCCAAAGGTGGGCGACCTCATGCAGCAGGGTGAAGGACCAGGCAGTCTTGGCGTCTTGGTCGTTAATCACCACAAACGGCGCGATGGGATCGGCGAGCGCGAAGCCCCTAAACGCATCGACGTCGATTGCTGAGTGGTGACTCCCGAGATTGCCGATCAGCAGCACATAGATTCCGGCTGCTTCGACGCGGCTGCGCAGAAGGGCGAAACCAGCGTCTGCTGAGCCTTGCGCTCGGAAGGCCGCAAGGTCGAGGCCAAGTATTCGACGGATTGATGCGAGCACAGGACCAACGCCATCGTCGCGCGACATTGAGCCGATGAATGGGAGCGGTTGAGCCTCTTCCTCTTCCAACTGCACGGCACGAACAACGGCCTGTCGGGAACGAATGTCGCGAACGAGTGCGTCCACAAGCGGCTCGCCGCCAGTACGACGGTCAGGCAACGTGCGGAAGTCTTCGCCTCGGTCTCCGCGAACTGGCGGCTCATCCAGGTAGAACGATACGAGTGGGCGGCGATAAACCTTGGCCATCTTCAGCAGGACTGGCCTCGAGACGTCTCCCTCTTCCGTTTCTAGGGCCAACAGTCGATCAGCACCCGAGAGGCCACGGGCCGCATTAATGCCGACCTTGGCTGCGGCGTCTTCAAGTGAAAGCCCTGCGCTTTCGCGCGCCCATTGCAGGATAGAAGGCTTCACCGTTGGCATTTGTATCCATTCGCACAAAGGAGTCGTCTGAAGCGAGCAAAAAATTCTGGTAAACATCCGAAGCCCTGAATGGATGTCTGCTCTTGCCGGTCGTAGTTTGAGCTCTGACAGTAGAAATCGTCGTCGGCTGCCACGCCTTTTTTCCCACTGGCTTCGTCGAAAACCAGCACACCGCCCCATGCCGAGCCACCTGTCTGCCGGAGTTTCCACAAGATCGCCGCAGACCCAGGCTGGCAAGCCTAATCCCGCGCCATCATCGCTGCGATAGCCTGGCGCTCCGCCGCATCCAGCTCGGGCCGCCACAGGTCGCCCAGAAGCACCACGCGCAGTTCGTTGCTGTCGTTCCATGCCTCATGTTCGATAGTATCGTCGAATATCATTGCGGTGCCCGGCACCCACTCGCGCGTTTCCTGCCCGACACGCAGTCCGCATTTGGGCGGCACGATCAACGGGATGTGCAGGACGAGCCTGCTGTTGATGACGCCATGATGCGGCGGGATGCGCGTCTGCGGATCAAGGATCGAGAACATCAGGTTGGGCGAACGTCCGGCGATTTGCGGCGGCCCGAGGCGCTGGTATAGTTCGAGCGACAGCGGCGCGAAACGGGCGTTTTCCGCCACAACCTCACCATCGCTGATCAGGTGGATGGCTGACCATTTGCGCGATTGCGCGGCTTTGGCACCATCGCCCGCACCATGGGCCGTGACAAGCTCGGGGGCGCGCTCGGCAATCATTGCCTGGAATTCGGCAAGGATTTGAGATGTGGCCGCGGCAAATTCGGCAACGCCCGGGAAGGCATCGGGATCGTAAAAGCCAACCGCTGGCAAACCGTCGAGCATCAGCGGTCCGTAGCCGCCAGCCAATATGTCTTCGCGCAGCCTTTCCAGCCTCTGATTACCATCGAGGTCGATGCTCATCAGCCTTTCGCGCCAGGCCGTATCGGCGGCAACAGCGGCATGGGCCTGTTCCAGCTCTGCGCGGATTGGCGGGGGCAGCTGGGCAGCAGGCGGGGCCACGGCAAGCGCCTGCGCATAGGCGCGCGCCGCCTCTTCGCGCCGTCCGAAGGCACGCAATATGCTCCCCTTCATCAACAGTGCCGCGAGATCATGGGGCCGCTGTCCCAAAGCCCGGGTCAACGCTTCTAGTGCGTCGACATAATCGCCCAACCGGCGGCGCACCACGGCAAGGCGCAACAGCACGGCAAATTCGCCTGTCCTGTCGGCCAACGCCGCGAGGATGGTTTGCGCTTTTGAAAAATCTCCTGCCCGCATGGCAGTATCGGCTTCGGCAAGCGCCGACGCCCCATTCACGTGATCGATTTGCAACCCGGACGCCCTTGAAACCTGCTTTGTTATGATTTTCGCAGGCGAAACCTGGCAGGGCGGGCAAGGTTCCAGCTATTATAAGATAAATATGAGAATAATTATTCTGCCTGGCCGTCGGTCCAGACAAAGGGCGTCACGCCGCGTTCGCGCTCGTTAAATACCAGCACACGGCCCGTCGGCGGGGCGCTGCGTTGCGGGCAATCGGGGCGGGTGCAGGCACGGCAGCCAAGGCCGATGGGCGTTGCCTCGCCAGTCGCCAGATCGAGCCCCCTTGCCGATGCCAGCGGTACCGCCAGACTGGCATCAAGCCCCAGGCCGATGGCGAAAATCGGCTGCACACTGCCTGCGCGCGACAGCTGCGGGTGGACGGTACGCGCCAGCGTGAACCAGCGCTGCGCCTGCCCCGGCTCGGTGCTTCCGCTTTCGAGTTCGACCAGTTGCCGCACAATCTGTCCGGGCCGGTCAAAGGCATTGTGGAGTTGCCAAAGAGGGCAGCGGGCATCGGCCTCGACCAGCGGCGAGGCGCTGGCCCCTGCATAGCGTTTGCTCGACTGTCCGGCGCGGTCGATGCGGATCATGAAGAAGGGAAGGCCACGCGCGCCGACGCGCTGCAGGGTGGTGAGGCGGTGCGCGACCTGTTCGAACCCTGCGCCAAAGCGGCGTTGCAGCAATTCGATGTCATAGCCGGTGCTTTCGCAGGCGCGGAGGAAGCGGGCATAGGGCATCATCAGCGCGGCCGCGAAATAGCTGGTCAGGTGGCGGCGGTAGAAACGCTCGCTGGCGCGTTCGGCAAAGGCTGCGCCCTTGGCGAGGCCATCGATTTCGCTGCGCGCCTCCAGTGCGGCGAGTTCGCTGGCGGCGGCAAAGGTGCGGCTGGCTGGGTCGAGCAATTCGGAGATTTGCAGCTGGCGCGCGTGCAGGTCGAGCCGTTTCAGCCTGTCCTGCATGACATCGACCGGCAAAATGCGGATCGACAGCTGGTGCTTGACACGCAGCCGCTCGGCAATGGCGCTGTAGAGATCTGCGCTGCCCAGGCGGAGTTCGTCGGCGAGTGCCTCTGCCTGCGCGTCTAGATCGGCGAAATGGTTGCGCCAGCGTTCGATTTCGGCGCGGACGGCGGCGATGGCATCGGCCTCTTGCGTGGGCGCGTTGCCACTGAGCCGGTCGAAAGCGCGGGCAAAGGCTTCGGCGGCATCGGGGGCAGCGGCAATCCAGTCTTCGAGTTGCAGCCTGTCGAGATTGAGGTCGGCGAAGAGCGGATCGGACAGGCGGCGTTTCAGCGCCTCGACCCCGCCGCCGGGGGCCGCGCCGGTCAGCGTGCGGGCATCGAAATCGAACGCTTGCGCAAGCCGCAGGAGGAGCGCTGCGGTCAACGGGCGCTGGTTGCGCTCGATCAGGTTCAGGTAGCTGGGCGAAACACCCAGCGCCTCCGCCATTGTCGACTGCGTCAGGCCATTGGCCCGCCGAACCCGCCGCACCGCCGCCCCTGCGAAAAGTTTTTGCTCTGCCATGGGGGCGTTTTGTCATAAACATTACAAAATTACAAGCACATTGCCCTTTGCGCTAACGAACGCACAACATTTTTGACAAGATTGACTCGCCGTTTCGCGCAACCTTCGCCAATTTCGACCGGCAATCACACTTCTCCCCGTAAGGAATTGTCAAAATGACGTACCAGACCGAAATCGCAAACACCGCCAAACTAATCGGCGCGCACAATGGGACATGGGATTCGATCAGCCCCGAGGCCGTCGCCCGTATGCGCCTCCAAAACCGATTCCAGACCGGCCTCGACATCGCCCGCTATACCGCGGGCATCATGCGCGCCGACATGGCCGCCTATGACGCCGACCCGGCTAACTACACCCAGTCGCTGGGCTGCTGGCACGGCTTTATCGCCCAGCAAAAGATGATCGCAGTGAAAAAGCATTTCGGTAGCACCAAACGCCGCTATCTCTACCTCTCCGGCTGGATGATCGCGGCGCTGCGCAGCGAATTCGGCCCCCTGCCCGACCAGTCGATGCATGAGAAGACCAGCGTGCCCGCGCTGATCGAGGAACTTTACACCTTCCTCCGCCAAGCCGACAGCCGCGAACTCAACCTCCTCTTCCGCGATCTCGACAAGGCCCGCGACAGCGGCGATGCCGCGCAGGAGAAGGCCCTGCTTGCCAAGATCGAGAATTACGAAACCCACGTCGTGCCGATCATCGCCGACATCGACGCAGGCTTCGGCAATGCCGAGGCGACCTATCTTCTCGCCAAGAAGATGATCGAAGCCGGGGCCTGCGCGCTCCAGATCGAGAACCAGGTCTCGGACGA
>ERZ1066122.2461-NODE-2461-length-12104-cov-7.143414_pt1 | contig 12104 bp, 13 predicted proteins | sample MGYA00382769_ERZ1066122 | MGnify/ENA primary metagenome ERZ1066122 (study PRJEB33369, sample SAMEA5778352) | biofilm metagenome | biome: Industrial cooling water; feature: Water cooling tower basin; material: Biofilm | place: United Arab Emirates | collected...
GCGCCATGATGCCGATGTTGCGGTAGCGCTCCAGCGGATATTCGCGGGCCATGGGAAATTCCTCGGGTCTTGGGGGAGCCTTCTCGGGCCGCCCCCCATATGGAGATTCTTGCGTCCGTTTTAAGACGGACAAATAGGAGTTCGCGAGCGGCAGTCCTACACCGCCGCCCGCGAGGCTCCGCTTACCAGCGGTAGTGCGAGAAGGCGCGGTTCGCATCCGCCATGCGGTGCGTGTCCTCGCGCTTCTTCACGGCATTGCCGCGGTTGTTGGCGGCATCCATCAGTTCGCCCGAGAGGCGGGCGGCCATGGTGGTCTCGGCCCGGCCGCGCGCGGCGTTGATGAGCCAGCGGATGGCGAGCGCCTGGGCACGCTCGGGACGAACCTCGACCGGCACCTGATACGTGGCACCGCCGACGCGCCGCGAACGCACCTCGACCTGCGGCTTCACGTTGTTCAGCGCATCGTGGAACATCTGGATCGGATCGGCCTTCGCCTTGCTCTCGACCGTTTCGAGCGCGCCATAGACGATGCGCTCGGCAATGGACTTCTTTCCGTCGAGCATGAGGTTGTTCATGAACTTCGACAGCACCTGATCCCCGAACTTCGGGTCAGGCAGGATTTCCCGCTTCTCGGGACGACGACGACGTGACATTTTCGTTTACTCCTTCGGAGTGGCCGCTCACATCCGTGAGCGTCCTGCGGCTCCGGCCCACTCTCCCGCCCGGCCACCCATCAGGATACCCCGTAAGGGTAGCCGGGCGGGAGAGCGGTCCGGAGCCGGGCTTGCGCCGCGCCTGAACCTTACTTCGGCCGCTTGGCGCCGTACTTCGAACGGCTCTGCTTGCGGTCCTTGACGCCCTGGGTGTCGAGCACGCCGCGCAGCACGTGGTAACGCACGCCCGGCAAGTCGCGCACGCGGCCGCCGCGGATCAGCACGACGCTGTGTTCCTGCAGGTTGTGGCCTTCGCCCGGGATGTAGCTGATGACCTCGCGCTGGTTGGTCAGGCGGACCTTGGCCACCTTGCGCAGCGCCGAGTTCGGCTTCTTCGGGGTCGTCGTGTAGACGCGGGTGCAGACGCCGCGCTTCTGCGGGTTCTGCTCCATCGCAGGGACCTTGGACTTGGCCTTCTGCGGAACGCGGCCCTTGCGGACCAGCTGGTTGATCGTCGGCATTAAGACTTTCTCTCTTCACCGTATGCCTGGCACGGATGGGCCAAGCCATGAATGGTGCCACATGTGACCGTGGGGTGAAGAAGGTTTCGCAGTCCGCGCGCGCCGCAAGCGCGCGCCATGGGCGCCGCCGGCGGGATGTCGCACGAGCCTGAAACTCTCCACCCGGGACGCAAGGACGCCGGGTTACTTTGACGGCCGCCCGAGCTTTCGCTCAATAGAAAAGAGCCATACCGCATCAGCGACTGGCCCCCGGGACATGTCCGGCAATGTTCAGCTCTATCTGACCGACGCGGATTGCAGCCCGCCTTCGGATGTGCGCGCCCATAGTCGGATTCGTCGGTCGGGTCAAGCGGGCGGGATGCTTGCCCGCCCGCCAGCCCTTCAGAAACGTGCGCGCACGCCGCCCGCGATCGTCGGACGTTCAACCGGGTGGAAAATTGCCGAGCCCGGCGCCGCGCGGATGGCGGCGCTGATATCGCCGACCGCCTTTTCGCCGGTTACGTTCCGCACGTCGATGAAGGCGTCGAACCCCTCGCCCAGCCGTGCCCCCGCGGTCACGCCCAGCAGGGCATAACCCGGCGTCTTCACCTGGTTGAGGTAGTCCGCGTACGGCCCATCGGGTATCCATTCGAGGTGCGGCGCGACATGCAGTGCTTCGCCGCCAATCCGCGCTTCGGCCCGGTAGACGTGACGGGGCACCACGGGCAAGCGGTTATTGCCGTAAACGGTATCGCCGCGAAACCGGAAGTTGTTCCAGGCATGGACCTGCCGCAGCCGCAGCCACGGCGCGAGCATGATGTCCAAGGACGCCTCGACCCCTTCATGGAGGGTTCGCGCTGCGTTGAAGGTGGACGCGGGGATGGTCGGCCCAACGTCGAACTGCAGCAGTTCGCCGCGGATCGTGCTGCGATAATAGGTCAGGTCCCAGGCGAGCATGCCGCGCTGCCCGCGCGTGCCAATTTCCGCCGTCCACGCGCGTTGCGGGCGCAGCGGCACGAAGCTGGCAACCTGCGCCAGCTCGCTAAAGCCGGGAAATTCCACCGACCGGCTGTAGTTCGCATAGACCTGAATACCGTGCACGGGCTCCACCAATAGCCCCAGCTTGGGCGAAAACGCATCGAACGTCGCGCGGCCCACGGTTCCGACCTGACCTGGCGCGGCGCTGTTGGCATTGATTGCCTGGCGTCTTGTTCCATGCGCGTATATCCCGCCCGCAATCAGCGACACCGCCGCGGCCGGGCGGACCCGAAGCTCGCCATAAAGATTGGCCGTGCGCGCGTGTTGGTCCGCATCGAAAGTGGGCGCGCCCCGCCGCCCCGCGATGTTCATGTAGCGGCGTGACCGGGTGTCCCCGACGCGCAGCTCGCCTCCCAGCGTTGCCGCAATCAGTCGGCCGGTGTGTTCGAACCGGAAATACCCTCCGCGATCAATGCTTTCCTGATCGATGACCTGGAAAATGGGGTGATAGAGCGACTTGCCATTGACGAATGCACCCAGTTCAAGCGTGTCGGCGCCCCAATCGAGGGTCGTGCGATTCTGCAGGCGGATCGAATCAATGTCGCGCGCATGATCGCCAATAACGTTCGCCGGATTGGCCATGCGTGGGCTCGTCAGCGCCTGTTGCAGGGTCAGGGCCCCAGGAATCTCCTGGTTCACGTTGTTGACGCTGGCATAGAAGCGGTTGGTTACGACGTCGCTCAGGCGCAGCCCGGCATTGCCGTGGAAACGCACGCTGCGCCGTGCGGCATGCGCGCGGTCGCCGTCGGAACGGTCGGCGCTGATAGCGGCCCAGGCATCCACGCGTTCGCGCGCCGTGCCCGCTGCCACCAGGCCGCGCATGCTATCGAATGCGCCGATGTCTGCGCGCAGGTACAGTCCTTCCGCCGTGCGCCCGGTCGGGGTTATCCCATTGACCGCGCCGCCAAGCGTGCCGGAACCGAAACGCAATGCATTGGCGCCGCGGTAGACGGCCAGATGATCGAAGAAGATCGGCTCCAGTTCCTGGAAATCGCCGTTGTCGTCGGCAAGGTTGATCGGGATGCCATCCTGCAACAGCGTGAGGCCGCGCATGTGAAACCCGCGTGAGAGGCCTGAACCGCGAATCGATATCCGCACCTCTTGGCCGTAGCGTGGCTGCAGGTAGACGCCGGGCGAGAACGCCAGCACATCACGCAACGAAACGATTGATTTGTCCGCATATTCTTCGTGGCGGACGACGTCGGCACCGCCGGGGGTCCGCGCGGCGGCTTGCTCTGCCGCGAGCTCGCCGCGCTGACCGGTCACAATGATGGCGGGGCGATCGTCGGCCCCCTCTGCCGCGCCCTCGGCGCTGAGGGGGGATGCAAGGATGGCAAGAGCCGTTGGCAGGCTCGAAAGAGTAGTGCGCATGATTTATCTCCGCACGCGCGCTCACCCCCAGCGGGGCGGCGGCGGTCGACTGACGTGAGGTTGGTTTGGCGTCAGGCGGCGGAGGGGGGACCTCGCAATGGGGGACGAAGATGAGTCGCTTGTCCGAAAGGCCGGGCGGTCGGCGGAGCGAACGCGAGCAACAGGATGAAGGCGATTGCCGATGCCAGCAACACGGAGTCGGCGCCGCCCAAGGCCGATTTGGATAGATCGGAGAACGCGCAGGTCGCGTCATGGTGCGGCTGATCGTCCGGCGCGGTCTTTCGCTCCACCGGTACGACCAGGTGAGCCGGCTTCAGTTCACCAGTGGTTTCCGAACAGATCGTAATGGCAATGGTCAGCGTGTCACCGTGCGTGACCATGAAGCCCGCGGGCACCAACGCTTTCACCCCAAACACAAACGCCATGAACAACACGACAGCGAACCGTCGATGATGCAGAAAGGCGCGGATCGCTGTCACGGCGCGGCGGTCCATAGGCTCCGGCGGCCTGACGCGCCAGAAAAACCATTCGTGTTTCAGGAGACGGGGCACGGCTATCGCCCAGCGTGCCCGACATTGCTAGGCTGGAGGGCAGACTACAGCGAGGAGAGGCAGCCGCGTGACTGGCGAAACGGAACCGCGAACTCCCCCGTTCCGTTTCGGCAACGGTCCCTGCGGCCCGCACGCCATCCACACGGAATTGGAAAATGGCCAGCCGAACTGTATCCGCACGATCGAGCCTGCCGACGAAAAGCGGATGCGGGCCGGGATCGCGCGAATGAGCCCGCGCTCGCGCTATCTGCGGTTCTTTTCCGGTGCGGCGGCGCCGCCCGACTGGGTAATCGAACGGCTGATCGAACCCGACGGGCATCTCCACATCGCCTGGGGGGCGATCGACACCGCCGCGCCCGGCCAGCCGGCGATCGGGGCAGTCCACGCGATCCGCCCGCGCGCCGATGACCGATCAGCCGAGTTTTCCGTTGCGGTCGTCGATGAATATCACGGACTGGGCCTGGGCAAGCTGCTGGTGGCGACGATCCTGCTCGATGCGCGCGCCGAAGGCCTGGCTTGCTTCAACGCGCATACGCTGGCGGAAAACCGGCAGGCGATTGATTTCGTCCGCAGCCTGGGGGCCCGGCGCGTGGGCAGCGATGGCGTGACGCTGGAATATGCCATCGACATCGACGAGGCGCTGGCACGTCTGAGGGCGGAGCGCGATCCACCCGGCATCGGCGCGGTGTTCGGCGCGCTGGAAAACCCCGGCGGCGCGCTTGCATAACCGCAAGGTTGGGGGGACCCGGACTGTTCAGTCGGCAGACTGAAGAAACGCAACCAGCGCCTTGACCTTCTTCTGCCGCCATTGCGGCAGAGGCGCGACCAGCCAATAGGCGCGGCGGCCCTCGCTCGGCCCCTCCAGCACCGAAAGCTTGCCCGCGCCGACTGATTCCTCGACCAGCAGCCAGGGCAGGATCGCCTTGCCCAGGCCCGCCACAGCGCTGGACAGCGCCTGGCCCGCATTGCCGACCTCGATGTGCGGCTCCGCCCCTTCGGGCAGGGGAGCGCCGGGCCATGTGATCCATTCGTCCGGAGCACCATCGGCGGCGACAACCACGCGGCGCGCGGGCGCCAGTTCGATCCCCTCGAGATCGCCCGGGCCATCGACCAGCCGGATCGCGAGATCGAGGTTCGCTTCGGTGAAATCGGCGTTTTCGTTCTCGATCAGGCGATAGCGGACCTGCGCGTTGTCGGCGCGAAACGCGGCGAGCCGGGGGGCCAGCCACTGGGCATAGAATTCGCGCGGCGCGGCGATGGTATAGCGATCGCTCGCCTGCCCGGCCTGCATCGCCTGGACCGACTCCTCGAACTTCAAGAACCCTTCGCGCAGTGCATCGAGACCTGCCGAGCCTTCCTCGGTCAGCTCCAGCCCCTTGCTCGTGCGGCGGAACAGCACGGTGCCGAGGTGATCCTCGAGCGCGCGGATCTGCTGCCCGACCGCGGCCGGGGTCACCGCCAGTTCATCGGCGGCACGGGTGAACGACAAGTGCCGCGCCGCGGCATCGTACACGCGCAGGGTATTGAGGGGAAGGTGGGCCGGCTTCATCGCCGCGCGCCTCTAGCCCCCCCCGCGCCGATTTTCAATCGGCGGTCGCGGGCGCGGCCAGCGGGAAGAACGGAATCCGCACTTCCAGCAGCGATCCGTCGGCGCGCTGGAAGGTGTAAAATCCCTCCATCGTGCCATACGGCGTGGTCAGGGGGCAGCCCGAAACGTAGTCGTGGCTCTGCCCCGGATCGAGGGTCGGCTGTTCCCCCACCACCCCCTCGCCATCAACCAGGTTGACCATTCCGCGCGCGTCCGTGATGCGCCAGTGCCGGGTCATCAATTGCACCCGCTCGCTTCCGCCGTTCTCGATGCGGATATGATAAACCCAGAACCACTTGCCCGCTTCCGGCCGGGACTGCTCAGGAAGGAAATTCACCGAAACACGCACGGTGATGGCTTCGGTTGTGGCGGCGTGGGGAAACAGGGCTTTCATGGCGCCAAGCAAGATAGGGGCGCGCCGCGCCGACCGCAATTGGCGGTGATCCGCCAATCCCCATCGGTCGCAGCCAGACCGCCGATCCTACAACCCGGCCGCCCGAAGCGCCTGGTCAAGGTCCTCGATCAGGTCGGCCGGATCTTCCAGTCCGACATTGATCCGCAGCAGCCCCTCGGTCACACCCATGGCCGCGCGCGCCTCGTCGCCCATGTTTGCATGGGTGGTACTGGCCGGGTGGCACATCAGGCTGCGCGAATCGCCGATGTTGTTCGAAATGTCGATCAGGCGCAGCGCATCGAGCACGGCGAAGGCTTGCTCCCGCCCGCCGGGCATCTCGAAGGCAAAGATCGGACCCGCCGCGCGCATCTGGCGCATCGCGAGTTCGTGGCGCGGATGGCTGGGCAAACCCGGGTGGAGGATCGAATGCACCCTCCCTTCGACGAACCGGCCCACCTCCAGCGCGTTGGCGCTTTGCCGCTCGGCCCGCATGGCAAGCGTTTCCAGCCCCTTGAGCACGACCCAAGCATTGAACGGCGACAGGTTCGGCCCGGTATTGCGCTGGAACGGCAGCAGCACCTCGTCGATGAATTGCCGCGTTCCGCAGACCGCTCCGGCAAGGACCCTGCCCTGCCCGTCCATCAGCTTGGTTGCACTGTAGGCCACGACATTTGCGCCGAAATCGAGCGGGCGCTGGAGCGCGGCGGTGGCGAAGGCATTGTCGACCACGCTCACGATCCCGCACGACCGGGCGAGGCCGCAGACATGCGCCAGGTCCACGACATCGAGCGTGGGATTGGCGGGCGTTTCGAAGAAGAAGACCTTGGTATTGGGCCGGATTGCCGCTTCCCATGCGGCATCATCCGTCGCGTCGATCACCGTGGTCTCTATGCCGAAGCGGGGCAGCAGGTGATCGACCAGCCAGCGGCACGAACCAAACGCCGCGCGCCCGGCGACGACGTGATCTCCGGTCGACACCTGGCACAGCAGCGCGGCAGTCATCGCCGCCATGCCGCTCGCCTGCACGCGGCAAGCCTCGGCCCCTTCCATCAGCGCAATCCGTTCCTCCAGCATCGCGACGGTCGGATTTTGCAGGCGGGAATACGTCATCCCCTCGGCCTCGCCCGCGAACCGTTCGGCCACGGTGCGCGCATCGTCATAGGTATAGCCGGAAGTGAGGAACAACGCCTCGCTCGTCTCGCCGTGTTCGCTGCGCCAGGTGCCGCCGCGCACCGCCTGCGTCGCGGGGCGCCACTTGCGCGTGATCGCGCGATCCATGCCGGTGGTCTTCTTCATTGCGCGGCGGTGTAGGGTCGGTGTGCGCGCGCAGCAAGCAATCGCTGTTGTCGGACTGGAAACGCTCGCTTAATCGGGCAGGCGAATGAGCCAGCCGCCCACCCAACCCCGCGATCCGATCGGCTGGTGCGCGGCGTTCGCGCTCGCGTTTCTGGTGCTGTCACTGATTGGCATCGGCATTCCATCCAAGCCGTTCTTCGATGAAGTGCATTACCTGCCCGCCGCGCGCGCATTGCTCGACGGCACCGAGTATCTCAATCGCGAGCACCCGCTGCTGGGCAAAGAAGCGATAGCGCTGGGTATCTTCCTGTTTGGGGACAATCCCTTGGGCTGGCGCCTGTTCTCGGCCGTGGCGGGTGCGGGCGCGCTTTATGCATTCATGCGCGCATTATGGTTCGCAAGCCTGAGCCGCTTCGCTACGTTGGCGTTCGGCGTACTGCTGGCGACCGGTTTCGCGCTCTTCGTCCACGCGCGCATCGCTATGCTCGACGTGTACATGGTCGCATTCTTCGCGGTGATGCTGTGGCAGGCCGCTGCGGCAGTGCGCGAACCCGAGCGCGGCCGGCTGAGGCTGGCGATCGCGGGCGCGGCGCTGGGGTTGTCGATGGCAGCAAAATGGAACGCCGCGCCGCTGGCCGTGCTGCCAGGCCTGGCCTTCCTCGCCGCGCGGTTTTCGGCCGGGCGGCGCAGACTGTTCACGAGCAGGCGCGGCGTGCCGGTGCCCGGTATCTCGCTCGCCGAGGCGGCGATTTGGCTCGGCGTGGTGCCCTTATTGGTTTACGCCGCTACGTTCGTCCCGGCGATGCATCTCGATCGCGGTGTGCTCAATCCGATGAACCTGATCGCCTTCCACCGCGAGATCATCGCCTTGCAGGAAAGCGTAACCAAGACGCACCCTTATCAGTCGAACTGGCACGATTGGGTGCTCAACCTGCGCGCGATCTGGTATCTTTATGAACCCGTCGACGGGGCGCAGCGCGGCGTGCTGTTGATTGGCAATCCCTTGACGATGCTGATCGGCCTGCCGGCGGTAGCCTGGTGCCTGTGGGCCGGGTTGCGCCAGCGACGGCTGGACACGCTCGCAGCGGCGATCCTTTATGCGGCAAGCGTGGGATTCTGGATCATCGCGAACAAGCCGATCCAGTTCTACTACCACTATTTCCTGCCAAGCTGTTTCTTGCTGGCGGGATTGGCACTGGCGCTTGATGCCGTGCCGCGCAAGGTCGCGTGGGTGGTGCTGACGGGCAGCGTGATGACGTTCGCCTGGTTTCACCCGATCCTCAGCGCCGCCGCGCTGGCGAACGAGCAGAGCTTCATGCACTGGATGTGGCTGGATAGCTGGCGCTAGTACCGCCCCCAAACGAAGCGGCTGGACAATGCATAATTCCACACCGCTCCGACAAGGATGCCCGCCATCGCCGCAAGCAGCCAATGAATACCGCGCCCTGCCAGAAGTCCGGCAACCGCGACGTTCGCCACCGCGCCGATCGCGCAGGTCGCGCAAAAACCCGCCCAGCCGCGCATCAGCGCTCGCGCCCCGCGCAATCGGCGATCACGGTAGGTGAGCCAGTTGTTGAGCCAGAAATTGAATGTCATCGCGGCGAAGGTTGCCAGTGCCTGCGCCGGGACGAACGTGGTCCCCAGCCCCCGGAACACCAACGCCAGGACCGCCACGTGGACGAGCACTCCGAGCCCGCCAACCGTGCCGAACAAGGCGAAGCGGGTTGGTATCAGGCGGCCCAGGGTCTTGTCGTAGAGCCCGACGAGGAAGTCGAACGCCACCGCCCGGTCGAGCTTGCTCTCCCCGGTCCGCCGCGCGGCGAAAGCCAGCGGGAATTCACGCACCCGCAACGATCCGGGCGCGCTGGCGAGCAGATCGAGCAGGATTTTGAATCCGATCCCCGACAGGCGCGGCGCGAGCCGGCGCGCGGTCGCGGCCGGGAGAAGGAAAAAGCCGCTCATCGGATCGCTCAGTTCGATCCCCACCATCCGCCGCGCGATCCGGTTGGCCAGGCGCGAGCCCCTTTCACGGCGCGCGCTCGCCAGCCCCTGGGCGCTGGCGCCTGCAATGAAGCGGCTGGCAACGGCTACATCGCATTCGCCGCGCTCGACAGCTGCCAGCATCGCCGGCAGCAGCGCCGGGTCGTGCTGGTGGTCGGCGTCCATCACCGCCACCAACGGGGCAGCGGTGGCACACATGCCCTCGATCGCGGCCGAAGCGAGCCCACGCCGCCCGATGCGCTGGATCACCCGCACGCGCGGATCGACCAGCCCCAGCCGCCGCGCCTCGTCAGCGGTGCCGTCGGCGCTGTCATCGTCGACGACGATCGCCTCCCATTCCACATCCCCCAACGCCGCCGTGATTCGGGCGATCAGCGGCGCGAGGTTGTCCCGCTCCTCAAGCGTCGGCAGGACAATGGCAAGGCGGAGGGTCAAAGCCTCTCCAGCACCGCGTCACCGATGCCGCGCGTGCCTGCGGTGCCGCCAAGGTCGCCGCCGCGCACACCGTCGGCCAGCGCGCGCGCCACTGCCTTTTCGATCCGCGCGGCCTCGCCCTCGCGCCCGAACGAATGGCGCAGCATCATCGCGGCGGACAGAATGGCGGCCATCGGATTGGCCCTTCCCTGCCCGGCGATGTCGGGCGCGCTGCCATGGATTGGCTCGTACAGGCCGAAGGTGCCATGCGCGGTCTGCCGCTCGCCCAGGCTGGCGCTTGCGAGCAGGCCAATCGAGCCGACGCACATGCTGGCCTGATCCGACAGGATGTCACCAAACAGGTTACCGGTCACAACCACATCGAACCGTCCTGGATCGCGAACAAGCTGCATCGCCGCATTATCCACGTACATGTGGTTGAGCGCGACATCGGGATAATCGCCCGCGACTTCGATCACCACGTCGCGCCACAGCTGGCTGGTTTCGAGCACGTTCGCCTTGTCGACGCTGGTCAGCTGTCCGCGACGCCCCTGCGCGGCCCGGAACGCGACGTGCGCGATGCGGCGCACCTCGTCTTCGGCATAGCTCATCATATCCCAGCCCTGCCGCCGTCCGTCGTCGAGAGTGCGCGTGCCCTTATCGCCGAAATAGACGTCGCCGTTCAACTCGCGCACGATCAGCAGGTCGATCGCGCGCGCAACCTCGGGACGCAGCGCCGACATGTCCTCCAGCCCCGGCATTGCGGCGGCGGGGCGCAGGTTGGCAAACAGGTCCAGCTCGGCGCGCAGGCCTAGCACCGCCTGTTCGGGGCGCAGGTGCCGGTCCAACCCGTCACACGACGGGTCGCCCACCGCGCCGAACAGCACAGCGTCGGCGGAGCCAGCCATTTCCAGCGTTTCGGCGGGCAGCGGGTGGCCATGGCGGTGCCAGGCGGCGGCCCCCACGTCGCCCTCGAACAGCACCATGCCGGGCAGGCGCAGCGCTTCGAGCACGCGCAGGGCCTCGGCCGTGACTTCGGGGCCGATCCCGTCGCCCGCGAAAACCGCAATCTTCATCCCGTCATCCGCCCCAATCGTTCGCGCAGCATCGTGCGCGCGGCCATAACATCGGCCTTCCGGTCGGCAAGCAGGTAGCGTTCGATCGCCGGGCCCTGGCGAGCAAACAATTCCAGCAGCCGCTCAAGCCCCGCTTCGGCGGGCGGCGCCGTGCCGCCGTAGCCGAGCTCTCGCAGCATCAACGCCTCATAGGCGATCAGCGCGCGCAACCATGCGCGCGCGGCATCGGCATTGCACACCGCGTCGATCAGGGCGGCGAGCGCGGCAAAGAGCGCCGGATAAGCATTGCGCTCCGGCAGCGCGGCGGCGGTGAGCGCGGTTGCCCAGGCGATGGCGGCGGAGGCGAGCGGCTCGATCAGCCACGGCCCACGGCTTTGCACCAGTTCCAGCCGCATGAAGGGGAGCTGGCTGTCGGACTTCGACCGCAGCTCTACCTCCACAAGATTTCCCGGGATAACCACCGGCCGCAGCACTCGCCCACGCCCACCTGCGACGTAGCCGGTGATGAGCCCGTAATCCTGGGTCAGAGCGCGCGCGATAACCGCCGTCTCCCCGTGCGTGCGCGCGGCAAGGAGAATGGCGGGGGCACGCAGGTTCATGGCCAAGGCACTGCCGCAGCGCGCGGCGCCGCGTCAATGCTGGGCCGCGTCAATGCCGAGCGGCGTCAATGTTGGGCGGCATCGGCCATCTTGGCGTGGATCACGCCGTGGCGTTCGGTTTCCGCCATGCGACCCATGGACCAGTTGCGGGCCATTCGCACCTTGGGGTTGGGCGCGCACCAGATTTCACCCGTGTCGTTGATCGCGGTAACCCAGATCAGGTTGTGCTCCTGGCCGTAGTCGATCACCGCGATGGCGTATCCGGCACCGCGATCGATCACGTCGACGGGAATCGGGGGATTGAGCTGCGTGAACATGTCGGTCCTTTCCCCCGCGCAACGGCGGCGGATGGCCCGCGTTCCTAAGCCAACAAAAATCAGCGTGTTACTTCAGGCGCGCCTCGAGGGCGGAAAGCCGTTCGGCCAACGCCTCGTTCTCGTCGCGGGCCCGCGCGGCCATTGCCTTGACCGCGTCGAATTCCTCGCGGCTGACAAAATCCATCCCGCCCATTGCTTCTTTCACACGCTCGCGCGCGCTTTCGCGGGCCTCGCGGGTCATGCCGGCAAAAGTGCCCGCCGCTCCGTTGAGCAGCTTGACGAAATCGGCGATCATCGGGTTCTGGC
>ERZ1066122.2464-NODE-2464-length-12101-cov-6.620787_pt1 | contig 12101 bp, 14 predicted proteins | sample MGYA00382769_ERZ1066122 | MGnify/ENA primary metagenome ERZ1066122 (study PRJEB33369, sample SAMEA5778352) | biofilm metagenome | biome: Industrial cooling water; feature: Water cooling tower basin; material: Biofilm | place: United Arab Emirates | collected...
CGCTGACCACGTGGCCATGTGGCAGGTGGCTGAAATCGAGCTTCACCCCGGGGCGGAAGAACCGGTCAAGCGGGGCTTCGTCGATGCTCGGGGCAGGGCTCGCGCCGGAATTGGTGGTCGAATGGAAGTGCCACGGCGCGTCCATATGGGTGCCGTTGTGGGTCGACAGTTCGACGAACTCCACTGCCCAGCCTTCGCCATCGGGCAGGTCGCCCTGTTCCAGCCCGGGAAAGAACATCGCGATCTGCTGCCAGGTGCTGTCATGGGTCATGTAGGTGACCCTGGGCCGCATGACCTCCGGGTCCGACACGACATCGTTGGTGATCGGGATCGACAGGTCAATGAAACGGGTCATGCGGCCAGTTCCTCGTCCAGAAACGCGGCGACATCGGCCAGTTCGACATCGCGGGCGAGGAACGCCTCGCCCACGCTGCGCAGCAGGATGAAGGGCAGGGTGCCTGCGTCCATCTTCTTGTCGTGGCGCATGTGGTCGACAAGGCGTGTGCCGTCGCAATTGAGGCCGAGGGCGGCGAGGCTGGCGGGCAGGCCAACGGCGGCGATGGCAGAGGCGACACGCTCTGCCTCAACCGCGCTGATCAGCTCGAGCCGGGCGGAATAGCGCGCGGCCAGCACCATCCCCAGCGCCACGCCCTCGCCATGCAGCAGGCGGTCGGAAAAGCCCGTCTCCGCCTCCAGCGCATGGCCGAAGGTGTGGCCGAGGTTGAGCAGCGCGCGCACGCCGGTGGTCTCGCGTTCGTCTTCCGCCACGATCCGGGCCTTGGCCGCGACGCTGGTCGCGACCGCGTGTTCGAGCGCGTCGGGCTCGCGCGCCAGCACTTCCGGGCCGTGCTGCACCAGCCAGTCGAAGAACGCCGCATCGCCGAGGATGCCGTACTTGATCACCTCGGCATACCCGGTGCGCATCTCGCGGTCGGGCAGGGTGTCGAGCGCGGTCAGGTCAGCCAGCACCAGCGCGGGCTGGTGGAATGCCCCGACCAGGTTCTTGCCGGCGGCGGTGTTGATCGCGGTCTTGCCGCCGACGCTCGAATCGACCTGCGCCAGCAGCGTGGTGGGGATCTGGACGAAGCCGCACCCGCGTTTGACGATCGAGCAGGCAAACCCGGTCAGGTCGCCGGTCACCCCGCCGCCGAGCGCGAAGACATGGTCGCCGCGCTCGATTTCGCGTTCGAGCAGCCAGTCGACCAGCGCGCGCAGGCCGTCCCAGCTCTTGGCCCCTTCGCCGGGGGACAGTTCGTGCCAGTCGACCGCGATACCGGCCCCGGCCAGTGAGGCGGCGAGACGGTCACCGTGGTGCAGGCGCGCGTTGGCGTCCGCGACCACCGCTACCCTACCCTTGCGCAGGAACGGCCGGGCCAGCGCGGCAGCCTCGCCAATCAGGTCGCGCGCGACATGCACCTCGTAAGGGCGTCCGGCCAGCGCGACGGGGATTACAGCCATTGGTCGATTGCTCCGATGATGGCGAGGGCGGTCTCGCTGTGGGGGCCATGTTCGCTGGTCACACGGATGGGCGCCTGGGCGTAGAACGGCTGCCGCTCGACCTGGAGGCGGGTGAGGATTTCGCGCGGGTTGCCCTGTTGCAGCAGCGGGCGGTTGTTCTTGCGGGCGGTACGTTCGACCAGTGTGTCGATGTCGCAGTCGATCCACACCGCGATCCCGCGTTGCAGGATCAGGGCGCGGGTTTCGTCGTTGACGAAGGCGCCGCCGCCGGTGGCGATGACCGTAGGGCCTTGTTCCATCAGCCGGGCGATCACCCGCCGCTCACCATCGCGGAAGTAGGCTTCGCCGAACTGGGCGAAAATTTCCGGAATGGTCATTTGCGCGGCTTCCTCGATTGCCTCGTCAGCATCTATGAACCGCTTGCCCAGCAGTGTGGCAAGCTTGCGCCCGACGGTCGATTTGCCTGCGCCCATCAGCCCGACCAGCACCACCGGCCGGTCAAGCCTGCGCGCCAGGGCGGCAATCCGGTCATCGGAGACGATTTGCGGCGGCTGGGTCATTGAGCTTTCGCCTATAGATGCGCTAGACGCGGCGCAACCGCTGGTGGCAAGACCGCCGGACAATGCACCACGAGGGGTCGCCAGAGTGACGAAATCACGCAGGATCGGATGGGCCGGGGCAGCGCTGTTTGCCGCCTTGCTGACCTATGCCTGGATCAATGGCGGCGAACAGGCCCTGCGCCCGATCGAGCAGCCAGTGGCGGTGCCGCAGGTGCAGCCATGAGGCGGGGCTGGCTCTTCGGCAGCGCGACGGCGCTGGCGCTGACCTCGACCCTGGTCATGGCGCAGCAGCGCCCCGAATCGCTGCTCCCCCCCGGGTTTGACGATCCCGCGCCGACCCCGCCGCCCGCACCGCGCCCGCAACCGCAGCCGCAAAACCCCCAGCCAGGAACAACCGTACCTGCCCCTTCGGGCAGCACCCCGGTGATCCAGCCCTTGCCGGGCGCGGCCGGGCCTGCACCACTTGAGGTGCCGCAGATCACTCTGCCATCGAACCTGCCGTCACTGGAGGAGCTGGAAAAGCTCAACCCGGACGAACTCGACGAACTGCTCGGCCTGAAGCCCAAGTTCGACATCCCGCCCGCCGCTCGCCGCTCGATGGAGCGGGTCGGCGTGCTCGACATGAGCGAGGGCGGCTTGCCGACGGCGGCGCTGGCCAATCAGCCTGCCTCGATCGTCCGGGCCGCGCTCGGCGGGATGAAGCGGCCGCTGGTATCGCGCTGGGGCCATGTGCTGATGCGCCGCGCGCTCGCCAGCCGGTTGGAAGCGCCCGCCGGGATGGACCCGGCGGACTTCGCCGCCCTCAGGATCAGAGCCCTCAACGCGATGGGTGAATGGTCTGTCGCCCGCGCGGTGGCGCAGGATGTCGACACCGGCAACTGGAACGGCACGCTGACCGACGCGGCGTTCGATTCCTATCTTCATACCGCCGACCTGGTCGGCATCTGCCCGCGCGTGCAGGTCGGCAGCCATTCGCGTGAAGACGCCCAGTGGGACATGGCCCGCGCCATCTGCGCGGCCTTTGCCGGGCAAGGCGCGCGGGCAGGGAGCGATCTCAACCGGATGCTGTCGCGCGGGCGGGCCGAGCCGATCGACATCCTGCTGGCCCAGCGCTTCGCCGGGGCGGCAGGCGCCGGTCGGCGGGCGGTCAACCTTGAATGGGACGATGTGGAAATCCTGGCCCCGTGGCGCTATGCGCTGGCAAATGCGGTCGGTGCGGAGATTCCGGAGACCTTGCTCGCCAATCCCTCGCCGGTCATCCAGCGGATGGGGGCTGTCGCGCCGATGTTGCCACTGGGAGACCGGCTGGCCGGGGCTGACCGCGCCGCGCGCGAAGGCATCCTGTCGGCGGCGGCCTACGTTGATCTCTTGTCGCAATACCGGGCCGAAGGGCAGACGGACGAGGAACTCGGGCGCATGGCGACCCGGCTGCGCGATGCCTACATCACGCCTGACTCGGCGGGCCGGGTGGCGGCCATCCGCGATGTCTGGGGCGCGGACCAGCGCGATTATGGCAGGCTGGTCCTGACCGCCTATGCTGCCGCGCGGCTGGAGCCGGACGAGGCGATGGCCGACGACGCGGCCGCGCTGATCGCGTCAATGCTGGCCGCCGGGCTGGAACGCGATGCCTTGCGCTGGGCCAGCGTTGTCCCGCAGGGAAGCGAGGCCTGGGCCTTGCTGGTGTTCGCCCAGCCAAACCGGGCCAACCCGGTCTCGGCCGGCCAGTTCGAAACCTTTGCCGATGATGATGCGAGTGAAGGACAGCGCAAATCGGCCTTCCTGCTGGCAGGGCTCGCCGGGCTGGGCCGGATCGAGGCGAATTCGGTCAGTGGTCTCGCCGCAGACCTTGGCGCGGACCTGACCCGGCAGACCAGATGGAGCCGCCTGATCGATGCCGCCGCGGATGTCGGCAACCCGACGCTTGTGGCATTTCTCGTCGGGGTCGGGATGCAGGGCAGCAGCTGGGAACGGATGACGCCCCGCCACCTGTTCCATATTGTCTCGGCGCTTGACCGGGTCGGCCTGTCCGCCGAAGCGCGGATGATCGCGGCGGAGGCGGTGGCGCGCGGCTGATGCCGGGCAGGCCATGAGCGCGGCGGTCGACGCCTTCCTCGCCATGCTGGCGGCAGAGCGCGGCGCGGCCGGCAACACCATCGCCGCCTATCGCCGCGATCTGAAGGGCGCGGGCGAGGTGGTGGGCGATCTTGTGGCGGCGCGCTCCGATGATCTGGCCCGGCTGGCCCCGGCATGGGCCAACTTGGCCCCGGCCTCGGTTGCGCGCAAGGCCTCGGCCCTGCGCCAGTTCTACGCCTTTCTGGCTGACGAAGGCTGGCGCAGCGACGATCCTTCGGCGGCCCTGCCAAGGCCCGGCACACGGCGCCCCTTGCCGAAAATCCTGTCTCATGACGAGGTTGCGGCGCTGTTTGCGGCAGCGGAGCAGGAGGCGGCGTCTGGCGACCCGCCCGCCGTCCGGCTGCTGGTGCTGCTGGAGTTGCTGTACGGCTCGGGCTTGCGCGCGAGCGAGCTGATGTCGCTGCCGCTGGCGGCGGTGCCGCGCGATGCGCCGTTCCTGACGGTCACGGGCAAGGGCGGGCAGGCGCGCATGGTCCCGGTCAGCGGGCGGGCACGCATGGCCCTGTCGCGCTGGCTGGCGCTGCATCCGGGCGGGTCGAAGTACCTGTTCCCCTCGCGCGGCAAGCACCTGACCCGCATCCGGCTGTTCCAGTTGCTCAAGGAACTGGCGATCCGCGCCGGGCTGGCATCGGAAAAGGTCAGCCCGCACGTGCTGCGCCATGCCTTTGCCACGCACCTGCTGGAGGGCGGGGCAGACTTGCGCGTGCTGCAGACCCTGCTCGGCCATGCCGACATTGCCACGACCCAGATCTACACCCATGTCGATGCCGCGCGGCTGGTCGCCTTGGTCAATGAGCGGCATCCGCTGGCAGAGAAGCGCTGGCGCTTGCAGAGAAGCGCTGGCGGGACTAGCGGGGCGGGATGATTTCCTATCTCGAATTCGAGAAGCCGGTCGCCCAGCTCGACAAGCGTATTGACGAACTGCGCGCCGCGTCCAGCCACGACGACGTCGATATCTCGGCCGAAATCGCGCGGCTGGAGCAAAAGAGCGCCGATTTGCTCGCCAGCACCTACGCCTCGCTCTCGCCCTGGCAGAAGACCCAGGTGGCTCGCCATCCCGCGCGGCCGCACTTCCGCGACTTCGTGGCGCTTGCGTTCGACGATTTTGTGCCGTTGGGCGGGGACCGTTACTACGGCGAGGACGAGGCGATCATGGGCGGGTTCGCCCGACTGGGCGAACGCCGCGTGGTCCTGATCGGGCACGAGAAGGGCAACGATACCGAGAGCCGGCTGCGGCACAATTTCGGCATGGGCAAGCCAGAGGGGTACCGCAAGGCGATCCGGCTGATGGAACTGGCCGGCCGGTTCGGTCTGCCGGTGGTGACGCTGGTCGACACCTCCGGTGCCTTCCCCGGGGTCGAGGCGGAAGAACGCGGGCAGGCGGAGGCTATCGCGCGTTCGACCGAGGCGTGCCTGGCGCTGCCGGTGCCGATGGTGGCGACGATCGTGGGCGAGGGCGGATCGGGCGGGGCAGTTGCGCTCGCCAGCGCGGAACGGGTGCTGATGCTCGAACATGCGGTCTATTCGGTTATTTCGCCTGAAGGCTGCGCCTCCATCCTGTGGCGCACCGCGGAAAAGGCGCCCGATGCGGCTGAGGCGATGAAGGTCACCGCGCAGCACCTGCTGAAGCTGGGGGTGATCGACCGGATAGTCAGCGAACCGGCGGGCGGGGCACACCGCGATCCGGCAGGAACCGCGAAGAAGCTGGCGCTGGCAATCGGTGAAGAGCTTGACGCGCTGGCGGGCAAGGACGCCGCACAGCTGCGCCAGATCCGCGAAGAGCGGTTCCTGCGCATCGTCACGCTGTAACTGCGGAACCGGTCTCGCGCCGCACCGTTGGTGCAGCTATAATCAACTGGCGGCGGCAGAAGGGGTCGCGCCGGCTGGAGGAGACCGAAAACATGAATCGCACACGATCCGCAGCATTCGCTACCAGCGCCTTTGCTAGCCTTGCGCTTGCCGGTTGCATGCCCGGGGGCGAAATCCCCAGCGCGTCGGCACCGATCACCCAGTCAGAAGCGAAGCAGGGCGCGGAATATCACCCCCAGTTGCTGGCTGAATTCGGCGGCACATATGACGGGCCGCAGGCCGCCTATGTCGAGAGCGTGGGCAAGAACATCGCGGTCCAGTCCGGTCTCGGCAATGCACGCAGCGACTTCACCGTTTCGCTGCTGAACAGTCCGGTCAACAACGCTTTCGCCATCCCCGGGGGCTATGTTTACAGCACCCGCCAGCTCGTTGCGCTGATGAACAACGAGGCGGAGCTGGCAGCCGTGCTCGGCCACGAGGTCGGCCACGTGGCCGCGCGCCATTCGCAGCGGCGCCAGTCGGAAGCGCAGAAGAACACCCTGCTCGGGGGCGGGCTGGCGATCCTGTCGAGCATTCTGCTCGGCGACAGCGGGATCGGCAATACGCTGACGCGCGGGTTCCTGCAGGGCTCGCAGCTGTTGACGCTGAAGTTCTCGCGCACGCAGGAACTGCAGGCGGACGAGCTGGGCATCCAGTATCTCACCCGCGCCGGGTACGATCCGCGCGCCATGGGCACCGTGCTCACCAGCCTCGCGGCGCAGAACGCCCTCGACGCGCAGTTGCAGGGGCGCGACGCGCGGATGCCGGAATGGGCCTCGACTCACCCTGACCCCGCCAGCCGGGTTCAGTCCGCGCTGACGAAGGCGGCGGGCGGCACCGGGCAGACCAACGCTGACGTGTTCCTGACCCGAATCGATGGCATCACTTACGGTGACGACCCGAAGCAGGGGGTGATCGAAGGCAATACCTTCATTCACCCGGAAATGCGGCTGTCGTTCTCCGCGCCGCAGGGCTTCTACATGGTCAACGGCACCCGCGCGGTGACGATCCAGGGGCAGAGCGGCAAGGCGCAGCTGACCCTGGCACCCTACAACGGCAACCTCGACAGCTACATTCGCAGCGTCTTCACCGCGCTGGGTGGCGAGCAGCAGCAGCTCGCGCCGAGCAGCATCCAGCGAACCACCGTAAACGGCATTCCGGCCGCTTACGGGCAGGCGCGGGTCAACAACGGCAACAGTCAGGTCGATGTCGTTGTGTTCGCGTACGAGTTTTCGAAGGACCGCGCCTACCACTTCACCGCGATTACGCAGGCTGGCGGAGCCGGGGCGTTCACCCCGATGTTCAACTCGATGCGGCGAATCACCGCCAGCGAAGCCGCGCAGGTTGTCCCGCGGCGCATCCAGGTGGTGACGGTGCGGAGCGGCGATACCGTCGCATCACTGTCGCGGCGGATGGCGTACGACACCGCGCAGGAAACGCGTTTCCGTGTGCTCAATGGCCTCGGGTCGAACGATACCCTGCGCGCCGGACAGAAGGTAAAACTCGTCATCAAGGGCGCCTGAGCGCGGCCTTGCGCGTTGTAACAAAAAAGGCGGCGGGATCGCTCCCGCCGCCTCGTTTGTTTTGGACGACGTCCGCTATCAGGTCGTGGCGCTGTTGGCCGTCTGCAGCTCGGTCGAAACGGTCGAGAAGGTGGTGCTCAGCTCGGTGCCGAGGTTCTGCATGGCAGCGATTGCGGCGATGGCGATGAGGGCGGCGATCAGGCCATATTCAATGGCGGTGGCGCCCTCTTCGTTACGGATCAGCTTCTTGATGAACTTCATGGTCAGTCTCCTGGTTGGTCTTCGGTACCCGACTCTTTCCAGTGGTCTTCCGGATTGAGTGTTTGCAGGTCTAGGATTGAGGCGTTGAGAAATTCCTAACGTGGAAAATTCCTCGACATTCCCGATCAAAGGACTGCGGTTGCCTTGTCTTCGACGTATTTCCACATCTCGTCGGTTTGGGTGCCCAGGCCATTTGCGGCACCCACCATTCCCAGCGCGATGAGGGCGAGGATCAGGCCGTATTCGACGGCGGTGGCCCCGGCATTGTCGGCTCCGATACGCTTGAGCAGAGTACGCAATGACATGGCTGTCCCCCTTGGGATACGATCCTGACAGGGTCCGATATCGGCTTGGCAGGTTAACATTTTCTTTAAGGGGCTCAGCGAGATGCAAAGTTTTCCGACATGGGTGCCCGTGGTTGCGCTGGCCTTGTCCGACGGTCAGGGGCGCTGGCTGATGCACCGGCGACCGGAGGGCAAGGCCCACGCAGGACTGTGGGAGTTTCCTGGGGGCAAAGTCGAAGGCACTGAAATCCCTGTAGAAGCTCTGCTGCGAGAGGCGCAGGAGGAACTGGGGATTGCCCTCGAACCAGATGATCTGCGGCCGCTTGCATTTGCCGACGAAGCCAACGCAGGTGGCAATTGCGGCATTGTCATCCTGCTTTACAGCGCCGCCCGATGGAAGGGGGAGCCGGTCTCTCTGGAGGGCGGGGCGGTCGGCTGGTTCGATCTGGAGGAAATGCAGCGGCTGCCCAAGCCCCCGCTTGATCGCGAGCTGGTTCGGCAACTTGGCTCGATCATCCCGCAATAGGGGATTGCCAAGCCCGGAATGGGCCCCTATGTGCCCCGCTCCACGGGCGCCCGTAGCTCAGCTGGATAGAGCACCAGACTACGAATCTGGGGGTCAGAGGTTCGAATCCTTTCGGGCGCGCCATTTTACAAGAGGGGCCATTCCGTTCGCGGGCTGGCCCCTTTTTGTTGACTACCGACATGGTTCTCCAAGGCGAACAAGGCCGTTCCGATGGACGCGGTGCCAAGCGGTTGAAGCAATCGCGATGCTATCGTAGATTGACCATTGAATGGACGACGAACGCATCAAACCCCGACACCCGATCTCGGTCCAGGGCCGATACCGCACCGGGTCCGGGGTAGCGAAGGATGTCGACATTCTTGATTTGTCCGAAACTGGCTGCCGATTCTTCGACCGGTTCGGGCGACTGTTGCCGGGCGCAGAAATCAGCCTGCGGATCGGACCGATCGGGCCGGTAGTAGCGGTCGTCCGGTGGTCTCGCCAGCAGGTCGTGGGTGTGGAATTCGACATGCCGCTCTATGGTCCGGTGTTCGATCATATCCGCAGCCAGCTGGATACGCGCAACCGCTAGCAGGGTGAGCCGCCGCCCCCGTCAATCGTCGACCGAATCTTCCAGCGCGTGCATGTCCTCGTCCGAAAGGCCGAAGTGGTGCCCGGCTTCATGGACGGTGACATGATGGACTAGCGCTCCAAAGTCGACCCCGGTTTCGCGCCATTCGCGTACCAGCGGCTGGCGGAACAGCGTTATGACCGGGGGAAGGTCGCCCGAATCCCATTGCGACTGCATGTCGATCGGTCGCCCCTCGTACAGGCCAGTCAGGTCCCAGTGGCTGGCGATGCCGACGGAGTCGAGTTGCTCGCGGGTGGCGAACTCCTCCACCCGGACCACCACATCCCCCAACAGATCGCGAAAATGATCCGGCATGGATTCGATTGCAGCCCGGGCGAGCCGTTCCATCTCGCTCGCTTCGGGCGGGGGCAGAAGGTGGCGGCGCATCGCTGCGATATGGGCATGACGCCGCCGTTGTCCAGCGCCGGGAACCCGAAGCGCGACCGGTGGTTGGTCCAGCAACTTCCGATCATTCAAGGAGCCCATAATGGCACAGGACATCTTCCAGCGCCTCAAACAGGACCACGACAAGCATCGCGACCTTCTGGCGCGCATCTCCGAAACACAGGGTGACAGTGAAGAGCGGCAGAGCCTGTTCACTGAGCTGACCAAGGAGCTGAAGGGTCACGCGGCGGCGGAGGAACAGGCGCTCTATTCTACCATGTTGCGCAAGCCCGAGACGACCGACGATACCCGTCACTCCGTTGCCGAGCACCACGAGATTGACGAAATGCTCAACGATCTCGCGGCGACCGACATGTCATCGGGAGGATGGCTGACGAAGTTCAAGAGCTTCGGCGACCGCTACCTCCATCATATCGAGGAAGAGGAAGAAGACCACTTCCCGGAGTTCGCCGAATACCTGACCGATGAGGACGAGCGGCACATGAAGTCGGTGTTCGACCGCCGCAAGAAGGCCGAAAAAGCCGATGCTGAAGTGACGCCCGAAAAGGCTGAAGACGCCAAGGAATAGGTCATCAGGGGGGTGGGGATGGTTGGGGAAACCGGTTCAAGGTCGTCGGACGACGAGCCTGCGGAGCGCGGCGTGTGGCGCTATGCGCGCGCCACGCGGGCCTCAGTCATTGTCGATGCAGAGCATTACTTCCGCCATATGCAGGATGCGATGCTCAAGGCCGAGCGTCGTGTCCTGCTGATTGGCTGGGATTTCGACACCCGTATCCACCTCGCGCACGGGCGGCGTTGGTGGCAACGCCCGTCTGACGCCAGCCACCCTTCGCGGCTGGGCAGCTTCATCCCGTGGCTTTCGCGTAAGCGTCCGCGGCTCCACATCTACATTCTCAAGTGGAGCGTAGGCGCGATCAAGCTGATGCTGCGGGGCGCCATGACGCTCGACCTGCTGCGCTGGTTTCCGCGGCGCAGGATCGATTTCAAGTCGGACACCGCCCACCCGCTGGGCGGCAGCCACCATCAGAAAATCGTCATCATCGACGACCGGCTGGCGGTATGTGGCGGCATCGACATGACCTCTGGCCGGTGGGACACGCGCGACCATGAAACCGACGATCCCGACCGCACTTTGCCCAATGGCAAGGCCTACGGGCCTTGGCACGATGCGACGATGATGGTCGAAGGCCCGATTGCCGAGGCGCTGGGCGATCTCGGGCGCGACCGCTGGCATGTCGCCGGGGGCAAGCATCTGTCACCGGTCGAGCCGACCGAGGGAGAGCGCTGGCCGGAGGCGCTGGAAGCGCAGTTCGAGAATGTCGAAATCGGCATCGCCCGTACCCGCGCAGAGCACAAGGACACGGCGCAAATCTGCGAAATCGCCGACCTGTTCGAACAGCAGATCCTCGGTGCGCGCAAGCTCATCTACGCGGAAAGCCAGTACTTCGCCTCGCGCCGGATCGCCGAGGCGCTGTGTAAGCGCCTGTTGCAGCCTGATCCCCCCGAGGTTCTGATCGTCCACCCGGTTACCGCGGATGGCTGGCTGGAGCAGCAGGCGATGGACCATGCCAAGGCCGAACTGGTCCGCACGCTGGGCGAGGCTGATCCGCACAATCGGTTCAATCTCTATGTCCCCTACACCGATGAAACCCCGATCTACGTGCATTCCAAGGTGATGATCGTCGACGACCGGATCGTCCGCGTCGGCTCCGCCAACATGAACAACCGGTCAATGGGACTGGACAGCGAGTGCGACCTGTTCATCGACGCCGACCGGCCCGGTAATGGCCATGCGGCTGAAGCAATCGCGCGCCTGCGATATTCGCTGCTGGCCGAACATTGCGGCCTCAAGCCGGACGAGGTTCCCGCGCTGCTGGAACAGGCCGGTTCGATGCGGGGAATGATCGAGGCGCTGGGCACCAGCCGACGCCGCACCTTGCGCCGCTTCGAACTGGAGGAAACCGGGGCGGTGGAGCAGGCTCTGGCAGAATCCGCTTTCCTCGACCCCGAAAACCCCGCCGAACTGTTCGAACCGTTTGCGAAAGGCGGCTTGTTCCGCAAGAGGATGCACTTGAGTCGCATCAGGAACAAGTTGAAGAGGAAAGCGGCATGAGTTGTTCGATGGACCACGACGACGAAGAATCGTCGGGCAAGATTGCCGTACCCCAGGAAGTGCAGGATGCGATCCGCACCCTGATCGCCTGGTCGGGGGACGATCCGACCCGCGAGGGCCTGCTCGATACGCCCAAGCGCGTCGGGCGTGCATGGAAGGAATATTGCCAGGGCTATCTCGAAGATCCGGCAGTGCACCTCGCGCGCCAGTTCGAGGAAGTCGGCGGCTATGACGAACTGGTCCTGCTCAAGGACATTCCGTTCCAGAGCCATTGCGAACACCACATGGCCCCGATTACCGGCAAGGCGGCAATCGCCTACATGCCGCGGCATTCGGTGGTCGGTATCTCGAAGCTCGCCCGGGTGCTGCACGGTTATGCC
>ERZ1066122.2466-NODE-2466-length-12095-cov-7.654236_pt1 | contig 12095 bp, 9 predicted proteins | sample MGYA00382769_ERZ1066122 | MGnify/ENA primary metagenome ERZ1066122 (study PRJEB33369, sample SAMEA5778352) | biofilm metagenome | biome: Industrial cooling water; feature: Water cooling tower basin; material: Biofilm | place: United Arab Emirates | collected...
ATACCCACCGCATGGTCGCGCGGCTGGCCGACGACATTCTGCTGGTCGGCGAACGGCATCTGGAACGGGCGGTCAGCCTGCTGCTCCAGATTGAAAAGACGGTGGTGGAGGGCGCGGGCGCAGCGGGGCTGGCCGCGCTGCTCGCGCATCCCGAACAATTTGCGGGGCGCAAGATCGGCCTGGTGCTGTGCGGCGGCAATATCGACACGCGGCTCTTGGCCAATGTGCTGCTGCGCGATCTGGCGCGGTCGGGGCGGCTCGCGCGGCTGCGGGTGCGGTTACAGGACCGGCCCGGCGCGTTGTTCAACGTGATGCGCGTGTTCGCCGACAATCAGGTCAATATCATCGAGATTTATCACCAGCGCGTCTTTACCACTTTGCCTGCCAAGGGCCTGATCACCGACATCGAATGCGAGGCGCGCGACCGCGATCACCTCGACACGCTGATCGGCGCGCTGCGCAGCGCGGGGTATCAGGTAACGCCGGTGGAACTGGCTTAGGCCACCGCCACCGCCTTTTTCCCCGGCCCCCACTGGCGCACCCGCCGCCCACTGGTTACATGGGCCGCCACCAGCGATTCGCGACCAGAAAGTGGCACCATGGACATCCGCACCGGCCTGACCTTTGACGATGTGCTGCTGGTGCCGTGCGAAAGCGAAATCCTGCCCAGCCAGGCGGTGCTGAGCACCCGGGTGTCGCGCGGCATTACGCTCAACATTCCCATTCTGTCGTCAGCCATGGACACGGTGACAGAGGCAGATATGGCGATCCTGATGGCGCAGATCGGCGGTATGGGCGTCCTCCACCGCAATCTCGACATCGCCGAACAGGCCGCGCAGGTGCGTCAGGTCAAACGTTTTGAAAGCGGGATGATCGTCAATCCCATCACCATCGGTCCCGACGCGCCCTTGTCCGACGCGACTGCGCTCATGGCGCAGCATCGCATTTCGGGGATTCCGGTAGTCGAAGATGGCGGACGGCTGGTCGGCATCGTTACGCATCGCGACGTGCGCTTTGCCGCCAATCCGGCGCAGCCCGTGCGCGAGCTGATGACCGCCGACAATCTGGCGACCGTGCGCGCGGGCGTCAGCCAGGAGGATGCCCGCCGCCTGCTGCACCAGCGACGGATCGAAAAACTGTTGGTGGTCGACGATGCGTTCCACTGCATCGGCCTCATTACCGTCAAGGACATGGAAAAGGCGGTCACTTATCCAGAGGCGACCAAGGATGGTGCAGGGCGTCTTCGCGTCGCCGCCGCGACCACAGCGGGGGACAAGGGGGTCGAGCGGACCGAGGCGCTGATCGCGGCCGAATGCGACCTGATCGTGGTCGACACCGCGCACGGGCATAGCAAGATGGTGGGCGAGACGGTGACGCGGATCAAACGCATGGCCCCGAATGTCGAGGTCGTCGCCGGCAATGTGGCAACAGCAGAGGCGACCCGCGCCTTGATCGATGCAGGCGCGGACGGGGTCAAGGTTGGCATCGGGCCGGGCTCCATCTGTACCACCCGCGTCGTCGCGGGGGTCGGCGTGCCGCAGCTGACCGCGATCATGGACAGTGTGGAGGTTGCCGCGAGGGCAGGCGTCCCGATCATCGCCGATGGCGGGCTGCGCACCTCGGGCGACATTGCCAAGGCACTGGCGGCGGGCGGATCGTGCGTCATGGTCGGCTCGCTGCTGGCGGGCACGGCGGAGGCACCGGGCGAAACCTTCCTCTATCAGGGGCGGACCTACAAAAGCTATCGCGGGATGGGCAGCGTCGGCGCGATGGCGCGGGGCAGCGCCGACCGCTATTTCCAGCAGGACATCAAGGACCAGATGAAACTGGTGCCCGAAGGGATCGAGGGACAGGTGCCGTTCAAGGGACCGGCGAAGGACGTCATCCACCAGCTGGTCGGCGGCGTGAAGGCCGCCATGGGCTATACCGGCAGCCGCACCCTCGGTGATCTGGTCGCGCGCGCCCAGTTCGTCCGCATAACGGGCGCGGGCCTGCGCGAAAGCCATGTCCATGATGTGACCATCACCCGCGAAGCCCCCAATTATCCGGTGGGGTGATTTGCGTTATTTTCGTCTCCGTTCGTGTCGAGCGAAGTCGAGACATTCAGACGCATTGCGCCGTGCCGAGAGGTGTCTCGACTACGCTCGACACGAACGAAATAATGTGGGTTGAACAACTAGCATGACCCCCGCCGCGCGCATCCAGACTGCCATCGAAATCCTGGACCTTGTCGCCGTTGCGGCGCGCCAGGGCGGCGCGCCTGCGGACAGCATTTTTGCCGAAGCGATGCGCGCGCGGCGCTATGCCGGGTCCAAAGATCGGCGGGCCATCCGTAACCTGGTTTATGCCGCAATTCGCGCAGTACGGACCGTGCCGGACAGCGGACGGGCGGCCATGGTCGCGCTCGCGGACGGCGATGCAGAACTGGCCGCGCTGTTCACCGGGGCACCCTATGCCCCCGCACCCATCGCAGCGGACGAGCCGCGTGCACCGCTGGGGCTGGCGTCGGCGGCGCTGATCGCCTTGTTCGACCCGCTGATCGAGGCGGACGAGCATGGGGCGATGCTGGCCCGTGCGCCGCTTGACCTGCGCGCCAATCGCACGCGCATCGACCGGGGGGCGCTGGCCGATTTGCTGGGCGCGGGCGATCCGATTGCGGGCACTGCCGATGGCCTGCGCCTGCCACCCGAATTTGCCGCGGTGCAGACAGACGCCTTTGCCGACGGATTGTTCGAGGTGCAGGACGCCGCCAGCCAGATGGCGGCGGCAGTGCTCGGTGCGGCCGATGGGATGACCATCGTCGATCTGTGCGCGGGGGCAGGCGGCAAGACGCTGGCGCTCGCCGCCGCCGCGCCGGACGCGCGGATCATTGCGTGCGACGTCAACCGTGCGCGCTTGCAGCAGCTTGGCCCGCGTGCGGAGCGGGCCGGGGCGGCGAACATCGAAACCCGGCTGCTCAACCCAGGGCAGGAAGCGGCGATGCTCACCGATCTGATCAGCGGGGCGGATGCGGTGATCGTCGATGCCCCCTGTTCGGGCAGCGGGACGTGGCGGCGCAGCCCGGAACTGCGCTGGCGGATCACGCCGCAGCGACTCGCGCGGCACCGGGCTGAGCAAGCGGCGCTGTTGGTGCTGGGTGCGGCGCTGATCCGGCCCGGCGGGCGGCTCGTTTATGCCACCTGTTCGGTGCTGGCGGGGGAAGGGCGCGATCAGATCAGCGGCTTTCGGATGGCGCAAAGTGGCCGCTGGCCGCCCGTTTCCGCCGCTTTGCCGCCGGGCATCGGCCGCGCCGCGGGGGACGGCATGTTGCTGACACCGCACCATGACGGCACCGACGGATTCTATCTCGCCTGCCTTGAAAACGCATGATAGGCTGCCCGCAGATGGCGAGGTGGGAGCAAGCGATGCGGATCAGCGGTTTGGCGCTCGTGGCGGGTCTGGTGTTGGCAAGCCACGCGGTTCCGACCGTGGCGATGCGTGCCGACGCACAGCTTGACCCTCTTTCACTCCACCTGACCGCCGCAGCCGCGGAGGCGCAGGCGCGCGGCGATCTGGATGCCGCCATCGGATATTTCGAAAGCGCGCTGGCCGTCGATCCGCGCAACCGCGGGGCGTTTATCGGGCTGGCACAGGTCGCGCGCGTTCAGGGTCTGCCCGGCAAGGCCATCGGCTTTTACCGCGAAGCGCTGCTCATCGAACCGCGCGACGTGACGGCGCTCGCAGGGCAGGGCGAGGCGATGGCGGAAAAGGGTGCGCTGGAAATGGCGCGGCAAAAGCTGGCCGATGCACGCAAATTTTGTCAGGGAAAATGCCCGCAGGTTGCTGGCCTGGAAGCCGCGATTTCCAAAGGCGAGGCGCGCCGCACGGTCAGCGCCGAAGCGGTCATGCCGCGCCCGGTCGTGACGAGCGGGGGCGAAGGGTCGCGCAACTGAGGTCCATGGCGCCGGGCTGAACTGTGCTGCGACGGGGCAGCGGGCGACGGTCCACGTACAACCCAGAGCTGGCGGGTCTCAGCCTGAACTCATCACCCGCGCAGCGCCGACCCACTCTGCAACACTCAGCGTTTCGGCGCGGCGCGCCGGGTCGATGTTCAGCGCCGCCAACGCGTCCAGCGCGCCCGGCAGCCCCTTCAAGCTTTGCCGCAGCATCTTGCGCCGCTGACCAAAGCCGTCGGCGGTCAGGCGCGAAAGGATGCGCGCGTCAACACCATCGGGGGAATCCGCCGGGGTGATATGAACGACCGCCGACATGACCTTGGGCGGCGGGGTAAAGGCCGACCGGTGGACTTTCATGGCAAGCTTCGCCCGCGTCCGCCACTGTGCCAGCACCGCAAGGCGGCCATAGGCAGAGGTGTTCGGGGCCGCGACGATGCGTTCGGCCACCTCCAGCTGGAACATCAGCGTCAGCGACAGCCACGGCGGCGGCCAGCTCGCCGGTTCCAGCCAGCGGGTGAAGAGCGCGGTGCCGACGTTATAGGGCAGGTTGGCGACAATGTGGAACGGCACGCCGCCGACCGCCTGATGCGCGTCAACGGCCAGTGCATCACCCTCGATCACATCAAGCTGGCCCGGCCGGCGGTCGGCGATTTCGGCAAGCAGGGGAAGCGCCCGGGCATCGCGTTCCACCGCTGTCACATGCGCCCCGGCGCGGATCAGGGCACGGGTGAGGCCGCCGGGACCGGGGCCAACCTCGAACACGCGCGCGCCGGTCAGCGGTCCGGGAATGGCGGCAATGCGGTCGAGCAATTGTTCGTCGAACAGGAAATTCTGCCCCAGCGCCTTGCTCGCCACCAGGCCGTGGCGTGCCATCTGTTCGCGAATGGGCGGCAGGTCGGCGTCAGGCATCGGCGGCGCGGCGCTCGGCGGCCATCGCGCATGCCAGCCGGATCGCGGCGATCGTTGGGCCGGGGTCGGCCGTCCCGGTGCCGGCAATGCCAAACGCGGTGCCATGATCGGGCGACGTGCGAACAATGGGCAGGCCGAGCGTCAGGTTGACGCCATCATGGAAATGCAGCGCCTTGAACGGCCCCAACGCCTGGTCATGATACGCGCATAGCAGCGTGTCATACTGGCTGCGGATGTGCGGGGCGAACATTGCATCGGCGGCAAGCGGGCCGGTGATGTCGATCCCCTCACCGCGCAGGATCGCGACGGCGGGTTCGATCGTCGCGATTTCCTCGCCGCCCAGCTGGCCCCCTTCGCCCGCGTGCGGGTTAAGCCCGGCAATGGCAAGGCGCGGCGCAGTGATGCCGAAATCGCGGGAAAGGCCGCGTGCGGTCGCGCGGGCTTTCGTCAGGATCAGGTCGGCGGTAAGGGCGGCCGGCACGTCACACAGCGGCATATGGACCGTCAGCGGGACGACACGCAGGCCCGGCCCCGCCAGCATCATCACCGCCTTGTCCGCTGGCACACCGCAGCGTTCGGCAATGAACTCGGTCTGGCCGGGGTGGGTATAGCCGATGGCATGGAGCGCGCGTTTGGACACCGGGCCGGTAACCAGCGCCGACGCCGCCTGTTGCCGGACAAACCCGATCCCACATTCAAGCGCGTGGAGTGCGCAGAGCGAGCTTTGCGCCGATGGTGCGCCGGGTGTCGGCGGCCCGCTGTCCTCCACCTGCCACACCGGCAGTGCGCGGCCAAAGGCACTGGCAACGCCCTCGATATCGTTGATGCGCTCAACCGGGCCGGGCCATATGCGCTCAACTGCCGCCGCATCGCCGACCGCGAAAAAGGGCGGGAGAGCCGCATCCATGCGCGCTTCCCATGCCCGCGCCGTCACCTCTGGCCCGACGCCCGCCGGGTCGCCCAGGGTTACCGCAACAGGGGCGCCGCCCGTCATCAGCTATATTCGATCACGGCATCCCGGCGCAGGTCGCGCAAATAGCGCTGGGCACGCTTGTTGATCTTTTCTTCCAGCAGTCGTTCCTCGATCTCCGCCAGATTGGGCGCGGCGGCGACATTGGGCACGTCGCGGCCGCACAGCACCAGCACGCTGATCCCCTCCGTCGGTGATCCGAACGGCTGGGTCGTCTGCCCGACCTGAAGGTTGACGAGCGTTGCCTGAAGCGGCGCGGGGAGCGAACGCATCGGGATGTTGTCGCGCGCGGCCACGGTGGCACCAAGGCTGGCGGCCACGCTATCCGCCATACCGCATCCGGCAATGGCCTGCGTCTGCGCGGCGAATTGCCCGGCCAGTTCGGACGCGCGGGCCTGGGTCGTGCCCGGCGCGAATTCCAGCGAGATTTGCTTAAGGCTAAGCGTCGCGTCACGCGGATCGGCGGTCAGCACCTGACGCCGGTCGATCATCAGCAGGATGGAATAGCCGCCGGGCACCTGAATTGGCCCCACCAGCTGGCCCGGCTGCATCTGGGCCGCCACACTCGACATTTCGGTGGGCAGCTGGCCGCCGCGCACCCAGCCAAGGTCGCCGCCGACAACCGCCGTCGATGCCTCGGAAAATTGCCGTGCATAGGCGGGGAAGGATCCGCCGCGCTGCAACGCCTCGACGATGCGCGTGGCGTTTTCCTGAACCGCTGTCGCATTTTCGGGCGTGGCCGACAGATATATCTCGCCAAGCTGATATTCTTCGGTTCCCTTCGCCTCCATCAGGCGGGTGGCGACGTCGTTCACCTCGTCCGTGGAAACATTGGTTTGCGAACGCACGTTGCGCGACAGCAGGCGATCCCACGCCGCCTCGCCCCGGATTTGTTGCTTGATCGCGGCGGCGGAGCTGCCCTTTTCTTCCAGAAACTTGCCGAACTGTTCGGGCGTCTGGCGGAACTGGGCCGCGATGCGGGCAAACTGCTGGTCGATCAGCGCCTCATCAATCTCGATCTTGTTGGCGATCGCCTCCTGAATCTGGAGCTTTTCGTCGATCAGGTTTTGGAAGACCTGCTGGCGAAGCCGCTGTTCCTCTTCGCCCGATACCTGCATGTTGCGATTGGCCAGGCGGATCAGCGCCATGCGATGTTCGATGTCGGTCGCCGTAATAATCTCGCCATTGACCGTGGCCGACGGGCGATAGACGTTGTCGGGCGCCTTCCCGTAAAGCTGGACATTGCCGGGGATGTTCAGCGTGGTATCGGGCACGCTGTTGTCGCTGACCGTCTGTGCGGCAACCCCGCCAGCCATGGTGAGCGCAGCAACGCCGACGGCGAAAAAACTGATCTTGGTCATCGAAATCCTTTATCCCCGACAGGGCACGGGGCCGTCCGTATCAGCCCACCGCCCCGCAGGTCCAGTGCAAAGCGTAGAAAAGCGCCATAGCAGCCGATGGCTGAACGGCGGCTGACGATGTGCGGCGTGCGGAGTGTATGGGCAATCAAGCGCGGCCTGTCATGCGACGATCCTAAAAGCCAAGATTGCGAAAACCGACCCGGAACAGGAAGCTGTTGCCCCGCCGCGCGTCGCCCGTGTCCTCATAATCGCGCCGCCACGTTACCGCGAGCGACAAATAGGGGTCGTCATACGCTACCCCCAGACGGTGGCGAACCGGTTCGAACCCGTCAGAACCGTTCAGCGGATCTTCGGCCCGGTCGGTAAGGTCGACGATGGCCGAACCGAATACCGACCAGTTGCGCGCAAAGGTCACGCGCCCGCCCAGCCGCACTTCCTCGCGGTCCTGCAAATCCTCGGCGAGATTGGTGATATCGCGGTTGAGCCGCAAATAGCCAATAACCGCATAATTGCGCCGCGTGCCAATCGTCGCATCGAATTCGTTGCGCCGCACCGCCAGATTGTCCTTGTCCAGCCGGAAGCGGTGGGTCAGCCGGATGGTGTCGCGCCAGGCAAAGGTCGTGCGGCCGACCACATCCGACGTTCGCGACGTCAGGCCAGTGCCGTCGGGGAACAGCGATGGCTTGTCCGACAGGCGATAACTTTGCCCGATCACCGAATTGATGGCGAGGCCGGGGCGGTTGAAGGTCCAATCGATGCCATAGGTGATCCGGGCGCCGTCCTCGAACCGGTCATGGCCCGGGAAACGGTTGAGCGCGAACAGGTTGCTGTCCTCCAGATCGAACGCGCGGGCGTCCTCGTTCGGGACTGCAAAATTGCGGATGGGCGGCGTTGCAACCAGCTGGATACGCGGGGTCAATTGCTGTGTCCCGTCCAGAAACTGGCCGATAAAGGGCCAGCGAACATCGACTGCGGCCGCCGCGATGCCGCGCGCCTGCCAGCCCGATTTGCCGCGATATCCTGGTACGGCGGTCAGCAGATTGTCGCTGCTGTGGTACACATCGCCGCGCGCAAGCCCGGTGAACGTCACCTCCTGACCCAGCCGGGTCAGCCGCCGCAGATCCCAGCGCACACCGGCAAAGGCACGCTGCGTATCCTGTCCAGTTGTACGGGTGATGGCGAGGGTGTTGAGCTGCATTTCAAACTGGCCGCCCAGCCAGGGGTCGGTCAGACGCTGACGGAAATCGATGACGGGAACGGCAATGGGCTGCGCTCCTTGGCGATCGTTGACGCGAAGCGTCTGCACCGCCCACCCCGCAATCGAGAGATAGCTGGACCCGCCGATCCGTTCCAGTTCAACCATCGAGCGTAACCGGTCGTCCCGGCTGATATCGTAGCGGCGCGCAAAAGTGCGGTCGGTGGTGATGCGCCCGGAAAAGCGCAGCGACCAGTTGGGATCGATCTGAAACTTGCCTGCGGTTTCGAGATAGCCACGAAAGCGATTGTTCCCGGTGCCCGGCTGGCCAGACACCGATACCGCCGAGCTATAGGTCGCAAAGGCGTTGATGCGATAGGCGCCTTGGCTGGTCAGCGCGCGATATTCGCCCTCCAGCATCGGTGCGGCGCTGGTATAGAGATGCGGCGTAATGGTCACGTCGCGGTTCGGCGCCAGCTGCAGGTAATAGGGCAGGGCCAGTTCAACCCCGTTCACCCGGTCGATCCGGATATCGGGCACCAGCAGGCCGCTGCCCGACCGGTTTGATGCCTGGTGGCTCAGGCCGGGCAGGGGGATCAGCGGCAGGCCAAACAGCTCGATTCGCGCGCCCTTGTACTGGACCCGGTCCTTGACCCGGTTGTAATAAACGCGGACCGCACGAATCTGCCATGTGGGGTTATAGGTTTCGCCCGGCGGCACGGCGTCGACGGGATAGGGGGTATAGGCCGCCTGATCGAGCGCGATGTCGCCGTTCGGCAACCGCTCCCCGCGATTCGCCGCCAGTCGTGCACCGTTCTCAAGCACCACGAGCAGATTTTCGACCACCCCATCGCGCAGACTGTCGGTCAGTTCGATCCGGTCGCCATAGGCGGTGTCGCCTTCGGGATTGGTGATGCGGATATTTCCTCCCGCAAAGACCTTTCCCGTCTTGCGATCCCACGTCACCTTGTCGGCGCGCAATTCGATGGCGTCGCGGCGCAATACGACATTGCCACTGGCGTCGACGATCTCGGTTTCGTTGTTATAGTCGAGCGCATCGGCGGCAAAGTTGACCGCATCCTGCGGCGCTGTGGGTGGTGCGCTCACCTGCGCCGCCACGCCGATCGGCAATAACGCCAATGCGAATATTGTCATAAACGCAGCCGCACGCGGCCCGTGACGGGGCGGGGCGATCGGGGCGATCCGCATAACCATGTCCGCCCTTTCACCTTAGATGACGCCGACAAGCGGCCTTTGAATTGCAACGGCTGTCCGCACCCCCTATCGGGCGAGTCGAAGAGTTTCAATCATCGCTTGAGAAAGTCGTTTCATGGATATTCGCTTCACCGCGCAATTGGGCGCATCTGCCGACACCATCGCCTATCCGGTGAAGAAGGGTGGATTGGGTTCGCTTGCCGCCGTGCTCGGCGGAGTGCGGGGGCCGCTGCTGGCGGGCGCGGCGGCGCAGGCGCGCTTTGACGGCGCGGCAGGCGGCGTGGCCGAAACGACGGCGGTGGAAGACGGCCGGGTGCTGCGTCTGCTGCTCGTCGGCATTGGCGAGGGCAGCGTGGCGGATGCCGAGCGTGCGGGCGCATCGATCGTCGCGCGGCTTCAGACCAGCGGCGTCGTGAGCGTCGCGGTCGATGCCCGCACGATCGAAGGGGCAACCGAGGCCCAGCTGGTTGCGCTGGCAACCGGCGCGCGGCTGCGCAGCTGGCGGCATGACGCCTATCGCACGCGGCTGGCAGAGGCGCAGAAGATCAGCCTGACCGCGCTGACCATCGCCTCGCCACTGGGCGACATTGGCGCGGCCTTTGCCCGCGACCGGGCGGTGGCCGCCGGGGTGGCGCTGACCCAGGATCTGGTCGCCGAGCCGGGCAATGTCATCTATCCGGAGAGCTTCGTCGAGCGCTGCCGCCACCTCACCGCGCTGGGCGTCGAAATCGACGTGCTGGATGAAAAGGCCATGCAGGCGCTGGGCATGGGGGCATTGCTCGGCGTGGCGCAGGGGTCGGTACGGCCCCCGCGCCTGCTCGTCATGCGCTGGAACGGCGGCAAGAGCGGCGACAAACCCGTTGTTTTCATCGGCAAGGGCGTAACCTTCGATACCGGCGGGATCAGCTTGAAACCCGGCCCCGGCATGGAAATGATGAAATGGGACATGGGCGGCGCAGGCGCGGTCGCGGGCGCGATGAAGGCGCTCGCGGGGCGCGGGGCAAAGGCGAATGTCGTCGGCATCTGCGGCCTGGTCGAAAACATGCCCGACGGCAATGCGCAGCGCCCTGGTGATATCGTGACCAGCATGTCGGGACAGACGATCGAGGTGCTGAATACCGATGCCGAGGGGCGGCTGGTGCTGTGCGATTGCATCACCTGGGCTCAGGACAGCTTCGATCCTGAGGTGATCGTCGATCTCGCCACGCTGACCGGGGCGATGGTCATCGCGCTGGGGCATGAATATGCGGGCATGTTCGCCAACGACGATGATCTGGCCGCCGCGCTGACAAAGGCGGGGCAGGCGAGCGGCAACCCGGTGTGGCGCTTCCCCCTCTCGCCCGCTTATGACAAGCTGATCGACAGCCCGATCGCGGACATGAAGAATATCGGCCCGCGCGAGGCCGGATCAATCACCGCCGCGCAATTCCTGAAACGCTTCGTCAAGGACGGCGTCAAATGGGCTCACCTCGACATCGCCGGCATGGCCTGGGCCGACAAGGACGGCCCGGTGTGGGGCAAAGGCGCGACCGGTTATGGCGTGCGCCTGATCGACCGGTTCGTGGCGGATAATTTCGAGGGGTAGGGCGGCGTGATTGGCAATGCCCCGCGTTGATTTCTATCGCCTGACCCGCGATCCGGCGCCGCGTGTCGTGCCGTTGCTGGCCGAGCGCGTGTTGGGGCTGGGGCAGCGGCTGCTGGTGGTGGCGGAGGATGAGGGGCTGCGCCGCGCGATCAGCGAGGCGCTGTGGGGCGGAAAAGCGCACAGCTTTCTGGCCAACGGGCCAACGGATGGTGAACAGGCGGCGGCCGATCCCATCCTGATTGGGGCTGTGCTCGACCCTGCCCCGGCGAATGGCGCGCGCATGATAGTGCTTGCCGATGGCGAGTGGCGCGTCGCGGCGCTTGGGTTTGAGCGCTGTTTCCTGCTGTTCGACGACAGCCGCATCGGCGAAGCGCGCGCGACCTGGCGGGCTCTGGGCGACGATGCCGCGGTGGAACGGCATTTCTGGAAACAGGAAGACGGGCGCTGGGTCGAGGGGCCTTAGCAATCCCGACCCCGCTCCCCGTCTGCCCCGCGCTTGCCTTTTGCGCGCCCGCCCTCTAACGGCGCGGCCAACGATAATCCCCTCTTCAGGAGCACTTCCATGGCCGTCACCCGCACCTTTTCGATCATCAAGCCCGACGCGACCCGCCGCAACCTGACCGGCGCGGTCACCAAGATGCTTGAGGAAGCCGGCCTGCGCGTCGTCGCGTCGAAGCGCATCCACATGACCCGCGAACAGGCCGAGGGCTTTTACGCCGTGCACGCCGAGCGCCCCTTTTACGGTGAACTGTGCGATTTCATGACCAGCGGCCCCGTGGTCGTTCAGGTGCTGGAAGGCGAGGATGCGGTGAAGCGCAACCGCGACATCATGGGCGCAACCAACCCCGCCAACGCCGAACCCGGCACCATCCGCCGCGAACTGGCGGAAAGCATCGAGGCAAACACGGTGCACGGGTCGGACAGC
>ERZ1066122.2468-NODE-2468-length-12089-cov-33.251288_pt1 | contig 12089 bp, 11 predicted proteins | sample MGYA00382769_ERZ1066122 | MGnify/ENA primary metagenome ERZ1066122 (study PRJEB33369, sample SAMEA5778352) | biofilm metagenome | biome: Industrial cooling water; feature: Water cooling tower basin; material: Biofilm | place: United Arab Emirates | collected...
CCGGCTTCAGCCCGTCGCCGAGGAAGGGCAGGGCGCGGTCGAGCACCACGTACATCGAATAGTCGAGGTAGGCGCGCTCGGCGTACTCGTGCAGCGGGATCTGTTCGAAACCGTGGAAGGCGGGACGGGCGGGATCGGTCATCGGGACACGGGAAGCCGGTGAATCGGGGCGCCGAGTTTAGCGGGTCGGGCGTCGCGGTCCCTGCGACAGAGGCGCTGGACGTGGCGGTGACTTCCGGCAGGCGCGGCGGGTCCCGCCCACGCCGACGATCGTCGTCACCCGCTGGAGAACCCCGATGCGCGCGTCGCGATGCCTTCTCGTCCTGCTGGTGCTCGCCGCCGCCACACCCGCGGTTGCCCGGCAGACCGCCGAAGGCGCGGCGCTGGACCGACTGGCCAAGGGCGCGATGGCGGCCACCGGCGCACGCGGGCTCGCCATCGCCGTCATCGACGATGGCGAGGTGGCGGCGGTGGGCGCCTGGGGCGAGCGCAACGCGAAGGGCGATCCGCTCACCGTCGACACCGTGATGTACGGCGCGTCCCTGACGAAGGCCGTGGTCGGCTACCACGCCATGCAGCTCGTCGATGCCGGCCGGCTCGATCTCGATCGCCCGCTCGCCGAGTACCTGACGAAGCCGTTGCCCGAATACGGCAACGTCGACGACCGCGCCGACTGGACGCCGCTCGCCGACGATCCGCGCTGGAAGCAGGTGACCGCGCGTCACGTGCTGACCCACAGCGTGGGATTCTCGAACTTCGGCTTCCTCGAGCCGGACGGCCGGCTGCGCTTCCACTTCGACCCGGGCGCGCGCTACGCCTACTCCGGCGACGGCTTCATCCTGCTGCAGTTCGTGCTGGAGGCCGGCCTCGGCGTCGATTTTCTCGCCGCGACGCAGGACGCTGTTTTCACGCCGCTGGGCATGACGAACACCAGCCTGCAGTGGCGCGCCGACTTCGCGGCGAACCTCGCCGACGGCTGGATGGCCGACGGCGCCGTCGAGCCGCATGATGAGCGCAGCACGCCGCGCGCCGCCGGCTCGATGGACACGACGATCACCGACATGGGGCGTTTTGCGGCCGCCTACGTGCGCGGCGACGGCTTGAGCGCCGCGTCGCGCGCCGCGCTCACCTCATCCCAGCTTGCCATCACCACGCGCTCGCAGTTCCCGAGCCTGCAGCCGGAACTGTCCGTCGGGCAGCGTCGCGCCGATCTGGCCGCCGGCCTCGGCGTGGTGGTCTTCGACGGCCCGCAGGGCCGCGCCTTCTTCAAGGGCGGCCACAACGACTCGACCGGAAACACCTGGGTCTGCGTCCAGGCGACGCGCGACTGCGTGGTGATCCTCGCCAACGACGTGCGCGCCGAGGCGGCGTTCCCGAGCATCATCGCGACGCTGCTTGGCGAGACCAGCGCGCCGTGGCGCTGGGAATACGGCGACATGGCGTTCTGGAACGACGGCGCCGCCGTAGAGCTCGACTTCGGCGTCGATTGAACGCCGCTCAGCGCTCGGCGATCGGCTTCTTGGCGAGCTTGCGCTGCAGGCTGCGCCGGTGCAGGCCGAGCGCCCGCGCGGCGGCCGACACGTTGCCCTCGTGCTCGGCCAGCACGCGCTGCAGGTGCTCCCACTCCAGCCGGCGCGGGTGCAGCGGCGCGTCGGCGGGCTCCGGCAGGATTCCGGCTTCCGCCTCGCCCTCGTCGGCGCCGAACAGCGCCTTCAGCACTTCGTCGGCGCTGACGGGTTTGGGCCGGTAATCGCTGGCGCCGCGCTTGATCGCCTCGACGGCCGTCGCGATCGAGGCGTAGCCGGTCAGCAGCAGGATCGGCGCCGCGGGCTGCAGCGCGCGCAGCGGTTCGATCAGCGCCAGCCCGTTGTCGGCGCCCAGCTTCAGGTCGAGCACGATGCCGGCCAGCGGCTGCGCCGCGAGCCGGAGCGCATTCGCCGCATCCGCGGCGTGGCGGCAGGGCTGGCCGCGGCGCTCCAGGGCCCGGGCCAGCACGCCGGCGAAGGCCGCGTCGTCATCGACCAGCAGCAGGGGCAGCGCGCTCATCGCGCCGTCTCGCGCGTCGGGGCGAGGGCGGACCACGGCAGCTCGAGCTCGCTGAGCGTGCCGCCGCCGTCGGCCGGCGAGACCCGCAGCGTGCCGCCGGCGTGGTCGATGGTCGCGTTGGCGATGGCGAAGCCCAGCCCGAGGCCGTCGGCCTTGGTCGAGGCGACGAAGCCGCGCGACGCGCCGTCGAAGCCCGCGCCGCGGTCGCACAGGCTCAGCCGCAGCGCGCGCTCGCCGACCGGCTCCGCGCGCAGCGTGAGCCGTCCGTCGTTGGCGGCCAGCCCGGCGTCGGCGGCGTTCTCCAGCAGATGCCCGAGGCTGCCCCACAGCGCGCTCGTCGCCTGCACGGCGCGCGCGGCAATGCGCGGATCGACGTCGACAGCGAGCTCGGCCTGCGGGCGGAGCAGCAGCAGGCGCTCGCGCAGCGTGGCCAGCATCTCGGCGACGGTTTGCGGCGGCGGGGCGTCACGCGCGGCGGACGCGAGGCGGCGCACGGCGGCGCGCGCGAACGCGAGCTGCTCGGCCATCAGCGCGAGATCCTCGGCGGAGGGGGCGTGCTGCGGCGCGACGCGCCATTCATCGACCAGCAGCGACGCCGTGTTGAGCGGCGTGTTGAGGTCGTGCGCGGCCGAGGCCGACTGCAGGGCCAGCGCGTGCAGGCCCTCGTCGCGCAGCCGGCGCTCGCGCTCGTCGCGAAGCGCGGCCTCCTGCCGGCGCAGGCGCTGCGCCAGCGCCAGTCCGAAGCCGCAGAACAGCACGAGGCCCAGCGCGAAGTTCGCGCCCATGCCGGTCAGGTGCAAGTCGAGAATGACCGCGCCGTGCTGGTGCGCCAGCGGCGGCGCCACGCCGGCGATGAACAGGTAGGCCAGCGCCGCCGTCAGCGCCACGCCGATGACCAGCGCCGGACGCAGCGCGGTCGCCGTCAGGGCCACCGGCACGAGGTAAAGCTGGGTGAACGGGTTCATGACGCCGCCGGAGAAGTACAGCGCCCACGTCAGCGCCGCGAGATCGACGCCCAAGCCGGCCAGCACGCGCCCTTCGCTGGCCGCCGTGCGCTGCCGCCACAGCCCGATCAGCGCGTTGGCGACGCCGAGCGCGCAGGCGCCCATCAGCAGCGGCGGCCACGGCAGCTCGAGGCGAAGCGCCCAGTTCGCCACCGCGAACGCGGCGAACTGCCCGGCGACGGCGAACCAGCGCAGGGCGTAAAGCGTGGCGTCGAGGCTGGCGTGGCGGGCGTCGTGCGGCATGGCGCGCAGCGTAGCGTTTGCGCGCGCGTCGCCGCGAGCCTCGCGCGCTTCGCCGCATGCGGGTGCGACCTTGTGTCGCATTCCGGCGCGCGCGACCGGCTCGGATACTTGCCGGCTCCCTTCGCATCGAATCGTCCCCATGCCGTCGCCGACGCCCGCCGCCTCCGTTCTCCCGCTCGCCATCGCCGTGGCGCTTGCCGCTGCCGCGCCGCTCGCGTCCCTGGCGTCGCCGCTGCCGCAGGCCGACGACGCCGCGACGAAGCTGGACACCGTCGAGGTCACCGCCGCGGCGCCGACGCGCCTCGAGCGCAAGGCCCGCACGGGCACGCGGCTCGACCTGACGGTGGGCGAGACGCCCGCTTCCGTCGACGTGATCGACCAGGACGCGCTGCGGCGGCGCCTTGAGAGCACGACGGTGGAAGCGCTCGACAACGCGCCGGGCGTGGTCGGCTACTACAGCTTCGGCACCCTCAACGTCAGCGGCCGCGGCTTTGCCGGCGTGTTCAACAGCCCGGTGCTGTTCGACGGCATCCGCTATCCCGGCTGGCAGATCGCGCCGCGCAGCACGCTGAACTACGCACAGGTCGAAGTGCTGCGCGGCCCGGCTGGCCTGTCGGCGGGGCAGGGCTCGGTGGGCGGCGCCATCAATCTGGTGCCGCAGCGTGCCGACGGCGTCGACGACACCCGCGTCTATGCCGGGTTCGGCCGCTTCGGCACGTGGACGCTCGGCGCCGGCCACGGCGGCGCGATCGGCGACGACGCCGCGCGCTACCGCGTCGATGCCACGTATCAGGCCTCGGACGAGCGCGGCTCCTACGGCTACGCGCGCGACAGTTCGTTCCTGTTCCGCCACGTCACCGCAGAGATCGCCGTGCCGCTCGGCGAGACGCTGGTGGCGAGCCTTGCCATCGACCGCTGGCGCGACGACGCCGAAGGCTACTTCGGCGCGCCGCTGATCAACGGTCGCCTCGACGAGCGACTGGTCGACGCCAACTTCAACGTCGTCGACGATCGGCTCGACATGGACGCGCGCTGGACGCGCGCCCGTCTCGAGTGGACGCCGTCGCAGGCCTTCAGCGGTCGCCTCGTCGCCTTCTGGAACGACGAGCAGCGCTACTGGCGCAACACCGAGGCCTACACGTTCCAGCCGGCGACGGCGACGGTGCGGCGCGCGGACTACCTCGAGACGATCCACGACCAGGCGCTGCGCGGCGCGCTGGCCGAAGGCGCGTGGATGCACACGCTGTTCGGCCTGCCGCACCAGCTTGCGTTCGGCGTGCAGGCCGACCGCAACGACCACGACCGCGCCAGCAACAGCCCGTTCCGCTTCACCGACATCGTGCCGCTGTTCCCCGCGAGCCGCGGCACCTTCCAGAGCCTCGATCCCTTCCTGCCGCGCACCGCCACCGACATCGCGCAGCGCGCCGGCTGGCTGGAGAGCCGCCTCGACGTGGCTGACGGCTGGCGCGTCATCAGCGGCTGGCGCCACGACCGCACCGACGTCGAGTCGCTGAATCGCGTCACAGGCGCACGTTTCGATCGCCGATACGTCAGCAACGGTGCGCGCCTCGGCGTCACCCGCGCGCTCGGTCGCGACGGCATCGTCTACGCCAGCTGGGCGAGCAGCTCGGAGCCCCCGGCGCAGATCACCACGCTGGGGCTCGCCAACGCGCGCTTCGACCTCACCGACGCCCGCCAGTGGGAGGTCGGCCTGAAGCAGCGCCTCGGCCGCGGCGACTGGACGCTGGCGCTGTACGACATCGAGCGCACCAACCTCCTCTCGCGCGACCCCGCCGACCCGAACCAGTTCCAGCAGATCGGCGAACAGGGCGCGCGCGGCGTCGAAGTGTCGGCGCGCCTGCCGCTGTCCGAGGCGTGGATGCTGGAAGGCAGCGCCGCGCTGCTGGACGCCGCGTTCGGCCGCTTCGATGAGCGCGTCGGCACGTCGCTCGTCAGCCGCCGCGGCAACGTGCCGGTGAACGTGCCCGAGCGCGTCGCCACCGCGTGGCTGCGCTGGCAGGCGACAGACGCCTTCAGCCTCGCCGCGGGCCTGCGCGGCGTGGATCGCCGGCCGGCGAACACCGCGAACACGCTGTGGCTGCCCGGCTACGCCACGCTCGATCTCAACGCGAACTGGCGCACCGGTCTCGGCGACGTCGGCCTGCGCGTGCGCAACGTCGCCGACAAGGCCTACGCCACCACCGCCTACAATGCGGGCAATCAGGTCATGGTCGGAGAGCCGCGATGGTTCGAAGTGGTGTGGCAGCGTCGCTTCTGAGCCGCCGTCGCAAGGCCGTCGGCTTTGCGGCGCTCGCCGGAGCGCTCGCGCTTGGCAGCTGTGCGGACGCGCCGGATCGCACGTCGACGCTCGCGATCGACGTCGTGCCGTTCGCGCTCGAGCGTCCGGCTGCGCAGCCCAGCGTGGTCGCCGATCCCGCGCGCGGCCGCTTCGTGCTGAGCTGGCAGGAGCGCGACGCCGACGGCTGCACCGTGCTGCGCACCGCGGTGCTGCCCGAGAGCGGCGACGTCGGCGAAGCGCGCGACGTCGCGCGCGGCTGCGACTGGTTCGTGAACTGGGCGGATTTCCCGTCGGTCGCCATCGCCGAGAACGGCGACTGGTGGACGTACTACCTGCAGAAGAGCGGGCCGTCGACCTACGCCTACGACATCCGCCTCGTGCGCTCGCAGGACGAGGGCCGCACGTGGAGCGCGCCGATCACGCCGCACGACGACCGCACGCCCACCGAGCACGGCTTCGTCTCGATGGTGCCGATGGGCGGCGACCGGATGCTGCTGGCTTGGCTGGACGGGCGCAACACGCTGGCGCCGACGCCAGATGATCAGCATGACGCGCACGCGGCCGGTCACGGGGCGTCGGCCACTGGCCACGCCCACGCCGAGGGCCCGATGAGCCTGCGCTCGGCGGAGATCGGCGCTGATTTCGTGCTGCGCAACGCGCAGGAGGTCGACGCGCGCGTCTGCTCGTGCTGCCCGACCGACCTCGTGCGCACCGGCGACAGCGCCGTGCTGGTGTATCGCGACCGCAGCGATGACGAGATCCGCGACGTGCATGCGGCGCGCTACCGCGATGGGCGTTGGACGGTCGACGGCGCGGTGCGCGCCGACGGCTGGCGCATCGAGGCCTGCCCGGTCAACGGCCCGGCGCTCGCGGCGCGCGACGGCGTTGTGGTGTCGGCGTGGCCAACGATGGCCGCGGGCCCGCTCGAGGTGAAGATCGCCTCGGTCGACGGCGCAGCGCCCGCGGCCTTGCTCGAAGCCGGCAACAACGTGCTCGGTCGCCCCGACCTCGCGCCTTGGGGTGAGGATGGATGGCTCGCGGTGTGGCTGGGGGCCGGCGAGGCGCGGGCGACGGCGCTGCGTGTTGCCGCGCTCGATGCCGGCCTGCAGGCCAGGCACACACGCGACGTTGCTCTGCTTCCTCCGGGAAGAGGAACGGGAATGCCGCGCATCGCCAGCCTCGACGACGTCGCCGTCCTCGTCTGGACCGAGCCCAAGGGCGGCGACGGCGCGGACGCGCGGGTGGGAACGGTGCACGTGCGCCGCATCACCGCGGAACGCTGATCACGCCAGGCCGTAGCTCTGCGCGATCCAGTGCATGAACTGCGGCATCGGCAGGGCGCCGCTGGTGCGCGCCACTTCATGTCCGCCGTCGCGGCTCCCCTGCCACGCGATTAGCGTCGGCAGGCTTTGGATGCGGAACTGCGCCGCGAGTCGCGGTTCGGCCTCGGTGTCGAGCTTGACGAAGCGGAACTGCGGCTCCAGCCGCTGGCACACCGCCGCGAACGTCGGCGCGAAGCTGCGGCAGGGGCCGCACCACGCCGCCCACGCGTCGATCACCACGGGCTGCTCGGACTTCAGCAGCAGCGCCTCGGCGTTCGTGCTGGTCAAGGGCAGCGGCATGCCCGTGAACAGTCCGTTGCCGCAGCGGCCGCACTTCGGATCGTCGCCGAGCCGCGCGTCGGGGACGCGGTTGATCGCGAGGCAGTGCGGGCAGGCCAGTTGGGTGGTGTCACCGGACATGCGCGCAGCCTAGCGACGCCCGGCGGCTCGCGCATTGCTGCGCTGCCGCAAGCCCGTGCCGCCCATCGATGGGCCCGCGTCCGCCCGCCGCGCCATGGCATCCTTGCCGCCTCGCCACGACGCCCGATCCGCGATGGACCTCTTCCTCGGCACGACCTACCTCTGGACCAAGCTGCTGCACACGCTGTTCGTGATCGCATGGATGGCCACGGTGCTGTACCTGCCGCGGATCCTCGTGAACATCGCCGAAGCGCAGCACGAACCCGCCGTCGTCGCGCGCCTCGTGCTGATGGGGCGACGCCTCTACCGCTTCGGCCACGCGATGCTCGGCTTCGTCTTCCTGCTGGGCTTCCTGCTCTGGTTCGGGCGGCTGATCGATCCGGCGCTCTGGCCGCATATCACCGCCGGGCAGGGCTGGATGCACCTGAAGTTCCTGCTGGTCCTTGGCGTGCTGGCGCACTTCATCGTGGCCGGCCGCATGGTCAAGCGCGCCGCGGCGGGCGGCACGCTGCGGTCGGCGACCTGGCTGCGGTGGTTCAACGAAGTGCCGGCGGTGCTGCTGCTCGGCATCCTCGTGCTCGTCTTCATCAAGCCGCTCTGACGGCGCGCCCGGCCGCCGCCGGGCTCACGCGGCCGCGGCCTTCGGCAGCGCGCGCCTCAGCACCCACCAGGCGAACAGTCCGCCGGTGAGGTACATCAGCAGCGAGTAGATGGCGGGGACGACGGCCGCGCCGGCCATCTCAAGCGCATGGAGCGCGACGAAGATCGCCAGCGTGCCGTTGTGGATGCCGATCTCGAAGGCGATGGCGGTCGATTGCGGAACGCCGAGTCGGGCGGCGCGCCCCGCGGCGTAGCCGGCGAGCAGGCTGGCCACGTTGAACAGCAGCGCGGCGAGGCCGACCACCGCGGCATAGGTCGCCAGCGTCTCGCGCTCGATGATCACCGCGGCGGCGATCAGGCCCACGAGGATCAGCGTCGAAGCGAGCCGGATGGGCTTGTCGAGCTGGCTGGCCAGCGCGGGTTTCCAGGCCCGCAGCGCCATGCCGATGACCACCGGAACGATCACGATCAGCCCCACCTCGACGATCTTGCGGGTGGGCGGTGGAACCGCCTGCTCGCTGTCCATGAGCCACAGCAGGCCAAGCGCCGTCCACAGCGGCAGCGTCAGCAGCGCCAGCAGGCTGTTGATGGCGGTCAGTGAGATGTTCAGCGCCACGTCGCCGCGCGCCAGGTGGGAAAACAGGTTGGCCGTGACGCCGCCGGGGGAGGCGGCCAGCAGCACCAGGCCGAGGCCCAGCTCCGGCGGCAGGCCGAAGCCGATGGCCAGCGCGAATGCGACCGGGGGCAGCAGCACGGTCTGCACGGTCAGCGCGACGACGACCGCCTTCGGCGCCGTCGCCACGCGCTTGAAGTCGGCCAGCGTCAGGTGCAGGCCGAGCCCGATCATGACGATGCCGAGGGCGAGCGGCAGGAAGAGGCTGAAGATCGGGTTGTCGGCCATGGCGTGGATCGTCGGCGGGTCGCGGGCGGCTAGGGCAGCAGCACCAGTTTGCCGACACTTTGCCCCGACTCGATCCGGCGGTGCGCGCGCGCCGCGTCAACGAGTGCAAAGGCCTCCACCGGGGGTGGCCGCAGCCGCCCGTCGGAAAAGCGTTCGAGCAGCCACAGCATGCCGCGCCGCAGCAGCGGCGCCTCGGCCGACAGGAAGCTCAGGTTCGCGGCCAGCACGCTGCGGTTGGTTGACGTCATGACGAGCGGGTCGAAGCGCGGCGTGCGCCACCAGCGCCACGCCAGCCGCGCCCAGTTCAACCGCCCGTCGCTCGGCAGCATCGACGCGAACCCGTAGACCACGAGCTTGCCCATCGGCGCAAGCAGGTCGAAGCTCGCCCGCATCGTCGACACGCCGTTGGCGTCGAACGCGGCGTCGACCCCGTCTGGCGCTGTCGCCCTTGCCGCTGCGACCCAGTCGCCGGCCGATTTGTCGATCACGTGCGTTGCGCCCAGCGCCCGCGCGGCGTCGACCTTGTGCGTGGCGCCGACGACGGCCAAGGTTTCGACGCCGGCGAGCGCCGCGAGCTGAAGCAGCGCGCCGCCCACGCCGCCTGCCGCCGAATGCACGAGCCAGCGGTCGCCGGGCTCCGGGTGCACCTGCCGGTGCGCCATGAACCATGCCGTCAGGAACACCGTCGGAATCGCCGCGCCCTGCTCGAACGTGAGTCCGTCGGGCAGCGCGAACACGCAGTCTTCGGCGAGGCAGATCGAACTCGCATAGCCGCCGAACAGGGTCACCCCGATGACGCGCTCGCCCACGCGCGCCGGGTCGACCCCGTCGCCGACGGCATCGATTTCGCCAGCCACCTCGAAGCCTGGCGTGATCGGGTAGCCGTGCAGGCGCTTGGCGCTCTCGTACAGGCCGAGGCGGATGATGCCGTCGGCGTAGTTGACGCCGCAGGCTCGGACGGCGATCCGCACCTCGCCCGCTTTCGGCTGGGGATCGGCTGATTCCACCCGCCGCAGCGCGGCGTATCCGCCCGGCCGGTCGATGACGATGCGGCGCATCACGCGCGCCGCGTCGGGCTCGGGATCACGCCGCGCCCGGCGATTTCGGCCGCAGCCACCAGCCCGCCGCCATCGCCACCGGCAGCGGCAGCAGCAGGCCGATGACGATCATCCACCACGGGTGCGGCAGCATCCAGAAGTTCAGGGCGCAGAGCACCATCATCAGCAGGCCGATCGACATCGCCAGCCCGCGCCAGCGCGCGCGGTTCACCAGCACCGCGACGATCGTGCCGACCTCGACCGCGGTGGCGTAGGCCACCAGCACCCAGATCTTCGCGGCGAGCGGCATGGCGGCGACGAAGCCCGCCATCTGCGCCTTGTCGGCCATGTCGATGCCGGACGGCGGCGGCCAGATCCAGTGGCCGAGCATCTGCAGGCCGGCGACGGTGGCGACCATCGCCACCACGCCCAGCAGGAACGCGAACACGGTGCGCAGCATGGCGAACTCCCACGAGATCGAATGAAGATGCGTCGGATGACTCAAGCATGGAGCGTATCCACGTTTGCTCATCCATAGCTGCGCAGCGCTTCCCGAAGTGCTCGTCGTTCACGGATCGACTACGACCTCTACAGGACCGTTTCAGAGCGGTGACGCCGGCACTGCGAGCCCCCCCCCCTTCCCGGCATCAAGGAGTTGTAGCAATGAATGCGCACAGATCCTCCCTCGTGACGCCGACTGATTGTGCCCCAGTCCATCACGCAAGCCTTCGCCACATTCGGACTTCACGCAGTCAAGCCACTGCACGTCCAGGCACTAGTTCGCTTGCACACAAGCTTGCAATCGCGATCGCATCCTCACTCTCGCTGGTCCCGTTGAGCTCGGATGCAGCGACAGCGGATGTTTCTTTTATCGGTTCGACAGGTTCAACGTTGGAACACGCGGTCGTACTTGCCGATGGTTCGGCGGTCAGGTACTCCGCAGTAAGCCGAACCATTTCGATATTCACATCTGAGGGTGCTGAGATATCAACGTCGATCGACCAGCTCACGAGTACCTTCCCCGAGCATGCAGCCGAGTTGATCGCTGGTTTTTCCCGGCTTGATGCTGAGCTCGTTGATCCGTCGTTTGCGATGGAGTGGAGCAGCACGCCCCTCGCTGGCGGCGCGACGCCGACGACACCAATCGGATACCCGATCGCGTTTCCGTCACCGTCGCCTTGGTCACCCGGAGTACCGCCGGGCGACGTGCAGATTCAGCAGCATCCCGCACCGCTGGCTCCTTATTCGGCCGCGGCCTCTACGTCGAGCTCGAACGATCCGAATTCTCCCTTTGGGCCTTGTAGCTTTGCACCGTGTTCGACATGGCGTAGCCCCGGCTTTCGGGGTTCCGTAAGGGTGAACTTCCAGTTCGATGCCGGTGGCGGCAATTCGCAAGATCCTATCGATGCCTACGATCGAGAGCGTTGGGAAGTCTGGCGGCGAGCTCAGTGCCAGCAGGCCGCAGGATACGAAGCGGCGGTAGTCGGATTGAGCGCGGTCGGATTCGCCGCAGGTTACGCGGGGCTTGCTATCGCCGGCGGTCCGGTCGGACTGCTCGCATGCGGTGTGGGGGGCGCGTTCCTCGTCCTGCAGACGGCACAGTGGGCAGAGACGGCGAACAACTGCGCTGCGCCATACCCCGGTCGAACCAACTGGGGGCCCTGACGATGACCCTCCAGCCGATGTTGATTTTCGTTCTTGTCCCTGCGATTGCGCTCGCTGGTCTTGCTGCGGTCATTTATTGGCTTCGTCGGGTGGATGATCCCGTGCGACGCCAATTGCTCGCTTACAAGACGATGGTGTTGGGCCTAATCGTCGCGATGGTCGGCCTTGGGTTCGAGAACCGCCGATTGAGTGGCGAGTTGAGCCAGTGCCATCGCTCGGTGACGCAAGCGTTCGAAGATGGATTGAATTCCCAAGAAAGCCGGGGAAACTAGTTCGACGCACAAGAGCCCGGCGGCCTACTGGCCGCCGGGTTAGGTCATAAGCTTCGGACGGTTTAGCGGCTCACTTGTCTCGGACCCCTGCCAGGGCTTGAAGCTTGGCCTTCGCGGCGCGGGCCGCCGGCGTGCGCCTGCGGTCGGCCGCCATCGCGGCGCGCGCCGTGGGCGTGGCCATCGCGGCGCGGCGCACCGGCGTTGCCGCCGCCCGGACGCTCGCCGTCGCGACGCGGCGGACGCGGGCCCTGCGGGCGACGCGCGCGCTGCTGGCCGGCCG
>ERZ1066122.2469-NODE-2469-length-12086-cov-16.436539_pt1 | contig 12086 bp, 7 predicted proteins | sample MGYA00382769_ERZ1066122 | MGnify/ENA primary metagenome ERZ1066122 (study PRJEB33369, sample SAMEA5778352) | biofilm metagenome | biome: Industrial cooling water; feature: Water cooling tower basin; material: Biofilm | place: United Arab Emirates | collected...
AATCTAACGGGTCGGCCGTGCGCCACTCCCCTCAAATGGGAGAAGAACCTTTTTTCGTCAGTGGCCGGCGTAGCGGCAGCCGGAGGTGCAGGTTTCGTGCACCACCACCAGCGAGAGGGCCGGCAGCGCCGGCTTCAACTCATCCCAGATCCAGCGGGCGAGGTTCTCGCTGGTCGGGTTCTCGAGGCCCGGGATGTCGTTGAGGTAGTGGTGGTCGAGGCGGTCGTAGATCGGCGCGAACACCGCCTTGATGTCGCCGAAGTCCATGATCCAGCCGGTGTGCGGATCCGGCGTGCCGCCGACGTGCAGCTCGACCGCGAACGAATGGCCGTGCAGGCGCGCGCACTTGTGCCCCGGCGGCACGTTGGGCAGCCGGTGGGCGGCCTCGATCCGGAAGACCTTGAAGATATCCATGCCGCCATTCTAGGCCAGGACCGGGGTCAGGTTCGGAACCTGACCCCGCCCGGTTCAGTGGCTGCTGGCGAAGAGATGTACGACGTCGTCGCCGGTGCCTTCGCCGGCGGTGCTGTAGTCGAAGGCGACCAGTTCGCCGGTGGCGGACAGGGTCATGGTGAAGGCGACGAAGCGGGCCTCCGACTGGTTCCAGGTGCCGATGCCGCTGCCGTCGAAGCGGCGGCCGCCGCCGGCCACGCGGGTGGACTGCGCCGAATCCAGCGCGAAGGCCACCCGCTCGTCCGGCAACACCTGGGTGAAGGCGTGGTTGACCGCGTCCTGCACGCTCCAGCCGGCTTCGGCCGAGGCCGGTTCGACGTGCGCGCCGGCCGGCGTGGGCTGCAGCCGATACGACACCCGCTGCAACGCGCCCGTGCCCGGGTCGAAGCGACCGGTCAGGCGCACCTGGGTGTCGGGCGCGCCCGGCGTGGTGACCACGCCGGTGGCGACGATGAATGCGGGCGCCTCGGGCGCCCCGTCGGCGCCCTGGAGGTCGTGCAGCACCCAGTGACGGCCGGCCATGCCGGGCACGTTGGCTTGCAGGGCGGCCTCGATGGCGGCGTGCAGGCGCGCCTCGCGGGGGGTCGCCGTGGCGACGGTGGCGACGCGCTCCTCGTGGAGGGCAGGTTTCGCCGGGGCCGACAGGTGCGGCTCGGCCAGCCCGACGGAGGCGCCGAGGGCCACCAGGCCCAGCACCCGGCCGATCACAGGGCACCCCGCGCGCGCAGCTCGGCGGGCGGCACCGGACCGGGCTCACGGACGCCCATCGGGCGATCCAGGCCCTCGACACCGGCCACCTTCCGCCGCGCCTGTACGAGCTGGCCCACCACGCTCGCCACGGCCGGATCGGCGGCGGCCCAGGCCAGGTCGGCGTCGTTCAACTCTTCGCGGATCAGCACGGTCATGTCGGGACTCCTCGCACGGGGGGCTGTGAGGGAGCGGCAGCAGGAACCGTGCCAGCGGCCCCGGAACCCGCCGCGGCGCGGGCGCGGGCGGCCTGCGGGGTCCCCATGGCACTGCGATTTGCCCGGTGACCGTCGGGGCGCCCTTCAAAATGCAAGGCCGCCCGGCGTCTCGTCCTGCGAGACTTCCTCGCGGCAGTCTGGTCGCCCGGATCGGCTAGGCTGTGCGGATGCCCGCGGACTGGAAACAACGCGCCAGCGAAGGAATCACGGTGTTCCGGGCCAGTCGGCTCGAGGCGCTGCTGGAACCGCTGGACCACCTCCTGCGCACCCAGGCGCCGGCCTCGCCGCTGGTGCCGCAGACGGTCGTGGCCGCGCACCCGGGCATGCGCCAGTGGCTGGCGGGGGCGCTGGCGACGCATCGCGGTCCCGGCGACATCGTCGCCAACCTCGAGATCGTGCTGCCCTCCACCTTCCTCGACGGCCTGGCGCGCCAGGTGCTGGGCGGCAGCGCGGTGTCGCCGCGGGCCTGGCGCCGCGAGTCGCTGCGCTGGCACCTTCACGCCCTGCTCGAACGCCCCGCCGACCCGGCGCTGCGCGCCGCGCTCGAGGGCGGCGACACCGCCCTGCGCCGCTTCCAGCTGGCCGACCGCCTGGCCCGCATCTACACGCAATACATGGCCTACCGCCCGGACTGGCTGCGCGACTGGGCCGCGGGCAAGCGCGGCTTCGACGCCGCCGGCTTCCACCCCGCGCTGTGGAAGGCGCTGCGCCAGCGCCTGGGCACCGACCCGCACCGCGGTGAACGCCTGGCCGCGCTCGCCGAAGGCCTGCGCGCCGCTCCGCCCGTGCCCGACGCCGACCAGCCGCTGCACGTCTTCGGCCTGAGCCACCTCGCGCCGGCCGAACTGGCCGTGCTGCAGGCCCTGGCCGTGCGCCGGCCGGTGGTGCTGTACGTGCCCGACCCCTGCCGCGAATTCTGGGCTGGCCTGCGCAGCGAGCCGGCGCGGCTGCGCGCGCTGGCCGACGACCCGCACTCCGAGGACAGCGAGGCCTGGTTCCTCGAGCAGACGCATCCGCTGCTGGCGGCGTGGGGTCGCCTGGGCCAGCACTTCATGCTGCAGCTGCAGGATTTGGACGCGCGCATGGACGTGCGCCATTTCCGCGACGACGCCGGCGCCGACATTCCGCCGGTGGCGCGCCTGGCACGCGTGCAGGAAAGCCTGCGGCGGCTCGAGCCCGCGCTGGCCGGCGCCGACCCGCGCCCGCCGGCCGAGCGCCGCGCCGACGCCAGCCTGCGCGTGCATGACTGCCACACCCGCCTGCGCGAGCTCGAGGTGCTGCACGACGCCCTGTTGCGCGCGCGCGCCGACGATCCTTCGATCGAACCCTCCGACATCGTGGTGATGGCGCCCGACATCACCGCCTACGTGCCGCTGCTGCCGGCCGTGTTCGGGCCTGCGGGCGAGGCCGGCGGCGACTTGCCCTACCACCTGGCCGACATCCCGATGGCGCGCGCGTCCTCGCTGCTCGCCGCCTTCCGCCGCCTTCTGGCGCTGCCCGCCTCGCGCATGACCGCGCCGGAACTGCTCGACTTCCTGGGCCAGCCCGACGTCGCCCGGCGCCTCGGTCTGGACGAAGACGGTCTCGCCACGCTGGCGCGCTGGCTGGCCGGCGCGCGCGCGGCCTGGGGCCTGGATCCTTCCTTCCGCGCCGCGATGGGCGTGCCGGCGCGCGCCGAGAACACGATGGCCTGGGCGATGGATCGCCTCGTCACCAGCTTCGTCTTCGGCGACGAAGCGGCCGAGCCGGTGCATCGTTTCCCCGACCAGTCGGCGGTGGCGCCGGTGCCGGGCGTGGGCGCCGGCGGTGCGCTGGCGCTGGGCGCGCTCGATCATTTGCTGCAGCAGCTGGCCGGCCTGCGCGCCGACGCGGCCGCGAAGCTACCCGCCAGCGCCTGGGCGCGCCGGCTGGAGGAGCGCGTGGACGCGCTGCTGCAGCCCGATCCTGCCGACACCGGCGCGCGCGAGGCGATGGCTTCGCTGCGCGCGCTGCTGCGCACGCTCGCCACCGAGCCGCGCGACGCGGGGCTCGATCCCGTGCTGCCGTATTCCGTGGTGCGCCGGTGGCTCGAGGAAAAACTCGACGCCGTGCCCGCGCGCCAGCGCTTCCTCGCCGGCGGCATCACCGTGTGCGGCATGGTGCCGCAGCGCGCGATCCCGTTCCGCGTGGTCGCGGTGCTGGGCCTGAACGAAGGCGAGTACCCGCGCGGCGACGTCGACGCCGGCCTCGACCCGATCCGCCAGCCCGGCCTGCGCCGGCTCGGCGACCGCGACACGCGCAGCGACGACCGCTACCTGTTCCTCGAAACCGTGATGTCGGCGCGCGACGTGCTGCACCTGAGCTACGTCGGCCGCGACGCCAAGGACGGCCGCGCCCGCAACCCCGCCTCGCCGCTGGCCGAGCTGATGGCTGCGCTGCCGGGGGGCGAGGAGGGCATGGCGCCGGACTGGCGCGTCGAGCATCCGCTGCAGCCTTTCGACGCGCGCTACTTCACCGGCGACGATCCGCGCCTGTTCACCTTCGATGCGGCACGCGCCGCGATGGCGAGCGGCGAGCCCGGCCCGGCGCGGCTGCTGTCCGATACCGTGGCGGCGCCCGGGCGCGAAGCCTGCGAAGCGCCGGTGGACGCCGTGCTGCGCCACTTCCGCGATCCCGCCCGCCACCTGCTGGCCACGCGCCTGCGCGCCCGCCTCGATGCGCTCGACGACGACGCGCTGGCCGAGGACGAGCCGCTGGAGGCGAAGCTCGAACCGCTCGATCGCGCGGCCCGCGGGCTGTGCGTGGCCGCGCTGTCCGACCCGACGGTTGACCTGGACGACATGCCGCCCGAACACCTGGTGCTCGGCGGCGTACTGCCCGCCGGTGCACTGGGGGCCCGCGCCTGGCGCGCCGAGGCGGAGGCCGCGCAGCAGCTTGTGGCGGCGGCGCAGGCGCGCAGCGATGCCGCCTCGCTGTTCCAACCGGTGCTGGCGCCGCTCGTGGAGGCGCCGGCGATTTGCCGCGAGCTTGGCCGCTTCCGTATCACCGGCGAGCTGGCCAACGTGCGCGAGCGCGACGGCACCCTGTGGCTGTTCGACGCTTTCCCGCACCGCAAGGACGAGGACGAGCTGCGCCTGGGCGAACGCATCGGCCTGTTCCTGGCGTGGGCGCTGCTGCGGCTGGCGCCGGAGAACGCGCAGCGCCGCGTCCGCGTCTGCGCGCTGATGCCCAAGCCCGGCACCGCCTGGCAGGATCGCCTGCGCGCCGACGACGAGGCCTTCTTCCAGGCCAACGGCGAGTTGCGCGAGGTGTTGGCGCAGGGCCTGTCGGCGCGCGTGCAGGTGTTGCTGGAAGCCTGGGCCGCGGCGCCCGCGCAGGCGCCGTGGTACTTCCCGCGCGCGTCCGAGGCAGCGCTGGCCGGCAAGGATGTCGAGGACGCTTGGCTGCGCGAACGCGGCTGGGCGCCGGGCTACGCGCGCCTGCTGGGCCGTGGCCTGCAGCTGGCGGCCGGCGAGGAGGACGTCGAGCGCCTGCTGCGCGACGCCGCGCGCCTGGCCGAAGCGATCGGCTACACGCCGCCGGGGGCCGAATGAGCGCGCCCGTCCGCATCGCGCACTGGCGCGAATTGCCGCTCGCGGCCGGCGGCCGCGCCCTGGTCGAGGCCAGCGCCGGCACCGGCAAGACCTGGACCATCGGCGTGCTTTACCTGCGCCTGCTGCTGGAGTCGGCGCCGCGGCTGGGCGTCGAGCAGATCGTGGTCACCACCTTCACCGAAGCCGCGGCGCAGGAGCTGCGCGAGCGGCTGCGCGGCCGGCTCGAGGACGCCTTGCGCTGGCTCGATGCGCCGGAGCCCGTGGAAGGCGAGGCCGAGGACATCGCCTGGCTGAAGTCGCGCTGGGCCGACGCCGCGCGCCGCGCCGAGGACCGACGCCGCCTGCGCCTGGCGCTCGCCGACTTCGACCGCGCGCCCGTGGGCACGCTGCACCGGCTGTGCCGCCGCATCCTGGCCGAGCATCCGCTCGAGGGCGGCACCGGCTTCGAGCCGGGCGAGCCCACCGCCGACGCCGCGCTGATGGAGGAACTGGCCCGCGACGCGTGGCGCGTGCTGCAGCAGGGCGAGGACACCGCGGCGCTGGACGCCGCCGGCCTGTCCGACCTCAAGCTGTCCACCTTCGCGCGCACGCTGTCGCGGCTGATGCGCCCGGGCGTGTCGATCGAGGCCGAGGGCGAGGACCTCGCCGCGCTCGCGGCGCGGCTGCCCGCCGACGCCGCCTACCGGCTGCGCGAAGTGCATGCCGATGCCGGCTGGTTCGCCCGCAGCAACGCCGTGCTGCGCACGGGCCTCGGCGCCCTCGCCGAGTTGCTCGACGGCGGCGGCGAGTGGCCCAAGGCCGAGCACCTCGATCGCATCGCGCGCTGGGATACCGCCGGCCAGCTGAAGCCGGCCCGCGCCGAAGCCTTCGAGGCGCTGCCCGTGATCGCCGCGCTGCGCGAGGTCGCCCACCTTCTGCCCGCCGCCCGCGACGTGCCCCGCCTGCGCTTCTGGCGTGACCAGGTGGCGCAGGCGGCGCGCTGGCGCGACGAGCGCCTGGCGGCGCGCGGGCAGACCACCTTCGACGAAATGATCCGGCAGGCGCACGCCGCGCTGGTCGGGCGGCCGACGCTGGCCGATGCGCTGTTCGCCGACTGGCCGGTGGCGCTGGTGGACGAGTTCCAGGACACCGACGCCCAGCAGTACGGTATCCTGGATCGCCTCTACCGCGATGCCGACGGTGCGCCGCGCGGCCGGCTGGTGATGATCGGCGACCCGAAGCAGGCCATCTACGCCTTCCGCGGCGGCGACATCCACGCTTACCGCCGCGCCAGCCGCGATGCCTCGCACGCGCTGGTGCTCGACACCAACCACCGCTCGGCGCGCACGCTGGTGGCGGCGATGAACGCGCTGTACGCCGTCGCCGGCACCGCGCTGGGCCGCGGCGCCGATGCCGACATCCACTACGTGCCGGTGAACGCCAGCGACCGCCAGGACGCCACGCCGCTCACGCAGGCCGGCGCGCCGGTGCCGCGGCCGCTGGTGCTGCACCACCTGGCCGACGATCCTGGCCGGCAGGACGCGCGCCGCCGCCTCGCCCTCGACGCCTGCGCCGACCACGTGGCGCGCCTGCTGGCGCCGGGCGCGCACGCCATCGGCGGCGAGCCGCTGCAGCCGGGCGACATCGCCGTGCTGCTGCCGGCCAACCGCGACATCGTGGCGCTGCGCCGCCGGCTGCAGGCACGCGGCGTGCCCTGCGTGGGCGGTGCGCGCGACAGCGTGTTCGCCGGCGACTGGGCCTTCGAGCTCGAGGTGGTGATGCACGGCCTGTTGGCCGAGGACGACGAAGCCGCGCTGCGCGCCGCGCTGCTGACGCGCCTGTGGGGCGGCGACCTCGCCACCCTGGAAGCACTGGACGCCGACCCGGTGGCATGGGACACGCTGTCCGCCCGTCGACGCCGACTGCGTGCGCTCTGGCAGTCGCGCGGCGTGCTGGCGGTGGTGCAGCAGCTGGCCACCGATGCCGCGTCGCGCCTGCTGGCCACGCCCGCCGGCGAACGCGACCTCACCGACCTGCGCCACCTGGGCGAGCAGCTGCAGCGCCAGGCCGAGCGCAGCGCCGGGCCGCGCGAGCTCCTCGCCTGGCTGGCCGACCAGCGCGCGGGTGATGACGAAGGCGGCGACGCCGCCGACGAACGCCAGCTGCGCATCGAGTCCGATGCCCGCCGCGTGCAGCTGATGACGCTGCACCGGAGCAAGGGCCTGGAGTTCAACGTGGTGCTCCTGCCGCTGATGTGGGCGCAGGAGGGCGGCACGCTGTCCGCACCCTTCCTGGTGCCGCGCGACGACCAGCCCGGCCGCGTTGCCGACTACGGCGAGGCCGCCCGCGAAAAACTGGCCTGGGACGACCAGGACGAACGGTTCCGCACGCTGTACGTCGCGCTGACCCGCGCGGTGCATGCCTGCCACGTTTACACACTGCCGCCGGATCGCCCGCCGCGCTCCAACAGCAAGTCGCCGCGCGTCGATCCCGAGCGCGCGCCGATCGACGCCATGTTGCCGGCGCTGCTGGCCGCGCCGCGCGAGGCGCTGCCCGGGATCGAGTGGCGCGACGGCTGGCCGCTCGGCGCCACGCCGCGTTCGGCGGCCGCCGTGGCGCCGGCGCCCGTGCGGCGCGCCCTCGGGAAGCCCGCCCCCGCGCGCCTTCGCCAGCGCCTGAGCTTCTCCTCGCTGGTGGGCGGCATCCGTCGCGCCGTGGAAGAGGCGCCCGCCGACGACGAGGCCGAACGCCCGCTGCTCGAGCCCACGCCGGTGGCGGCCGAACCGCCGCACCCGGCGCTGCTGGCCCTGGCCGGCGCGCGCGGCACCGCCTTCGGCAACGCGCTGCACGCAGCCTTCGAACTGCGCGACCACGACGCGCCCATGACCTCGCAGGTCCGCCTGGTGCAGGAGCAGCTGGAAGCCTTCGGCGTGGACAGCGAGCGGCCGCTGCCCGAACTGGCCGGCGTGCTGGCCGCGCGCATGGACGCCGCGCTGTCCGCCGAGCTGTGGCCCGGGCTGTCGCTGGGCGACGTGCCCGCGTCGGCGCAGCGCGCCGAGATGGCCTTCCATTTCGCGCTCGATGACGCCCGCGCCGGTGCGCTGCGCGCCGCCTGCGCCGCGCACGGCGAGCCCGCGCTGGTGCCGCCGATGGCGATCGAACGCATGCGCGGCCTGATGACCGGCAAGATCGACCTGGTGTTCGAACACGCTGGCCGCTTCCACGTGCTCGACTACAAGGGCAACTGGCTGGGCGAGCGCGTGGCCGACTACACCGGCGAGGCGCTGCGCGCGGCCATGGACCACGGCCACTATCGCCTGCAGGCGCTGCTGTACGCGGTGGCCGTGCATCGCCTGCTGCGGCAGCGCGTGCCGGGCTATGCGCCCGCCACCCAGCTCGGTGAGATCGTCTACCTGTTCGTGCGCGGTGCCGGGCTGGCGCCGGGCGCCGGCATGTACGTGGAGCGCTTCGACGAGGCGCTGCTGCGGGCGGTGGACACGGCGCTGGCCACGGCCGGGGAGGGCGCATGAACCATCTTCCCTACGACGGCACGCCGCCGCGCCTGCCCGCGGACGCCGCCGCGCGCCCCGAGGAGCGCGCGCTGGCCCGCGCGCTCGCGCGCTGGGTGCTGGCGCATGGCGGTTCGGCCTTCCTGTCGGAGCTGGCGGCGCAGGCGGTGCTGGCCGAGCAGGCGGGCCACACCGCGCTGCCGGTCGATCGCGCGGCCTGCGAACGCCTCGGCACCGAGGCGCTTGTGGGCGACGGGCAGCGTCAGACGCCGTTCGTGCTCGATGCGGGCGATCGCTTCTACCTCTGGCGCAACTTCGCCCACGAAAGCGAGGTGGCCGAGCGCCTGCTCGCCCTGCGCGCCGCGGCCACGCCGCTGGCGATCGATCCCGACGCGCTGGCCGGCCTGTTCCCCGGCGGCGACCCGGCACGCGATGGTGCCCAGCGCGCGGCCGTGGCCGCGGTCGGCGGGCGCGGCCTGTTCCTGCTCACCGGCGGGCCCGGCACCGGCAAGACCACCACGGTGCTGCGCATGCTGCTGCGGCTGCTGCGCGACGGCATCGCGGCGCGCGACGGCATCGCCATCGCCGCGCCCACCGGCAAGGCGGCGCAGCGGCTGGTGCAGTCGGTGCGCCAGGAGGCCGCGCGCCTGCGCGAGGCCCTGCCCGCCGACTGGACGCCGCACTTCGAGGCGCTGGCCACCGGCGAGGCGCTGACGGTGCATCGCCTGCTGGGCTGGTCGCCGCGACGTAACGCCTGGCTGCGCGGGCCGGAATCGCCGATCCTGGCCGGCATCGTGGTGGTGGACGAAGCCTCCATGCTCGACCTGTCGCAGCTGCGCGCGCTGCTGCGGGCGCTGCGGCCGGGCGCCACCCTGGTGCTGGTGGGCGACGCCGACCAGCTCGACTCCGTGGGCGCCGGCGCGGTGCTGGCCGACCTGGTGGCCGTGCTGGAAGCCGAAGGCGCGCCCGACCTGGTGCGCCTGCGCCACAGCTTCCGCGCCGATACCCGCCTGCTGCCGGTGAACGAAGCCGTGCGCGCCGGCGATCCCGTGGCGCTGGCCGCCGCGCTGGCCGCCGCGGGCGACCAGGCGCGCGTACGCCCGGTCGAGGACACGGCCGCGTTGGCCCGCGTGCTGCGCCGCTGGGCCGACGGCCTGGCCGAGGCCTCGGCACCGGCCACGCTGCCGGCGGGCGATGCCGCCGCGCCGGCCGCCGCGCAGGCGCTGCGCCAGCTCGCCGCCCGCCAGCTGCTGTGCGCGCTGCGCGAAGGCCCCTTCGGTGCGCTGGCGCTGAACGAAGCGATCGAGCGCCGCCTGCGCCAGCGCTGGGACGTGCCTGCCGACGCGGCCTGGTTCCCGGGCCGGGTGGTGATGGTGACGCGAAACGACTACGGCAGCGGCCTGTTCAACGGCGACATCGGCCTGTGCCTGCGCGGCGGCGACGGCGAGCTGCGGGTCTGGTTCGAGGCGGCCGACGGCGGCGCGCGCGCGGTCGCGGCCGGCGCCCTGCCGGCCCACGCCACCGCCTGGGCGATCACCATCCACAAGAGCCAGGGCAGCGAGTACGGCGAGGTCGCCGTGCTGCTGCCGCCCGATCCCGAGCACCGCATCCTTTCGCGCCAGCTGCTCTACACCGCGCTTTCGCGCGCGCGGCACGCGGTCGAGATCTGGGGCCCGCAGGCCAGCCTCGAGAATGCGCTGGCGCGTGCGGTGCCGCGCGCCGGCGGCTTGCGCGACCGCCTGGCGCGCTGAGTCCGCGCACGCGGGCCGTGCGCGCCCCGACCCCTGGCGGGCCGGCGGCGAGGGCGGTGCCCACGACGTAGCGTTGCGCGGGTGATGCCACCCAGGGCGGACCTGCATCACGCTTTCACGTCGATCTCGCGCCACGCTCACCGCCCCTGTATCGCGCGGTCCGCATCCTTCGCGGCCAACCTACAGGGGCAACACCATGCAAGGCACTTACGATCCCATCCTGGTCGCGCTGTCGATCCTGATCGCGGCCCTCGCCGGCTACGTCGCGATTGAATTCGCCGGCCGTCTCTTCTCCCGCCGCGACCAGTGGGTGAAATGGCTGGCCGGCGGCTCGCTGGCCATGGGCAGCGGCATCTGGGCGATGCACTTCGTCGGCATGTCGGCGCTGATGATGCCGATCGCCATCACCTACGACCTCGGCATCACCGTGTTCTCGTGGCTGGCGGCGGTGGCGGTTTCCGCGTTGGCGTTGTTCATCGTCAGCCGCGGCGAGCTCAACAAGCTCAACCTTGGCCTGGGCGCGCTGGCCATGGGTGCCGGCGTCTGCGTCATGCACTACTCGGGCATGGCCGCCATGAAGATGGATCCGGGCCTGGGCTACGACCCGTTCTGGTTCACCGTGTCGGTGATCATTGCCGTGGTGGCCTCGGGCGCGGCGCTCGTGCTGGTGTCGGCGCTCAAGAGCATCCGGTCCTGGGCCGACGTCGGTCGTCGCGTCGGCGCGGCGCTGGCGATGGGCGTCGCGGTGGCCGGCATGCACTACGCCGGCATGGCCGCGGTCACCTTCGAGGCCGGTGCGTTCTGCGCGCCGGGCAACCTGCTCGACGGCAACCTGCTCACCACGCCCACGGTCCTGCTCTCACTGATCGGCCTGGGCCTGGCGATCTACTTTGCAGTGAACGATGCCCGCGCCGCCATCACCGCCGAGCGCGAGGCCAAGGCCGCGGCCGAGCGCCTCGAAGTGCTTGCCTTCATCGATCGCGAGACCGGCCTGCCCAACCGCCCGCGCCTGAGCCAGCTGATCAGCGAAGCGCTGGCCTCGACCAAGCCCTATTTCGGCGTGCTCAGCGTTCGCGTGCAGGACCGCGACGGCAATGACGGCCGGGCCCTGCTGCCGGCCGTGGCCAAGGCGCTGTCGGCCGAGGCGCAGGACGGCGTGGTCGTCGCCCGCACCTCGCCCGACCAACTGCTGGTCATGCTCGACAGCTACCAGCTGCGCCGCGCCGGCCAGACGATGCTGCCGGTGCTGACGCGACTGACCGACGCCTTTGCGGCCCGCGGCACGCAGCTGGCCTTCGGCCTGGCGGTGGCGCCCGAGGACGGCAACACCTCGCAGATGATCATGCTTCGCGCTGCCGCCCGCGGTGGCTCGCTGGTGGAACTGAGCCAGGCGCTCGCGGCCCATGGCGGCCCCAGCCTGGCCACGCTGGTCGGCTACCAGGCCGAGCCGGTCCCGCCGACCCGCAGCTCGGCCGCCTGACGCCCAGGCAACGTCACGCACCAGCGGGGTCAGGTTCCGAACCTGACCCCGCTTTTGCTTTCGGGGATAATGGCGGCTTTCCGACAGAACGCCCGCCATGAACAGCCAGTTCCGCAAGCCCCTGCCCGGTACCGCCCTCGACTTCTTCGACGCCCGCGCGGCGGTGGAGGCGATCCAGCCGGGCGCCTGGGACGGCCTGCCCTACGTCTCGCGCGTGCTGGCCGAGAACCTCGTTCGGCGCTGCGACCCGGCCACGCTGGATGACTCGCTGCGCCAGCTGGTCGAGCGCAAGCGCGACATGGACTTCCCGTGGTTCCCGGCCCGCGTGGTCTGCCACGACATCCTGGGCCAGACCGCGCTGGTGGACCTGGCCGGCC
>ERZ1066122.2471-NODE-2471-length-12083-cov-37.131859_pt1 | contig 12083 bp, 14 predicted proteins | sample MGYA00382769_ERZ1066122 | MGnify/ENA primary metagenome ERZ1066122 (study PRJEB33369, sample SAMEA5778352) | biofilm metagenome | biome: Industrial cooling water; feature: Water cooling tower basin; material: Biofilm | place: United Arab Emirates | collected...
ACCTGGCGCATCAGGTCGATCATCTCGTCGTGGAAGATCTCGCGGTGCTCGATGACGCGCTGCAGCGCCTGTTGCGGGGAAAGCGGCATGGGTCAGGTGTCGTCGGGGGTTTCGATGTCGAGGGTGATGCGCACCGGCGCGGCCTCGGCGATCGCGCCGAGGTCGTCGCGCGTCTTGCCGTGCAGGGCGGCCGCGAACTCGGCGTCCGTGAGCGGACGGCCGCGCTGCTCGCCGAGCTTGTTGCGCACCTCGACGAGCTGCAGGTGGAAGGCCAGCCGCGCGGCGTCGCCGAGCTCGGCGTCCATGGCGGCGCGGCTTTCGGCGAAGGTCTCGGGGCTGCTGCCGTCGAAGCGCAGCGCGGCATCGGTGGTCGCGCCGCCAGCGGGCGCCGCGGCAAGCGCGCCAGCGGCCAGCAGGAGGACGAAGACGAATCGGCGGCGCATCAGCGGCGCTCGATGAAGTTCTTCAGCAGCGCGTGGCCGTGCTGCGTCAGGATGGATTCGGGATGGAACTGCACGCCCTCGACCGGGTACTCGCGATGGCGCAGGCCCATGATCTCGTCGATGCCGCCGGTCTCGCTCTCCGTCCACGCCGTCACTTCGAGCGCGGCGGGCAGCGTCTGCTGCTTGACGACCAGCGAGTGGTAGCGGGTGGCCTCGAACGGGTCCGGGATGCCGGCGAACACGCCCTGTCCGGCGTGGCGGATCATCGAGGTCTTGCCGTGCATGATCACCTTCGCGCGCACGACGTCGCCGCCAAAGGCCTGCCCCAGCGACTGGTGGCCGAGGCACACGCCGAACACCGGCACGCGCGGACCCAGCGTCTTCATCACCTCGACCGAAACGCCGGCTTCGTTCGGCGTGCACGGGCCCGGCGAGATCACGATGCGGTCGGGCTTCAGCGCGTCGATCTGCGCCACGGTGAGCTCGTCGTTGCGGACGACGCGGACGTCCTCACCCAGCTCCTGCAGGTACTGCACGAGGTTGAAGGTGAAGCTGTCGTAGTTGTCGATCATCAGCAGCACGTAGGGCTCCGGCGCGGGGTCGGCAGGGTCGCGAGGGCGGCGCCGGAGTGTGCCAGAGCCAAGGCTTGAATACGTATGCACCACGTTGCCGAAGCGCGCGGCCGGGCGAACGATGGCGCGGTCCCTCCCGCCGCGAGTCCGCCATGACCACCGTGAGCCGCGTCCCCCATCGGCTGTCCCGCAGGCTGCTCGCGATCGCGGCCGTGCTCGTCGCCGCGCTGCTGCCTGGCCTGGCCTCGGCGCAGGCCATCCTGCACGCGTTCAACTGGCGCTACGACGACGTGGCCGCGCGCGCGGCCGAGATCCGGCAGCTTGGCTATGCGGGCGTGCTGGTGTCGTCGCCCCTGAAGACCGAAGGGCCGCAGTGGTGGGCGCGCTACCAGCCGCAGGACTACCGCGTCATCGATTCGCCGCTGGGCGACACGGAGGCCTTCGAGCGCATGAGCGCCGCGCTCGAGGTTCGCGGCGTCAAGCTCTACGCCGACCTCGTGCTGAACCACATGGCCAACGAGGCCAGCCAGCGCAGCGACCTCGACTACCCGTCCGCACGCGTCCGCGCCGCCTACGCGGCCGACCCCGCGCGCTGGCAGCGGCAGCGGCTTTTCGGCGACCTCTCACAGCCGCTGTTCACCGCGGCCGATTTCAATCCCGCCTTCTGCATCCGCAACTACAACAGCGTGACAGAAGTGCAGACCGGCCGGCTGTGCGGCGGCGACGGCGACACCGGCCTCCCCGACCTGCAGGGCAATGCGCGCGTGATCGCCGCGCAGCGGCAGTACGTCGCGGCGCTGATCGCGCTCGGCGTCGACGGCTTCCGCCTCGACGCCGCCAAGCACATGACGCTGGCGCACGTGAACGCCGTGCTCGATCCGACGCTGCTTGGCGGACGGCCGGTCTATGGCGAGATCATCACCGGCGGCGGGCGCGGCAACGTCGAGCACGAGATCTTCCTCGTGCCGTGGCTGCGCGAAACGGCGCTGTCGGCCTACGACTTCCCCTTGTTCCACCGCATCCGGCAGGCCTTCGGATTCGGCGGCGACCTCTCGACGCTGCTGACGGCCGAGGCCGACGGACAGGCCATCGATCCGCGCCGCGCGTGGACCTTCGCGGTCAACCACGACATCCCGCTGAACGGCATCTTCCGCGGCCTGATCATGGACGCCACCGACGAGACGCTGGCATGGGCGTGGCTGTTCGCGCGCGGGCAGGGAACCCCGCTGCTCTATTCCGACAACAACGAGAGCGGCGACAACCGCTGGAACCAGCTCTATCGCCGGCCCGACATCGCCGCGATGCTGGGCTTCCACAACGCGCTGGCCGGCGAACCCCTGGTGATGGTGTCGCAGAGCGCCTGCCACCTGCTGTTCCGCCGCGGCGACCGCGGCCTCGTGGGCATCAACAAATGCGGCGAGCCGCGGACGCTGGCCGTGGACATCGCCGCCCATCCGCTGCGGACGCCCTCGCGGTTCCGCGACGCGCTGTCGAACCACGTGCTCCGCGTCGAGGGCGAGGCGCTGTCGGTCACGCTGCCGGCCCGATCGGCGCGGCTGTGGCGCTTCGATGCGGCGGCGAGCCGCTGTCCGCAGGGCGCCGACAAGGCGCCACAGCGCTGCACGCAAGGTGAGCCGCTGCCTGCGCCGCGCGTCGCTCCACGACGCGAGCCGCACGGGCCGATGCCCGTCGAGGCCAAGCCCGTCGACTGAGCGACGCGGCGGGCGAAGCGCTAAAGCCCGCGCGCGGCCTGCGCCACCGCGCGGAACAGCGCGCGGCTCTTGCTCATCGTCTCCTCCCACTCCTTCTCGGGGTCGGAGTCGAAGACGATGCCGGCGCCGGCCTGCACGTGCAGCTGGCCGTTCGTGATCACCGCGGTGCGGATGGCGATGGCGGTGTCTGCGTCGCCCCACCAGTTCACGTAGCCCACGGCGCCGGCATAGATGTTGCGCTGGTGCGGCTCGAGCTCGCGGATGATCTCGAGCGCGCGGATCTTCGGCGCGCCGCTGACGGTGCCCGCCGGGAAGGTGGCCTTCAGCACGTCGGCATAGCTCAAGCCTGATTTGAGCGTGCCCTGCACTTCCGAGACGATGTGCATGACGTGGCTGTAGCGCTCGATGACGAACTGCTCGGGCATGCGCACGCTGCCGGCCTCACTGACGCGCCCCGCGTCGTTGCGGCCGAGGTCGATCAGCATCAGGTGCTCGGCGCGCTCCTTCGGGTCGGCGAGCAGCTCGGCTTCCAGCGCCTTGTCGGCTTCCGTTGTGGCGCCGCGCGGCCGCGTGCCGGCGATCGGCCGCACCGTCACCGTGCCCTGCTGCTGGCGCACGAGGATCTCCGGCGACGAGCCGACGACCTGCAGCGCGCCGGTGTCGAGAAAGTACATGTACGGCGAGGGGTTCAGCGCCCGCAGCGCGCGGTAGACGTCGACCGGCCGCGCTTTGAATGGCACCGACAGCCGCTGGCTCAGCACGACTTGGAACGCATCACCGGCGGCGATGTAGTCCTTGGCCTTCAGCACGGCCTGCTTGAAGCCGTCCTTGGTGAAGCTGGAGACGAAGTGCGACTCGTCGACGACACCCGCATCGAGCACGTCGGGATAGCTGGCCCCGGCGTGGCGCAGCCGATGGGTCAGCGAATCGAGCCGCGCCTGCGCGCGTGCCAGCGCCTGCGGTTCGGCCGGATTCGCGTGGACGACGAGGTAGAGCTTGCCCTTGAGGTTGTCGAACACCGCCAACTCTTCGCTGAGCATCAGGAAGATCTCCGGCGTGCCGAGGTGGTCGGGCGCGACGGGCTTGGCGAGCTTGGGCTCGATGTAGCCGATGCACTCGAAGCCGAACCAGCCGACGAGGCCGCCGGTGAAGCCCGGCAGATCGTCGATGCGCGGCACCGAGTAGGACGCGCGCAGGCGCTCGACTTCACCGAGTGGGTCGGCGAGCTCGCGCGTCTCGATGATTTCGCCGAATTCGCGCGTGGTCAGCGTGTGGCCGTGCACCGACCAGGTGCGCCGCGCCGGCAGGCCGATGATGCTGTAGCGGCCCCAGTTCTCGCCGCCCTCGACGGACTCGAACAGGTAGGCGTTCGGGCCGTCGACGAGCTTTAGGTACACCGACAGCGGCGTGTCGAGGTCGGACAGCACCTCGCGCACCACCGGAATGCGGTTGTGGCCGGCGGCGGCGAGGCGGGCGAATTCAGCAGCGTTCATCGAGGCGTGCAGGGCGGCGCGGGCCGCGGCGTGAGGGCCCCGCAGTATGCCAGCGCGGCCGGGGCGATCCGCCCGCGGCGGGCGCGGGCGCCGATGAACTGTCACACGCCGTCGTCAGACTTCGCCGCGCATAGCCAAGGACGAAACGGGGGCCATGGACGGCCCCACCCTCGCGCAGGCGAGCCGCACGCCGTCAGCGCAGCGGCAGGCGCAGGCGGAACACCACGCCGCTGCCATCCGCGAGGTCCTCGGCCTCCGCGCTGCCGCCGTGCGCCATCGCGACCAGCTTGACGACGTGCAGGCCGAAGCCGAGGTGCACCGCGCCGTCCGCGCCGCGCGATCGCTCGCGCATCGACACCAGCGAATCGAACAGCCGATGGCGCATCGCCTCGGGCAGCCGCGGCCCGGTGTTCGACACCTCGATCAGCAGCTCGCGGCCCGCGCGCTTCAGCGCGATGCCGACTTCGCCGTCCTCCGGCGTGAAGCCGCGCGCGTTGTCGATGAGCTTGTCCAGCGCCTGCACCAGGAGCTCGGGCGCGCCGGTGAACGGGCACGCGCCGTCAACGCCCTCCACGCGCAGGCGGCGCGGCGCCAGCACATCGCGATAGCCCTCGCCCACCCCGGCCAGCAGCGTCGCGAGGTCGAAGGGCTCGTGCTCCGCGGCGCCGATGGCGTGCTCGATGCGCGTGGCCTCGCCCATCGTCCGCACCAGCAGGCCCATGCGCTCCACGCCGTCGCGGGCGCGCGCGAGGTAGGGCCGCGCGTCGGCAGGAAGGGCCTCGAGGTCGAGGTTGTCGAGCGAGCTGCGGACGATGGCCAGCGGCGTGTGCAGCTCGTGCGAGAGCTTGCTGGCAAGCGACCGCAGGTAGCTGGTGTAGGCCGCGATCTCCTCCAGCAGCTGCGAGAAGCTGCGCGAAAGATCACCGATCTCGTCGCGGGCGTCGGACACCGCGAAGCGCCGGACCTCGCCGCTGCGGTCCAGCGCCTGCTCGGCGGCGTCGCGCAGCCGGCGGATCCGCTGCGACAGCCGCGAGGCGAACAGAAAGGCGACGCCGCCCGACGCGAGGAAGGCCAGGAGCGTCAGGCCCAGCAAGTGGGCGGCGGCGCGATCGGCGAGCAGCAGGGCTTCGGCGTTGCTGCGCTCCAGCCGCAGCACCGCGCGCACCTCGCCGTCGATGCGCACCGGCACCGCGCTGCTCAGGATCAGTCGCGTGCCTTGCGCGTCGCGCCGCCAGCGCGATTCGACCTCGCCCTTCGCAGCCGCGAGGCGCTCAGGGCGATCGTCGCGCGGTGCGGTCGCGTCGAGCGCAACGGCCTCTATCGCCGCGGCGTCGAGCATCCAGCGATACAGCACGCGACGCCACGACAGCACGTCGTCGGCGGCAGCGTCTGCGCGCAGTGCACCGTCGCGGGCCAGCGTCCAGCCGCGCGCGTCGACGACCACCGCCCGCACGTCATCGGGCAGCAGCGCGCCGAGCTCGCTCTGCAGCCGCGGTGAGGCGCGATACAGCCGGAGGCGCGCCGTGGCCGACTCGCGCACCGCGCCGCTGCCGTCGGCGTCGCGATGCCTGAGGCGCAGCGCGTTCACGGCGAGGCCCTGCGGCAGCGCCAGCTCGACGGCGTAGCCCGTGGGCGTGGCGCGCCAGCCGCCTTCTGTGAGGACGGTCGCTGCGCTGCCGTCGGGCGCGGCGGCGCGGATCGGCCCATCGGCGCGTGCGGCCACCTTGAGCGGCATCGGCCCGAGGCTGGTGTCCAGCTCCAGCAGCACCGCATCGATGGCGAGCTCGCCGGGCCAGTGCGCTTCACCGCGCTCGGGCGTGGCGTCGTCGACGGCGATCGCGATCAGGCGGCGGTCGTTGTAGTGCGCGAGGGCGAAGCGCAGCGCCGGCGTGCCGGCATCGGCCTCGAGCGGCTGCGCCAGCGCGCCCCAATCGGCGAGATCGCCGTCGAGCCGCGGCGCGACGTCAAGCGCGTGCACGGGCAGCGCCGGCTGCGACGGCGGCAGCAGGGCCGGGCGCAGCGCCAGGCTGCGCGCCAGCGCCTCGCCCGAGGCTTCCAGCGCCTGCTGCTGGCCCTGGCGCAGCAGCGACTCCATCTGCACCAGCGCCTGCCACGCCGCCCACGGCAGCACGAGCGCGATCAGCGCGAGCAGCAGCAGCTGGCGACGGAGGCTCATCGGGCGCGCTTGATCGGGACGTGGCGAATGCCGCGCCTTGCGACGCTGACGTGCGCGTCGGTCACGGCCGCCAGCGGTAGCCGGCGCCGTGCACGGTGTCCACCTCGTCGAAGGTGGCGTCGATGGCCTGGAACTTCCGGCGGATGCGCTTGATGTGCGAGGTCACCGTGGCGTCGTCGACGACGACCTGCGCTTCGCGCATCAGCTGCTCGCGGTTCTTGACGTGGCCCGGGTGGCGCACCAGCGCGTGCACGATCCAGAACTCGGTGACGGTCAGCGGCACGGCCTCGCCGTTCCAGCTCACCTGCATGCGCTCGAACTCGAGCTTGAGGCCGCGAAGGCTGATGATCGAATCGCGCGTGGCCGGCGCGCGCAGCGCCTCGACGCGGCGCAGCAGGGCGTGGATGCGCGCGGTGATCTGCGGCAGCGAGACGCTCTTGCTCAAGTAATCGTCAGCGCCGAGGCGCAGGCCCGAGATCACGTCGAGTTCCGAATCGCGCGCGGTCAGGAAGAGGATCGGCAGGCTCGACGAGCGCGTGCGCAGCTCGCGGCACAGCTCGTAGCCGCCTTCGAGTTCGTCGCCGAGGCCCACGTCGATCATCACCAGGTCGGGCAGCTTGGCGGCGAAGGCGGCGCGGGCATCGTGGCGCGAGGCATAGGCCTGCACCGCGAAGCCGTGCTTGCGCAGCGCTTCGGCGTAGTTGTCGCGGATGGCGGGTTCGTCTTCGACGATGGCGATGGCGTGCGTCATGGCGGCCAGTCTAGCGGCGCGATCGCCGGCCGGAAGAGGCTGCCCGCGTTTCGCCACGAGCCGTCCGAAACGCGCCGCGAGGCGACGGCGCGGGCGCAGATCGAACGGCTGCAATGCAGGCCAAGGAGACTGCCCATGACCCGCACCGTCGTTCCGTTCGCACCGCCTCGCCGCACGACCCATCGCGTCACCGCCTCACCCCGATTCCGCGCCGAGCGCGGCGCCCTGTGGCTCGGACTCGGGCTGTGCTTCGCCACGCTGTTCGTGCTGCGCCACGCCGACCCCCGCTGAAGCCACGCGACCGAAGCCCCGCCAAGGAAGCCCCGCCATGAGCCTCGAGATCGAACTGCCTCCCGGCACCGCCCTGCCCTCGGGCGCGCACGCCAACGAGCCGCCGCGCGACGCGGCCCTCGCGCTGAACCGCTTCTTCGGCCGTGCGCCGACGCCGGTGGCGGCGAATGAACTCCGCCGCGATACCGCGCCTTGGGAATCGGCTCGCTGCGAGGCGATCGCCCGCTGCGGCTCAGCTGCGGGCGGCCGCGACTTCAGCGCGCATCTGTCCGATGACCGCGGCGTAGTCCGGCGCGTTGAAGATGGCCGAGCCGGCGACGAAGGTGTCGGCGCCCGCCGCGGCGATGCGGCGGATGTTGTCGGCCTTGACGCCGCCGTCCACCTCGAGGCGGATGGCCTTGCCGCTTGAGTCGATGCGGTGGCGGATGGCTTCGATCTTGCGCAGCGCCGAATCGATGAAGCTCTGTCCGCCGAAGCCGGGATTGACGCTCATCACCAGAACGAGGTCGAGGTTGTCGAGCGTGTAGTCGAGCACCTCCAGCGGGGTGGCCGGGTTCAGCACCAGGCCGGCCTGGCAGCCGTGGGATTTGATGAGCTGGATCGTTCGATCAACGTGGCGGCTGGCTTCCGGGTGGAAGCTGATCACCGACGCGCCGGCCTTGGCGAAATCCGGGACGATGCGATCGACCGGCTCCACCATCAGGTGCACGTCGATCGGCGCGGTGACGCCGTGCTTGCGCAGCGCCTCGCAGACCAGCGGGCCGATGGTGAGGTTCGGCACGTAGTGGTTGTCCATGACGTCGAAATGCACCCAGTCGGCGCCGGCCTCGAGCACGGCGTTCACCTCGTCGCCGAGGCGCGCGAAGTCGGCGGAGAGGATGGACGGGGCGATGACGCAGTTCGACATGGGGATCCCGGTGCGGCGCGGAGAGGGAGAAAAGGGGGGCGCGCGGCGCTCAGCGCTCGCGGCGGCGCTGCTGGATGAGGTCGTACGCGCGGTTGATCTCGCGCAGCTTCCTGTCGGCCTGCGCCCGGAGTTCCGGAGCGGCGCCTTCGAGCTTGTCGGGGTGGTACTGCGAGACCAGACGCTGCCATGCGCGGCGCACGGTGTCGTCGTCGGCGCTGGGGTCCACGTCCAGCACCATGTAGGGATCGGGCCCGCCGCGACGGTACCAGCCGCGGTCGAACCCCATGCCGATCAGCGCACCGAGCAGGCCGCCCGCCGGATGACGCAGCAGGAGCCAGCCCGCGAGAAATCCGAGGATCGTGCCGTACCAGCGCATCTCAGCGCTCCGCGGGCGGCCGGAAGCCCGGCTGGGCGGCGTACCAGCGCGCCAACGCCTCGATGTCGTCCGGCTGCAGGGCATTGCTGATCGCATTCATCGCGGCCGCTTTCCGGCTCCCGTCGCGGTACGCGTTCAACGCGAGCACCAGATAGGCCTCGTCCTGACCCCCGATGTGCGGCGTCCCCGGCTGGCGCGCCGTGCCGTTCTCCCCGTGGCAGGCCACGCAGAGGCCGAGCTGGGCCGGCTTGGCGGGCTCATCCGGGGCGGCGGCGGGTGGCGGCAAGCGCGCCGAACCGGCCGGCGGACTGGTCTGGGCGTGGGCGACGGAAGCGGCGAGCAGCGCGGCGAAAGCGAACAGCGGTTTCATGGGCGCGGAGTCTAGCGCGCCCATCGTGAGCGGCGTCGCGACGGCGCGGCGCCCCAAGTCCCTGCCGCTACAATGCCGACCTCCCCAGCACTGCCCGGCCGCCGTGTCGACGACCCTGCACACCTCGAACCTTGCGCTGCCGCTGCGCCACCGCGGCAAGGTCCGCGACGTCTACGACCTGCCGCCCGGCCCGGATGGCCGCGGCCGCCTGCTGATGGTCGCCAGCGACCGGCTTTCGGCCTTCGACGTGGTGCTGCCCGACCCGATCCCGGGCAAGGGCGAGATGCTGTGCCAGATCTCGAACTTCTGGTTCGGCAAGACCGCCCACCTGATGCCGAACCACCTCACCGGCACCGACGTGGCCGGCGTGCTGCCGCCCGGCACCGACGCCGCGCTGTACGCGAAGCGCGCGGTGGTGACCCAGGCCCTGAAGCCGCTCCCGGTGGAGGCCATCGCCCGCGGCTACCTCATCGGCAGCGGCTGGAAGGACTACCAGAAGACCGGCCAGGTCTGCGGCATCGCGCTGCCCGCCGGCCTTCGCCAGGCCGAGCACTTGCCCGAGCCGATCTTCACGCCCAGCACCAAGGCCGCCGTCGGCGACCACGACGAGAACGTGAGCTTCGATGCGGTCGTCGCCGCCATCGGCGGCGAGCTGGCGGAGAAGGTGCGCACCGCGACGCTGGCGATCTACCGCTTCGCCGCGGCCTACGCGCTGGAGCGCGGCATCATCATCGCGGACACCAAGCTGGAGTTCGGCCTCGACGCCGACGGCACGCTGGTGGTGATGGACGAGATGCTCACGCCGGACTCCTCGCGCTTCTGGCCGGCCGACACCTACACCGTCGGCACCAGCCCGCCGAGCTACGACAAGCAGTACGTGCGCGACCACCTCGAGACGCTCGACTGGAACAAGACCGCGCCCGGTCCGTCGCTCCCGGCCGAAGTGATTTCTGTCACTCGCGCCAAGTACGCCGAGGCGCTGCAGCGCCTCGCCGGCATCACGGTGGACTGACGCGCGCCATGATCGGGCCGACGCGCTTGGGGGTCGGCCGCCTGCTCCACCGTCTCGACAGGACACGCCGATGAGTCGACTGCACACGCTTCTGGAGAACTACGGTCGCGACCACGAGAACCCGACCAACCAGGCGATCCACCTCGTCTGCGTGCCGGCCATCCTGTGGTCGATCCTCGCGATGCTCTGGACCATTCCCGTGCCGGGGACGTGGTTCCAGCCCGGCGCATTCGCCGGCCTGACGATGGCGGGCCTGGCCGCCTGGTACTTCCGCGGCTCGCGGACGCTCGGGCTGGGCGCGGCGGTGGCGTTCATCGTCGCCGGCGCGCTGTGCTGGGGCTTGGCCAACGCCCTTGGCATGCGCGGGCTGCTGGTCACCGCCATCGTCGTGTTCGTCGCGGCGTGGGTCGGACAGTTCATCGGCCATCGCATCGAAGGCCGGCGCCCGAGCTTCTTCACCGACCTCGTCTATCTGCTCGTCGGGCCGGCCTGGACGCTGTCGAAGCTCTACCGCCGCCTCGGCATCGCGTATTGAACGCGCTGCCACCCCGGGACGTCGGGCTGGTCCTCGTCGTCTGCGTCGTCTGGGCGATCAACTTCCTGACCTCGGCGTACGCGCTGCGGGAGTTCCCTCCCCTGCTGTTCACCGGCCTGCGCATGGCGCTGCTGGCGGCGGTGCTGTGGCCCTTCCTGAAGCCCGCGGCTCCCGGCCAGTGGCCGCGGCTGCTCGGCATCAGCCTGGGGCTGGGCGTCGTGCATTTCGGGCTGAGCTTCTGGGCGCTGAAGCTGGCCGGTGATCTCTCGTCGGTGGCCATCGTCATGCAGAGCTACGTGCCGATGTCCGCCCTGCTCGCCTGGTGGCTGCTCGGCGAACGCTTCGCTTGGCGCACCGGGCTCGCGATCGCCGTCAGCTTCGCCGGGGTGCTGGTGCTGGGCTTCGATCCGCTGGTGCTGGACCGGCCGGCCGCCCTGCTGCTGATGCTGTGCTCCGCCGGCTTCCTCGCCCTCGCGACGGTGATGATGCGCGGCCTGCAGGGACAGACGCCGTGGAGCCAGCAGGGCTGGCTGGCCCTGCTCAGCGTCGGGCCCCTGCTGGCGCTGTCGTCCCTCGTCGAAGGGCCGCTGACGCAGACCCTGCCCGGCGGCACCTGGATCGGGTGGAGCGGCGTCGCCTACTCCGCCCTCGTGTCGTCCCTGCTCGGCCACGGGCTCTACTACGCGCTGGTGCAGCGGCATCCGGTGGCGCAGGTCACGCCCTGGCTGCTGCTGGCCCCGGTGCTGGCCGTGGGCCTCGGGGTCGCGTTCTGGGGCGACCGCCCCGGGCCCGAACTGCTGGTGGGCGGCGCGATGGTGCTGGGCGGCGTGCTGGCGATCGCACTGCGCAGCTGGCAGAAGGCCCGGCAAGCCGCGCCCACGGCCTGAACCCGCTCCGATTCACCACTCTTTCACCCGGTTCTGACACACTCCGCCCCGCGACTGCGGGCCCCTCTGGTCATGCGCAAGGCATGGCGATGTCGGAGTCGTTCATCGATCCACCGGCCCGCCGCACGGACGCTCCAACGCCTCGCACCGAGGCCGGGCATCGATGACCCATCGACCTGCCTTCGGAGTCATTCATGGAACTGTTGACCGGCCTCTGGCTGGGCATGCCCGTCTGGGTGTGGCTGAGCTTCATCACCGTCGTCCTGCTGATCCTCGCGTTCGACCTCGGCGTCCTGCACAAGGAGGCGCACGAGATCGGCGTCAAGGAAAGCCTGTGGATGTCCGCGCTGTACATCGGCCTCGGGCTCGCCTGGGCCATCGCCGTCTGGTTCATCTATTACGAGTACGGCGGCGACAAGGCCATCGACCCGCAGATCGCGACCCTGCCCACGCCCGAGGCGAAAGCCTGGGAAGCCGTCAAGCTGTACATGACCGGCTACCTCGTCGAGAAGGCGCTGGCGATGGACAACGTGTTCGTCATCTCGATGATCTTCACGT
>ERZ1066122.2472-NODE-2472-length-12083-cov-33.374875_pt1 | contig 12083 bp, 11 predicted proteins | sample MGYA00382769_ERZ1066122 | MGnify/ENA primary metagenome ERZ1066122 (study PRJEB33369, sample SAMEA5778352) | biofilm metagenome | biome: Industrial cooling water; feature: Water cooling tower basin; material: Biofilm | place: United Arab Emirates | collected...
TCGAGCTCGTGGATCGCCCGCGCGCCACCGAGGCCGTCGACGCCGAGTAAGCGTCGGTCGGCATCGCAAAGCGTTGGAAAACCCCGGCCTCGCGCCGGGGTTTTCGTTTTTGGCGACGGCGTGTCCGCGCCCTTCGTCGCGATCCCCCGCGGGCTGCTGCATCGATCACTTTGGACGATACGTTGTAAGTTCCTGTATTTGTTGCGATGCAGGAACGAAAATCGGCGAATTCCTACAAAAAAGCGGTTGACCTTCACAAGCCGTTTTTGGAAGACTGCGACCGCGCCTGAATCAAGGCAAAACGCCCCCGCGCTTTGCTTTGTTCAGCCGCCCGGTCCCCCCGCCGGTCTCCATCCCCCCACTGTCGCCGCCTGCTGGGCAGCGGCCAGGACGCCCCCCATGCGCCTCCCACATCTCGCTTCCGCCCTCGTCCTCTCCCTGCTCGCGTGCCCGGCGGTTTTCGCGGCTGACCCGGCCAACGTCAATGCGCACGCCGCGGCAAGCCACGCCGAACCGCTTCCGCCAGGACTGTCCCCCGGGCTGTCGCCGGAAGTGCAGCGCGAGATGCAGCGCCTGCTGTCATCGCTGCCGCCCGGTCCGACGGGCGATGCCGCGACGGCTTGCGAGGTCATCCTGTGCCTCGCGGGCAGCGCAGGCGCCGGCGGCAGCGTCGCGGCGTGCGTGCCGCCCATTCGCAAGTACCTCACCAGCTTCACGCCCCCGCGGCTGTTCACGAAGCGGCTGAACTTCCTGAAGCTCTGCCCGAAAACCAGCGGGCAGGGCGATGCGCGGATGGACAGCCTCGTGGAGATCCTGGCACGCGCCCCTGGCGCGGACGGCGATGGACGCCTCTGCAGCGCGGCCACGATGAATCGCGTGAACCGCCGACTGCTCGGCGAAGGGGAGTACTACATCGCGAGCGACATGCCGCGCGACTGCGAGGCGTACTACGGACACGAGTACACCGACCTCGAGGCGGCGGTGCCGGTCTACATCGGCGAGCCGCTCGAGGGCGGATTCTGGGCGGAGAACAAGGATGCCCGCGCGGCGCAGGCCCGCTACGACGCCGAACGCGAAGCGCGCCGCAGGGCGATTGATGACGGTGATCCGCGGCCGCCGCGGCGCAGCGCCTACTCCACGCTCTGACGCCGTCTGCCTGGCGGCCCCTTTTTCGAGATGCCGGTCGGTCGTCGCGCGCCGCGCGCCGCCGAACCGCCTTGCAGGTGTTCCATCCAAGACGAGGAAGTGCGTAGTGATGCCATTCGTACGTGCGGCCGTGTGGGCCGTGATGGTCGCGATCGTGGTCGCCGCTTGCGGAGCCAAGCCGGCACCGGACTTCCGCGGCCGCTGGAAGGAAGTGAACGCCATCGACGCCGAGCCGCGCCCGATCCCGCTGCGGCCCGTCCACACGTTCAGGGTTCTCCCGTCCGATCGCACGCTCAAGGACGTGGTCGGTCGTTGGGCGAACGAGTCCCGTCGCCGACTTGCCTACCGTGCGCCGCTCAACTACTCCGTGCACCTCGATGCCGCGAAGGTGACCGCACCCAGTCTCGACGCGGCCCTCTCGCAGCTCGAATCCGCTTACGCCGCGCAGGCGATCAGGCTGTCGGTGCAAGGCGAGGCGATCGTCGTGGCCGGCGGCGTCGCGCCGGTCGGTTCGGCGGCCAGCTCGACGGCCCGCTCGGCCGCCGGCGCCCCGGGCGGACGTTGAGTAGCGCCACCATGCTCGGCAGGAAGAAAGACTCGGACAACGTTCGGAAGACCGTGGCGGCTGCCGCGAGCTTCGAAGTAACCATCGGGGAATTGGCGCGCAAGAGCGAGCGGCGCGCGTGGATGGTCGCCTTCGCCTCGCTGCTGGTGTCGCTCGCGCTGGTCGGTGGTTACTACTACATGCTGCCGCTGAAGGAGAAGGTGCCGTATGTTGTGATGGCCGATCCCTTTTCCGGGACGGCATCCGTGGCGGTCCTGCGTGAGGATCCGTTCTATCGATCCATCGTCGCCAACGAGACGCTGGCGCGCGCCAACGTCGCCAACTACGTCACCGCCCGCGAGTCGTTCGACGCCGAACTGCTGAAGGCGCGCGACTGGGCTCAGGTCAACGTGATGTCGTCCGGTTCGCAGCGTCAGGCCTTTGCCGACGCGCTGGCGGAAGGCAACCCGAGCAGTCCGGCGCGATTCGTCCGCGCAGGCCAGGCGATGCGCGTACAGATCATCAGCGTGACTTCGATCATGGACGGCGGGAGCATGGTGGGTGCGAACGTGCGCATCCAGCGCAACCTGTTCGATCGGCAGTCCGGGGCGCTGCAGCCGGTCGACCGTCGCCTGATCACCCTGTCGTTCGCCTATGACCCGACGCTCAAACTCGATGAGAGCTTGCGTTGGCTCAACCCCTTGGGCTTCGTGGTCACCCAGTACCGCTCCGACGTCGACCTGTCCGCCACCGGTCCCGGCAACCTTGATGCCGCGTTCAATGCTGCGATGGCGTCCGCGACGGCACTGATCGGCGAACGCGACGCGTCGATAGACGCGCTGAAAGCGCAGGCGCGCGCTGCAGCGGAGGCCGCGACGGCGACCGCAGCCGCGCCGCCGGCGGCCGGTAACGGTCTGCCGCCGCCGCCATCGCTTCCGCCCGGTCCCGATGCAACGCCTCTCGCGCCTTCACCGGCCGCTCCGCCGGAAGCAGCGCCGGCGCCGACGGCGCCGTCGACATCGGATCCCGCCCAGAACCCCAATGGAGCTGAAGCGCCATGATGCGCCGAGTCCTGATCTTCGCCCTGTTCGCCTCGACTCTCGCCACGTTGCGGCCAGCGATCGCCGCGGAGGCGATCACCCGCTATGCCTACGAGGACGGTCGGATCTATCCAATCCGTACCGGGCTCGGAATCGCCACGACCATCGAGCTCGACCCGGCGGACGCGGTCCTCGACTACAGCACGGGTTTTTCGGGGGGCTGGGACATCGTCCGCCGCGACCATCTCTTCTACATCAAGCCGAAGAACGTCGACGTCGACACGAATCTCCTCATCCGCACGCAGCAGCGCTCTTACATTTTCGAGCTTCAGGTCGTCGCCACCGACTGGCGCAAGCTTGACGAGGTGCGCCGCCAGGGCGTGCAGTACCGCGTCGTGTTCGACTACGCCGACGCGGCGGAGGACGAGGGGCTCGCGGCCGAGGCGGAGGCTTCAACGGACTCGCCCATCGAGGCGGTCAAGCCGATGCACTACGACTACGACGTGTCCACGAAGACCCGGCGCGACTGGCTGATTCCCACCGCCGTGTACGACGACGGGGCGTTCACCTACATCCGCCTGCCCAACCCGGGGAACATCCCGTCCGGCAACTGGCCGACTGTCTACGGCCGCAACGCGCGGCATGACGAGGATTTCGTCGTCAATTCGAACGTCGAGGCCGACACCATCGTCATCCACGGCATCTACCCGTTCCTCGTGCTGCGCCACGGCAGCGAAACGGTGGGCCTGCGCAGGAATCCCGTCGAATGAGCCAGAACCTCCCCCCGAGCGGCGCCCCTGAGCAGGATCCCGGCGCATCGAATCCGTACTACCAGCAGGCCCAGGGTCCGGACTTGGACGCCGGAACGCCGGTGTTGAAGGACGAGGAGCAGCAGCGGCTCAACCGCAAGGCCTTCCTCTTCCTCGGCGGCACGCTGGTCCTCCTCGTGATCATGGCCTTCCTCGTGTTGGGCAGTGGCGGCGAAGCGCCTGCGCCCGCTCCGCCCGAGCCCACGAACGAGGTCGCGGTGCCGCGGCTGCCAAGCGCGGTGACCGCGCAACCCGCACCGCCCGCGCCGCCGCCGACGCCTCCTATTCCGATCGTCGAGCCCTCCAGCGCTGACCTCCCGCCGGTTCCTGCTGCCGCGATGCCCGCCGCTTCCACCCCGACCGCGCGCATCGATCCGCGCGAAGCGGTCATGCAGCGCCGCATCGCCGATGCCGGCGGTGGCGCCAACGTGGCCGGCGGCGAGGGCCTCGGTTCCGGCGCGGCGCCCGGTGGCGACCTTGCGGGGGCGCTCGCCGCAGCGCAGGACGCGCCAACCGCGCGGGCGACGCCGACCGCGCAGCCAAGCCGCCTGCAGCGCCCTGATTCAACGATGGTCCGCGGCACCTACCTGCGCTGCGTGCTGGAGACGCGGATCATTTCCGACCTCGATGGCTTCGCTTCCTGCGTCGTGACCGAGCCCGTCTATTCGTTCAACGGCCGCGCCCTGCTGCTGCCGAAGGGTTCGAAGATCTATGGGCGCTACTCCGGCGGCGATTTCGTCAACAACCGGATGGCGGTCGTCTGGGATCGCGTGCTGACGCCAGCTGGCGTCGACGTGACGCTGTCGGCGCCGGGCGTCGACAACCTGGGATCGAGCGGCATGCCGGGCCAGTACGACGCGCACTGGGCGCGGCGCATCTCCAGCGCGCTGATGATCAGCCTGCTGAGCGACGCGTTCAAATTCTACGCCGCGCAGGAGGGCCCGTCGCAGACCGGTCTGACGAGCGGGGGATTCGTGACGCAAGAGCCGTTCGAAAGCAACACCGCCGAAAGCATCCAGAGCCTTGCGGAGCAGTCGATTGCCGAGAACAGCCGTCGCCCCCCGACGGTGACGCTGAACCAGGGCACGGTGGTGAACATCTACGTGACGCAGGACATCGACTTCAGCAACGTGCTGGCGCTGGACTGAACCATGAGCCCTGACGGAGAACGCGCGATGGACGCCGGAACCGACAGCGAGCGCCTGGCGCTCGTCTCGAACGAGTTCCTGGAGTACCAGTTCCAGGTGCTGGGCATCCTCCCGTTCATCGGGGATGCCAACATCACCGAGATCTGCATCAACCGCCCCGGCGAGGTGTGGGTGGAGGGACGCGGTGGTTGGCGGCGCTTCGAGGTGTCCACGCTGACCTTTGAACGGGCGCGCCAGTTCTGCGTGTCGGTCGTGAACGAGAGCAAGACCGGCCAGAGGATCACCGATGTCGATCCGGTGGTGTCGCTGACCTTCCCCACGGGCCAACGTGCGCAGTTCGTCATGCCGCCGGCCTGCGATGCCGGACGCATCTCGATCACGATCCGGCTCCCGTCGAAGCACGCGCGAACTCTCGACCAGTACGAGGCCGACGGATTCTTCGACCGGATCGTCGAGCAAGCGGGCGAAATCGGCGACCAGGACGCCGAACTGCTCGAGCTGCGCCGACTGAGGCGGTATGGCGACTTTTTCCGCGCCGCCGTGGCCTATCGCAAGAACATCGTCGTGGCTGGCGCGACGGGCTCGGGCAAGACCACCTTCATGAAATCGCTGGTTGCCCACATCCCGCACCACGAGCGGCTCGTCACCATCGAGGACGCCCGCGAGCTGTTCATCGACCAGCCGAACGTCGTCCATCTGCTCTATTCGAAGGGCGGGCAGAGTACGGCGAACGTGACGGCGAAGGGGTGCATGGAGGCCTGCCTGCGCATGAAGCCTGACCGCATCATCCTCGCGGAGCTGCGCGGCGACGAGGCGTTCTACTTCATCCGCAACTGCGCCTCCGGCCATCCCGGTTCGATCACCTCCTGCCATGCAGGCAGCCCCTCGCAGGCCTGGGATCAATTGGCGCTGATGGTGAAGGCCTCGAGCGAAGGCGCTGGACTTGAGTTCGAGACCATCAAGCGTCTGCTCCGTCTGACGATCGACATCGTGGTGCATATCGATGCGCACGGGGGCAGCCGGTACATCACAGGGATCGACTTCGCCCCGCACGCGAGGCTGGCGGCATGATCCCCGGTATCGAAGCGCTGGCCTGTGGCCCACTGGCGGTGCCGAACGAGATCATGGCGCACGTGGTGCAGGTGGAGTCGTCGCGGAACCCTTACGCGATCGGTGTCGTCGGCGGTCGGCTCCTGCGACAGCCGCGCAATCTCGACGAGGCCGTCGCCACGGTCCGCATGCTGGAGGAGGGGGGCTACAACTACTCGATCGGTTTGGCCCAGGTGAACCGCGTCAACTTCACGCGCTTCGGTTTGCAGGATCCGAAGGCCGGTTTCGATGTCTGCAACAACCTCGCCGCGGGCGCGAAGATCCTCGCCGAATGCTTTCAGCGCAACGAAGGGCGTTGGGGTGACGCCTTCAGCTGCTACTACTCGGGAAATCCGCGCACCGGCTATGAGCACGGCTACGTGCAGCGGGTGTTCGCGGCGATGAGTGCCGCGCAGCCTGCGTCTACCGCGGTGCCGGCGGCGACCCGCGCGATTCCGCTCGTGCCCGAGCCCGCTGCGGATTCGCGCAGCGCGCCGCTACCCGCCCCAGCGTCGCAGGACGCGCGATCTCGCGTGTTGGCCGCGCGAATCAGTGCCCCTGATGTGCGCCGCATCGGCGCGGTATCGCGTGAGAGCCACGATGACGGCGGATCCGCGCCGTCGGTCTCGCCCTCGACGCAGGCCTCGTCTTTCCCGAACGCAGAGAGGGGAGCGACCGCGCAGTGGGCGTCGTCGTCGAACTCTTCCGACGCGGCAAGCGCTGCTGCGGTCGCGAAGCCACCGCTCACCCCCGAAGCCCGGCTCGTCGAGGCCATGCGCCGTGAAGTTGCCGCGCTTGATGCCGACCCTCCTCCGGCATCCATGCCGATACGGCGCGCGAAACCCGAGCCCGTCGCCGTGATGCCGCTGGCCTCGTCTTCGCCGACCGCAGCGCACGTCACCACACAACAATCGTCAAATTCGTCGCTGCCCGACGCTGCCCGCGTGTTCTGAATGAGCTAAACAAGCACCTGCGGGTGCCGGGTTGGAAACGAACCCGGTAACCGCTCCCCCCGGCGCATCGCACGTCCTGCGGTCGCCTTTCCCCCCAAGCCCTGCCGGGCTGATCCCAGGAGTCTCCTCGATGTCCAGCCAGACCGTCCTCTCCCCCCGCAACCCGCTCGCGGCGATCGGATACGCGCTCCTTGCCTACGCCACGACGGAAGTCGTCATGGCGGGCAGCGGCGTGACCGCCAATACCGGCGGTTTCGACGTCGTCAAGATCTTCCTCAACAACATCGCCGGGATCCTCAACGCGGCGTCGATCGTCGTGGTGACGATCGCCATCGTTTTCGCGGGCTACCAGATCGCCTTCAACAACAAGCGCATCAGCGAAGTGGCTCCGGTCCTGCTGGGCGGCGTGCTCGTCGGCGGCGCCGCGCAGATCGCGAAGATGCTCACGGCCGGTTCGGCGGTCGGCACGATCGCCTGACCGTCCCGCCATGCGCAAGGACGTTCTCTTCCGCGGCTGCACCCGGCCCGCGATGTTCATGGGCGTGCCCTACCTCGCGTTCCTCGTCGGTGCGGGCGGGTCGCTGATGTTCGCGATGTGGTTCGGACTCCAGTTCATCGTCCTCGTGCCGCTCGCCATCCTGGTGTTGCGGCAGATGGCGCGCCGCGATGAGCTGGTGTTCCGGCTGCTCGCCTTGCGCTGGCGCTTCAAGTTCAAGGTTCGGAACGTTCGACAGCATGAAGGCATGTGGGTGCTGACGCCGAACTGTTACCGCGGCCAGCCGCAAATTCGACGCGGCTGACCGCTCGTCCCGCGGCCGGGCCACAGCGCTCGGCTTCGGGTCATTCGCCACCCGGTTCTTCTTGAGTCTCCCGACCATGTCGACGTTCCAGCCCGACGCCCCGATCGCCGAATTCGTCACCCTGTCGACGCATGTGTCGCCGCAGGTGATCAAGACGGACGCGGGCGACTACCTGATCTGCTGGTACCTCCGCGGGCTGCCGTTCGTGGGGCGGGAGGAGTGGGAGATCGAACACCGGCACCAGACCTTCAACCGGCTGCTGCAGACGCTGCGCGCACCGGACTACCCGAACGTGGCGTTCTGGGTGCACGACGTCCGGCGCCGTCGAGGCGTCGACGGGCGGGCGGCGTTCCGCCAGCCCTTCAACCAGTCGATGTCGGACGCGTACTTCAGGGTGCTGTCCGGCCAGCGGATGATGGTCAACGAGCTGTACCTGACGATGATCTATCGCCCGGTGCTGGCCACGGCCAAGCGCTTCATGGAGAAGTCGGCGGACCTCGACAAACTCCGCTCGCAGCAGGAGCAGGCGGTGGCGAAGGTGATGGAACTCGCCACGAACGTCGAGGCGGTCATCAAGGACTACGCCCCGTACCGGCTGTCGATGTACGAAGCGCCGAACGGCCAGGTGTTCTCCGAGGCGCTGGAGTTCTATGGCTTCCTGCTCAACCGCCTCGAGGAGCCCGTCCCGGTGCTCAAGGCGCCGGTCTATGACTACCTCGCCGTCAGCCGCCACATGTTTTCGGCGCGCTCCGGCGATTTCGTCGTGGTCACGCCGGACGGCCGCAGCCAGTTCGGCGCGATCCTCAACCTCAAGGAGTACCCCGACGGCACCTACCCGGGGATCCTCAACGGGCTGAAGTACCTCGACTTCGAGTACGTCATCACCCACAGCTTCACGCCAATGGGGCGCCAGGACGCACTCACCGTGCTCGACCGCACCAAGGGCATGATGATTTCCTCCGGCGACAAGAGCTACACGCAGATCGCCGAGCTGGACCACGCGATGGACCAGCTGGCTTCGGGCAATTTCGTCGTCGGCGAATACCACTTCTCGATGGCGGTCTACGCCGACTCGCAGGAGGCGCTGCAGAAGCAGATCGCCATCGCGCGCGCGGAGCTGTCGAACGCCGGGTTCGTCACCGTCAAGGATGACCTCGCGGTGGCGTCGTCGTTCTACGCGCAGCTGCCCGGCAACTGGAAGTACCGGAGCCGCCTCGCGAACATCAGCTCGATGAACTTCCTCGGCCTGTCGCCGCTGCACAACTTCGCGATGGGCAAGAAGGACCGCAACCCCTGGGGGCCGGCGGTCACGGTGCTGCAGGCCACCAACGGCCAGCCCTACTACTTCAACTTCCATGCCACGCACCCGGGCGAGAACTCGCTCGGCGAGAAGGCCATCGGCAACACGATGGTGATCGGCAAGTCCGGCACCGGCAAGACCGCGCTGATCAATTTCCTGCTGAGCCAAGTCCAGAAGATGGACCCAGTGCCGACCATCTTCTTCTTCGACAAGGACCGCGGCGCGGAGATCTTCGTGCGCGCCTGCGGCGGCAACTACCTCGCCCTCGACAACGGCCAGCCGACCGGCTTCAACCCGTTCCAGTGCGAGCGCACCGACGCCAACGTGCAGTTCCTCGCCGGGCTGGTCAAGGTGCTCGCGGGCAAGCGCGAGTACTCGACCCGCGAGGAGGAGGACATCTTCCGAGCCGTCGAGAGCATCCTCGATACGCCGATGCACCTGCGAAACATGACGAACTTCCAGAAGAGCCTGCCGAACCTCGGCGACGACGGGCTGTTCGCCCGAATGCGCAAGTGGACCGCCGGCAACTCGCTGGGGTGGGTGTTCGACAACCCGAAGGACGTCATCGACCTGAAGAAGGCCGACATCATCGGGTTCGACTACACCGAGCTGATCGACAACCCCGAGGTCCGCGTGCCGGTGATCAACTACCTGTTGCACCGGCTGGAGGAGCTGATCGACGGCCGGCCGTTGATCTACGTGATGGACGAGTTCTGGAAGATCCTCGACGGCGAGGGCGGCCTGAAGGAGTTCGCCAAGAACAAACAGAAGACGATCCGAAAGCAGAACGGCCTCGGCATCTTCGCCACCCAGTCGCCGGAGGACGCCCTGCAGAGCAGCATCGCCGCGGCGTTGATCGAGCAGACGGCCACCTTGATCCTGCTGCCGAACCCGAATGCCTCCCGCGACGACTACGTCGAGGGGTTGAAGCTCACGGACGCCGAGTTCCAGGTCATGAAGGCGCTCGACGAGCGATCGCGCTGCTTCCTCGTCAAGCAGGGCCACAACAGCGCCGTGTGCCAGCTCAACCTGCGTGGCCTCGACGACCACCTCGCGGTGATCTCCGCCTCCACGGACAACATCGAAATCCTCGATCGCGTGCTCGAGGAGCGCGCCCGCGACCTGGGCATCGCCATCGACCAGCTCCGGCCGGACCAGTGGCTCGAGCACTTCTACGCCCGGCGCAAAGGTTCGGGCAAGGCGTCCGCGACCCCTCCAGCGGGCGGCGCCGACACCGTCGCCGACCGGCGGCGCATCGCTTGATCCCCCCCACCACCATCGTCCCCCCGAGGTGATCCATGAACACTCCCACGTCCACGATGAACAGCCTGAAGGCCAAGGGCCTGGCGGCGGCGATCCTGCTGTGCCTCGCGGGATCGGTGCATTCGCCTAAAGTTGAGGCCCAAGCGGGACCGGGCATTCCAACGTTCGATTTCGCCAACATCTTCCAGATGCTTCGCGATATGGCGAAGGATGCGATCACGGATTGCTTTTCGGCGGACTCCTTGAAGGAGAGTCTCAAGCAGATTCAGGACATCCAGGCCCTGGTTCAGAGGGCGAGGGCGATGCAGGGGATCACCGAGCTCATGCCTGAACGCGACGAGTTGGAGGGAATCGAAGCCTGTCCAGGGGGGTCATCACTGGCCTCGCAGGGTGGCGCGGTCCTGCGCTCCGCGCTTGGCATGGGCAACAAGAGGATTGACGGCTCAACCGATCTGGTCGCGATGCAGAAAGAGCTGTGCGTCTCTGCGGTTGTTTTGCAGAACCAGAAGTGGAACGCTCAACGTGAATTGCTGCTCGAAATCGACGGACAAGCCGAAGACTACAAAGAGATCTTCAGTCGGTGGAACTCGCTCGCGAACATGAAAAGCGAGATCCAGCGAGTCTGCAACCCCGTGCCAGGCGGCAGCATGTCCGTATCGGGAGGCGGTGCAAGCGAGGGACAGCAGGCGACTGTACGCGCCAACCTTGAGGCGAAAGCTGCGGACAATGACCGTGCCATAGAGCAGGCCCGCGCAAAAATCGAGGTCCTTTCTGGTGCCCTGGTATCGATCGAGGCCAAGCAAGCCGAAGTAGGGCGACGGATGCTGAGCGGGGAAACGGGCGGCGGATGGCTTTCGAATACGGCTGCGGGGGCGATTCAAGCGGCCTTGCTCAAGCGAGGTCTTGAGAAGGCGCGTACGGACTAGCAGGACGCGGCACGTCAGCCCCGCGGCTCGGACTCAGTGGTCCCAACGATCTGGACGGCAGCAAGCACATGCACCTTGAGACGGTCTTCGCACCGATGATTCCCACAAGCTTGGATTTCTTCCGGTTTGAAGCGTCTGGCTTGCCGGATCTCGGATTCTTCATCCTCATTTACGACTTTCTCAACTCGGAGATCTCGACGAGAATGACCCGCCTCTTGGGCAACGCGACCAAGCTGGCAACGTCGACCGCCCTGATTCTGATGTCGATTTGGGTTTGGTGGCAGGGATGGCGAATCGTCACCGGGCAAACCCAAGAGTCGATGTCCCGCTTCTTTGCACAGTCTGCTCAGCGCGTTTTCATTCTTGCCATGGCGTTCGGTTTCTCGGTCGGCGGGACGCCCATTTTCGAATTCCTCGCTGACGGTCTACCGCGGGCCGTAAATGCGCTCATCACCGGCGACGACGGCCCGCTCGGGGCGAAGATCGACGACAACCTGCTGAAAATGCAGATGGCGATGTCGGCAATCGATTTGCTGCAGACAGGCGGAGACTCGTCGGTCGAAGCGGCGAAATCGCGCGCGCAGTGGTTCGTCGGAGTCGGTACTGGGGGGCCAGCGATCGTCGGCGGCACCATGCTGCTTATGTTCAAGATCGCCTTGGGCCTTTTCGTAGGATTTGGACCGATTTTCATTCTTTGCCTACTTTTCGATTTCACCAAGCAGCTTTTCAGCAAATGGCTGTTCTACGGCATCGGCACGATGTTCGCTTTGGCGCTCTTGAGCATGATGGTCGACATTGCGACGCGGATGGTGAGCGAAGTCGCTATTGCCCTTTGGCTGTCGGATTTCCTGACGTCACTCGTGGTCGGCACGTCGGCGGGAATCAACAGCCGAGCCATGCAGCAGGGCGGATTGGGCCTGATCCTGACGATGATGATCATCAGCGTGCCGCCGATGGCGGCCGCGTTCTTCAACGGCGTGCTGGGCCAATTCACGCCGTATGCGGCGTTCGGTAGCGGTGCGCAGACGGCGCCGGGGGTGCGCGGGCCTGGGAGCCCGCCGACGC
>ERZ1066122.2473-NODE-2473-length-12081-cov-6.415101_pt1 | contig 12081 bp, 9 predicted proteins | sample MGYA00382769_ERZ1066122 | MGnify/ENA primary metagenome ERZ1066122 (study PRJEB33369, sample SAMEA5778352) | biofilm metagenome | biome: Industrial cooling water; feature: Water cooling tower basin; material: Biofilm | place: United Arab Emirates | collected...
GTTATAGGCAGAACCCCTCCCCCCATCTCCCTCCCCGAAGCGGAGAGGGGGAGTCCGAAGGGTTTTCCTCCCCTCTCCGCTTCGGGGAGGGGCCGGGGGAGGGGTTGCTTTTCCTCCCGAGGTGGCAGGTGTTGCACATCGCGCTGTGGGAGCCCGAAATCCCGCCGAACACGGGGAACATCGCCCGGCTGTGTGCGGCCACGGGGGCGCGGCTGCACCTGATCGGCCGGCTCGGGTTCCGGCTCGACGACAAGTCGCTGAAGCGGGCCGGGCTCGACTACTGGGACGCCGTCGACGTCGTCCGGCACGTCACGTTCGCGGAGTTCGAAGCGGCCGTCGCCCCGGCCCGGGTCTGGTGCGTCGACAACCCCGCCGACACGCCGTACACGCGGGCCGACTTCCGCGACGGCGACTGCCTGCTGTTCGGAAGCGAAACGAAAGGGCTGCCGGAGGGCGTGCGCGAGAAGTTCGCCGGGCGGCTGCTGGCCATCCCGATGCCGACGGGAAACGTCCGCAGCTTGAACCTCGCGACGGCGGTGGGAATCGTGCTGTACGAAGCGTTGCGGCAGACCGAGCCGTGGTAGCCGGTCACCCCACCCGCAGCGTCAGCGTCTTGCTCACGGCGCGGCCGGTGGCGGGGTCGCGGACCTCGACCACCACCTTGTACTCGCCGGGCTTGCCGGGGACGGGGAACCGGAACAGCAGGAAGTAGTCGCGGATCGGCGAGCGGGTGAAGTCCCGCTTCGTCTCGGCGAGGGCGGGCACGGGTTTCCGCGACTGGTCCATGAGTTCGACGACGCCCCCGGCCGTGTCGCGGAGTTGCAGGGTACACGCCAGCCGGGTGACGTACCCGTCCCCCTCCGGCGGCGAACTCGTCGGCTCGGACGGCACGTTCTTCACTTCCAGGTACAGTTCCGCGAGCGCCCCCGGCGGGAAGGCGTGGCGGTCCGGGAGCGGGTCGTACCGGCCGAAATTCTTGACCCACCGGCAGAAGCACGCCTTCTCCACGAACAGCGGGCCGCGGGTGGCCAGGGCCGCGGCGGGGGCGTCGAGTTGCCCGGCCAGCACCCCGATCTCGTGCGGCGTGGCCCGGCTCAGGTCGACCTGCGACGCCCGCACCAGCGCGGGGATCAGCTGCAGCATCAACTCCTGGTTCGTCTTGTCGAGCGCCTTCAGGTGCTTGACGGCGTCGTCCGGCCGGTTCTCCAGGTACGCCCGGATCGCGGCGACGAGCGGCGGGTCGGGCGGCGTGATGACGACCGGGACCGGGCCGATCGGCGGCAGGGGATTCGGCGGGAACACGGGCACGGACCCGGCGACCGTCGAAAGCGACGGGTCCGCGGCCGGCGTGCCGCGGGCGACGACGGTGGTCGGGTCGGACGCGGCGATGCGTTCGCCGGGGGCGCGGATGAGCTCGGCGAACTGCGACCCCCGCGGCGGCGGGGCGGGCGCGACCGCGGCGTTCGCGGCCGGCGGCGGCTCCCGCCGGGCGACCGCCGGGCCGAGGCACGCCGGCACCGCGAGCACTCCCACGGCGACGGCAACCAGCAGTAAGCGGCGGTCGGCGGTCATCCGGTCCCTCGCCCCGAAGGTCGGGGTGATACCGCCGGACCGGACGCGCGTCAACCGCCACTGTCCGTTACCCAGGGCGAGGCAGTGCGGTAAGGTAGGCAACTCGCTCCGCGAGTTGCGGGCTCATGTCCCGAGAAGACTTCACCCGTTTTCGAAGGCGGAAGCGCAGTCACTCGCGGAGCGAGTGACCGACTGAGCCGGCCACGCTGGAAACACTGCGTCGCCATGTCCATTACCCATCCGGACAGGTTTAGGCCGTGTCCACCGATGATGTCGTGGTTTCGGAGTGGGGAGGGGAGCATAGTCTTGCGGCACCGGCCTCTGGCCGGTGCAGACTCGCACCGGCCAGAGGCCGGTGCCACAAGACAAGCCATTCACGGACAAAACACGATGGGATTCTTGGACGGCGACTTACCGCTGCACCCGCGCGGACCCGCCCTTCGCCAGGGCTTCCACTTCCGCCAGGGTCGCCATCGACGTGTCGCCGGGGAACGTGGTGACGAGCGCCCCGTGCGCCCACCCGAGCCGCAGGGCTTCGTCCGGGGTCTTGCCCGCGATCAGCCCGTAAATCAGCCCCGCGGCGAACCCGTCGCCGCCGCCGATCCGGCAGATCACGCCGAGCTCGCACGTCGGGGCGGTGTACGACTTGCCGTCCAGCCACAGGACCGCGCTCCAGTCGTGGCGGTTCGTCGTGTGGACCTCCCGCAGCGTCGTGGCGACCGCCTTGATGTTCGGGAACGTCTTGACGGTCGCCTCCATCATGCCGAAGAACTGGGCGGTATCCAGCTTCGACTCGGACTTCTTCGTGACTTCCGGCCCCTTGACGCCGAGCCCCTTTTGCAGGTCTTCCTCGTTGCCGATGAGCACGTCGACGTGCTCGACGATCCGCCGCAGCGTCTCGACCGCCTTCTGCTCGCCGCCGACGGACTTCCACAGCTTCGCCCGGAAGTTCAGGTCGAACGACGTAACCGCGCCGGCGGCCTTCGCGGCTTTCATCCCCTCGATGACGAGTTCCGGCGTCGTCGGGGACAGGGCGGAGAAGATGCCGCCGCTGTGGAACCACTTCACGCCGGGGGCGAAGACTTCCTTCCAGTCGAAGTCGCCGGGCTTGAGCATCGCGCCGGCTTCGTTGGAGCGGTTGTAGAAGACGACCGGCGGGCGGACGCCGTGGCCGCGGTCGGAGAACACCGTGGCGATGTTCGGCCCGCGGACGCCGTCGTGCTCGAACATCTTGTAGAACGGCGTGACGCCGGCTTCCCGCACGCGGGCCTGGACCAGTTCGCCGAGCGGGGAGTCGACCATCGCCGTGGCCACGCCGGTCTTCAGGCCGAAGCACTCGCTCAGGTTCGCGGCGACGTTGTACTCGCCGCCCGAGACGTGGACCTCGACGGAGCGGGCCTTGCGGAACGGGATAACGCCGGGGTCGAGGCGGTGAACGAGGGCCCCGAGGGCGAGGAAGTCCAGCTTGGCGTCGCGGCGGATGTTCAAACTCATGGCCAGTCCTGTACGGGAATCGGAGACGATCCCGCTGTTCTACGACGGACGGCGTGTGCGGAGAACTACTTCGGCTCGGACGTTTGCTTCGCGACTTGCTCGGCGAGGGCCTTCAAGTCGAGCTTTTCGCCTTTCTTCGGGAACGGGTGCGAGAGCAGCCACCACTCCTCGGTGAAGGCCGCGGATTCCCCAGGTTTCAGGCGTTCGCGGGGGCCGATGGGTTCCAGTTCGATGCGCGGGCCGGTCGGATACCACACCGACAGCGTCAGCCCGGCGGCCTCGTTGTAGACGCGGTCGGGGAATGCCGGGAACCGCTTCACGAACAGGGTGTCGTTCGGCATCGCGTAGGCGAGCCAGCCGGCGTAGGTGTCGAACCCGAGCTTCGGCTTCCGCGGCGGGGCCAGGATTTCGAGGAACCCGTCGCGCTCGCGGATGTTCTCGTCCTTCGCCCGCACGTTGATGACCGCGGAGTCTTCGTACATCGCGTACTTGCTCGGGAAGCGGCTCGGCCGGTCGCCGAGGGGGACGACGCAGATCCCGCCGCCGGGGGAGAACGACCGGCCCCAGTGGCACACCTCGCGGACTTCCTTCGAGACGTTCGTGAGCGTCTGCTGGCAGGACAGGCCGACGTACTCGCCGTGGGGAATCAGGCGGAACTCGCGTGTCACTTGGATTCCGCCGTCGTCGCGGGGGCCGGTCAGCTTCGCCCCGCGGGCCTGGGTGATCTCCGCGGTCCACTCGCCGGCCCACGTCTTCGGGTGGGGCGTCACGACGAGTTCCGGCCCGTAGTCGAACCGCCCGGCCGTGATCGGCCCCGGCTTGCCCGGCTGCCACTTCTGCTCGGCGTCGTCCAGGTACATCGCGTTGTCGCCGCCGGCGGAGAACTCCAGCACCCGGCCCCCGGCCTGCGGGCACAGCACCGCCCGCGCTTTCCCGAGCTTCAGTTCGATCGCCTCCGCGTACCCGGAATACTTCACGACGGCGGCGGCCGGCTCCTCCGCCCCGGCCGCGGCGGCGAGCCCGAAGAACAGAACGACGGCGCGGGAGAGCATGGCGGACCTCCGGAGCGACGGGACAACTCTGGCAGTGTAGGCCGCGTCGGCGGAACGGGTGGCGGTCGCCCCGGTGCGGTCCCGTCCCGCGGTGCCCCCATCCGGCCCCCGCGCCTCGCTGGAACCGGCCGATTCCCTAAGACAATCCCGTCTCCCGACCGTCTTCCCCGGGCCGAGCGAATGACCGATCTCGCCTTCCAGCGGTGCATCCATCCCACCTGCGGCACCACCGTCGACCTGTCCGACACGTCGTTCCGGTGCCCGAAGTGCGGCGGGTTGCTCGACGTGGCGTACGACTGGGACCGGCTGCCGGTGCCGACGTCGCTCCGCGACTTCGAGGCCGCGTGGTCCGACCGCACGAACCCGCTGAACTTCTCCGGCGTCTGGCGGTTCCGCCGGCTGTTCCCGTTCGCGCCCGAAGACAAGATCATGACCATCGGCGAGGGGCAGACCCTGTGCCAGCGGGCCGACCCGGTCGCGCAGTACGTCGGCATGAAGCCGGGCCGGCTGTTCCTCCAGTACGAGGGGATGAACCCGTCCGGCAGCTTCAAGGACAACGGCATGACCGGGGCGTTCACCCACGCCCGCATGACCGGGGCGAAGCGGGCCGCGTGCGCCAGCACCGGGAACACCTCCGCGAGCCTCGCCATCTACTGCGCCGCGACGAACCTGATGCGGGCGGTCATCTTCATCGGGTCCGGGAAGATCAGCTACGGGAAGCTGTCGCAGGCCCTCGAACACGCGGCCCTGACGCTGCAAATTGCCGGCGACTTCGACGACGCCTTGCGGCAGGTGCAGGACGTGTCCCGGCAGCTCGGCATCTACCTCGTCAACAGCGTCAACCCGTTCCGCCTCGAAGGGCAGAAGTCGATCATGCTCCGCGTGCTGGAGGCGCTCCGCTGGGAAGTCCCGGACTGGATCGTCGTCCCCGGCGGGAACCTCGGCAACTGCTCCGCGTTCGCCAAGGCGTTCCACGAGTTGAAGAAGCTCGGGCTGATCGACCGCACCCCGCGGCTCGCCGTCATCAACGCGGCCGGGGCGAACACGTTTTACCAGCTCTACGAGCGGCACGGCGTCCGGTGGAACGGCGGGGCCTGGGACACGAAGAAGATCGGCGCGTACATGAAGATGCTCGACGACGCCGACGCCCGGGCCGACACCCTGGCCAGCGCCATCGAGATCAACCGCCCGGTGAACCTGCCGAAGGCCCTCCGCGGGCTCGACTGCTGCGGCGGCGTCGTGCGGGAGGTGACGGACCAGGAGATCCTCGACGCGAAGGCCCGCATCGGGGCCGGCGGCCTGGGGTGCGAACCGGCCAGCGCCGCCAGCGTCGCCGGGCTGCTGAAACTCGTCCGGGAGGGCGTCGTGTCCCCGGACGAGCGGGTCGTTGGCATCCTGACGGGGCACGCGTTGAAAGACACGCACGCGACGGTGGCCTACCACACGTCCGACCCCCAGACGTTCGAGGCGAAGCTCGGCAAGCGCGGCGTGAAGCGCGTCGCCTTCGCGAACCGTGCGGTCCAGGTGCCGAACCACCTGGACGACATTGTCAAGGCGATCGAACTGTACGCGTGAGCCGGCCGAGGACGTTACCGCCCGTTACACCGCGGTCGGAATCCGAACCGAACGCTCGTCCGTCTGGTAGGGTAGCGGAGCACTGCCGTTCCTGCCGGAGGTTCGCCATGCGGGTTGTCACCTACGGGTTCGTCGCGGCCCTCGGGTTCGCGTCCACGGCGGCGGGGGCGGACCCGGACCTGGCCAAGAAGGCGACCGAGATTCTGCGGGCCAACTGCTACCGGTGCCACGGGCAGGACGGCACCGTCGAGGGCGGGCTGAACTACGTCCTCGACTTCGCCAAACTGCTGGACCGGCGGAAAGTCCTCCCGGACAACCCCGCCGGGTCGCCGCTCATCCGCCGGATCACGAGCGACACCATGCCCCCCGCCGGGGAGAAGCCGCGGCCGACCGAAGCAGAGATCGAAGTCCTCAAGGAGTGGATTCGCAGCGGGGCGGCACCCGTCTCGCCGGGGGCGACCCGGACCGCCGTCTCCGCCGCCGACGTGCAGGGGCTCATCCTCGCGGACCTGGAAAAGATCGACCGCCGGGCGCGTCGGTTCCACCGCTACTTCACGCTGACGCACCTGTACAACGCGGGCCTGGGCGACGACGAACTCCAAACCTACCGCAACGCCCTGTCCAAACTCGTCAACTCGCTGTCGTGGCACCCGACGGTGCGTGCCCCGGAGCCGATCGACCCGGCCAAGACGATCTTCCGCATCGACCTGCGGTGGTACATGTGGGACGCGACGGTGTGGAACCGCGTCCTGCAGGACTACCCCTACGGCGTGCTCGACGACTCCGCGACGGCGAAGGCCGTCATGATCGGGGCGGGGACGAAGATGCCGGCCGTGCGGGCGGACTGGTTCGTCGCCACGGCATCGCGGGCACCGCTGTACTACGACGTGCTGCAACTGCCGGGGAACCTGGCCGAACTCGACCGCCAGCTGCGGGTCGACGCGCAGGTGAACATCCAGCAGGAACGGGTCATGCGCGTCGGGTTCAACGGGTCCGGGGTGTCGCGGTCGAACCGCCTGCTGGAGCGGCACGACAGCGTCCACGGCGCGTACTGGCGGACCTACGACTTCGAGGAGGTGCCGCAAAACCTGATCGAGCGCGGCGGGCTCCAGGCCGACCGCCGCAGCCTGTTCTCGTTCCCGCTCGGGCCGGGGCTGGTCGAGACGCCGTTCACCCATGCGGGTGGCGAGGTCATCTTCGCGCTGCCGAACGGGCTGCACGCCTACTACATCTGCGACAGCGTGAACGCCCGGCTGGACAAGGCCCCGATCAAGATCGTGTCCGACCCGCGGCGGCCGGACCGGGCCGTCGAGGCGGGCGTGTCGTGCATGAGCTGCCACATCACGGGGATTCTGCCGAAGGCGGACCAGGTCCGCGACCACCTGGAGAAGAACCCGAAGGCGTTCGGCCGCGGCGATTCCGACCTGATCAAAGCCCTCTACCCGGCCAAGGAACTGTCCCTCGCCAAGATGGGCGAGGACGCGAAGGCCTACGCCGCCGCCATCGCGAAGACGGGCGGGAAGATCGCGCGGTTCGAGGCGGTCAGCACGATCACGCTGAAGTACGAGGCCGACCTCGACCTGCCGACCGCCGCCGCGGAGGCCGGGGTGTCGCCCGACGAACTCCGCAAAAAGATCGACGAGTTCGCGGTGCTGGGCAAGTCCCTCGGGGCGCTGCGCGTGGCGGGCGGGACCGTCGCCCGGCAGGTCTGGGTGCAGACCTTCGGCGACCTCGCCCGCGACCTGCGGCTCGGCACCCTGTTCGCCGCCAGCGCGAACGGCGGGCTGACCGCGGACAACACCGGCGAGGCCGACCCGCTCGAAGCCCAGGGGAACGTCGCGAACCGCGTGGCCTTCTCGCCCGACGGCCGCCGCGCCCTCGTCGCCGCCGGCGACCGCAGCGTCCGCGTCTGGGACGTGGAACGCGCCCTCGACGTGAAGCGGCTCATCGGCCACACCGGGTCCGTCTGGGCGGTCGCGTTCTCCGGGGACGGCACGAAGGCGATCTCCGGCGGCGTCGACGGGACCGTCCGGGTCTGGGACCTCGCCACGAACAGCACGACGGAACTCAAGCGGCTCGACGGCCACGCCGCCCTCGTCACCGGCGTCGCCCTCTCCCCGGACGGCTCGAAGGCCCTGTCCGTGGGCTACGACGGAGCGGCGATCTGGTGGGACGTCTCGACCGGCAAGGAGATCCGCCGCCAAGAGTGGCCGAACCGGTATGCCCACGCCCTCGACTTCTTCCCCGCGAAGAAACTCGCCGCGGTCGCGCTCGACCGGCAAGTCGTGCTCTGGAACGTCGCGACCGGCGAGGTGGTGAAGACGTGGGACGCCCACACGAAAGCCGTCACCACTGTCCGTTTCGCCGAGGACGGCCGCGTCCTGCTGACCGGCGGCGACGACCGCCTCGTGAAGGTGTGGAACGCCGAGACCGGGGCGGAGGTCGCGAAGCTGGCGGGCCACGAAGGGAGCGTCCGGGGGGTGTCACTGAAGCCGGGCGGCCGGTGGCTGCTGTCCGCGTCGTCGGACCGAACCGTCCGGCTGTGGGACGTGTCCAAGCAAGCAGAGGTCGCGGCGTTCCGCAAGCACGCCGCGCCGGTGTTGACCGCCGAGTTCCTGCCGAGCGGCACGAAGACGATCTCCGGCGACCGCGACCTGTCGAACAAGATCTGGGACGTGGCGAAGTTCCTCACCGGCACCGGGACAGCGAACCTCGTCCCGCCCCCGCCGCCGGACACGATCCCGATGGCGAAGGATTGAGTGAGGCCGACGCATGGGATGGGCCAGGGACGCCGCGAGCGAGTTGGCAGCCGGCCGGGCCGTGAAGGTCCGCCCGATCGGCGGGTCGATGCGGGGGCGGATCGAGAGCGGGCAACTCGTCACCCTCGCGCCGGTCGCACCCGGAGAGATTGCGGCCGGCGACGCGGTCTTCGTGCGGTGGAAGGGGACGTTTCTCCTCCACCTCGTCAAAGAAGTGTCCGACGACCGCGTCCTGATCGGGAACAACCTCGGCAAGAACAACGGCTGGGTCTTCCTCCGCGACGTGCTCGGCAAGGTCGTCGCGGTCGAAGCGTAGTCGCGTTCCTTCCTCTCTGACCCCCGAATCCCTTTCCGCTCGCGTCCCATCTAACCGCGCGGGTTCGTCCCGTCGGATTCCGGATAGAATCACCATAGCCACGAACCGACCCATGCCGACGCAAACGGAAGCCATGCCCCGCGATTATTACGAGGTTCTCGGCGTCTCCCGGTCCGCCTCCGAGGAGGAGATCAAGAAGGCGTACCGCAAGCTCGCCGCCAAGCACCACCCGGACCGCAACCCCGGCGACAAGGAGGCCGAGGCCAAGTTCAAGGAGATCTCGTCCGCCTACGAGGTGCTGTCCGACAAGGACAAGCGGCAGAAGTACGACACGTTCGGCCACGCCGGGGCGAACATGCCGGGCGGCGGCTTCCCCGGTGCGGGCGGGTTTCCCGGCGGGTTCGGCGGCGGCCAGCAGGTCGACCCGCAGGCCGCCGAGGAGATGTTCCGTAACCTGTTCGGCGGGTCCGGCGGACCCGGCGCGGGCGGGTTCGACTTCGGCGACCTGATGGGCGGCGGGCGGAAGTCCCGCCGCGGCCGGCGTTCGCCGCCCCCTCCCGAAGATGTCGAAACGGACATCACGGTGCCGTTCGACGTGGCGGCCAACGGCGGGAGCGTGTCCATCTCCGTCGGCGGGCGGACGATCGCCGTCAAGGTTCCCCCCGGGATCGAAGAAGGCAAGAAACTCCGCGTCCCCGCTTCCGCAACGGGTTCCGCCGACGTGTACCTGCGGGTCCGCGTCGAGCCGCACGCCTACTTCAAGCGGGAAGGCCCGGACGTGATCCTCGAAGTGCCGATCGGCCTCGCGGAAGCGGTGCTCGGCACGAAGGTCGAAGTCCCCACCCCGGACGCCTCGCGGCTGACGGTGAAAATTCCACCGGGCACGTCCAGCGGGTCGCGGATCCGCCTCCGCGGCAAGGGCATCGCCGGCGGCGACCAGTACCTCGTGATGAAGGTCGTCACCCCGGCGGGGGTCGACGACGAGAGCAAGAAACTGATCGAGGAGTTCGCCAAGCGGAACCCGCAGGACGCGCGGGCGAACGTCGCGTGGAAGTAGCCCTTGTTGGACGAATTGAGCAGTTACGATTCGGATCCCCTTCCCCCTTGGGGGGAGGGTGAGGGTGGGGGGTAGAGACTTCCCCACTCCTGCGACCCCCACCCCAACCCTCCCCCCTCCCAGGGGGAGGGAGTCAGAGCCACCTCCGCCACGGGCACGATGCTTACGCCCGATTCATCAGCGCGAGCAGCTTCGCCGCCGCCGCCGCCGCGAATTCCGGCGAGTTGATGTGGGCGTCGACCTCGACGAGTTCGACTCCGTAGACCCAGTTGCGGATGCTCTGAAACAGGGCCGCGTCCGCCTCCGGCCACCAGAACGGGCCGCCCTCCACGTCGATCGCCGACACCCCGCGGAGGGGGAGCAGGATGGCAGTCGGGCCGCGGGCCGCGCACGCCTTCTCGGCGATGTCCTTGCCGATGCGGTCGTTCTCCTCGGGGGTCGTCCGCATCAGCGTGACCATCGGGTTGTGCCGGTAGAAGCGGCGGTCCTTGTACTTCGCCGGCACCGTGTCCGGCGGGCCGAAGTTGACCATGTCCAGGGCCCCGACGGAGATCACCTGCGGAACCCCCGCGATGGCGGCCGCCGTCAGCCGGTCCGGGCCGGCCGCCATGATCCCGCCCGCGAGTTCGTCCGCGAGTTCGGTCGTGGTCAGGTCGAGCACCCCGGACACGAGTCCGTCGCGGATCAACCCTTCCATCGTCCGGCCGCCGGCCCCGGTGGCGTGGAACGTCAGCACCTCGAACCCCGCGGCTTCGACCGCCTTCCGGGCGGCTTCCACGCACGGGGTCGTGACGCCGAACATCGTGGCGGTGACGACGGGCTTGTCTCTTGTTCCCTCCCCCTGGGAGGGGGGAGGGTTAGGGTGGGGGTCGCTTCGGTGTGGCAGATACCCCCCACCCCCACCCTCCCCCCCAAGGGGGGAGGGGGTCAGAGGGAATCCTGCTCGGACCATCCCCGCCATCGCCGCCGCCGCGTTGTCGAGCACCAGCCGCGAAATGCGGTTCAGCCCGGCGATGTCCACCACGGAATACAGCGTCATGACGTCGCGGGTGCCGACGTAGGGCCGCATGTCGCCGCTGGCGAGGGTGCTGACCATCAGCTTCGGCACGCCGACCGGAAGGGCCCGCATCGCGGCGGTGCCGATCGTCGTGCCCGCGGACCCGCCGAGGCCCAGGACGCCGGTCAATTTCCCGTCGCGGTGCAACTTCGCGGCCAGTTTCGCGGCCCCGTCGGCCGCCGTCGCCACCGCCTTCCCCCGGTCGCCGAGCGCGCGGAAGTCGTCGAACCGCGCCCCGGCCGCGGCAAACAACTGTTCGCGCGTAATGTCCGGAGGGAACGCCGGCGGGCCGATGATTCCGGCGTCCGCGACCGCGACCGGCACGCCCGCGGCGCGCAACCGGTCCCGGAGGTACGCGGCCTCGGCCCCTTTCGTGTCGAGCGTTCCGAGCAGCAACACGGCCACGGCGTACCCCCTCCCGTTCGGCAAACGGATAGTATGCTAATTCTTGTCCGCGGCGGCTGCCACCCTCGCCCTCGGCCGCGACGGACGCCCGGGATGTGATATGCCCCCGACCCTCGTCCGCATTCTGAAGAACGGCCTGCCCGCCGCGGCGTTCCTCGCGTTCGTCGGGTATCTGATGGCCGAGGTCGCGGGGATCTGGTTCGATTCCCAGGTGCCGCCGCCCCCCGCGAACCCGTCCGAGGGCCGGTTCGTCCCGCCCACCGGCGCGGACGTGTCGGGGATGCTGCGCTTCCGGCTGCCGCTCACGATGGGGGCTTGGGGCTTCGTCCTGGTCGCGGTGTTCGAGCTGGTCCTCCGGATCTGGCGCGGCCCGGAGGCGGTCAAGGCCAAGATCCCGGAGCGGGCCCGCGGCTCCCTGCCGCCGCCGGAAGACGACGTCGAGGCCCTGCTGAACCAGCTGCTCCAGCAGGCCGAGGCCGCCGAGGCCGCCCGCCAGAAGCGGAAGTCCGCCGCGCAGTTGCCGGTCCAGCCGCCGCCCTCCTCCCCCTCCTGATCCGGACGGTCCGATGTTCCCACGGGACGAGATCCTCGCCCGCCTGCGTTCCCAGGTGGCGGCCGGCCGGCCGATCGTCGGCGGCGGCGCGGGCACCGGCCTGTCCGCCAAGTGCGCGGAGGCCGGCGGCATCGACCTCATCATCATCTACAACTCCGGCCGGTTCCGCATGGCCGGCCGCGGCAGCATGTCCGGCATGATGCCCTACGGCGACGCCAACCAGATCGTCATGGACATGGCC
>ERZ1066122.2474-NODE-2474-length-12076-cov-6.266950_pt1 | contig 12076 bp, 11 predicted proteins | sample MGYA00382769_ERZ1066122 | MGnify/ENA primary metagenome ERZ1066122 (study PRJEB33369, sample SAMEA5778352) | biofilm metagenome | biome: Industrial cooling water; feature: Water cooling tower basin; material: Biofilm | place: United Arab Emirates | collected...
AACTCGCTGATCTCGTGAACTAGGACCGCCACTGGAAGGCTGAACACGCCAGCCACCGCGCCGACTGCGAGGGTGCCGATCACGAGGATGGAGAGCACGAGGTTCTGGCGGACGACCTGCTGGGTGCGCTGGGCGAGCGCGAGCGCGAAGGCGAGGCGACGAAGGTCGTCTCCCATCAACGCGACGTCTGCTGTCTCGAGCGCGACGTCGGTGCCAGCTGCGCCCATCGCCACGCCGACGGTCGCCTGCGCGAGCGCCGGGGCGTCGTTCACTCCGTCGCCGACCCTCGCGGCCAGGGAGCGGATCTCGGCGAGCTTGTCTTCGGGCTTCAGCGCGCCGTGGAACCGCTTGATCCCGAGCGTCGAGGCCACGCGTTCGACCGCGACCCTCTGGTCGCCCGAGAGTACGACGAGGTCAACCCCACGCGCGTGCAGCAGACGAACGGCTTCGGCGGCCTCGTCACGCACGGCATCTTGCACGGCCACCACGCACCAGACGCTCGAGGAGGTCCCAGCGACGATGGCCGTCTTGCCAGCGTCCTCGAGGCGCCGGACCTCCGCCATCGCCTCAGCTGCGTTCCCGGCGGTGCCCTCGAAGAGGCCGAGCCTGCCGACCAGGAGCTCCACTCCATCGATCGTCGCGACGACACCCGCGCCAGGCAACGCACGTACGTCGGTGGCCTCGCCGACGGCCAAGCCGCGCGCGCGAGCATGCGCCACGATGGCGCGTGCGACCGGATGCTCGCTTCGCGATTCGACGGTCGCGAGGCGAGACAGCATCTCGCTCTCCGCGTGAGGACTCGCGTCCAGCCGAAGGACATCGGTCACGGCAGGCTCGCCGCGAGTCAGGGTGCCGGTCTTGTCGAGCGCGATGGTCCGGATCGTGGCGAGACGCTCGAGGATGACACCGCCCTTGATGAGGACACCGTTACGGGCGCCTGTCCCGAGCGCCGCGACGAGCGTGATCGGCACCGAGATCACGAGCGCACATGGCGCAGCCGCCACGACGAAGACGACCGCCCGATGCAAGGCCGCAGTCAGCGAGAAGCCGAGCGCGAACACCAGCACCGCTGCGACGAGCGCGCCGCCGACGAGGACCGCAGGGCTGTAGCGCGCGCCGAAGCGTTCGATGAAGCGCTGTCTTTCACCCTTCTTCTCCTGCGCCTCCTCCACGAGGTGGATGATCTTCGCGACCGTGTTCTCCTGGTACGTCTTCGTGGCGCGCACCTCGATCACGCCCTCGGCGTTGATCGTCCCCGCGAACACCTCGTCGCCTGCGGCCTTCTTCACAGGGACGCTCTCGCCGGTGACCGGCGCCTGGTCGATCGACGTCTCTCCTCGCACGACTTCGCCGTCGGTGGCGACGGACTCCCCGGGACGCACGATGAACACGTCTCCCACGGCGAGGCTCTCGACGGGGACCTCCACGTCGACACCGTCGCGACGCACGAGCGCCACCTTCGGAACGAGCTTCATCAAGGCGCGCACAGCCGCCCGCGTCTTCTGCTCGGTGAAGCCCTCCGCGGCCTCGCTGATCGAGTACAGGAAGACCAGCATCGCCGCCTCGAGCGGCTCACCAAGCGCCGCCGCGCCGAGGGCCGCCGTGGACATCAACACCTCGATCCCCACGACCCGCTTTCTCCAGAGCTTCTCGAGTCCCTCGCGCGCGAAGAAATAGCCGCCGACCAGGATCGCGAGCCCGAATGCAATTAGGCTCGGCCAGCCCACAGTCAGCGTGCGAGCAAGACCCCAGCCGAGGGCCAGGAGGACGCCAGATGCGATGGATGCGAGTACCTTCGGGCTCCACAAGCCGGACGCTTCGGGCTCCGCCTCGCGGGCCACGGGGAACCCGAGCGAGGTCAGCGCCCCCTCGAGCGCCTCGCGTGAGGTCTTCGCGGGCTCGAACATCAAGGCCACCTTGCCCGCCTTCGGGAACGTCCGAACCTCGACGACGCCTTCGTGACCCCGGAGGCCCGACTCGATCTTCGCCGCCTCGTTCTCGCAGTCGAGGTGCTGCACGCGCACCTCGAGTCTCGTCGTTCCACTGCTCATGACTGACCTTCCTGTGGCGTATCCACCGCTTCGGCGGGGCCCCGCATGTGTCCAGTCCAAGGGTGCTTTCGGCCGCCGAACCAGCTGTAGACCGCGGGCAGCACGAAGAGCGTGAGCAGCGTGGACGACAGGATGCCGCCGATCACCACCGTAGCGAGAGGGCGTTGAACCTCAGCGCCGGAGCCGTGGGAGAGCGCCATCGGAAGGAACCCCAGCGCTGCGACGAGCGCCGTCATGAGGACCGGCCTCAGTCGCTCGACCGCAGCACGCTTCACGGCCTCGATCGCCGTCGCGCCCTCCTCCTCGTGGTGGCGCGCGGTGGACACCAACACGAGGCCGTTCAGCACGGCGACGCCGAAGAGCGCGATGAAGCCGACGCCCGCCGAGATGGAGAGCGGCATGCCACGGAGCACCAGCGCTGCGATGCCGCCGGTCACGGCGAACGGCACGTTCAAGAAGATGATGGCTGCGGGCCTGGCCGCGCCGAAGATCGTGTACAGCAGCACGAAGATGAGCAACAGGGCGAGCGGGATGACCAGCGTCAGGCGCGCCGTCGCCGCCTGAAGGTTCTCGAACTGCCCGCCCCATTCGAGGCGGTATCGAGCCGGCAGCGGGACCTCCCGTTCGACGCGGCGCTGGGCATCTGCGACGAACGACGCGATGTCGCGGCCGCGCACGTTCACCTGCACCGTGACCCGCCGCTCAAGGTCCTCACGGCTCACCTGTGCGGGCCCTGTCTCCTCCTCGAGGTCGGCGACTTGGGAGAGCGGAACGGTCTGCCCGCCGCTCGCCCCGACAGGGAGCGATTCGAGCAGGGACAGCTCGGTGCGCGTGGCCGGATCGAACCGGACCTCCACGGCGTACCGAAGCGCCCCTTCGTAGACCTGGGTGACCTGGATCCCGCCGAGCGCGGCGACCGTGTCGAGCACGTCTTGCACCCGAACTCCGTAACGGGCCGCGGCCTGTCGATCGACGTGTACTCGAAGCATCGGCAGGCCGGTGATCTGCTCGGCTCGGACGTCTTGTGCGCCCGGCACCGCTCGGAGGACACGCACGAGGGCGTCGGCGCGCTCGCGGAGTACCTCGAGGTCCTCGCCGTAGAGCTTCAGCGCGATGTCGGCGCGCGAGCCAGCGATGAGCTCATTCATCCGCATCTTGATCGGCTGGGAGAAGCCGAAGACGATGCCTGGAACGTGCTCGCGAAGCGACTCCTCCATCGCTTCGACGAGCTCCTCTCTCGTGCCGAATCGCCACGTATCACGCGGCTTGAGCGCTACGAGGACGTCGGTCATCTCGACGCCCATCGGGTCCATCGCGATCTCGGAGCGCCCGGTCTTGCAGACCACGGTCTCGACCTCCGGGAACTCGCGCAGCGCCCGCTCGAGCGCCGTCGTCTGCCGTGTGGCTTCGGAGAGGCTCGTGCTCGGGAGTCGATACACCTCGAGCGCGATGGCACCCTCGTCGAGCTCGGGAATGAACTCGGCGCCGCGGGTCGCCGCCAAGCCGATCGCGCCCGCGAGCAACCCGACCGCGACGCTGACGGTCGCGACGCGGTGACGCAGGACCACGTCGAGCGCGCGAGCCATTCGATCGCGAAGCGCCGTGATCACTCGCCCCTCCGACTCCTTCGGATGGAGCGGCAGCATCAGCGAGGCGAGGACCGGCGCTAGCGTGATGGATAGGACGAACGCACCCGCCAGCGCGAAGACGACCGTCAGCGCCATCGGCCGGAACATCTTCCCCTCGATCCCCTCGAGCGTGAGGATCGGGAGATACACGATGGCGATGATGAGCTCCCCGAATGCCGTCGCGGTCCGCACTTCGAGCGAAGAGCTCAAGACCAGCTCGTCGCGCTCCACCGGCGTCAGGGCCCGGCCCAAGGCATGCGAGCGCTCACTCATCCGCCGTACAGCGTTCTCGACGATGATGACCGCGCCGTCCACGAGCAGGCCGAAGTCGATCGCGCCGAGCGACATCAGGTTTCCGGACAAGCCGGTCGCGCGCATCCCGAGGAAGGCGACCAGCATCGAGAGCGGGATCAGGCTCGCCACCACCAGCCCCGCGCGAAGGTTTCGCAGGAACAGGAAGAGGACGACGATGACGAGGATGCCGCCCTCGGCGAGGTTCCTGGCGACCGTGGAGATGGTGCTCCGGATCAGCTCGGTGCGATCGTAGAAGGGGACGATCGTGACGCCTTCGGGCAGCGTCGGCTGGATCTGCGCGACGCGCGTCCGCACGCGATCGACGACCGCGCGCGAGTTCTCTCCGAGCATCATCATCACGACGCCCGCGACGATCTCGCCGTTGCCGTCGCGCGTGACGGCGCCGTGGCGAACCGCCGGTGCGAACGAGACGCGGCCGAGGTGTCGAGCCAGAATGGGGGTCCCGTCGTCGCCGTTGGCGATCACCGTGTCGCCCAGGTCGTCGAGTGTCGCGATCAGGCCGTCGCCCCGCACCAGGAGTTGCTCGCGATGGCGCTCGATGTACGCGCCTCCGGCGCTCCCGTTCGAGCGTTGGAGCGCCTCGATCACATCGCGGAGAGACAAGCGGTGCGACTGGAGCAGGGCCGGATCGAGCTCGAGCTGGTAGGTCCGAAGCTCGCCGCCGAACGTGTTGATCTCGACGACCCCGGGCACGCCCTTCAGCTGCGGTGAGATGTACCCTTCGAGGATCGATCGCAGCTCCATCGGCGATCGGCCCGGTCCGCGCACCTCGAACTGATAGACCTCGCCGAGCCCAGTGGAGAGCGGCGCGATCTCGGGTGTCCCGTATCCCTCCGGGATCACGTCGCGGGCTTCCTGCAGGCGCTCGGCGACGAGCTGCCGCGCCCGATAGATGTCTGCGTCGTCCTCGAAGACCACGGTGACCTGAGAGAGACCGAACTTCGACACGGAGCGGAGATCCGTCACCTGAGGCAGGCCGCTCATCGAGCGCTCCACCGGTACAGTGACAAAGCGCTCGACCTCGAACGGCCCGAGAGCGGGCGCCTTCGTCAGGATCTGCACCTGGACGTTTGTGATGTCCGGGACTGCATCGATCGGAAGGGTGCGTGCGGCGCTGACCCCGAGCGCCACGACGACGGCCGTCAACACCAGGACCAGAAATCGGTTGCGGAGGGACCACTGGACGATGTGCTGCAACATCTCAATCGTCCTCGTCTGCGAAGGATGAGCGTTCGAGCTCGGCCTTGAGCGTCAGGCTGCCATCGGCGACGACCTCTTCCCCTTCTCGAAGGCCGCTCTGAATCTCGACGGTCGCGGCCGTGCGCGCGCCGACGCGCACGCGTCGAACCGCGAAGGTCCGATCGGCACCCCGGACGAAGACGACCTCCTCGCCGGCCACCCGCTGGAGCGCGGCCGCCGGGATCGTCAGAGCGGGCCGATCATCCTCGGCCAGCTGGGTAGCTTCGTTCCCGAGCAGCCGCCCCCGACAGAACATGCCGGGGCGAAGGGTGCGATCCTCGTTCGGCACGACGACGCGCACTCGCGCGCTTCGCGTTCGGTCGTCGAGGATCTCCCCGACGTGCGTAACGCGCCCGCGAAGGTCGCGCCCCGGTAGCGCGCCCAGCGTGATGGAGACCTCCTGCCCGACCACGACCCGTCCGAGATCGCGCTCATAGGCGGTGAGCACCGCCCAGAGCTCGCCGAGGTCCGCGACGGTGACGAGGGTGGCCGCCGCATCGACGTTCTGCCCGACGATCGCCTGCCGCGTGACGACGACGCCCGCGATCGGACTTCTCAGCGTGACCGTCGAGCCCGCGGAGTCCGTCGCTCCTGGGGCGCCGAGACCGAGCGCCACGAGCGCACCGCGGGCGGCCTCGAGATCGGCGCGAGCGGCGGCGAGGTTCGCGCGCGCCGCCTCGAAGTCGGCAGCGGAGGAGATGCGATCCTGGCGAAGAAGCTCCTGCCGTTGGTATGTCGCCTGGGCTTGCTCGACTCGCGCGGCAGCGGTGATGTACGCGCCACGCGCGCGACCATATTCGCTGCTGTCCACGGTCGCGAGCGCAGCACCGCGCTCGACGCGGTCGCCTACGTTGACGTTCACGCGCGAGACGCGCGCGGCCGTACGGGGGCCGACCATGGCCATCCGATCGGGCGGCACGACAAGCTCTCCGACCAACACGACGTCGCGGGAGAGACGACCGCGCGCGACCCGCGCGACCTCGAGGTGCGCTGCCTCCAGCGCCTCCTCGCCCAGTCGGACTGTCTTCGCGGCGCCTTCTTCCTCTTCACGGTGCTCGCCTGCTTCAGCGTGACCTTCCGTCGACGCTCCTGAAGGATGGCGCATGCGGGCGAACACGAGCCCGGCGACGACCACGGCGAGTGCCGTGAGCGAGACGGCGATGATCTTCTTGCTGCGAGTCATCGGAGCACCCCCAGCGCGCGCTGCAGCGAAATGCCGGCATCGGCGAGCTCAACGAGCGCATCGAACTGCTCGCGACGCGTGTCCGCGAGCTCACGCTGCACGACCAGCACCCGCGTGAGGTCGCTCTGACCGAGCTCGAATGCGCGTTGCGTGAGGCGAAGCCCATCTTCGATCGCGGGGATGGCGTCCGTTTCGAGGATGTGAAGTCCGGCGAGGGCCGCTTGATAGCGTCGTCGTGCCACTCGGACCTCGGCGTCGACGCGAATGGCGAGAGCCTCGCGCTCAGCTTCGAGGCGCTGCGTCCGAGCCTGCGCGATCGCGATCGGTCCCTGGTTTCTTTGAAAGATTGGAAGCGGCAGACCGATGCCGAGGAGAAAGACGTTGTTTCCTTCCTCGCGCTGGTACGTCGTCCGTAGGACCGGGACCGGCCACGCCGCACGCTGCTCAGCGTCGACGTCGAGGCGGGATGCCCTCAACGCGGCGTCCGCGGCGACGATCTCGGGCCGGTCCGTCGGCGCCATGCGCACGAGCGCATCGGTGAACTCGGAGCTCACCGATCCGAGCTCGCCCGTGACCTCCACTGAACGATCTCCTGGTATCCCAAGGATGCCCTTCAGCGCGGTGACGCTCATCTCGCGGTTGGCCTCGGTCGTCGTCACGGCCCGCCGCGCACGCGCTGCGGAAACCCGCAACAGCGCGACATCTGGATCGCCGATCTCCCCAGCGTCGCGGCGACGCTCGGCGGTACGCAGAAGTGCGGTCGTGAGATCGAGCTGCTGGCGCGCCCAGCGATCCTCGGCGGTCGCGCGCAGTGCCCGGTAGTACGCGGTGAGCGCCTCTGCGAGAGCTTGCTGCTGCGACGTCCCGACGAACGCTTCGTCGCGCGCGATCGCGCCGCGAGCGGCGTCGATCTCGGCGCCGCGACGCCCATAGATCTCGAGGGGCATGCCGAGCGTCACCTCCGCGTCGGGGATCGTGTCGTTCGGGCGGAATCGCGGCCCGGCTGCCACGTCCAGCCAGGGCGACTGACGAAGCAGCACCTCGGCGCCCACGAGTTGACCTCGGCTCTCGCCGACTCGTCGAGTCGCGACGATCACGTCCGGGCTCCGACTTCGAGCCAACTCAGCGACCTCTGCGCGGCCGAGTCGAAGAGGCGCTTCCTGTGCATGAGCGCGCAGCGATACCAGCGCGAACGACAGGACGAGCCCGCCGATGAACCATCGAAAGACAATTGCCGTAGACAAGACACATCACTCCTCCGCGTCGCCTGCGCGACGCCAATAAGCCTCTGGAACACGCACGGTTGATTCGGGCGGGTTCAGGCTCGCGGAGGGTGAAAGACCTCGTTGGCGCTATCGCGCGAATGGCAGGTATCGACGGGGGGCGCGGCCGGCGCTCCGCAGAGAGGGGGAGGCGCTGTCACCTGCACCATCGCAAGTGGCGCCGGCACGGACGGAGCGAGCTTGGCGCACAACCCGTGGGAGCAGTTCGGCGGGCAGTGCTTTTGCCCATCCGAACCGTCGCAATCAACCGAACACGCGACGGGTTCGCCGGTCACGAGTTCCACGGCCAACTCGGGGAGCCCACTCGCGACGAGCGCGACGAAGGCCGCGATGATGATCGCGAACCACGAACGCGAGACCGATCGGCGTCGCACGCGCCTCGTCATCGCGATCGCTCCTGGTGCCGCGCGAAGGCCTCGCAGACGGCGCGCTCGAGCGTCGGGCTCTCGAGGCGGTAGTACGCGAGCTTGCCCTGCATCCGGCACTTCACGACGCCCTCGCGTCGCAGCCGCTGCAGCTGCTGCGACGTCGCGGGCATCGATCGCCCGAGCACGCGTGAGAGATCGCAGACGCAGAGCTCGTGGAACGAGAGCGCGTAGAGGATGCGCAAGCGCGTGGGGTCAGCGAGCAGGGCGAACTCAGCTGCGGTGCGTTCGAGGATGTCCTCGTCCGGCATCGCAGCGAGAACGTGGGCGACGTTCTCCTCGTTCACAAACTCGACGCCGCACGTGTCCGCGTCGTCCGAGGCGGACGGCAGGCGAGCACGATCGGCGCGGTTCGTTTCCACGAGTTCGAAAACTAGCAAGCTTGGAACCGACCGTCAACGGTGTCGCAGTTGGTCCTACTTCCGGCGGGCAACAGCCGCTCGGTCCCAAAAGTGGCTATTCCCGGTCGCGCTCCGGCACCGAGCCGGGACGGGACGGGGCCGCGTTGGGCTCCGAGGGCGCTGCTCGCGTTCAGGGACCGGCGCGAGAACCCTTGACTCTGTAGTGAGGTACAGGGTGCATGCTTCTCTTCATGAAGGCGATGATCATCGGCGAGGTCGCGAAGGCCGCGGAGATCGGCGTCGAGACCGTTCGCTTCTACGAGCGTGAGGGGCTGATCGCCGAGCCGCCGCGGAGGCGCTCGGGCTACCGGCAGTACCCGGCCGACACCGTGCGGCGGCTCCGGTTCATCCGCCGCGCCAAGGAGCTCGGCTTCACGCTCGCGGAGATCGGCGAGCTGCTCGACCTCCGCGTCGACCCGACGAAGAGCTGCGCGGACGTGCGCACCGTCGGGCGCGCCAAGATGGCGGACATCGAGTCGAAGATGCTCGACCTCGCGCGCATCCAGGCGGCGCTCACGGAGCTCGTGCGCACGTGCCGCGGTAAGGGTCCGACGAGCGACTGCCCGATCCTCGACGCGCTCGACGAGCAGGAGGTGAAGCGTGGCGACCGTTGACCTGGTGTACTCCCCCGACTGCCCGAACGTGCCGCTCGCGCGCACCAACCTGATGCTCGCGTTCGGGCGTGTGGACATGAAGCCTCACTGGTCCGAGCACCGCATCGGCGACCCGGACGCGCCGGAGCACACCCGCGGATACGGCTCGCCGACAATCCTCGTCGATGGACGGGACGTCGCGGGCGAGGCGCCCTCGTCCGAAGTGACCTGCCGCCTCTATTCGGGCGCGACGCGCGCGCCCGCCGCTGAGCAGATCGCGCAGGCGCTCCAGAGCTCAGGCCAAGCGCCGACGAAGGGCGGCGCGCGCTGGCGTTCGAGCCTCGGTGTCCTGCCCGGCATCGGGTTCGCGTTCCTACCGAAGGTCGCGTGTCCTGCGTGCTGGCCGGCGTACGCCGGTGTGCTCACGTCGCTCGGGCTCGGCTTCCTGATGGACGTCCGGTGGCTGCTGCCCCTTACGACTGTCTTCCTGCTCGCCGCCGTGGTGGCGCTCGGCTTCCGCGCAAGGCAGCGGCGTGGCTTCGGCCCACTCGCCTTGGGACTCTGCGCGTCGGCGATCGTCCTCGCGGGGAAGTTCGGCTTCGAGAGCGACGCCGCCATGTACGTCGGGCTCGGGATGCTCGTCACCGCGTCGATCTGGAACACCTGGCCGAGGCGCGCGCCGCCGTCGTGTCCGGCCTGCACGACCAACTGAAACCGGAGAGAAGGAGATGAAGAGATGGCAAAGCGAAATGTAGAGGTCTTCAGCGCGGGCTGCGGCGCGTGCCAGGAGACGATCGAGCTCATCAACAACATCGCATGCGCGTCGTGCGACATCACGGTGCACGACATGCACGACGCGGCGGTCGCCGCGCGGGCGAAGTCGCTCGGCATCCGGTCCGTGCCTGCGGTGGTCATCGACGGCAAGCTCGCCGACTGTTGCGCGGGACGCGGGCCGACCGAGACCGTGCTTCGCCAGGCAGGCGTGGGCCAGCCCATCGCGTGACGTCAGCGCCTTCGCGTCATCGATAGGGACGCGACTGACTGAGCTGCCGCGCGAGCGTCTGCGGATCGGACGTGGGGAGCTGACAAGCTCCTCGCTCGCAGACGTAGGCGGTCGCGCGGCCTTCGCGCGTTCGCTTGTCACGCACCCACGGCAGCCGTCGTCCAAGCTCGCCGTCGATGTCAGCCTCGGTCGCGACGACGAGGACGCTGTTCGGCACGAAGCGACGTTGTAGTACGTCGAGGAGCGGACGCGCCGACGTGGTCATGGCGCCGCGCCCTTGGGAGACGACGATGACGATCTCCTTCGGCGCGTCGGTCGCCCAGTCGAGCGCGTGAAGCATGTGGTCCAGCGCGAGCGGGTTCGCGGACAGCGTACGTGAAAACGCGCGCACCGTGGTCTCGGCGCGGGCGCGGTACGTCCCTTCATCCGTGAAGGTGTAGAGTCGCAGCCACGTCATCGCCGCGACCGAGTTGACGCTCGGGATGGGGCCGTCGTGGTCGGGCTTGTCGCGCAGGAACAGCGACTCGTGGTGGCTGGTCGCGAGGAAGTAGCCGCCGTTCGCCGGATCCTCGAAGTCACGCTCGACGTCATTCATGAGCCGCTTGGCGAGGTCCAGCCACCGAGCGTCGCTCGTGAGCTCGAAGAACGTGGGATTGATCCGCTTCCGTGGACATTTTTCTTACGCAGCCCTGTGATGATTTCGTCTCTCAAACTCGGCGGGGCTGAGGTCGCCGATGGATGAGTGCATTCGCTCCTGGTTGTAGAAGACCTCGATGTAGTCGAAGAGCTCTGTCTTCGCCACCGACATGGATTCGAAGCGCTCACCCTGCTCAAACTTGAGCGTCGAGAACCAGCTCTCGATGACGGCGTTGTCGTAGCAGTTGCCCCTGCGGCTCATGCTGCACGTGATGCCGCGCGCCGAAAGCACGCCCTGGTAGTCTTCGCTCGTGTACGGGCTTCCCTGGTCCGAGTGGTGAAGCAGACCCGCCCCAGGACACCTGCGCCGGAGCGCCATGTCGAGCGCCCGCAGCACCAGGTGCCGGTCGTTGACCGCACTGACCGACCATCCCACGACAAAGCGCGAATAAAGGTCCATCACGGCGGCCAGAAACAGTCTCCCCGACGGCACGAGAAGTTCCGTCGTGTCGCTCACCCACCGCTCGTTCGGACGGGTCGCTTCGAATCGTTGTGCAAGCAGGTTCGGCGCCACGATCTGCTCCCCCTCGGACTCCACCATCCGCCGATATCGTTTCTTCGGGCGACCGCGGAGGCCTTCTTGCCGCATCAAGCGCATGACCCGATTACGCCCAACAAAGAGCCCCTGCGTCAGCAGCGCTTTGTGTACACGTGGGCTGCCGTACGCTCGCCGACTCCGCTCATGGACCTCGCGCACAAGCACCCGCAGCTTACGGTCTTCGCGTTCCCTCTGCGATTCAGGCCGACTGCACCACGCATAAAACCCCGAGCGCGATACACCCAGCACCCGGCAGAGCCGACTCGCCTTGAACACGGCCTTCTCCGACAAAATGAACGCGTACCTCACGTGTTCTCTTTCGCGAAGAAGGCCGCCGCTTTTTTTAGGATCTCTCGCTCCAGTCGAAGCTCTCGGTTCTCCCTACGGAGACGCCCCAGCTCTTCCTTCTCTTCCGTCGTCAGCGAGCCAGCGGGACCTTGGCCAAGGTCCACCTTCGCCTGACGTACCCACGCGCTCAGCACCGACCCGTGAACGCCAAGGTCCCGGGCAACCTCAGACGCCTTCCGGCCTCCCAGCACCAACCGAACAGCACCTTCTTTGAACTCGGCGGTGTACTTCCTCCGCCCACCAGTAACCGCTTCTCGTCGTCTCATCGTCTCCATCGTGAACTCCTTTCAAAAGGTGTCCACCAAAACGGATCAATCCCAGACGCCGAGCAATGCAGCCGCGAGGAGGACCACGTCGTCGGCGAAGGCGCGTC
>ERZ1066122.2475-NODE-2475-length-12061-cov-8.225637_pt1 | contig 12061 bp, 11 predicted proteins | sample MGYA00382769_ERZ1066122 | MGnify/ENA primary metagenome ERZ1066122 (study PRJEB33369, sample SAMEA5778352) | biofilm metagenome | biome: Industrial cooling water; feature: Water cooling tower basin; material: Biofilm | place: United Arab Emirates | collected...
TGCACGCCTACGACCGCATGGATTGGGCTGTGGTGCATGCGCTGGCCACCACCCGACTGGGCGACCTCGAAGCGCTCGCGCGCGCGCTTCTCGTCCCGCCGACCCCGCGCGCGCCAAGTCGCCGCTGACGTCAATCGCCCTCCCGACGCCTCACCCCGGCTCAAGGCGACCGCCTCAAGGCGATCATCATCGGCGATCCCACCCTCGCCACCCGGTGCATCGCCGACGACCTCATGCTGCTGCACGCCGATCGCGACTTCCACGGTTTCGCCGGACATCTCGGCCTGCGCGTCGTCGACTGCGCCGCCTGACCGCCGTCAGACCGCCACGTCGACCGTCGACACAGTGACGCGCGGCGCGGGCACCGGCAGCCCGTCGGCCCGCAGCCCGTCGATGTGGAAGGCGACGGCCTCGGCGATCAGCCGCTCGACCTCGTCAATCGTTTCCGCCGCGGCAACGCAGCCCGGCAGATCAGGCAGCCACGCCGAATAGCCGCTGGCGGTCGTCTCGATCACTACGGCATAGCGCATTGGGTTCACCTCTTGATGCTGGCTTGCTTGAGGATGCTCGGCGTGATCCTGCGCCGGGTGATGATCGCAGCCGACAAGCTCCCGCTGACGGCCCGCTACGTCACCGATGCGGAGGACTTCATGCCGCTCCACAACCGCCTGATGGAAGCGCGGCTGCAGGTCAACCGCATCGCATGAGCGCTACGGCGCGGCGGTCTCCGCGGCAGCGCCGGCCGCACAGGCGCGATTTCCCGTCAACGCATAGGCCATCAACAGACTGCGCGTAATGGCCGTGGGGCCGACGCCGGCATATCGGCCGTGCGCCGTTTCCAGCGGCCGCACCGCGTCGTTCCGGCCCAGCGCCAGCGCGCTGCCCATGGCGAGCAGGAGCACCTGCTCGCGCGCCGAGGCGTGCAAATCCTCCGGCGCCTCGACAAGCAGCGCCTCGGACAGCGCAAGCGTGCGGGCGTAGTCGCGCGCCGCGGCAGCGGCGTAGACCTGAAGCTGCTGCTGCAGCGTCGGCGGCAGCGCGCTCACGTCGCCCAGCCACGCCGGGTCGATCCAGACGCCCACGAGATTGGCCGGCGACAGCTCGCCGAGCGTGGCCGCCGCAAGGGCCGCCAGGTAGCGGCTGTGTCGGGTCGAATCGACCAGGCCGGCTTCGCGTTCGGCGCGAAGCACGTTGATCAGGTTGACCGCATCGTCGCGGAACTCGAACAGCAGCGGGTCGACCGCCTCGCCGCGCATGGCGGCCGCCACCCGGCCGGCAAAATAGCGGTTCTTCGACAGCGCGCTGGCGTGCACCGGCAGCACGGCCTCCGGGTCGTCGCTGACGTTGCGACAGAGCAGCGGCTCGATCACGGGGAGGCCGAGGCCCGCAAGGTTCTGCAAATCGCTGGCGCGGAGCTCGCGGAACCGCGTTCGCGGGGCCTGAAGAGCCACGGTGGGGTGGAAGTCGCTGTGCGGCTCGGCGCCATAGAGCTTGGCGATGGCTTCAAGCAGGGCGCGGTCACCGATGCGCCGCACCTCGAAGTCGGCCGCCGACCGCAGGCCGACGCGCACGAGTTCATCGTTCAGTTCGGCGTGCGACCACAGGCCCGCGTCATAGTCGAGCTCGATGGGCGAGGCGCTGGCGAGCAGCAGCAGGTCGTAGCTGTTGGTCACATAGACTTCGACGTACGGGAACTGCTCGGTCAGCGCGGCGAACATCTGCGCCGTGATGGGGCCATCGATTTCGTAGGTCTGGATCCACTGCACCAGCAGCCCGTCCTCGTCGAGGTGGCCGCGAAGGAACCCGTAGAACTCTTTGGTGAACAGCCCCGCGACGCCCGCCACCCAGGGATTCGACGGCTCGGAAATGATCACGTCGTACTTCTGGGCGCCCGCCGCGAAGTAGGTGCGCGCGTCGTCGAAGCGCACCTGCGAGCGCGGGTCTTCGTAGGCGCGCGCAACGCGCGATCCGAACACCTTGGCGCCCTCCCACATGGCGGGCTCGATCTCGATCGTGTTGACCTCGCGGACGCTGGGCACACCCAGCACCGTGTGCGTCGTCAGGCCGGAGCCCCAGCCGATGATGCCCACGCGCTCGGCCTGCGGCTTCAAGGCCAGCGGCAGCGCGCCGGCCATGATCATCGTGATCTCGTCAGAGGTAGGGGCCTGGTCGAAGGTGACCATCGACGCGTCGGGCTTGCCGTTGGTCGAGATGTTGACCTGTTCGTTGCCAATTGCGGTCGCCGACACCGTGGCGGTCTTGCCGTCCTGCAGAAAGATCACGTCAGCGCCTGCGGTGATCTCGGCGCTGCCGGTGCGGAACACGCCCGAGGCCTGCGCGCGCGGATCGAGCTGTCCGAAGCGCAGCGACGAGGCGAAGACGGCCACCAGCACCACCGCCGCCACCGCCACCCCGGGCGCCCAGCGGCCGGGGCTCAGCAGGCGCAGCAGCACGAGGCCGATCGCGGCGTCGACCATCGCCGCGGCGGTGACGCTCAGCGAAACGCCGAACATCGGGATCAGCACGTGCACGGCGAGCAGCACGCCGGTGATGGCGCCCAGCGTGTTCCATGCGTACACGCGGCCAATGGCGCGCTCGCCAGCGCCCGCTTTCAGCAGTGCGCTCGTGAACAGCGGCAGGGTCATGCCGGCGAAGAACGCCGCCGGGAACATGATCAGCAGGGCGATGGCCGCCGTGCCCACCGCGTAGAGCGTGTAGCCGCTGTCGGTGGTGTCGAGCGCCGAGACCAACCACCCCACCCAGCCGAAGGTTTGCGACAGCAGCGGCACCGATGCCAGGGCCGCGATGCCCATCCAGACCTGCACGTAGCCCGCGTAGCGCACGTCGTCCTTGATGCGCTCACCGCGCCAGCGCACCCACAGGCCGCCAAACGCCATGCCGGCAATGAAGGCGGCCAGCATCAGCTCGAAGGTGTGCAGCGTGCTGCCCAGGGCCTGGTTGAGCAGGCGAACCCAGCCGATCTCATAGACGAAGCTCGCGGCGCTCGACAGGAAGGTGGCGCCCAACACCACCGGCACCAGCCTTGCCGCCTCGTCGCTCTGGGCCGATCCCGCCGCGGCGGCCGGCAGCTGCGGCAGCTCGGCCTCGCGCATGGCCCGCGACAGCGCCCATGCCGCCGCCGCAACCGCGAGGTTCAGCGCGCCAGCGATGGCCATGGCGCCGGGCATGCCCAGCGCCGGCAGCAGCAGGAAGGTCGACGCCAGCACGCCGGCCGCCGCGCCGATGCTGTTGGTGAAATACAGGCCGCCGAGCGACGCGTGCTGTTCGGCCGGCAGCAGGCGAAGCAGCCCGTTGCTCAACAGCGGGAAAGTCGCGCCCAGCAGTACGGTCTGCGGGGCGATCAGCGCCGCGGCGCTGACCCACTGCCAGGTGGTGACGACACCGCCTCCGCCCAGCGCGGGAATGATGGCGTTCTGCGAGACGTCGACATACAGCACGAAGGCCGCGTGGAAGCCAAGGCCGAGCACGCCGATGACGGCCTCGATGGCCGCATAGCCCATTACCAGCCGCCGCAGCCGGTGCACGTACCGGCTCACCAGCCACGCGCCGAGCGCCATGCCGCCCATGAACATCGACAGCACCAGCGTCTGCGCGTAGGCCGCGTGGCCCAGCACCAGGCCGAGGTAGTGCGACCAGATCGACTGGTAGATCAGCCCGGCAAAGCCAGACAGCACGAAGACCAGCAGCAGCAGGGACGCAAGTCGGGCTTTCGGCACGGCGGTGGATCCAGACGAAGGTGCGCTACGGTAAGCCGCCCGCGCCCGCGCCGCCAGCGCGCGCTGCGCGTCACTTTCTGACGCGCGGCGCCTTACTCGCCTGAGGCATCAGCGTTCGGAGGGCAAGATTTGCACCGCGTCACAGATACAAGCCTTCCGCGCTTGGCACGGATGGTGCATTGTTCGCCGCGTGCCGGGTTCGGCACCGACGGGTGCCACCAGGGCCCGGGCACATCTCCCACCACTAGCTAGGGGTTCCACCATGAAGATGCAGAAGGGCTTCACGCTCATCGAACTGATGATCGTCGTTGCGATCATCGCCATCCTGGCCGCCATCGCGCTGCCGGCCTACCAGAACTACGTTGCCCGTTCGCAGGTCACGGCTGGCCTCGCCGACATCCGCGGCGGCGTCACGGCGTTCGAAGAGCTGGTGCAGCGCGGCAGCGCCCTCGCTGTCACCACGGCTCGCCTCGGCCTGCGCAACACCACGACGCGCTGCGCCATTGCGACGACGAACGGCGAAACCGGCAGTATCCAGTGCACGCTGGTCGGCAACCCGCGCGTTTCCGGCAAGACTGTGACGCTGACCCGCACGACCGGCGGCGCGTTCAACTGCACCACCACTGTCGACGCGGACTTCCGCCCGACGGGCTGCAACTAAGCTGGTTTGCGGGGGCACCATCCGGTGCCCCCGCGCTCTTTCGGCGCCACAGCATAGACGCTTGAGTAAATCCAATGACCAAGAGCCGTGGCTTCACCCTTATCGAGCTGATGATCGTCGTTGCGATCATCGCTGTGCTCGCGGCGATCGCGATACCCGCTTACCAGAATTACGTCGCTCGATCGCAGCTTACGGCCGCATTGGCTGACATCAATGGCGGCAAGAGCGCGTTCGAGGCAGAACTCGTGACCGACAGCATTGTCACGACCGACCCGACGCGCATCGGCCTGACGATCTCCACGCCGCGCTGCTCGCTGATCGAGCTTGATTCGACGGCCGACGGCTTTATTCGCTGCACCGTGCGGGGGAACCCTGCTGTGGCTGGTACGACGCTGACGCTCCAGCGTGCTTCGGCAACGAACACGTGGTCATGCATCTCGACGGTTGCGAATGCCGACCTGAAACCCGCCGGCTGCAACTGAAGCAACATGTTCAACGTTGAGCATCTGCCCCGCTTCCGTCGGGGCTTTGTTTTTTTTGCCTTCCTGATCGCGATTGCGCCGTTTCTGTTGGGCTTGCCGGGCGGCTTCCTGTTCGACGACTACCCGACCATCGTCCAGTCGGATTTGGTTCGACTCACATCGCTGTCTGCTGAGGGGCTGTGGCAGGCCGCCTTTGCGTTCCATCCGGAAGGGGGACTGCCCCGGCCGCTCGTCAACGCGAGTTTCGCCCTGAACCATTGGGCATCGGGGCTTGATCCCGCGCCTTACAAAATCGCGAACATCGCGATTCATCTGCTGAACGGTTGGCTGGTCTACCGCCTGACGAAAGCCCTCCTGGCGCATCTCGAACACCCGCAACGCATCGCGATGCCGCTGGCGGTACTCGTAGCAGCGATCTGGATCGTCCATCCGCTCCAGGTGTCGACGGTCTTGTACGTTGTGCAGCGCATGGAGATGGTCTGCACAACATTCACGCTCGTCGCCGTCCTGAGCTACGCCGTCATGCGTATCCGCATGATCAACGGGCATCGCGGGGTTGGCGGCCTCGCTGCTGCGTCGATCGTATCGGCGTGTCTTGCGTGGACGGCGAAAGAGAACGCCGCCCTGATCCCATACTTTCTGCTCGCGACGGAAGCGTTGATCTTTCGCGCAAAAGCCGCCTCTCATCGCGCGGCGTCGCTGCTGCGGGCCGGCGTGAAAGCCGGTGTCTTCATTGGGGCGGCGGCGGCGCTTTGGCTTTACGTCGCGGGAGTGCTGAATGAATCGGCGTTCGCGTCACGTGACTTCAGCCCGATCGAGCGACTCGCGGCCCAAGCCGTCATCGTTCCGTTCTACCTTGGCCTGATCCTTGTACCGCGCGTCGACGCGATGGTTTTCTACTACGACCATCTTTGGCTCCGAGAATGGGGCCAGGCCGAGGTCTTCGGGGGCTTGCTCTTCCTCACTGCGATGGTGGGCGTCGCTTTCGTCTACCGCAGGCGCAATCCTCTGGTCGCCTTTGGCATCGCTTGGTTCTTCATTGCCCACCTGATCACGAGCGCCCCGATTCCGCTTGAACTTGCTTTTGAGCATCGCAACTACACCGCGCTTTTCGGCGTTGTCCTCGCCATCATCGGCGCGGTAGCGCCGGCCGTCCGGAGCACAGACCGACGACTCATCGCGGTACCGGTTGTGCTCATCGCCGTCCTTGCGGGAATGACCTCGCTGAGGGCCGCGTATTGGAACGACCCTTCTCTGCTCGCGCACTACCTTGCGGATATCAACCCGCAGTCAGCACGCGCCGCGATTGATCTGGGGGAGCGCCACATGCTCGCCGCCAACAAGCAGGCCGCTTCCCCACACACCGCTAAGGCCATTGCCGAATTCGAGCGCGCCATGGCCATGCCGCACGGATCCATCCTGGGCGAGCACGCGGCCATCCTCATGGCGGCGCAATTCGGTATCGAACAGCGCCAATCCTGGTGGGACAGCATGGTGAGAAAGCTGCAGAACGACCCGCTCCGACCTCAGGATGTCGATGCGCTGGTTGGCGTTGTGGAACATCGACTCAATGGTTTCGACGTCAACGACCAGAATCTCGTGCTCGCCACCTTGGCGGCGGCCCGAAGAGACAAGCTCTCCGCCGGCGTGTTGCTCCTTTTCGCGACGCACGCCAAGGCGGTTCCCAGCGCCGAAGACGCTGCGCTTGAGCTGTTCGCGCGCGGTCGCAAGCAGGCGAGAAACGATCCGGATTACGTGAACCGTATTGATCGCGGGATTCTTGCGACAGGTGGAGGCGCCTTGCTTCAACGAGTAAAAGAAGCAGAGGATCGGCTTTAAAAGCCGTGCCCTCGCTCCAAAGGTCGTTGCTCCGACACTTTACGCCGTAATGCTGCTGCTCCGATCTCGGATACTGCGGGCTCGACGCGTCTTTACGTCATAGTCTGCCGCCGACCTGCTTTCGGCTTCATCCACTCCAAGCGTTGCCGCTGGTATCAAAAGCAAAGGTGCTAGTCGACTTCTATGTCATTACGGGTGAGCTTCTGCGGAACGTCCTATCCCGCCGATCACCACGATTGGAAGGGCGTTTTCTTGCGGCACATGCTTTTCGCGCTCGCAGGCCGACCAGAGCTCTCCTTCGCCTGCTGGTTGCCGCCCGGCGAGATACCCTCGAACGCGCGCCGCTTTGGAAGATCCGACGACTCAGCGTTTCTTGGACAGCTGCTGCAATACGGCGGAATCGCCCAGGCGCTGCGGCGCCCGCGCCCACGAACGCTGCTCTCGCCGGTGGAATTGCTCTATCGCCTTCGAAGAGCGTACCGCTCGGAACAGCGCTTCGACGTGCACCACGTGAACTGGCTCCAGCACGCGCTAGCGCTGCCCGACGACGGCGCCCCAGCGCTTGTCACGGCGCTGGGCACCGACATGAGCCTCTTGTCGGTCCCCGGCGTCCCTGCCTTGCTGCGTCGGGTATTCAAGCGGCGACGGGTCGTGATCGCGCCCAACGCGCCGTGGATGGCGGACCGGCTGCGGAGCCTCTTCGGCAGGGAGTGTGAAGTTTCGCCCGTCTGCTTCGGGATCGGCCAGCGCTGGTTCGAGGCGCTTCGAACGCCGAGCTTCGCGCCGCCCACCTGGCTGGTCGTCAGCCGCATCACAAAAGGAAAGATGGGTGATCTGTTCCAGTGGGGCGAGCCGTATTTCAGTCGGGGGCAGCGTCGGCTCGTGTTGATCGGCCCGATGCAGGACGACATGGCCATACCGGCGTGGATCGACTACCGCGGCCCTGCGAGTGCCGCAGAGATCGCAGAGCGATGGTTCCCGGAGTCTGCCGGCGTTCTCACCCTCAGCCGCCATCCGGAAGGGCGGCCGCAGCTACTGCTCGAAGCCGCGGCGAGCGGGCTTCCCATCATCGCGTCGGATTTGCGCGCCCACCTTGACCTTCGCGACGAAGGATGTCCGATCGAGATCGTTTCGACTCCGCAAGAGTTCTCTGATGCCGTTGCTCGCCTCGAGCAGCCAGACGTGAATGCTGAAAAAGGAGCGGCGATGCGGCACTGGGCAACGGAAGGCCCCGGCACTTGGAATGACTGCGCAGGCCGCTACGCCGATCTCTACCGGAAACTGCTCGGAGCAGCGGCATGAGGGTCGCCATTCTTGGCGGCGCCGGATTCATTGGCAGCCATCTGGCCCGTCGATTTCTCGCCGCCGGCGACAACGTGCGGATAGGTCTTGGGTCCGCCGCGTCGGCGGAGCGCCACCTCGACGGTGAGTCGCTCGTGCTGTCTGGGCTGGAGGATTACCGGTCGCTCGTCGATGGTGCGCAGTTGGTGATCCATGCGGCTGGGCGCTCCACGCCGGCCACCAGCCGGGCCAATCCGATGGTGGAAGTGGAAGAAAACCTCCGCGGCACGCTGCTGTTGAGCCAAGCGCTTATCGGACGAGAAGCGGTGCGCCTTCTCTACATTTCCAGCGCCGGCACCGTCTACGGTGACGTTCCGGATGGTGAGGCGGACGAAACGTGGCTCCCGCGTCCACTGTCCAGCTACGGGGCGGGAAAGGTCGCTGCCGAAGCGTTCTTGCACGCGCTATGGGCGTCGCATGGCATCCCCGTGGGCATTCTGCGGGCGACGAACGTGTACGGACCGGGCCAGCGGCCGAAAACCGGGTTTGCCTTGATCCCTTGGGCAATTGCCGCGCAGCGCGAAGGCGTCCCCTTCGACGTGCGGGGCGGCGGATTGTCACGGCGCGACTTCCTCTACATCGACGATCTTGTCGATGCGGTGCAACGTCTTGGCCGGCTGCCCGGGTGGGACGGCTATGAAGTGCTGAACGTCGGGAGCGGCGTAACGTACTCGGTGAATGATGTTTTGGACCTTGTTGAGCGCCTCGGGGGCAAGGGCATCGAACGGCGCCTGATACCGGGTATGCCCGGCGACGTTGGCCGCATTGCGGTTTCGATTGAGCGGGTGAAGCAACGACTTGGTTGGGAGCCGCGGACTCCCCTTGATCGGGGCATCGAGGCGGCGATGCGCTGGATGGACGTTCAGACTTGACGCGATTGGTCGCAGGCGCAGCGCCCGATAGCCCACGAAAATCGGTAGATCGAGCCGTCTTCAACTCGTCGGAGCTCCGAAAAAGACCGGCAGGTCAGCGACGCTGGCGAGCTCACTCGATCGACGTTTGAGGTGCCTTGGTGAAACATCCCATCACGCCTTGGGCTTTGAGTTGTCAGCGGATATCCTGCGTCGATACGCGAGATCGACGGGCTGCTCTCCGTGCGTTTAGCCGCCCGCGGCGCAGCGAACGTTCCGGCATCCCGCCGCCGATCACCTCTCCACGCATGTGTCGGAAGTTTTTTTCGAGCGAGTGAGTCCACGATGAGTAGCGCTGCCCCCTCGGAACACTGCCCCAGCTGCGGCGCCTCGACGTCGGTGGCACTCGTAGGTCCGACGCACGACGCTGTTCATAACCATGCTCGCTACACGTTACTCGGTTGCAGCCACTGCGACCTTCGCTTTTGGTCGCCACTCGTCGCCGATCCGACGATCTATGCACATGAGGGTTACGAGGCCTACACCGACTATCACGCCGGCCAACGGCCCTTCCCACGATGGGCGGAGCCGCTTTTCTCGCGGCTTCCTGAGCGCCGCGAGGCGGCGCTCGATATCGGTTGCGGCGACGGCGCGGTTTTGGCTCGCTTGCGTGAAGCCAACTTCGACCCACACGGCATTGACCTCGACGAGCGAAGCGTCGCGGTGGCGGCATCGAAGTACGGACTGACGCAAGTGCAAGCACGAACGCTCGGAGACTACGCCGCCGAATCTCGTGCGAGTCATAGGCGCTTTGGCTTAATCACCTTTTTCGAAGTGCTTGAGCATCAAGACAACCCGATCCAGTTCCTCGCGGAAGTGTCCACTCTCTGCGACCGGGACGCGCTGATCGCAGGCAGCGTTCCCAACCGTAGGCGATTTCTCGCCAGCGCCGACCGGCACCTAGGCGACGGCGATTTGCCTCCCCACCATTTCCTCTGGTTCTCGGCGAAGTCCCTCAGGTTGCTGCTGGAACGCGCCGGTTTCACCGAGGTCAACGTGATTACCGCAGGACACTTGCCGATACGCGAGGTGATTCCGCGGCTGGACAAGGTTGTCCGGCGTCGTAGCAGCAAGTGGCCTTCGCCACTTCGCGCTCTTGCACTGGGAGCTAGCAAGCTCGCAGCGCTGCCCGTATGGGCAGGCTTTCAGATGCGTCCCACCCATCTGTTCTTCACCTGCCGCTGGCCTTCAGGCGGTGGCAGCACGCCTCGCGGATCCGACTGATCCATGCCGCCGGCGAGTTCTCTTCTCGACAAGATCCGACGTTACTGGGTTCTTCTGTTCGTCGCGGTCAGCCTGCCGCTTGCGATTCTTTACCTCGACGATCTGTTCCGGCAGGCGTCCGGAAGCATTCAACTCGACGGCTCGTGGTTGCTGGTGGCTGCGGTCGTGCAGTTCGCTGTCTGGGTTTCGCTGGCGCTCGGTTGGCGCGAAACGGTCGCGTGCTGTGCCTCCATCAGAATTTCGCAGCGCGATGCCTTCGCGCACCTCGGTCTCTTTACTCTTGGAAAGTACTTGCCAGGAAAGGTCTGGGGCGCGCTAGCGCGGGGCACGCGACTCGGGCAAGCGGGCTCGACCGTCGGTGGCGCCGCTCAAGCGACTTTGGTCGAGCAGGTGCTCGTTTTTCACAGTGCGGCAGCACTTTGCGCTCTGCTCGGGGCTTGGGTCTTGGAGGGGGCGTGGCGCCTACCGCTGATGGCGGTCGCACTCCTCTTGCTGTTCGCCGGCTTGCCAGTCGGTCGTGCCGGAGTCTCAGCGGCCAGGAAGATCTTGGCACTGCTCAGACCGCAACTGACGACTGTGCAAAGTCCCGCGCTTCCAGCGGTCGCATACATGCGCCTTTTTGCCATCTATGCACTCGCATGGTTTCTGCACGGCCTTGTGCTGGTTTCCATCGCAGCTGCATTTCTCGGCCACCAGCCCGACATGCGACTGGTTGCTTCCATGGTGTTTGCCAACTCGGCGGCGATGCTCATCGGGTTTGCTGCGGTCTTCGCACCTGCAGGAATCGGGGTTCGCGATGCGACACTCGCGACTCTGCTGTCCGTCTCGATGCCGCTCGCGGATGCTGCGCTGCTGGCAATCGTGGCGCGGATGTTCAGCGTTTGCGCCGATCTCGTTGCCGGAACACTAGCCATCCTGCCTGCCACCTCGGCACGTCCCAAGGATCAGGCTGTCGACCGTTAGGCCTTCAAAGATCAGGGCTCACCATCCGCCTTGTTCTCGAAAAAGTCTGGACCATCGCCCGCCTTCCGTCAGGCAAGGAACGACGTCACGATGCGCCGACGCTGCGGTTCTTGTCTGCTTTACGGAACACCAGTACGTGCCCTCCAGACAGCGCCACGGGCTCTGGCAACAGCGCCGACATCAAGGCACAGGCGAGATTCACTATGGGGATGAGGGGCAATGAGGCGAACGACGCCACGCGCCTGAGCAGGCCTACCCCCTGAGGGGCAACGACCGTCGAGCTCAAGCCGACACCGAACTGCACCGCAAGGCTGTGGTATCCGGGCGAAATCCGTCTCGAAGACTGGGCCTCCCATCCGAAGCGGGCCGCGAGACCGAGTAGCCCGTGGATGGTCAATCTTTGGAAATCACGTGGCGCGTCGTGGACGGGATAGAGGAACGGCACGGAGCAAAGAACGGTTCCACCGGGCTTGAGGACGCGATCCACCTCGGAAAAGGCGACGTCCGGGCGTTCCAAATGTTCGATCACTTCGAGGATGGCGACCGCATCGAACAGTGCGCTCTTGAACGGCAGAGCGGCGGCATCGCCGCAGACGTGGGGTCGCGCGCCATACCATGCTCGACCAACTTCGGGATGATCGAACGCGACATAGCGCCACTCCGCCGGAAGCAGGTCTCGGAGCCAGCCATCGCCCGCACCAACGTCAAGGAGGCATCCCGCGTGACCCAGACTTTCGGCTTCCGGAAGCAGCCTTCGCGGATCACGGCACAACCACTGGGGATGTAAAGGCGTGCTGCGCAAGGCAGCGACCACCCGCTTCCAACGCGCGTTAGTACGCCTCACTCACGCCCCTCCTCCCGCGCCGCGAGGTACGTCAGCCCGGTGATCTGCTCGCTGATCAG
>ERZ1066122.2476-NODE-2476-length-12059-cov-14.967677_pt1 | contig 12059 bp, 6 predicted proteins | sample MGYA00382769_ERZ1066122 | MGnify/ENA primary metagenome ERZ1066122 (study PRJEB33369, sample SAMEA5778352) | biofilm metagenome | biome: Industrial cooling water; feature: Water cooling tower basin; material: Biofilm | place: United Arab Emirates | collected...
CCGCCTCTCTTATCCCCGGATCCTCCGATCCTCACACCTTCTGTTCAAACCAAGCCAGAGGAGTGACGGGAAACGCTGTTACACTGTTTCCCCCATCGCACGGCCACACGGGACAGTCTGTTGGTCCCATACCGGACTCGCGTGACGATTGACACCAAATCTCAGCGATATAGGTTTGCGTGCTGCTCCATTTTCCGATTCCAGATCAGTCCGGCGGAATCGGTGCTGTTCCTGCCTGTCCATCTCACCACGCCCCTCAGCACGGCATGGCGCGTCAGTCGCGACGTGCGCTGCGGTTTCACCTCATAGACCATCATTCGACCGCGGTGTGCCACGCACCCGGTCTCTCGCTTCACCAATTCAGTACCAGCCCGGGACCAAAAGGTTTCCGGTCGGTCCTGACTTGGCGTTTCAGGCGTTTCGGCCCCGCATTCCCGGTGGCCGGGGCGTTGTACCGTGGCACTACCCTCCCGGAGGAGCAGATGAGGTTACTCGGACGTCGTCGGTGGCTGTTTGCGACGGTCCTCGGCGTGGCGCTGGCCGCCCCGATCACCGCCGCAAAGGCCCAGACCGGCAAGATCACCGGTGTGGTAACCGACACGGAGACCGGCAAGCCGGTGGAAGGCGCTGCGGTCGTGGTTCAGGGCACCACCCTGGGTGCCAACACCAATTCCGCAGGTCGCTACTTCATCATCCAGGTCCCACCGGGCACCTATACGGTGCAGGCGCGGCGCCTCGGCTATCAGAGCGTGAACGCCACCAATGTGGTGGTCACGATCGACCAGACCACCGAGCAGAACTTCAAGCTCCGCTCCTCCAACCAGACCCTCGCGGCCGTCACGGTGCAGGCCGAGGAAGTGCCGCTGGTGCAGCGCGGCCAGGTGGGTTCGCAGTCGGTCATTACGGCCGACCAGATCCAATCCCTGCCCGTGACTACCATTGCCGGCGTGCTGGCCCTGCAGCAGGGCTTCACGCAGGTGCCGGACAACACGAACATCGTGTCGCTGGCCGAAGAGCAGCGTTCCACCACACCGGCCATTCGTGTGCGTGGTTCGCGTGGTGGCTCCACGCTGTCCATGGTGGACGGCATCCCCATCAACAACCCGCTGTTCGGCAACGATGCCGTCTCGGTGAACGGCCTCGCCGTGCAGCAGACGGTCTTCCAGCGCGGCCACATGGACCCCATGTACGGCAACGCGCTGTCGGGCGTGATCAACAACGCACTCCGTGAGGGTGGCTCCGAGGTATCGGGTTCCATCGACTACCGCAACTCGGGTCTCACCGGCCGTCTGTTCAACTCGCCGCAGGACATCGTCAACAACACGCAGCTCATCCGCGGCTATCTCTCCGGTCCGGTGCCGGGCACGGGCAGCAAGCTGCGTTACGCCGTGTCGGGTCAGGTCAACAGCCAGGCCGCGCGCGCGCTGCAGTTCGACAACGACGTGTTCACGGTCAACAACCCGAACAACGCCTTCGGTGGCATCATCACCGACAACGTATTGCTGCCGAACCGCCGCGATCTCGCGGCCGGCTGGCAGGGTTTTGGCGTGTCGCAGAACACCAACTTCGTGGGCAAGCTCACCTGGCTGGCCACGGACAACACGACGCTCAAGTTCACGGCCGTGACCGGCGAGCGCACGCGCCGCAACTACGACCGCCGCTACTACTTCCAGTACCGCGGCGATCCGCTGAGCTTCGTGAACAATCGGGCGGACTCGCTGTTCGTGCTTGATGACGCGGGCAACCGGCAGTCGCGGGACATGATCCAGCCGGCCGTGCGTGACCAAGGCAATGTGTATGTGGGCACGTTCTCGCAGCGCTTCGGTCGCTCCAATCTCGACATTCGTGTGGCGCAGACCAGCTTCGAGCGCCTCACCTGCCCCGTGTTCCAGGGCACCTGCATTCCGGGCCCGTTCTTCCGGCAGAACTTCAGCCAGAACTTCCTCAGCCCCTCACCCACGGTGGCCGGTGGTGACCGTGTGCCCTACGGCGGCATTGCCGACGGCACCTACGGCGGTGAGGAATACACCTCGCGCACCGTGCGTGTGGACTTCAAGTCGCAGATCACCGACCACAACGAACTCGGCGTGGGGGTGCAGTACATCGGCCACGATCTCCGCTACAACGATCTGCTGGCCTTCGGCACCAACTCGGGCATCCAGCCCACCACCACGCAGATTTACCGCGCCAAGCCCTACGAGGCGGCGGCGTACGTACAGAGCAAGATCGAGTACGACTTCATCACCATTCAGCTTGGCGGCCGCTTCGACTACGGTGTGGCGCGCGGTCGTGGCTTCACCGATCCGTTCGATCCGTCCAACGGCACCACGGCCCGTCAGGTCTGCGACGGCGCCACGGTGGGTGGCCAGCGCCTGGTCAATGCCCAGGGCCAGCCCTTTGGCGTGAACGGCTGTCTGTCCAGCCCCATCGATCGCAATACGCAGCGCCCGGTGCTGCTCGACAGCGCCACACGCATCGCGCAGCTCGACGACTTCAGCGAGGCCAAGGCCCGCACGGCCTTCTCGCCGCGTGTGGGTGTGAGCTTCCCGCTCACCGAGCGCTCGCAGGTGTTCTTCAACGCCGGCCGCTACACCATGGTGCCGCTCTACGGCAACGTGTACCGCAACACGGGTATCGGCACCGTGGCCGGCGTGGACGCTTACTGCGCCGCCAACCAGGTGAAGCCGGGGAGCACCGAGTGCGTGCCCAACATCCAGGCCAACAACCCGGGCTTTGCCGGCAACCCCAACCTGCTGCTCGAGCAGGCCAAGCAGTACGAAGTGGGTTACTCGGCCGAACTGAGCCGCGACTACGGCATCCAGGTGGCGGTGTTCAACCGCTCCGAAACCGGCCTCTCGGGCATCCGCCCCAGCCGCGCCGTTCAGGACATCGGCTCCACCTACGACGGCGCCTCGCCCTTCTATCAGGTGCTCGTGAACGGTGACTTCCTGACCTCGCGTGGTCTCGAAATCCAGTTCAACCGTCGTCTGCGCAACCGCTGGGGCTACGACATCAACTACGGCCTTTCGCGCGCCACGACCAACTCGCGGCCGCCCGAGCGCGCCAACGAAGTGGGCCGCCGCGAAGCGGCCAGCCGTCAGCAGCTCTTCGAGGCCGTGGCCGACGTGAACCAGCCGCAGCGCCTCAACGTGCAGATGTTCTTCCAAGTACGTGAAGATATCCCGCAGCTGCCGTTCGACCTGGGCCGTCTCACCAAGAACTCGCGTCTCACGGTCACCTACCAGGTGGCGTCGGGCTTCCCGTACACGCCCATCCGTGGCGATGCCTTCGGTCTCCAGGCGGCCGCCAACGTGGCCGACATCAACACGGGCAACATGCCCGCCACGCAGGACCTGAGCGCCTTCATCAACAAGCAGTTCCGTATCGGCAACATGGCCTACTCGGCCTTCTTCCAGATGAACAACCTGCTGGACCGTCGCAACTGCGTGCAGGTGTTCGTGAACAACGGTACGTGCGATGCCGGTCTGCGTGACTTCACGAACCGCAGCGTCGGCAACACGGGTGATGCTTCCACGTCCACGGCCTTCGATCAGCCCGAGTTCATCGGCGCGCGTCGCAGCATCGCGGCTGGCATCACCATCACCTTCTGAGTCCCGATAACGACATGTCTTACGTTACTCTCAAGGGGCGCGACCTGTGGTCATTCGCACGAGCAGGAGCCCTGCTCGCTGCGGCTGGCCTTGGCTTGACCCCTCGTAGCCTGGAGGCGCAGCGAAATCCGCTTCGGCCGGTCGAAGTGATGCACATGGATTCACTTCGTGCAGACGGCAGCATGAAGCAGGTCATGCTCCCCTCGCGCTCCAGCGGCTTCAACCTGTTCGCCGCGGAGGATATCGGCACGGCCACCCTGCGCAGCACGGGTGGCCTGCAAGGCGGTTTTGCCAACCAGGGTGGTCCTGTTCCATACAACCAGGGTGGTGGCGCCATTCGCGCCCACTACATGGTGCCACTCAATGGCTACGTGTTCTTCGAGCAGGGTTTTGTCATGGCGGCTGGTCGCAGCGCCTACAGCAAGATCCTGGCGGCCAACCCGGCCATCCGCTTCATGCGTGGCTCGCAGGGCTACACCTTTCACTTCTGGAACACCGCGACACCGCCGGATACGCGCCGTATTGGCGCGGCTGACGGTCAGTTCGGTCAGATTTTTGCTGGCGTGACCGGCACGGCCGACGGTTCGTGTCGTGATGACCCCACACATGCCCAGGCGGCCTGGACCTCGGCCACTCTGCTGGCAATGAAGGACTGCCCGGAGACCTGGCCGAGTTCGGGCTTCCAAGGCAAGCGTGTCATCCCGGACTCGGTGTGGCGCAACACCTTTGCGACCAACCCCACGGCCTTCCGTTGGGACGACTGGAAGATCCCTGCGTCGCGCCAGTCAGCCGACTTCCTGGGTACGCAGAGCACGTTCGGTTACATGTCGGACTACTATCGCGAACAGCGCCTGCGTTACGGCAACGTGGTGCCAGGCCAGTCCGGCGCGCCACAGGTGGACGGCTACCCGCTCGGTATCTGGATGCGTGTGGATGCGTGGCAGTTCGGCGCGCCAGCCACGCGCAACGCGCAGTTCTACCAAGTCACGATGGTGAACAAGTCGGCTGAAGTGTATGGCGTGCCCATCGACTACGACTCGCTGTACTTCGGCCTCGGCCCGGGCTTCCTCATGGGTGGCGCCGGCCAGTACGCCTATCCGTACGTGGACATCAAGAACAGCACCATCTACTACACGAAGTCCAACACGTCCGGCAATTGCAGCGCCACCTATCCGCGGCGCTACGAGAACACCACTTTCAGTGGCTGCTTCTCCACGGCCGACCGTTTTGGCCGTGGCGTGTACGCGGCGACGTGGCTCAAGTCACCCCTCGGTGATTTCCGCAACAAGCTCTTCACGAATCCGGAGAGCCCGTACTACGCGCCGAATCACCCCAATCGTGGTGACACCATCATGGTGAACCACATGCATGCCAACCAGTTCGGCTTCCTGTCGCAGAACTGGACGCGCTCCAGCCGCGCCGGATTTGGCATGCTCTCGTCGAAGGAAGACGACTATCTGGATGGCCGTCTGGCCACCGATTTTGCGGTCAACGACTTCCTGTACATGTTCCGCCCCGAGGACTGGAGCGGCTCGCTGCCGACCACGGTGGCGGACACCAAGTTCCCCAAGTTCGTACCGTCAGGTACCATCAATCCCAAGACCGGCCAGCCCTATGGTGACTGGGACTACAACAAGGACGGCATCCCCGACACCATTTCCATGGTTGGTTGCGGGCGACAGGGCTGCGCCGACGTATACTCCGACACGGTAGCTGGCGGCTACGACGCGCGGCTGGGCAACATCGGCAACACGGTGAGCGCCGGTCCGTTCGCGCTGCGTGCCAACGACACCACGCAGTTCCTCTGGGCCTTCTCCTGGCGGCCGGACTCTTTGTCCATGCGCCAGAACATCGAGGGCATTCTCGCCTCGTACCTCGGTAACTACGACGGCCCGGAGCCTTACAGCGTGGCCACCGGGCGCATTGCCGGCACGGCCGGTTCGGCCATCAACTACACGGTGTCGTCGGCCGCGCTGATCGATTCCACGATTGGCTCCGATGCCGTGGCCACCACCGGCGCGCAGATCACCTTGCGCTTCCCGCAGATCAACCCGGTGGATCCGTTCTTCCTGCGGCTGCTCAATCGTATTCGTCAGGACTCAGCGGCAGGTGATGCGAACATTCGTCGCATTCTCCGCCTCAACCCGGGGCTGTTGCAGCGGCTGTTCGATCGCGCCAACGACAACCTGGCGGCGGTTTACGTGTTCAAGTCCTGCGACAATGGGCAGTCGTTCACGACCACGTCCGGAAACAGCGCCACCTGCACCGCAGCGCCCACGCGCTCGGTGGACAATGGTGTCAATCCCTTCCCCTGGCGCCCGTGGTTCACGACCAACTACACCAACGGCATCCCGGCTTCGGCCACGGTGACGGAGACGGTGCAGGCCGGTCGCAACTACATCTATTCGTTCGTCACGCGTTCGCGCGGTTTCGCGGATTTCCGTATCGTGGATACCTCGGCGACGGGCGGGTTCACGATCACCGATCTCACCACCGCCCTGCGCATTCCCACCGACACCATCAATTCGGCCCTGTCCGTCAGTGGCCCGAGCGTGGTGAACGTGTACATGCCCATCAGCGATGTGGCGGGCAAGTCCTACGCGCGTATCGACACCGCCACACTGGGCGGTACGGCGACGCAGCAGGTGGCCTTCAGCGCGGTGAACAACAACATCACCGGCACCACGCGGATGTTCTTTGCGAACCGCTTCATCGTACGCAAGACCATCGACACGCTCACCAGCGCGGCCACCACACAGGTGGTGGCGCAGTGGGTGCTGCCGCGTGCGGCGGCGTCGCCCACGGCAACCCCGGTGGCCAACTTCGTGGCCTCCGAGCGCACCTTCCAGGGCAACCTCAACATTCCGGCGCGTGTCGGCACGGCGGAGATTGCGGGCACCTTCCGCAGCATCTCGGGCTCGTCTCGCGTGTTCCTGGATACGCTGAATGCTCCGGCCGGTCGCCCCGGCTTCCTGCTGGTGGATGGTCAGAACCGTCCCATCATCGTCACCAACGATGCCTACGGTACGGGCGGTACGCCCACTCTGGCCGCCAGCATGCAGAACGCGCCCAACTACCAGGGCTTCGTGGTGCAGCTGCGTGACTCGGCCGGCGCCAACGGCTTCCGTCTCATTCCGAGCCAGCTGAATCCGCTCACGGGCGCGGCACGCGAGTTCAACTTCACCGTGCGCGGTGAGGGCGACACGCTCACGGCCAACGCGCGGCAGTTCACGCCGTTCGTTGCCTCGGTCCCCGGTGCCAATCGCCCCGTTCGTGGTGGGCGCTACGAGATCTCCTGGCAGACCGACCCCTGGGGTCCGCGGGCGCCGTTCCGCCTCGACCCGGTCACCGATCTGCAGGGCACGGTGAGTGCGTCGCTCGCGGAGGCCACCGCGCGTGCCACGAACGTGTCCAGCACGGCCGCGGCCGACGCGGCGCTGGTGGGCCGCACGCTGCGCCGGGCGCGGGTGCCGTTCACGGTGAGCTTCACCAGCAGTGAAGGCCAGACCTACCCGGTGCGCGTCGCGGCCCTGCCGCGTCCGGCGACCACGGGCAACACGCGACTCCTCGGTTCCGGTAACGACACGGTGCGTGTGGCCGTGCCCGACTCGGTGTGGTTGCCTGGTGACACGCTGGTGCTGCTGCACAGCATCGAGCGCGACTCCACGGTGGGTACCGGTGCCAACGCCTTTGTCGTCGTGGGTCCGCGCACCATCGATGGCGCCACGGTCAACGCACCGCTCGCCATCCAGAAGGACTCCGTGGGCGCCCGCATTGCCGTCAACTGCGGCACTGGCGGCCTCAGCCGACCGGCAGCGGATGTCGTGACCTGCAACCCGCTGGTGCTGCTCTCGCGTGGTGCCACGACGCCGGGCAACCAGACCAGCGAAACCCTCGCCGGTGGCTATCTGCCCATGCAGCCGGGTTGGAAGCAGGTGTTTGAACTGACCCGTACGCTCGACCCGCGCTCGGTCATCCGCTTCACGGCCACGCCGTTCTCCACCGCCAACGCGGTGACCAAGGACGAGCTCCGCCGCGTGAGTGTGGTGCCCAATCCGTACCTCGTGCGGTCGAACAACGACCTCATGGGAACTTCGGACCGCAACACCACGCCGCAGATCCACTTCATCGGCGTGCCGCCCGAAGGCACCATCCGCATCTACTCGGTCTCCGGTCAGTTCCTCCAGGAACTCAAGTGGACGGCTTCGGACTTGCAACTCAGCGGCAATGACCGACCCAACGGTGACCTGGCCTACAACCTGCGCACCCGTGAGGGTCTCGAACTGGCCTCCGGTCTCTACCTGTACGTCCTCGAGGCCACGGGCCCGCAGGGCGGCAATCAGGTGCAGCGCGGCAAGTTCGTGATCTTCCGCTAACGGAGCGTCGATGCACACCACTCGCATGATCAAGGCGCTCGGCGCCCTCTCCTTCCTCCTGGGCGCTCAGCTGAGCGCCCAGGGGCCGGGAGGTATACTTCCCACGCCGCAGGACACCCCCAATCGTCAGGGTACCCGCGGCGCCAACTTCCTCCACATCGGCATCGGTGCCCGCGGCGGCGCCATGGCCGGCTCGGTGGGCTCCACCATTTCCGGCCCCACGGCCTGGTACTGGAACCCGGCCGGTGCCGCCACGTCGGAAGGTTTTGACCTGACGGCGGGTCGCCAGAACCTCTACGGTGATCTCGGTCTCGGGCAGACGTATGCGGCCGCCTCCATTCCGCTCATCGGCGGTGTGGTGGGCCTCAGCCTCAACACGCTCAACTCGGGCAACATGCTCCGCACCACGGAGCAGAACCCGTTTGGCGAGCGTCTTGGCGGATCGAGCTTCTCCTGGACGTCCACGGCGCTCTCCATCGGATACGCCAAGCGCATCACCGACCGTCTGTCGGTCGGCTTCCAGGGCAAGTACATCACCGAAGGCATCACCGACGTGAGCACCAACTGGGTGGCCTTCGACGTGGGGACGCAGTTCAACACGGGCCTCTATGGTCTCGTGCTCGGCGGCGCCATCCAGAACGTGGGTGGCCAGTCACGCGCCAACGGTGCCCTGCTCACGCGCTTCATCCAGACGGGTGACGGTACGCAGATCCGCGAGAACCGCCGTGTGGAGTTCTACACGGCGCAGACGGAAATCCCGGTGGAATTCCGTCTCTCGGTGGGTTCGGACCTGCTCGGCACGAGCAACTCGCTGTTCGGCGGTGCCGGCGGCAAGCACCTGCTCAACGCGGAAGTCTCCATCAGCGACGCGACCGACTACTCCACGCAGTATGGCCTCGGCGTTGAGTACGGCTTCCGCAACACCGTGTTCCTGCGCGGCGGCAAGCGTTTCTACAACGACGACCGCTGGGTGGGCGGCAACGCCAGCACCTACGGTCTGGCGGGTGGCTTCGGCCTGCGCGTGCCGCTCAAGGGCCGTGCGCTCAAGTTCGATTACTCCTTCCAGAACGCCGGCGCGCTGCAGAACATCCAGATCTTCTCCCTCGAGGTGACGCGATGAAGCGGCCGCTCCTTGCTCTCGCCATGCTGGCCCTTGGGGCCGGCGTGGCCGGTGCCGGTGTGGCCGGCGCCCAGGTCACGCCCAAGCGCTTCGCCGTGGTCACGCGCCTTGGCGCCTTCTCCCCGGAGAAGGCCGCCAGTCAAGAGCTGGCCGGTGTGATCGGTCTCGATGCCGAGTATGCCTTCAACAAGTACTTCGGTCTTGGCACCGCGCTCGACATCGGGCGCGGCAACACGCGCCGCGAGGACTTCATCCAGCGCCTGCGCTTCGGCAATCCGGCGGTGGCTGGTGGCGACACCATCTATTACCAGCAGCTCGGTCAGCCGGTCAACACGCTCAACCTCACCCTGTTCGGTTCACTGCGCGTTCCCGGCAAGGTGTCGCCGTACGCGGTGGGTGGCGTGGGTTCCTACGTGCTCATCATGGACGCGCTGGCCAACGGCTCCACGCGCTACATGAGCGGCATGTCGCTCACCGGCGGCGCCGGCGTCAACATCAAGTTCAGCGAACAGTACGGCATCCAGTTTGACGTGCGGGCGCTGCAGTTCCAGAACTTCGAGCGCGCCAAGCTCGATCCGTCGGACGGCCGCTTCCCGAACGTCTGGTTCCCGGAAGATCTGCCCACACCGCCGGCGGCCAAGAATTCGGTGCTCAACACGACCTTCACCCTCGGATTCCGGTACGTGCCGGGGGCGGGTAACTGATCGATGACGACCACGCACAAGATTCTCCTCGGTCTCGCATCGGCGGCCGTACTCGCCGCCTGTGAAGACACCCGATCGGTCACCACGGCACCCGGTGGCGGTTTCGGTTACGGCGTCACGCTGGGAAAGCCTGCGTCCGTCAACGTGCCGCGCGGCAACATCCGCTTCCCGGTGGCTGGCCGTTTGGCGTCGGCCAATCCGGCCAACGACTCCATCGTTGTCACCATGCTCACGGCTGACACGCTGGGCGCGGGGGCGCAGTATGTGGTGTGGGCGGCCAACGATTCGGCCACGCGCTTCGTGCGTCTGACGGGCACGCTCACGGTGACCCGTGCGGACACGACACAGAACCAGGCGGGTGACCTGGTGTTCAGCACCAGCACCACCACACGCAACAGCGTGAACGGTTGGGGTGTGGGTGGGCCCAACGTGAGCGTGCGTTTCCGCGCCTTCCGCGCCGGCCAGGCTGGCCTCGCCAACACGGACTCCATCGGCCAGATCATCGTGTCCACGGAGACGGGTACGGTGGGCTCGGCGCCCGGCCCCATTCGTTCGGTATGGGGACGGTTCTCCGAGGCAGCGTCCAGCCAGACCAACATCCGCTTCGGTACCTGGGGACGCAGTCTGGCAACTCAGCGCATCTTCACGCTCAACGGCAATGCGCCGGGCTTCGTCGCCAATCCCACCATCACGCCGCGCGGTCGCGTGGAGTTGCGTGAGGGTGTGGTCGTGGCCATCGATTCCAATTACTTCCGTCCGCCCACTGGCTACTACTACGCCATGTATGCGGTGAAGGTGGATTCGCTGTCCAACCGTCCGATCGACACGCTGTATCTGGGCGTGCGAACGGGGCCCGCGCCGCAGCGCGCGTCGATGTTCGAGGCGGATGCGAATGAGGCGTTGTCGATCAACAACGTCATCTTCGCCATGAACCAGCGGGTGAAGCTCGACACGATCACTGGTGCCTCAGCCAAGCTTGGACCGGCAGAGCGTCCGCTCAAGGAGTACGGCTTCATCAACGTGACGCTGCAGAGCAAGGCGGCACCGATGGGGCGGATGGGGTCGGCGATTGTCATGCAGGCCGCGTTGCCGCCGAGCATTCGCGGGCGGTAAGGCGCGGTTGGGTAACGAGGAACGGCCCGGATGCGATGAGCGTCCGGGCCGTTTTCGCTCACATGAATACCTGACCTCGGTTGACAAGAGTCGACCAACGATCCGAAACATAGTTCGACAGCTCGGCCCGCCACCAGATGCACGCTCTCCCTGCAGTGTGCACAAAGGCTCAAAGAGAAAACGGCATGAAATGAAGTACGATAACAACAAGTGCTCTTGACAGACCTTCATTCCATTCGTAGCGTGGCGATGCAGCTCGGTCTTTCAAATAGTTGTATCCGCTTGGCCAGTAACCTGAAGATAGTTCTCCGCGAGGATTCTAATGCTGGATCTCGGCATCATTGCCTTATCGCTAGCAGCTTGCCTGCTTTTCGGCGCTCCTCAGCTTCGCGCTCAGCCGACCACATGCAGTGTTTGCTCAAGCCTTACCGGGAGCAAAGGTGTCGATGTTCGCCGCCAAGCCTTGCCGGGAAGAAACGTTTCGACGGCGATAGTCCAAGGAGACGCCTTCGTAATCTCGGATATCGCACAAGCAAAAGTATTCGGATTCGACAGGGGCGGGAAACTGATGTGGGCGACAAAGGGTGCGGGAATTGGCCCTGGCGAGCTAACATACCCGTCGGTGGTTCAATCAACGCCATCATCTGGCTATTTGGTCGTCGATGTTGGCTCGAAATCGCTTGTGTTTCTCGACTCGAAGGGTGCGCATGTTCGCCGCACAAATCTCGGTCTGGCATTCAGCTACGTGAGCGATGCGGTTGCTCTTCCTTCAGAGGTGATTATCGCGGGAATCACTGGGGATCCCAGAGGCAAGGGCTATGCGCTGCACTCATTCACCTCGGACATGGTGTGGAAACGATCGTATTCGCCTATTCCAACCGACGTCGATCATCGAGTCCTAGTCCGAAGCGGTCCAGGTTTACTCGTTCGACGTCCCAAGGACTCATATCTATTTTTACCAAGGTATGCCGCATACATCGAGGAGTATGCTCAAGGAGAATACAGGCGTCGAGCGGTGTGGCAGCTGCCGAAAAACTACGGTATTGGCCTTCCACCGATAGTGATCTCAGAGAAGGAAGGGGAGGTTTCGTCAAGAAGTGTGTAAATGCACGTCAGGCGGCGGCCTTCTGGGTGG
>ERZ1066122.2478-NODE-2478-length-12055-cov-6.819167_pt1 | contig 12055 bp, 10 predicted proteins | sample MGYA00382769_ERZ1066122 | MGnify/ENA primary metagenome ERZ1066122 (study PRJEB33369, sample SAMEA5778352) | biofilm metagenome | biome: Industrial cooling water; feature: Water cooling tower basin; material: Biofilm | place: United Arab Emirates | collected...
CGGCCCCGATCCGCAAGTGCGGGCGCGGACCGGCGGCGGGGTGGTGTGGATCGCCGCACTGCTGGCCGCGATCCTGCCGCTCGACCGGCTGGTTGCGCCCGATATCGAACTGGGCACGTTCGACCAGCTTGCCCTGCGCGGTGTGTCAGAAGAGGCGGTGATCGCGGTGCGGCTGGTCGCGCACTGGCTCAGCTTCGGCCCGCTGCTGCTGATCGCCACCCTGCCCGCCGCGGCGCTGCTGGGGCTGGAGGGTGAGACTGTGCGCCTGCTGCTGCTGGGCCTGCTGGCGGGCACGCCGGGGCTGGCGGCAATCGGGGTGATCATCGCCGCGCTGACCGCCTCGGTGCGCGGCGGCGCGGCGCTGGCGGGCCTGCTGCTGGTCCCGCTGGCGGTGCCGATCCTGATCTTCGGCGCTGGCAGCCTCGCGCGCGGCGACGCCACCGGCATCGCGCTCGCTGGCGCGATCAGCCTCGCCCTCGTCGCGATGGCGCCGTTTGCCGGCGGGGCCGCGATCCGCTCCGCCCGCGAGCAGTGACGGGCTTGCACCGCTTCCCCGGTTGAGGCACCATTCCCGACGGAGGGCGTCACGAGGAGAGGAGAAACGACCATGGCCACACAGGCCCCGGTCGCGCCCGTGGCTGTCGCGCGCGATCTGACTATCGGAGACTTGCGCCGGGCGCTTGCGGCCGGCTGGCGCGACTTTGCCGCTGCCCCGCTGTTCGGCCTGTTCTTTGCCGGGATCTACGTCGGCGGCGGGCTGTTCCTGAGCTATGCCCTGTTCGCCTGGGGGCAGGCGAGTTGGCTAATCCCCGCCGCTGCCGGTTTCCCCCTGATCGCGCCGTTCATCGCCGTCGGCCTCTACGAGGTCAGCCGACGACGGGAGGCCGGTCTGCCGCTGCGCTGGGGGCCGGTGCTGGGGGCGATGCGCGGGCGCGGGGACGAACAGATCATCAGCATGGGCGTGATCGTGTTCGTCGCGTTCGGGTTCTGGCTGATGGTCGCGCACGGCATCTTCGCGATCTTCCTCGCCGAAAGCGGGATCGGATCGGAATCGCTCGAACTGTTCCGTACCGGCGCCGGGGTTGCCATGCTGGTGGTCGGGAGCGTGGTCGGCGCGCTGATGGCGCTGGCGTTTTACGCGGTGACGGTGATGAGCCTGCCAATGCTGGTCGACCGCGAAGTCGATTTCCTGACCGCGATCATCGTCAGTCTGGCCACGGTGCGCTCCAACACCAGGGCGATGCTGGCTTGGGCGGTAATTATCGGGGCGGTACTGTTCGTCGCCATGCTGCCGCTGTTCCTGGGCCTGCTGGTGGCGCTGCCGGTGTTCGGCCACGCCACCTGGCACCTCTATCGCCGGGCGGTCCCGCCGGCTCAGTGAGGCGGCTGGTCGAGCCCCTTTGGGCTCTTGGTGAAGATCTCGATCCCGTCCTCTGTGATCCCCAGTGAATGCTCGAACTGGGCCGAAAGCGACTTGTCGCGCGTGACCGCGGTCCACCCGTCGCTCAGCACCTTGGCCCAGGGCTTGCCGAGGTTGATCATGGGCTCGATGGTGAAGAACATGCCGGGCTTGAGCAGCGGACCGGTGCCCGCCTGCGCCGCGTGGATCACCTCGGGCGCATCGTGGAACAGGCGGCCAAGCCCGTGGCCGCAGAATTCGCGAACCACGCCATAGCGGTACTGACGCGCGTGTTCCTCGATCGCCGCGCCGATATCGCCCAACCGCGCGCCCGGCTTGCCCGCCGCCGCGATGCCGAGCATCAAACATTCGTAGGTCACTTCGACCAGCTTGCGCGCTTTCAGCGACGGCTCGCCGACGAAGTACATCCGGCTGGTATCGCCGTGCCAGCCATCGAGCAGCGGGGTCACGTCGATATTGACGATGTCGCCATCCTTCAGCGCCTTGTCGCCGGGGATTCCGTGGCAGATCACGTGGTTGATCGAGGTGCAGCAGCTGTGCGTGTACCCGCGATAGCCGAGCGTCGCGGGCACCGCGCCCGCATCAAGCATCATTCCCCGCACCTTGTCGTCGATCTCGCCGGTGGTGACCCCGGGCGCAACGAACCCGGTCAGCTCGTCGAGGATTTCCGCCGCCAGCCGCCCGGCCTTGCGCATCCCCGCGAACCCGTCCGGCCCGTGAAGCTTGATCGTGCCGTCACGGTAGACGGTCTGGTCGCTGTCGATCACCTGATATTCGGTCATGCCGCGCAATGTAGCGCGGGCTGCGCCAAATTGCGAGGGTTCACCGGTTCGCGGTGAACACCGCGCGATATTGCGGTTTGACGGCCGCCAGCACGGTGGCATTGACCGGCAGGTCGACTTCGTACTCACCTTCGGCAAAGGACCCGGCGACGTAGGGCGCGTAATAGAACCCCAGCCGGTCGAAGGTGTTGCCGTCAGACGACCCGACGAACAGCGTCACGACGTCCATTTCCGGGCAGTCCTCCGACCATTCGCTGCTGCCGGCCGGAACCGGCTCGCCCCGACGCTTCGCCCGCTCGGCGTTCAGGCTGCGGCAGCGCGGCGCAGCGGTGGCCTTGTCGAGTGCGGCCAGGTCGAACATGTCCTTGGGGTCGAAAGACTTTTCCGTCTGGCGATCCCACACCAGCGCGCCGCGGCCATAGTTGCCATGCGCCCCGCCGGTATAGGTGGCGACGTCCGACGACAGGCTGAGGAATCGCGGCAGGTTGGCCACCACTTTCCATTCGACTGACAGGGTGTTGCTGCTGCAGCTGACCGAGTCCGGCGGGCAATCCGCCACGGCTTCGCGCCACTGGCGTTTCTGGGCGGCCAGATCGTCGGCAATGGTCGCCTTGAACTGCTGCACCAGCGCCGGTTCGCGGCTGACCTCGACCGGCCAGCTGTAGCTGTATTCGCGGCTCCCCGCGCCGCCCTCCTCGGCGTCGTTCATGGCAAAGGGCTTGGCCTTGTCGGCGGGCGCGGAAGCCTTGGCCGGCGCGGCCGGTGCCGTCGTGGCAGCATCATCGGCCACGGCATCGGCGGCACCGGGCTCCGCGCCGGAGCAGGCGATGACCGCGATGGCCAGCGAAAGGGGCAGGAATGTCCGCATAATGACCGTTTTCTCCTTGTCGCAGGGCCGATTCCGCCGCAACTTCGCCCACTATGACTAAGAAATCAGACCTCATCCAGCCCGATCGCGGGCAAGCCGCCACTGCAATCCACCTGGTCGACAAGACCGGCTTTGACAACTGGGCCAAGGCGCTCTCGACCGGGCAGCGCGCGGCGCTTGCAGCGCAGAACTTCGACGGCAGCGGCTATCAGGTTGGGATCGTACCCGATGGCGACGGCTGGTTCGTGGTCGGCGGGGTGGCTAACCCGGCCAGCCTGTCAAGCTGGTGCCTGGCCAAGCTGGCCGAAGTCCTGCCCGAAGGCACCTATCGCCTTGCCAGCGGCGATCCCGGCCCGGCGCTACATGGCTGGCTGACGGCGCAATACCGCTTCACCCGCTACAAGGACGCCAAGGACGCGGCAGGCCCGCGCGTGCTGCTGACTGGCGAGGTCCGAGCGATCGACCTGACACTGGCCGAAGCACGCGCCGCCGCCATGGTCGCCGACCTCGTCAACACCCCGGCCGAAGACATGGGGCCAGCCGCGCTCGAGAGCGTCGCCGAAGCGCTGGCGAAGGAGCACGGCGCCACCGTCAAGGCGGTCAAGGGCGACGCGCTCGAGAAGGACTATCCGATGATCCACGCGGTCGGCCGGGCCGCCGCGCGCCACCATGCACCGCGCCTGATCCGGCTCGAATGGGGCAGGGACAGCGACCCGCTGGTCGCGGTGGTCGGCAAGGGGGTATGCTTCGATTCGGGCGGGCTCGACATCAAGCCGGCCTCCGGCATGCTGCTGATGAAGAAGGACATGGGCGGTGCGGCCCATGCCCTGGCGCTGGCCGACCTGATTATGGGCGCGCAGTTGCCGGTGCGGCTGCACCTGCTGGTTCCCGCAGTGGAGAATGCGATTGCGGGCAACGCTTTCCGCCCCGGCGATGTGCTGCGCAGCCGCAAGGGGCTGTCGGTCGAGATCGGCAACACCGATGCCGAAGGGCGGCTGGTGCTGGGCGATGCGCTGACCCGCGCGAGCGAGGACAATCCCGACCTGATCATCGACTTCGCCACCCTGACCGGCGCCGCGCGGGTGGCGCTGGGGCCGGACCTGCCCGCGCTGATGACCCGCCGCGACGAAACCGCCGAAGCCCTGCTCACCGCCGGGAAGGACCATGACGATCCATGCTGGCGGCTACCGCTGCACGATGCCTATCGCGAATGGCTCGCCTCGGACATCGCCGATACCAACAATACTCATGCCACCGGTTTCGCGGGGGCGAGCGTCGCCGGGCTGTTCCTCGACCGGTTCGTCGGCGAGGGGGTCGACTGGGCTCACTTCGATACCTTCGCCTGGCGACCGGCGGCCAAGCCGGGGCGGCCGAAGGGCGGTGCGGCGCTGGGCCTGCGGGCCGCCTTCCACATGCTGCGCGCCCGCTACGGCAACGCCTGAACCTTGCCGTTTGGCGAGAACGCGGATAAGCGCGCGCAACTGCAATGACGGGGCAACGGGTCCAGGCGTGAACGATAAGGCAAAATACGAGGTGCCAAGCGGCCAGCTTGCGCTTTCGGGGCCGGTCGTCCGCCCCGATCACGCGTCCCTGCCGATCCGGGGCGACATCGCGCATGTGGCGCTGGCCAGCCGCTATCTCGTCGCGGCCTATGTCGTGCCGATCGAGCGGACGTTGGCCCGGACCGCCGGGCTGCTTGCCCAGCCACGCGCCGATGCCGACGTGGTCGGCACGCTGGCGGCGGGAACCCGGTTCGAGGTGCTCGACATCGCCGGGGCCTGGGCCTGGGGCTGTCTCGGGCCGGAGGGGCCAACCGGCTACCTGCCGCTCGCCGCGCTTGAGGCGTGAGCCACTCCGTTTTCATCGACGGGGCCGAAGGCACCACCGGGCTCGAAATCCGCGAGCGGCTGGCGGGCCGCAGCGAGTTCACGCTGGTCGTCCTCGACGACAGCCAGCGCAAGGATCTTGCCGCCCGGCGCGACGCGCTCAATGCGGCCGATTTTGCGGTCTTGTGCCTCCCCGATGCCGCTGCCCGCGAGGCTGTGGCCCTGATCGACCCGGCCAGCCGGACGCGGGTGATCGACGCATCGAGCGCGCACCGCGTGGCCGATGGCTGGACCTATGGTTTTCCCGAGCTGGTCGGCCACGACGCAGTGGCGAGCGCCACCCGGGTCAGCAATCCTGGCTGCTATCCGACCGGCTTTCTCGCGCTGGTCGCTCCGCTGGTTCGCGCCGGGCTGCTGCCCGCCAATTGGGGCTACACCGTCAACGCGGTCAGCGGCTACTCGGGTGGCGGCAAGGCGCTGATCGAGCGCTTCGCCAGCGAAGGCGACATTGCCTTCCGCTCTTACGCGCTCGATCTCGCGCACAAACACCTGCCGGAAATGAAGCGCCACGCGGGCCTCGCCCATGACGTGATCTTCGCGCCCGCCGTGGTCCCGGCCTATCGCGGGATGGTGGTCGAGGTACCGCTGCATCTTGGCGCGATGCCCGGCGCGGTCACCGCCCCTGCCCTGCGCGCCGCCCTTGCCGAATTCTACGCCGGGTCGCGGGTGGTCCGGGCCATGGACGATGCCCCGCTGCCCGAACTGCTGCTGCGCGCCGACCAGCCGCCAAGCGACGGGATCGACCTCCATGTCCGGGGCGATGAGAGCGGCGGGCAGGCCCGCCTGATCGCCGTGCTTGACAACCTCGGCAAGGGCGCGAGCGGCGCTGCGGTGCAATCGCTCAACCTGATGGCAGGGCTCGACGAGGCCCGCGGATTGCAGCTCCCTGCCTAAATTTTAGGCACTCACTGGATTCGGTTTAGGCATCACCGCCACCCCGCCAGCGCCAGCATTCGCCCCGCAACGCTTGAGCGCTGCTTGGCACGATTCTTGATTGTTTGTTAACATGACGACCGCGCCGACCGTGCCGGGCCACTGCCCGCCCGCGTCGGCACGTGGCGCAGGCACGCATCGCAGGGACTATAGAGCGACATGAAAAAGATCGAAGCGATCATCAAGCCTTTCAAGCTAGACGAGGTGAAGGAAGCCCTGCACGAAATCGGCGTGTCCGGCATCACCGTGACCGAGGCGAAGGGCTTCGGCCGCCAGAAGGGTCACACCGAGCTGTATCGCGGCGCCGAGTACGTGGTCGATTTCCTGCCCAAGGTTAAGCTGGAAGTCGTCGTCAACGACGGCATCGCCGAACGCGTGGTCGAAGCAATCGCAGCCGCAGCGCAGACCGGCCGGATCGGCGACGGCAAGATATTCGTCGTGCCGGTGGAAAGCGCGCTGCGCATCCGCACCGGTGAGAAAGACGACGACGCGATCTGATCGCCCCCCCTCTTCACCTCACCATAACCGTTCCCAACCCCCGCGAATTGCCGCGGGGCACCACAAGGAAGAAACCGAATGAGCAAGGCAAAGGACATCCTCAAGCAGATCAAGGACCAGGAGATCGAGTGGGTCGACCTGCGATTCACCGACCCCAAGGGCAAGTGGCAGCACCTGACCATGGTCGCCGGCATCCTGGGCGAGGACGAACTGGAAGACGGCCTGATGTTCGACGGCTCCTCGATCGCCGGCTGGAAGGTCATCAACGAGAGCGACATGATCCTGAAGCCCGATCTTGACCGGGCCGTGGTCGATCCGTTCAGCGCCACTCCGATGCTGGTGCTGTTCTGCGACATCGTCGAGCCTTCGACCGGCGATCTCTACAGCCGCGACCCGCGGTCGACCGCGAAACGCGCCGAAGCCTACCTCAAGACCACCGGCATCGGCGACACCGTCTATGTCGGCCCGGAAGCCGAGTTCTTCATGTTCGACGATGTTCGCTTCGAGGACGGTTACGCAGGGTCGGGCTTCGCCATCGACGATATCGAACTGCCGACCAATACCGGCAAGGAATACGAGAGCGGCAACTTGGCCCACCGGCCGCGCGCCAAGGGCGGGTACTTCCCGGTCGCGCCGGTCGACAGCGCCGTCGATATCCGCGCGGAAATGGTTTCGACCATGATCGAGATGGGTCTCAACTGCGACAAGCATCACCACGAAGTGGCCGCTGCGCAGCATGAACTGGGTGTGACCTTCGACACGCTGGTCAAGACCGCCGACAACATGCAGATCTACAAATACGTCGTGCACCAGGTCGCCCATGCCTATGGCAAGACCGCGACTTTCATGCCCAAGCCGATCAAGTCCGATAACGGTTCGGGCATGCACACCCACATGTCGATCTGGAAGGATGGCAAGCCGACCTTCGCTGGCAATGGCTATGCCGGCCTGTCGGAAACCTGCCTCTATTACATCGGCGGGGTGATCAAGCACGCCAAGGCGCTGAACGCCTTCACCAACCCGACCACCAACAGCTACAAGCGGCTGGTGCCGGGCTTCGAGGCTCCGGTGCTGTTGGCCTATTCGGCCCGCAACCGTTCGGCTTCGTGCCGTATTCCTTACGGCGCAGGTGACAAGGCCAAGCGGGTCGAATTCCGCTTCCCCGACGCCCTCGCCAACCCCTACCTTGCCTATGCCGCGCTGCTGATGGCCGGTCTCGACGGGATCCAGAACAAGATCCACCCGGGCGAGGCGATGGACAAGAACCTGTACGACCTGCCCCCGGCCGAACTGGCCGAAGTGCCGACCGTGTGCGGTTCCTTGCGCGAGGCGCTCGAATCGCTGGCCGCCGACCACGACTTCCTGCTCAAGGGCGATGTGTTCTCGAAGGACCAGATTGAGGCCTACATCGAACTGAAGTGGGAAGAAGTGTCGCGCTGGGAAACCACCCCCAGCCCGGTCGAGTTCGACATGTACTACAGCGCCTGACCCGCGATCGGGCTCTGGAACGGGAAAACCCCGGCGGTTCCGCACCGCCGGGGTTTTTCTTTGCCTCGCGCCAGACCTGACCGCACCTGTCCCTTGCCGGACTCGCGCAGCGGTTGCACAAGCGCCACGGGGGGATAGCATGGCGAAATGGCGTAAATCGGGATGGGTTTTGGCACTGGCGCTAGTGTTCGCGCCGGTCGCTGCCGCAGCGCAGACTGGCGATGCAGCGCTTTCCGCCGTGCGGCAACTGGTCGAGGCCGGCAAGCCGCAGGAAGCTGAAGAGCTCGCCCGCGCCAGGCTGGAAGCGACGGCGAAGAAAGACGGCGAAAACAGCCTGCCAGCGGCCAAGGCGCGTCTCCCGCTGGCCTATGCCCTGTTCGCGCTGGGCCGCGGCGCGGAAGCGGTGGCGCTGCTGGGCGAGCAGGTCGCGCTCACCGAAGCCGCAGCGGGTGCGAATTCGACCGCTGCGGCCGAGGCACGCTCGGCCCACACCTCTGCCATGATGGCGCTCGCGGACCAGTACGAAGCGCAGGGCAATTTCGCCGGTGCCGAACCGCTGCTCGAAGCGATCATCGCCAACTACACCCGGTTCCGGCCCGAGAGCGATCCCGACCTGCTGCAGTTCCGCAGCCGCCTCGCCATCAACATCAAGGATCAGGGCCGCCCGGCCGACGCCGAACCGATCATGCGCCGCACGGTCGAGCTGATGGAGCAGCATCTTGGGCCGGACGATTCGACGACGCTGAGCGGGCTCAACAACCTGGGCCGGATTATCGAAGCCCAGTTCCGGCATGAAGAAGCCTATGCGCTGTACCAGCGGGCGCACCTGCGCGGCGTCGCCCGGCTGGGTGCAGACGCTTCCGAAGTGCTGGTGTTCGCGCAGAACATGGGCGCCTCGCTGATGTACCAGAAGCGGCTCGACGAGGCCGTGCCGGTGATCCGTGATACACTGGAGCGGCGGCGCAAGGTGCTCGGTGCCGATCATCCCGAGACGATCTACAGCATGTCGGACCTCGCGACGGCGCTGACCTTCGGCGACAATCCGGCCGCCGCCGGGCCGGTGTGGGAGGAAACGGTGGCGCGGGCGCAGCAGACCCTCGGCCCCGACCACCCCCATACCGCGCAGATCCGCAACGGCTATGCGCTCTACCTTGACCGGGTCGGCACGGGGCCGGAGGCGGCGCTGGCCGAGGCACGCGCCTCTGCCGCGACCATCCGGGCGCGGCGCAATGCGCTGGGGCTGGACCCGCGCGGCCAGCGCAGCCTGTCGACCTTCACCGAACAGGACGCGTTCTATTTCAAGCTGCTGCTGCATACCTTGCGGCAAGCGGGCGATGCGCAGCCCGACATGGCCCTGCCCGAGCGGGTCGCTCTGCTGACCGAAGCAGTCGAGGCAATGCAGGAGGCGATGGAGAACCCCGCCAACATGGCCGTGATCCGCCGCGCGGCGGAACGCGCCGCGGCACAGCGCGGGCCGGAACTGGCCGCGCTCGCCAGCCAGCGGGCGGAACTGTCCGATGACTGGGCCAGGGCAGCCGAAGCGCGCAAGGCGGCGCTGACCGGCAATGCCGGGGCGGCCTCGCTCGCCACGGTCGAAGCCGAGCAGGCCGCGATCGAGCAGGCCATTGCCCGGATCGACGCCCGGTTCGAAGCCGAATTTCCCGACTTCTTCTCGCTGCTGCGCCCGACCCCGGCGAGCATTCCGGAACTGTTCGCTCTGCTCAAACAGACCCCGGACGAAGCGGTGCTGATGGTCCTGCCGACCCCGTTCGGCACGCACACGATTGCGGTCTCGTCGAGCAGTTTCGACTGGCAGGTCTCCGATTTGCAAGAGGGCGTGATCGACATTGCGGTCAAGCGGCTGCGCTGGGATCTGGGTGCCTCGGTCGACGTCAGCTCGGCCGAGGAGGACGAATGGCTGGGCGAAGGCGAAGGGGCCTATCCGTTCGACCGGGCCATGGCCTTCGGGCTCTACCGCCAGCTGGTCGAACCGGTCGAGGCCGTACTCAAGGGCAAGCGGCACGTCTACGTGGTCGCCGGCGGCAGCCTGTCGAGCCTGCCCTTTGGGGTGCTGGTGACCGAGCAGCCGCAAGGGGCCGACGGCGATCCGGCCAACTTGCGTGCGACCCGGTGGCTGGCGGACAAGTACGCACTGGTCCAGCTGCCCTCGCTCCAGGCGCTCACCTTCCTGCGCCGCTTCGGGGGCGGAGTGGCCGGGCAGACCGAGGGCTTCCTCGGCTTCGGCGACCCGGTGTTGCAGGGCCGCGCGGTGCAGCGCGGCGGCGGCAAGGGCGTGCGCGGCACCCGCGGCGGGGCGATCCCCGTGTCCGCGGCCTATCGCAGCGCAGGTCCGGGCGGCCAGACCAGCGTTGACCTCGCTGCGCTCAAGGCCCTCGCCCGCCTGCCCGGCACCGCGCAGGAGCTGGAGCGGATGCGCCAGGTCTTGGGTGCGCCCGCCAACGCGGTCGTGATGGGCGACAAAGCGACCGAGCTGGCGGTGAAGAAGACCGACCTCACCCGCGCCAGCGTGATCGCCTTTGCCACCCACGGTTTGCTGGCGGGCGAGATCGACGGATCGAGCGAGCCGGGGCTGGTGTTCACCCCGCCCGATGTCGCCACACCCGACAACGACGGGCTGCTGACCATGTCCGAAATCGCCGCGCTGCGGATGAATGCCGAATGGGTGATCCTGTCGGCCTGCAACACTGCGGCGGGCGACGGCAGCCAGGGCGCGAGCGGGCTGTCGGGACTGGCGCGGGCCTTTTTCCTTGCCGGGGCCAAGAGCCTGCTCGCCTCCCACTGGCCGGTGCGCGACGATGTCGCCGCGCGGCTGACGGTGCGGGCGATTGCAATCGGCAAGGAAAGCCCCGCGCTGTCGCGTGCCGAGGCGCTGCAACAGGCGATGCGCGAAATCCGCGACGATCCCGCGCACGACACCGACAGCGACACCTGGGCCCATCCCAACGCATGGGCACCGTTTACGCTGATCGGCGATGCAAGTGGCCGCTAGCGGGAACCATTGGCTTGCCTTATCGCTGACGCCGATATGACGACATTAATGCTGATTCTCGGGGGCCTGGTGCTGCTTGCGGCAGGAGGCGAGTTGCTAGTGCGCGGGGCCGTGGGCCTGTCGCAACTGCTCAAGATTTCGCCGCTGCTGGCTGGGCTGACGATAGTCGGCTTCGGCACCTCGACGCCGGAACTGGCCACCAGCGTGCAGGCCGCGCTGGGCGGTTCGCCCGGGATCGCGCTCGGCAACGTCATCGGCTCCAACGTGGCCAATATCCTGCTGATCCTGGGCGTTTCCGCGCTGATCATGCCGCTGGCGGTCAATCCGGCCTCGTTCAAGCGGGATTCGATCGCCATGGGCGGTGCGACCCTGCTGTGCGCCGGAGCCATCATGCTCGGCCGGATCGAGGCGCTGGTGGGCGCGGTATTGGTCGTCGCACTGGCCGGATATATCTGGTGGGCCTATCGCTCAGAAGCGCTCGCCCATGATGCCGAGGCGGTACGGCACGAAACCGAAGTCGCGGACACCACGCCCCAATCGCATAATGTGTGGGTGCTTGCCATCATGGTCGTCGCCGGGCTGGCGGCGGCAATCTTTGGCGCCCGTCTGCTGGTGCAGGGCGCGGTCGTCCTGGCCGATGCCGCGGGACTGTCCGAAAGCGTGATCGGCCTGACAGTGGTCGCGGTGGGCACGTCGCTGCCCGAACTGATCGCCTGCTTGGTCGCGGTGTGGAAGAAGCACCCCGACGTGGCGCTCGGCAACGTGGTCGGTTCCAACATCTACAACGTGCTCGGCATCCTCGGCCTGACCGCGATGGTCCACCCGATCGACGTGCCGGCGGAGATCGCCCGGTTCGACGCGTGGATCCTGCTCGGCGTGACCGCACTGCTGCTGGTCCAGCTGCGCAGCGGGTGGAAGATGAGCCGGGCCGAAGGGGCGCTGCTGGTCCTGCTCTATGCGGGCTACACGGCGTTCCTGATCCTGCGCTGACGGCTGGCCTATCCTAGCGCGGCTTGAGCATCCCACGCCGACCCGCGACCACAAGCGCGGCCATAAGAATGAAGGCCCAGAACGCGGTCAGCAGGTCGAGCATCGCGGGGCCTGTGACGAAACCGAGGTGGGCCAGCACCGCCCAGCCGCCAACGAAGAAAAACATCAGGTAATAGGACA
>ERZ1066122.2481-NODE-2481-length-12053-cov-8.125188_pt1 | contig 12053 bp, 6 predicted proteins | sample MGYA00382769_ERZ1066122 | MGnify/ENA primary metagenome ERZ1066122 (study PRJEB33369, sample SAMEA5778352) | biofilm metagenome | biome: Industrial cooling water; feature: Water cooling tower basin; material: Biofilm | place: United Arab Emirates | collected...
GTCTTTAATCAATTCCTCTCCACCCCAATTGATGCACTAGCAACCTGATACCGCCGAGACATTTGCTGAACGAACACGTTTTGCGCACCAGTACGCCGCATCGCTGGCGCAAGGCGCAATTAATCGCCTCCACAATGCTGGTTTCGCCACTTCCTTTCGGGCAAGGACGATGGTTGCTGGCAGGTAGAAGGTTGGCGTACGCCGCCCATTCATCGGTAAAATACCACGTATTTTCTCGAAACGAGGCGGGCAGGGCCGCCCAGAGTCTGGTACACGTTTTCTCGCCCCGGCACCCCAGCGTCCAGGCCACGATGCGGCGCGTGGCGCGTTCGACGGCCAGCCACCGCCAAACTTTATGGGCCTTTTTGCCGACGAAAGTCCACATTTCATCCAACTCCAGAATAGCTGGGGCTGGGGCTGGTGCCGGGGCTGGTGCCGGGGCTGGTGCCGGGGCTGGTGCCGGGGCTGGTGCTGGGCAGGCTTTTTTTTATCCGTTTGGCAATCGTCATCCGCGAAATGCCCGTCACACGCGCAATGCTGCGTTGCGAATTTCGCTCGACTAACAACTTATCTACTTGTGCCAGTTTGTGGGCTTTCTCGACCGAGGCGGGCGTGAAGTAGCCTTGGCGCCCGCCCGCCTTGCACGGGTACTTGGCGCGCCCCCTATTGTGTCCGTTACGCCGAATGTGTTGACTACCACAGTGAACACACAGATGTTGTGTGAAAACCATTGTCAAAAGTAACCTCTCACCCCGGAATAGACCATCGCCAGAACGTCTAATAAAGTAACGGGCAAACCCAACGGCTGGTACGTGTACAAAGGATACGAGCCGCCTGCCACTGGTTGGCGCTACAAGCTCGAAACGATGCAGAAATTAGATGAGGAAGGCCGAATCTATTTTCCTAAAAATAAAGATGGCTCACCAGCCTTTCATCAGCGGCTACTATTGAAGCGATACCTAAATGAACAGAAAGGCGAACTCGTTACGAACATCTGGTTCGATGTACCCGCTGTCCACCCCCGCTCCAACGAACCAATCGGCTACCCCACCCAAAAACCTCTCGCCCTTCTCGACCGCATCATCCAGATGGCGAGCAACGAGGGGGACGTCGTGCTCGACCCGTTCGTGGGGGGCGGCACCACTGCAGTGGCGGCCGAGCAGGCGCGGCGCCGCTGGATCGGCATCGACCAGAGTGTGCAGGCCGTGAAAGTGACCGAAGGCCGCCTGCTGGCCGCGCGCGATTTGTTCAGCGCCGATTTCGAGGTTCGGCTCCACACCTACGCCTACGAAGACCTTTTCACGCAAGACCCCTTCCGGTTCGAGGACTGGCTCGTGCGGCAGTTCGGCGGCACCCCCAACGCCAAAAAACGCGGCGACCTCGGCCTCGACGGCCGCGCCCCCGACGGCGCCCCCGTGCAAATCAAGCAGCAGGAAGGCGTGGGCCGCAACGTGGTCGATAACTTCCGCTCGGCCGCTGAGCGCGCCGACGCCGCCCGCTTTGCCCAGCGCCGCACGGCCGGGCAGCCGGTAGGCTACGTGCTGGCATTCTCGTTCAATAGGGGCGCCGTGGAAGAAGCCGCCCGCCTGCGCGCCACCGACGGCACCCGCATCGAGCTGGTGCGCGTCGAGGAGGTGGTGCCCATCGCGCGGCGCCCGCGCGTGGCCCTGAACGCCACCGAAGCCCCCGGCCCCCAGCCCAAAAAGGGCCGTGCCGTGCAGCTGGTGGCCACCCCCGAGGATGTGCCCGCCGGCGTCAGCTTCTACCAGTGGGACGTAGCCCACGCCCCCGCCGCCGGGTTCCGCCCCTCCGTGCTGCTCGACAAAACCGGCGTCCATACGCTCACGCTCCTGCCCGGCACCCACCACGTGGCCGTAAAAGTGGTCGATGCAACGGGCCTGGAAGGCGTCGCCACGCTCACACTCCACGTCAACGGGGTAGTGCGGGCCACAGTGTAGGGTGGGGCGGGGCGCCGGCGGTTGGGAAAACGTAACACCGAGTATCACTCGGTGACGGCGGCTGAGTAACGCGGCTGAGCAAGTGGCCGCATCTGTCCCGGACGCGCGCCAAAAGACAAGTAGCAACTGTTCGGCGCGCGTCTGTCCCAGACGCGGCCACGCCCAGCCATATCGCCCAGCCACATTGCCCAACCGCCGTCACCGAGTGATACTCGGTGTTACGTTTTCCCACCCGCGTTGCCCGCCCCCCGCCTCAGTTGTTATTGAAGCCCAGCTCCATCCAATCGGTGCCGTTCCAGAGGAGCATAATGCTATCGCCGGGGCCTAGCGCGCGGGCACTCACCACGTTGGTGTTGTTGGTGGCGGCGTTGTCGTCGATCTCAAACGTATCAGAACCACCATCCACGTTTTCGATGACCAGAATCTGCCCGCGCACCAACCCGTCGGAGAGCGTGAGGGTGCGGCTGGTGGTTGTATTGCTGTTGGAGGTCAGCCGGATGTAGCCCCGGTTGCCGACCGTCAGCGCGAAGCCGTCGCTGGTGACGTTGGTCGTGGTGCCGTCGTCGCGCACGGCCAGCGCGCCGATCATTTCGAGCGTCACGACGGGGGCCGTCATTCCGATACCCACCTTCACGGCATTGAGGCCCGTGGCGCCGAGCACGAGCGAGTTGTCGGCCGCTACCACGGCATCGGCGCCGATGGCGATGGCGTTGACCAGATCGTCGGAGCCTACATCGGCGTTGTTGCCGATGATGACGTTGTTGTCGCCGGTGGTGTTGGTATCGCCCGCGTCTTGCCCGACGAACGTGTTGTCGGCGCCGGTGGTGTTGAGCGCCCCGACCCCACCATCGTGCCGCCGTTCGCGGTGTTGGCCACCCCCGCGCCCGAGCCGAGCAACGTGTTATCGTCGCCGCTGATGAGCGCCAGGCCGGCATCGTGGCCTAAGAGCGTATTATCGAGGGCGCTCGCCCCGAGCAAGGTGGCCGCATTGGCGCCGAAAGCCGTGTTGCGCGTACCGGTCATCGTCTGCCAGACGGCGCCGGAGCCGGTTTTGAGGCGCAGGCGCTCGGTGTTGTTGACGCGGAACACGAGGTCTTGCGGGTTGGTGGTGCCGATGAAGTTGGTAGCAGGCGCGGTGCCTGCGTTGCCCGTCAGCCCCCAGAACAGGCCGTTGGCGGTGCCGGTGGTGGTGGTGGCCGTGAGGTCGCCGGTGGCGTCGGCCGTTACCAGCCGGGTGCCGGTGCCGCCGAGGCTGCTCAGGCGCACGTTGGGCGTACCGGCCGTGCCCGCCACGTGCAGGCGTTGCGCGGGGGTGCTCGTGCCGATGCCCACGTCGGCGTTGTTGCCGAGGACGAGCGCGTTGCTCTGGCCCACGGTGGCGCCGAACCCGATGGCCGTGGCATTGGTGAGGGTGGCCGTGGCAACATCGGCACCGGTGCCCAGCAACGTGTTGTTGATACCGGTAGTGAGGGTATTACCCGTTTGAGTACCAACAATCACGTTGAACGAGCCGGAGCTGATGATCTGCCCCGCCGCGTAGCCCAGCAGCGTATTGCCGACGCCGAAGGTGGTTTGCCCGGCACCCGCGCCGTAGAGCGCGTTGGCGGTGCCAGTGCCCAGGTTCAGGCCGCTGATGTAGCCCGTGACGGTGTTGAGCTGGCCGGCCGTGGCGCCCGCGCCCGCGCTGTACCCCACCATCGTGTTGCCGAGGCCGGTGGCGTCGGTGCCCGCCTCGTAGCCGAGGTACGTACCGCCGTCGGCGTCGGTGCTGGCCTGCCCAGCGGCCGTCCCGAGCGCCGTATTGTACTGGCCGGTGGTGTTGCTCTGCCCCGCGCTGTTGCCCACGAAGGTGTTGTTGGAGGCCGTATTGGCCGAGCCTGCCGCGTTGCCCACGAAGGTATTGAGCGTCCCCGCGTCGTTGATCTGGCCCGCCTGATTGCCCACGAACGTGTTGCCACCGCCCGTGGTGTTGCCGTTGCCCGCGAACGAGCCGACGAACACGTTGTTCGAGCCCGTGCTCAGAATCCCCGCGCCCGCGCCGAAGTAGCTGTTGTTGGCGCCCGTGACGTTGGAGCCGCCCGCGCTGCTCCCCACGAACGTATTGGCCGAGCCGGTGGTATTGACGTCGCCGGCCTCGTACCCCACGAAGGTGTTGCTGCCCACGGTATTGGCCGCCCCGGCGCGGGTGCCCACGAAGGTCACGCTGCCGAAAGTGGTCTGCGCCGCCCCCGCCCCGGCCCCGACGATGACGTTTTCGGCGCTGGTGGTGATGTTGGCGCCCGCATTGGTGCCCACCAGCGTGTTGCCGAAGCCGGTGGTGTTATCTTGCCCGGCCTGCCTCCCCACGAACACGTTGGAGCTACCCGTGGAGTTGCTGCCGGCCGAGGCCCCCACGAACGTGTTGTTGATACCCGCCACGTTGGCGAAGCCCGCCCCCTGCCCCAGAAACGTATTGCCGCCGCCGACGGTGGTGCCCGCCCCCGCCAGATTGCCCACAAACGTGTTGGTGGTGCCGCTGGAGTTGGCCTGCCCCGCGCCGTTGCCCACGAACACGTTGTTGGCGCCCGTAGTCAAGGCGGCGCCCGTGTTCAGGCCCAGGGCGGTGTTGAGGTTCGGCATCGTCTGCCAGAGCGCCCCCGAGCCGGATTTGAGCCGGAGCTGTTCGAGGTTGTTGACCCGGAACACGAGGTCCTGCGCGTCGGTGGTGCCCAGGAAGTGGGTGCCCGGCGCGGTGCCCGCGTTGCCGAGCGTCCGCCAGAAGTCGCCCCCGGCGGGCGAGGCCGTCGGCACGAGCTTCACCCAGCTCGGCGAGAGCGGCGTACCGGCGTTGTAGTAGTAGCCCACGCCTCCGGGCATCGCGGCGTTGGTGTTGTACACCAGCAAGCTGGTGGCCGGCAGCGTAAGCGGCGTGGCCGCGTTGGCTGCCGTCAGCGCCACGCGCGGCAGCAGCAGGCCGCGCGCGGCATCGGTGACGTCGAGCGCCGCCGAGGCATCAGGGGTGGTAGTGCCGATGCCCACCTGCGCGCGGGCACCCAGCGGCACCAGCGCCGCCAGCAACAAAGCCGAGAAACCGGCCGAAAGCAGCCCCACGGGGCGCGAGTATGAATGTGTCATCCAACCGAACGGGGAATGGTGAGAGATGGGAGAAGGCAGCAAAAAACCGCCGGGCGAAGCGTCGAAAATACGCGATTCGCCCGGCGGCTGCACTATATCTCACACGATGATGTGACGCGCTCGGCCACGGCGGCTGAGCGATGTAACACCGAGTATCACTCGGTGACGGCGGCTGAGCGCCTCCCAACCGCCTATGCCCGACCGCGTTGCGTAACCGCCGTCACCGAGTGATACTCGGTGTTACATTTTCTCAGCCGCCGCCAGCACAAAAACGGGACTGCTCCTACTCCACCTCCTCCGCATAATCATAACTAAAATCCTCGCAATCAATCCTGCGCTGGGTTTTGCCTTTCGGCGGCTGGGTCGGCTCGCCGCCGCGCTTGGCGGCGAGGAGCTTCTGGATGAGGCGCTCGCGCTCCTGGTCGCGGCGCTGGCGCAATGCCTGATCCTGCTCGAGCGAGTAGTAGCAGCGGCCATCCACGTAGGTGCGCTCGCAGCGGGCGTAGATGCTCAGGGGGTGCGCGCTCCAGAGCACGAGGTCGGCATCTTTGCCGACGGTGATGGAGCCGGTGCGGTCGTCGAGGTGCAGCATCCGGGCGGGGTTGATGGTGACCATTTTCAGGGCTTCTTCTTCCGGCACTCCGCCGTACTTCACGGTCTTGGCGGCCTCCTGGTTGAGGCGGCGGGCCATTTCGTGGTCGTCGGAGTTGATGGCCACATTGAGGCCCGCCTCGCGCATAATCGCCGCGTTGTACGGGATGGCCTCCTTCACCTCGTTTTTGTACGCCCACCAGTCGGAGAACGTGCTCGCGTGGGCGCCGTGGGCCTGCATCTTTTCGGCCACTTTGTAGCCTTCGAGAATGTGCGTAAAGGTGTTCACCCGGAAGCCGTTGCGGTCGGCGGCTTTCAGCAGCATATTGATTTCCGACTGCACGTACGAGTGGCACGTGATGAAGCGGCGCCCGCGCAGAATCTCCACCAACGCATCCAGCTCAAGGTCGCGGCGCGGGGCGGTGCCTGAGCGGGCGCGCTCCTTCTTGCTCAGGCGCCCCCACGCCGCCTGCCGCGCTTCGTACTCTTTGGCGCGCTGGAAGGCGTCGTCGATGACCTGCTCCACGCCCATTCGGCTCTGCGGGAAGCGAATGGTGTTGAGGTCGCCCCAGTTGCTCTGCTTCACGTTTTCGCCGAGCGCGAACTTGATGAAGCCCGGCGCCCCCGCGATTTTCAGCTCTTCGGGCACCACGCCCCAGCGCAGCTTCACCAGCGCCGACTGCCCCCCGATGGTGTTGGCCGAGCCGTGCAGGAGCTGCGACGCCGTTTTGCCGCCCGCGAGCTGGCGGTAGATGGTGATGTCTTCGGGGTCCACCACGTCGCCGATTCGCACTTCGGCCGTCACGCTCTGCGTCCCCTCGTTCACGCCTTCGGAGATGGCGATGTGCGAGTGCTCGTCGATGATGCCCGGCGTGAGGTGCTTGCCGGTGCCGTCGATGACGCGCGCGCCGCTTGGCTCTTTCAGCCCCTTCCCCACCGCCGCGATTTTGCCGGTGGCACCGATGAGCACATCGGCACCGTCGAGCTTGCCGGCGGCATCGCTCGTCCAGACGGTCGCGTTCCGAATCAGCACGGCCTCTTGCCTGGGCGCCTCCGTCAGCCCAAACGCGCCGAGCGGGTACGTTAGCGGCCCGAGCACGAGCAGGGCCACTTTTGCCGTGTCGCGCCGCGCCGCCTCCGTGCGCGCCTGCTGCAACGTGGCCGACCAGTTGGCGGCGGTGCCCGCCAGATCGGCCTGCCCGCTGAAGCCGGCGCCGGTGTAGAAACCGGAAAGGCGTTGCGTAGCCAGACTCGCGGCCGGCTGCTTGTCGCTTGCAGCTTGGGGCTTGGGGCTTATCGTCAGCGTCACGGCCTCGCCCGCGAAGCTGATGGTGGCTTTGAGCGTATCGCCGGGCGCCTGCACGATGCGCGCCTCCGGGCTTTCGGGCTTGCCTTTGATGAGGAGCGTACGCTCGGGATGGCCGCCAATGTCGAGGCGATAGACGCCCCGGTAGTCGGCGGGTTGGGTGGTCACGGGGAAGCGGTCGCCCTGCACCCACGAGTCGAGCACGACGGCGGCTTCGTCGAACACGGGCGCCGTGCTGATGAAGAAGCTCGCGTCCATTCCGGGCCGCAGGGCGCCTACGCGGGCCTCGGCGCCGAGCAGGCGCGCGGGCGTGGTGGTAAGGGCTTGCAGCGCGGCGGTTTCCGGGAGGCCGTGGCGCACGGCCTTCCGCAGGGCGGGCCAGAACTGGCTGCGGTCTTTCAGCCCGTCGAGGGTGAGCGCGAAGGGGACGCCCGCTTTGGCCACGGCGCCGGGGTTGGTGGGGGCCAGCTCCCAATGCTGCAAAAACTCGAGCGGGATGTCGGCCGCGTCGTACACGTCCTCCACGTTGTAGGCTTCGGGGAAGGCGAGCGGCACGATGAGCGCCGCGCCGGTGGCCTTCACCTCGGGCAGGCGCTGATATTCGTCGCCCGCCGTGCGGATGACGTATTGCACCCCGGCCTCGTCGCCCACGTGGTCGGCGCGGAGCAGCGAGAGCTTGTCGCGCACCTGAAAAATCTGCGGCAGGCTACGCTGGGCGCGCACGGCCGCCAGGCTCAGATTCTGCTCGGCGGCGGGGTTCTGCTCCTGCCACGCCGCATCCAGGTACGTTTGCCGCAAGAGCGCGATGGCGCCCATCAGCGACTCGGGGTAGTTCTGCGTCGAAGAGCCTTTGTCGAACGACAGTCCGGCGGCGGCCTCGGCGCGCAGCACGGTTTCGTTTTCGCGGCGCCGCGTGTTGAGCGACACCAGCGCGCCCGTACCGCGCAAAATGCCGTCCTGCGGCAAGCTCAGCACCGTGCCGAAGCCGAGCTTGCGGAGCGCGGCGGCCGCATCTTCGGAAGCTGTAAACCGCTCGACGCCGCGCGTCTCGGGCTTCAACGCCTGATTCCAGCCGAAGGGGCCGTTTTTATCGGTGTCGAGCTGCGGCCCCTGCCGCCGCGAGCGCCCGCCGCGCGCCACCGGCGGCTGCCCATACCCGCTGAACGCATCGACGAAGGCAGGGTAAATGAAACGCCCTTTCTGATATAGCTCAGTGGTGCCGGGCGGCAGCTTCACGGCGGTGCCCACGGCCGTCACGCGCCCGTTCTCGATGAGCAGGGTAGCGTCGTCGAGGCGGGTAGTGGCGTCGGTGAAGATGGTGGCGTGGGTGAAAGCCACGCGCCCGGCGCGGTCGTCGCGCGGGCCGTTGGCGGGGAAAGTAGCGGGCACCTGCGCCCACGCAGCGCGGCCCGCGAGCAACAACAGCGCGGCCAGAGAGGAACGAAGCAGCATTCGGCGTGATGAAAACGAGAGGGCAGAGGCACTTTACCACTTGATGTGGCGCGGCGCTGCCTGCAAGTTACGCGCGGCGCTCGGGGCGGCGCCAAGGCCCATCAGAGCGTCAGACAAAACTCTGTTCGGTTTCCCCACTCCTTTGGAGAGGGGGCCGGGGGGGTGAGGTTTCGGTGGCAATCAAGAAAGTATTGTCTGACGCTCTAAACACAATAGAACGTGCCGCGCGCCGAAGCCGAGCCGGTGGAAGCCGCCGCCTGAACGGCTCGCGCGCCTACCTTCGGCCCCTGATGGAACTGCTCAACCTCTCCCCCGACCGGGTGGCGGCGCTGCTGGCCGCGCCCGCCGTGCAATCGCTCGTAGCCCGCGCCGACGCCCGGCGGGCCGAAGTACACGCACTGCACCCGCTTTCGGCGGAAGCGCAGGACCGCGTACTGCGTAAGTTTCGGCTCGACTGGACGTACCACTCCAACGCCATCGAAGGCAACGCCCTGACCTACGGCGAAACCACCGCCCTGCTGCTCGAAGGCGCCGTGGCACAGGGCAAGCCGATGAAAGACCACGAAGACATCAAAGGCCACCACCACGCCGTGGATCTGCTGCTCGGAATGGTGCGCCAGGACGAAGAGCTGCGGTTGCACGACGTTCGGAATCTGCATCAACTGCTGCTGGGCAAGCCGTTTCAGGTCAGCGCCCGGACGCCCGACGGCCACCCTACCCAAAAGTGGATTTACCCCGGCGAGTACAAAGACACGCCGAACCACGTGCGGACGGCCACCGGCGAGATGCACTATTACGCCTCTCCCGAGGAAACGCCCGCCTTGATGACGGCCCTCTTCGATTGGCTCAGCGCCTCGCGCGATGCCATGCCCGCGCCCGTCCGCAGCGCCCTGTTTCACCACGCCTTCGTCTCCATTCACCCCTTCGGCGACGGCAACGGCCGAATGACGCGCCTGCTCTCGAACCTGCTGCTGATGCAGGCCGGCTACCCGCCCGTCGTCGTCCGCCAGCAAGACCGTACCGCCTACTACGGCGCCCTCCGCCAAGCCGACGCCGGCGAAATGACGCCGCTGATAGGGTTTCTGGGGGAAGGGCTAATACGCTCGCTGGATATTCAGTTGCAGGGGGCGCAGGGTGATTTTTCGTTTGAGCAGGATGACTTGGATAAGGAGATTGCGTTGTTGAAGCAAAGTTTTAATCAATCTGAGTGGGGTACTGAAAGCTTGAATTCCATTTCACTTGGCAGAGCGCTGAAAGAACTATTGATTAATATATTAAATTCACTGGCTTTGGGCAGCCAAAATCTTGACTCTCTCTTTTACGAAAGCGAGTGGAGAATCAGATTAAAGCAATACCCTGACAAAGCAAAACTGATTGCGAGCAGTCACGATCCTAGCCAACTTGTCCAAGAGTTAGAAGCTTATGAAGATTATTGGTTAAAACCTGAATTAGAAGCTGATAGTTATCCAGACAATTTTACCTTTTACCTAAGTCGCTACTGGAATAATTTTCGCAGCACGAAGCAATCTTTTTCTTTTGAATGGCCGATTACCATTGTATTTGATCGTCTTACATTCCGAATTTCAACTAGTCGCCCTGATTTGACTGTAACCAAGCTATACAACCAACGTCTTACATCTACTGAGGCTAAGGAGTTAACGCTCTCATTCGCTCGCGGTGCTTTAGACGAAATTAAAGCCAAAACCAACCGCGTCTAAAGTTGTAGCGCGGGGCGCCGCCCCGCGCTACTACCTTGCCCGCGCCCCGCTCAACCCCGCCCCCACCCCACCCGTACCTCCACGCCCGGCCGGACTCCCCGACCGGGCTTTTTCATTTCCCCCGAACCACCCCCATGAAGCTCTCCCTCAAACCCCTCGCCCAGCAAACCATCGTGCTCACGGGCGCCACGTCGGGCATTGGCCTCGTCACGGCGCGGCGGGCGGCGCAGGCGGGCGCGCGCCTCGTGCTCGCCGCGCGCTCCGAAGATGCCCTTCGCACCCTTACCGAAGAAATAACGGCCGCCGGCGGCACCGCCACCTACACCGTAGTGGACGTCAGTCAGGAAGCCGACGTGCGCCGCCTCGCCCAAACCGCCCTCGACGCCTACGGCGGCTTCGACACCTGGATCAACAACGCGGGCGTGAGTATGTACGGCAAGCTCGAAGACCAGCCGCTGGCCGATATGCGCCACCTCTTCGAGACGAACGTGTGGGGCGTGGTGGTAGGCTCCCTGGAAGCCGCCAAGCACCTCAAAAACAAAGGCGGCGCCATCATCAACGTCGGCTCGATTCTGAGCGAATCGACTGCCATTCTGCAAAGCATCTACTCGGCCTCCAAACACGCCGTAAAGGGCTTTACCGACGGCCTGCGGATGGAGCTGTCGATGGACGAGGCGCCCGTGAGCGTCACGCTGATCAAGCCCGCCGCCATCGATACGCCCTACACGCTCCACGCCAAGAACTATATGGACCGGGAGCCGAAACACGCCCCGCCCGCCTACGCCCCCGAGCTGGTGGCCGACGCCATTCTGCACTGCTGCGCCACGCCGATGCCCAAAGTTACCGTCGGCGGCGGCGGCCGGATGATCACGTCGATGGCCCGCCACACGCCGCGCCTGTTCGAGAAATTTATGGAGACGGTGTTTGCCAAGCAAGAGAAATCCGACCACCCCGCGCGCCCGCTGCACGACAACGGTCTCGACCGCGCCGCCGGGCGCCTGCAGGAGCGCGGTAACTACCCCGGCCACACCCGCGAAACCAGCCTCTACACCGCCGCCACGCTCAATCCGCTCGCCACGGCCGCCGTGGTGGCAGGGGCGGGCGCCGCGCTGGCATTGTGGGCGGCGGCGCGGCGCCCACGCGAGCAGGAGGGCGATTCGCTCGACCGCCACTACGAGGGGTTGCGGCGGCGGTGAGCCGTTTGTCTGACGTCGGTATGTAGGTGGGTGGCCGGCTCTGGGCCAGAGCCGGCGTGATAAGCGGGTAGCCACAAGTAACAAGTAACAAGCGGCAAGCTGCAAGCTAATTGTCTGAATTGTAGCCGTTTTCAGAACAGCAAAAACCAAAAACTTCTGGTCGGCCGCTAAATAGCTGCTGACAAAATTCTATTCAGGCTCCCCCTCTCCTTTGGAGAGGGGGCCGGGGGGTGAGGAATCGGGGGCATTCGCAAGGTGGCGGTGGTCTACTGCGGGGTGAGGCCGAGCTGTAGCGCGGACTTCGGTCCGCCGTTGGAGAGCCGCTAAACGGCGGACTGAAGTCCGCGCTACAGCTAGCCGCCACAGCGTCTTAGTCCATTACCCGCAAGGAGTTGTTAGGTGCTAAAACCGGCTTCAAGCGCCATTCAACGCCATCTCTGGCCCAGAGCCGGCCACGTTTTCGTCAGAACTGAAAATAAATGAACGGCTGCATCTGCGCGTTCTTCACCTGAAACAACAGCACGACCACGGCCACGATCAGCAGCGCCTTGCCTACATCGGGCACTCGGCCAAACCAGCCGCGCACACCCTCTTTCACGGGGCGCGGAATGAAGTGCAGGTAGTACGCCAGCGCCATCAGGCCGAATACCCGCGCGTAGGCGGGCAGCATCGCGGGGATCAGTTCGGGCTGGAAGGCCGTGCAAATGCGGTGAACGAC
>ERZ1066122.2487-NODE-2487-length-12037-cov-7.774829_pt1 | contig 12037 bp, 12 predicted proteins | sample MGYA00382769_ERZ1066122 | MGnify/ENA primary metagenome ERZ1066122 (study PRJEB33369, sample SAMEA5778352) | biofilm metagenome | biome: Industrial cooling water; feature: Water cooling tower basin; material: Biofilm | place: United Arab Emirates | collected...
TGATTTGTAATCAGGGGGCCACGGGTTCGAATCCTGTAGCCGGCACCATTTTCCCCTAAGCCCAAGGCGTGACGCTGCCTTTCCCCGTGGCTTTCTTTGTTTGTCGGCTAAAGCCGACGGGCGGATTCGAATCCGGTAGCCGGCACCATTTCAGTTTTTCACAACATCATCCAGACCTTCGAGCAACCCAGCCGACTGGTTGCGCAGCCGTCCTGGAAACCAGCGCGCGGCAAAGGCGAGTTGTTTTGCCATCTTGTTGACCGTGGTGTGCACCTTGTTGCCATGCACGGCCTGCCATGCCGCCGGACCGATGATCTCGACGGGGCTTACCGGAATTCCTGCCGCCTCCAGCCGCTCCTTGCCGGTCATATTGCTCCCCTCTGCAACGGCGCCGATAATATTGGTATCGATAAAGCCCGGCATCAGCGAGCGGGATTTGATGCCCAGCGCGCGCCATTCGATATCGTGCGATTCGGTGAGTGCGCGCACGGCAAACTTGGTCGCGCTGTAGATGCTGAGATTGCCGACGCCATAGATGCCCGCAGCCGAACTGGTGTTCAGCACGCACGACCCACGGCGCAGATAGGGGAATACCGCCCGGATGCCGCTGACCACGCCGCGGAAATTGATCGCAATCTGGCGATCAATATCCTCGTCGGTCATTTCGTGAATCGGGCCGCCATTGCCAACGCCTGCATTGTTGAACAGGACATCGACGGTGCCGCCGGTATGCGTCACGAAATCGGCCAGCGCACTTGCCCATTGTTCGCGGTTGGTAACGTCCAGATGATGCTGCGAGCTTTGCCCTGATGGCAGCATGGCCGCCGTTTCGGTAAGGCCTGCATCATTGATGTCGGCAAGGCCGATGAACCAGCCTTTTCCAGCGAAATAGCGCGCAACCTCACGCCCCAGACCGGATGCTGCGCCTGTGATGAAAATATTTTTGCGGCTTTCAGCCATGGATCGACTCTCCCTTATTTGCATTAATGTAAGCACGTAAATGGGTGGCGGGGTCAACCCTTACTTGCAGCAGGCTTGTGACGTCTTTAGTCAGCCGCCAAAGGAGTTTTCATGTCCAGACTGTCGGCATTGTTCCTGTCCCTGCTGTTGCTGCTTGCGCCGGTCGGCGCGCGCGCAGAGGTCATCGCGACCTTTTACAGCCATGATTTCGGTGACCATTTCCCGCACACCTTTTTCACACTGAAAGGCACGGTTGAGGCCACGGGCGAGGTGGTGGACACCAATTATGGCTTCACCGCGAAAAATGTGACACCGGCGATCCTGTGGGGCTCGGTGCTTGGCATGATCGAGACCAAGGATGCGAAATATGTCGCAAAAAGCAACGCGCATTTCACCTACCGCCTGACACAGGAGCAATATGACACGCTGCTGGCGCATGTCGAAACATGGCGGAACAAGCCGCAGAAAAGCTATAATCTCAACAAATCGAACTGCGTGCATTTTGTCATGGAGGCAGCCGAATTGCTGGGGCTGAAGGTCAACCGGCAAAGCAAGCTGTTCAAAAAGCCGAAAAGTTTCGTGCTCGAGGTCATGTCGCTCAATCCGGAGCTGGTGCTTGATCCCGAATTGCACACGCCTCTGACTGTCGAAGCATCGAACAACTAACGCAGAAGTCAAATCGCCTCGAATCCCGCCGCATAGACATGCCAGGTGAAGATCGCCGCTGCGCCGCGGTGCGGGCGCCATGCCTCGGCCATTTCGCGGATCGCCTTTTCCGACGGACGTTGGTCGAGCTTCAAAATCCGCTTCACACCCTCTTGCACCGCAAGGTCGCCTGCAGGCCAGATATCGCCGCGCCCCTCGGCAAAGAGCAGGTAGATTTCCGCCGACCAGCGGCCAATGCCTTTAACCTGCGTCAAATAGGCAATCGCCTCCTCATCATCGGGCGGCAGCGCATGCAGCGGCAGCGCGCCTGACAGCACCAGCTCGGCAAGGCTGCGCGCATAGCCCTGTTTCTGCCGACTGAGGCCACAAGCGCGTAGCGTGTCGAAATCCTGCGCGATCAGCCGGTCCGGCGCGCAGCCTACGCCAAGCGCAGCCTCCAGTTTGTTCCAGACCGACGCTGCTGCCGCGACGCTGACCTGCTGGCCTACTATGGTGCGCAGCAAGGTCGTATAACCGGGATCGCGCAGTCGGGGTTCGGGATAGCCGGTCGCGGCGAGTGCATCGGCAAAGCGCGGCTCACGCGCCGAAAGCGCATCGAGCGAAGCGCGTAACTGGTCGGCTGACAATCCCATCAATCTCTCCCGAACCGTCTATCCCGAGCGAAGTCGAGGGACTAGGCTGAGCGAAGCCGAAGCCTTGGCCTCCTCAGTCCTCGGCTTCGCTCGGACGGCCCCTTCGACTTCGCTCAGGATAAGCGGAAAATATATATCTCAAAGCTTCAGCAACGCCATTGGCGGGCCGAAGGTGCGCGCGCCGATATCCCAGGTCAGCACCTGCATGCCGCCCGCATCGCTGGGGCCTTCTTCGCTGTTATTGGCGGCGATATTGGCATCGGTGCGGATGGTGAAGGTGCCCTTGACCACAAGCGGCTCCATTGCATTCTTGCCCATCCCCATTCCCGGCATCATTCCGCCCGCCCCCATCAGCGCGGTCATCGACATGTCGGGATCATTGTGGAATGTCGGCGCCTCGATCCGCACGCGGCCATTGTCCCACCGGCTGATATGCACCATCGGATTGCCGAGAGCGTAGCGCGGGATCACCGGAAAGGCGAAGTCGTCGGCCAGCTTCCCCTTGGTCGCATAGTCGATCATGAAGACGCCATTGCCCTTATGCTCGACCTTGTTCCACGCCGCGAGCCGCTCCACCTCCTTGGTAAAACGCTCGATGGTCTTGGGGTCATCGGGATCCACCCCGCCGAGCAGGGCAGCGAACATTTTCTTGGTCTGCTCTTTTTCCTTCTTGCGGCGGACCTGCTGCTCGTCCCATTCCTTTTTCTGCTCTGCAATCTCGTCGGGCGTGCAGTCGCGTTCGGCGAATTCATCCTCGAATTCCGCTGCCGCAACTTCGGCAGCTGCCGCCGCAGCTTCAGCGGCTGCCTCGGCGCCTTCCTCTTCGCTGTCCTGCGTCAGCGAAAAATCCTCCTGGCCGGTCCGCGAAGCGGCGGTTGCGCCTTTCTGGCCGGTGATGGTGGCAAGCGCTTCCTCAGTCGCATATTTCTCATTTTGCGCCTTCAGCTTGGCGGCTTCTTTTGCCTTTTCCTTGGCTTTCTCTTCTTTGGTGGTTGCGGTTGGCGCTTCGCCATAGCAAGTGGCCTGAAACTCGGCTGCGATCCCGCCTTCGCCCTCCAACTCGTTGTTCAAAAGATTGGCGAGGCCGACCAACTGGATTTCCCCCTTATAGGTAAAGCTGAACTCGCCCGATTTCAGGATCATGACATCGGAGGTGAATTCGCCCGGCAGCAGCAGGCATCCCGACAGCCCCATCGGCGCGACGCAGGCAAGGCCGATGGCGGCATATTTCCTCAGCTTCATCTCAATCCCTTCCCTCAGCTTTTGGCCATGTGCGTTGCTGCGGCATAGAGTGCGATGGCTGCAGCATTGGACACGTTCAGGCTCTCCATCCGGTGACTGATTGGCAGCTTTGCAATCTGGTCGCAATGCTCCTCTACATTGTGCCGCATGCCGTCACCTTCTGCGCCAAGAACGAGGCAGTTGCGGCGCGGGGCAAGCGCCCCGTCTAGCGTGACCTCTGCATGGCCCGAAAGGCCGACGCGCCAATATTGATATTCGGCAATTTCCTCCAGCGCGCGCGAAAGGTTTACCACGCGCACCCAGGGCACAACTTCGAGCGCGCCCGAGGCCGATTTCGCCAGCACACCCGATTCAGGCGGAGCATGGCGGTCCTGCGTAACCACGGCAATGGCATCGAACGCCGCTGCCGAACGGAAAATCGCGCCCACATTGTGCGGATCGGTTACCTGGTCGAGGACAAGGATCGGTTGCGGGTCATCCTGATGCGCGTCGAGCACATCGGCCAGCCAGATATCCTCCAGCGGCGACAGTTCGGCCACGATGCCCTGATGCGGCGCATCGCGCGGAACAAAGCGGGCAAGGTCCGCGCCATCGCAATAGATGATCGGCAGCATCGGGGGCAATTCGAGGGGGCTCAATGCCTCGCGCGTACCCCAGATTTTGATGATGTTGCGTTCGGGATTGGCGATGGCCGCAAGCACGGCATGGCGGCCCCAATATTTGGGATTGCCGCTGGTCTGCGCCGCGCCCCGGCGGCGATGGGATTTGTGGCCTGACATGATTATCATTCATTGCCTGAAACTCGGGCGTTGTCGAGCGGTTAGGCGGAAGGATTTTTTGTTCACAGACAGTGCAGGACTTACCTGCTATGGCAGCAGCCGATCAAAGCATTTGCGGGGATATCGATGCGTATCTTGGTTGTTCTGGCTTTGCCGGCCCTGCTTGGCAGCTGTGTCTCGGTGGTGAAGGATGTTGTCACTGCGCCGATAAAGGTCGTTTCCAAAACCGCCGATGTCCTGACCACCAGCCAGTCCGAGGCTGACGAGAAGCGCGGACGCGAAATGCGCAAGCGCGAGGAGCGGCTCGGGAAGCTCGCGCGCAAACGGGACGAGGCCCGCGAGGATTGCGCTGACGGTGAGGAAAAGGCCTGCCTCGAATATGAGCGGCTGGAAGCCGAGATAGAGGCTGAGCGGAATCGCGAAATTTGAGCAGTAATCAGATCACCGTCCTTAACTTCGTCATTGCCGCGAAGGCGGGAATCCATCACCGGCGGTTGAGATGTAATCCCTCAGGGGATAGACCCCCGCCTTCGCGGGGGTGACGAAGATTTTGTAGTTTTCGCGGAACACCAAATAATTCACAGGGGCAAATAGTGGAATTTGACGATGTCATCATGGGCCGACGCAGCACGCGCGGTTACAAACCGGATCCGGTGCCGCGCGAACTGATCGAGGAAATCCTGACGCTTGCAATGCGCGCGCCATCTTCGATGAATACGCAGCCGTGGAATTTCTATGTCATCACCGGTGAGCCGCTGGATCGCATCCGTGCGGGCAATACCGAACGCATGGTGGCAGGCGTTCCGCAATCGCGCGAGTTTCGTACCGGCAGTGCCTTTGCCGGGGTCCATCGTGAACGGCAGATCGGCGTTGCCAAGCAATTATTCGCCGCAATGGGCATTGCCCGCGATGATGCCCCGGCACGGCAGGACTGGGTGCTGCGCGGCTTTCGCCAGTTCGACGCGCCGGTCTGTATCATCATCACCTATGACAAGGTGCTGGCAGACAGCGACGACACCGCCTTTGATTGCGGCGCGGTGGCAACGGCTTTGGTCAACGCGGCATGGTCGCGCGGCCTTGGTGGCGTGATTAACAGCCAGGGCATCATGCAATCGCCCGTGGTGCGCGAACATGCGGGCATTGCCGACGACCAGGTGATCATGAAAAGCATCGCGCTTGGCTGGCCCGATGAGGAATTTCCGGCGAACGCTGTGGTCAGCGAGCGCAAGTCTGTGGAGGAAGCGGCAGTTTTTGTGGGGTTTTGAAGCCGACCGCCTCTGCGACGTTTCTTTGTTTCGTCACCCCGCACTTGATGCGGGGTCCCGCTTTATATGCAACGTCGAAAAGAAGCGGGCCCCCCCTTCGACTGCCTGCCAAGGCAGGCGCTCAGGACAGGCGTGTCAAGCACGGGGTGACGAGACTTGATTCCGTTTATTATCAGGATTCAATTCCGCCCACACCAGAAACTCGACATTGCCCTTTGGCCCCGTAATCGGACTGGTCGTCAGGCCCTTCACTGCCCAACCGCTATTTTCCAGCCAGTCCTGTACCTCATCGCAAACCCGCGCATGGACGCCCGCATCGCGCACCACACCGCCTTTGCCAACCTCGGCCTTGCCAGCCTCAAACTGCGGCTTGATCAGCGCAACCAATTGCGCACCCGCCTTCGCAAAACTCATGGGCCGCTCCAGAACCTTTGACAGACTTATGAAACTCGCATCGCAGACGATCAGGTCAATAGTCTCCGTTATGTGCTCCGCCGTCAAAATGCGCGCGCTGGTCTGTTCATGCACCACGACGCGCAGGTCTGACCGCAGTTTCCACGCGAGCTGGTTGGTGCCGCTATCGACCGCATAAACGCGCGCCGCACCCTTGCTCAGCAGCACATCTGTGAAGCCGCCGGTCGAGCTGCCGACATCGATCGCCACCATGTCCGCCACATCGATCCCGAAATGCTCCAGCGCATGCGCCAGCTTCACCCCGCCGCGCGAGACCCACGGGTGATCCTGCCCCTTCACGCTGATCTCTGCGTCCCCGGCAACCTGCTGGCCCGGCTTGTCCACCCGCCTGTCGGCTAGCGACACATGCCCCGCCATGATCAGCGCCTGCGCGCGTGTGCGGCTTTCGGCAAGGCCGCGCTCGACAAGCAATTGATCGATCCGGATTTTGGACGCTTTCATGATAAATCGGGCCTAGCGCGGCGAAAGCCATTTGGCCATAAGGTGCGCCATGCGTATCCCTACCCTTACCGCTCTCGCTGTGCTGCTTCTGGCCGCTTGCGCGACGCCCGAGCCCGCTTCGCCGCCACCGGTTGCGCCGCCTGTCAATAATACTGTTATGCTGCCGGTACCAGTTACGGAGAGGCCGCTCGTCCAGCCATCGGGCCATTGGCTTGACTGGCCAGCAGCGTCGGGTGCGTGGGTTTACCGTCAGGATGAGCGCGGCTCGATTGCGCTGTACGGGCCGACGGGAGGCGACGCGCTGGTGACCCTGCGCTGCGACAAGAATGTCCGCCTGCTCTATCTGTCGCGCCGCGGCAACAGCGGCAGCGAGATGACCGTCCGGACCAGTTCGACCTCGAAAACCATATCTGTCCAGACAACGGGCGGCCTGCCTGCCTATGTCGCTGCCTTTTTGCAGCCCAATGATCCCTTGCTCGACGCCATGGCCTATAGCCGGGGGCGCATCGCGCTGGAGGTGCCGGGAATGGTAAATATCGCCATCCCCGTCTGGTCCGAAATCGGCCGCGTGACCGAGGATTGCCGCGCCTGATAAGGGCCACAAAAAAAGGAGCCGACAGGCTCCCGCGCAAGAGGCGGTAGGTTTGCCATAAAAAATTTCAAAAACAAGTCTTGTTTCGGCTTTTTGTTTGACTCAAATTTGAATCGCGGAGGGCAAACAGATGCATGACGCGTTTCTTGTTCAACAGTCGAAAGGAGGTGATCCGATGTCTCATGGTTCAGTTAAGAGGTCGGGCATTTCCGTTCGGGGGATCGGCTGCTGATATTGGCACCCACATGACTCCCGGCAGCGGCTGCCCAGGCTGCTGACCCATGTCAGAAAGGGGTCGCTCCCGCAGGAGTGGCCCCTTTCGCATGTTTGCAGCGCTCGTTGGTGGATTTGCGCTGGAATGTCGCGACTACCGTCCTACATTAGGATCAGGATCGTTTGCTTCACTTAGTTTGTCTCCCTCGCGAAAGCGGGGGGCATCTCCTGCCCATTGCCAGGATGCGCAAGGTTGATTGCTCCGGTGACGAATGAAGGGTTTTACAGGGTAAAGGCAGGATATGGGATTTGTAAAAGGCGCATGGCGGGTACTGGTTGCGGTAAAAGACGGTCTGGCGCTGATCGCCCTGCTGCTGTTTTTCGCGCTGCTTTATGCCTTTCTGTCAAGCGGGCCCAATCCAGGCGCGGTGCGCGACGGGGCGCTCTATCTCAATCTTGACGGAGTCGTATCCGAACAGCCCGCCGCTATCGATCCCGTCAACGCATTACTCTCGCAAAATGTGCCGATGCGCGAATATCGGCAGCGTGACATCGTCCGCGCGCTCGATCTTGCGGTGAAGGACCAGCGGATTAAGGCCGTGGTGCTTGATCTGGATCGCTTCGCAGGCGGCGGGCAGACCAGCCTTGCTGCCATCGGCGATCGGCTCGACAAGGTGCGCAAGGCGGGTAAGCCCGTCTATGCCTTTGCCACGGGTTATAGCGATGATAGCTATCAGCTCGCGGCGCATGCCTCCGAAATCTGGCTCGATCCTTTGGGCGGCGTGTTGCCGGCCGGACCCGGCGGCTCGCGCACCTATTATAAAGGGCTGCTCGACCAGCTGGGCGTGAAGGCGCATATCTATCGTGTCGGCACGTTCAAAAGCGCGGTCGAACCCTGGATGCGCGCCGACCAGTCGCCCGAGGCAGAAGAGGCCTTGCGCGCGCTTTATGACGAAATCTGGGGTCAGTGGCGCGCCGATGTGGCTGCTGCCCGGCCCAAGGCAAAACTCGATGCACTGCTGACCGACGCCGCCGGGCAGGCGGAAGCAGCGCAAGGCGATCTCGCCCAGCTTGCGCTTGCCAATGGTCTTGTTGACAAGCTTGGCAGCCGCATGGCCTTTGGCAAATATGTGGCCGGCAAAGTCGGCAAGGACCGTGAAGAGAAGATTGGCGGCTTTGCCTCGGTCGCGCCTGACGCGCTGCTCGCCGCGCACACCCCGGCCAGCGGCGGCGCGCCCATCGGCGTTGTCACCATCGCCGGTGATATTGTCGATGGCAAAGGCGGACCGGGGGTTGCTGCAGGAGACAGCGTTGCCGAGCTGATCTACCGCGCGCTCGAGCAGGATGATTTGAAGGCGCTCGTATTACGACTGGATTCGCCCGGCGGTTCGGTCACCGCGTCCGAACAGATCAGGCTTGCCGTCGAGGCTGCGAAAGAGCGCAAGCTGCCGGTGGTCGTATCGATGGCCAATCTTGCGGCCAGTGGCGGCTATTGGGTCTCGACACCAGCAGATACGATCTTTGCCGAACCCTCGACGATCACCGGCTCTATCGGGATATTCGGCGTGCTTCCTTCGGGACGCGAGGCGCTGGCCAAATGGGGCGTGACCACCGATGGCGTGAAGACCACGCCCTTGTCCGGCGAGCCTGACCTGCTTGGCGGCGTCAGCCCGGAGTTCGACCGCATGGCGCAAAGCGTGATCGAAAAGGGCTATCGCGACTTCCTGACCCGTGTGGCAAAATCGCGCGGCAAGACGATCGAACAGGTCGATGCGATAGGGCAGGGCCGCGTCTGGGCTGGCGGCACCGCGCGTCAGAACGGGCTGGTGGACCGGCTGGGCGATCTCGACGATGCCATTGCCGAAGCCGCGCGCCTTGCAAAACTCGACAAGGGTGCCTGGCATGTGCGCTACATCGACCCACAGGCCGATCTGGCGAGCGGACTGCTCGGCCTTCTCTTGCCACAGCCAACGCAGTCGCAAAGCCCAACCGACCTGTTCGCCCGCGCGGCCATGGAGCGGCAAATGACCTTAAGTCGCATCGCGGCCGACTTGCAGATGTTGACCGGCACCAAGGGCGCGCAGGTGCGCTGCCTTGAATGCGCAGCGGTGGCGGGGGTGCCTCAGCTAATTGTTAAGGATGTGGAGTCGCCGCACCGGTGGCTGCGCCTGATCACCCGCTCCTGAAAGCATTGGTGATCGGATAGCGGCGGTCGCGGCCGAAATTGCGGGCACCCAGCTTCACTCCCGGTGGGGCCTGGCGGCGTTTATATTCGGCGATGTAGAGCAGGCGTTCGATCCGCTCCACCACCTCGCGGGGGTGGCCGCGTGCGGTGACTTCGTCGACCGACAGTTCCTCTTCGACAAGGCCCAGCAATATATCATCGAGCACCGGATATTCGGGCAGCGAGTCGCTGTCCTTCTGATCCGGGCGTAATTCGGCGGATGGCGGGCGCGTGATGATCGCTTCGGGGATGACGGGGCCATCGGGGCCAAGCCCGATGCGACAGCGGTTGGCGTTGCGCCAGCGCGATATGGCGAACACGGTCATCTTATAGGCGTCTTTCAGCGGGTTATAGCCGCCTGCCATGTCGCCATAGATGGTCGCATAACCGACGCTCATCTCGCTTTTGTTGCCCGTGGTCAGCAGCATGTGGCCGAACTTGTTCGACAGCGCCATCAGCGTGACGCCGCGGATGCGCGACTGGACATTTTCCTCGGTGATGTCGACTGCGCGGTCGGCAAAACTGCCCGACAGCATTTCGTCAAAGGCATCGACCGCAGGCGCAATCGGAATGGCATTGAGCCTGCAGCCGATCATCCTTGCGCATTCCGCTGCCAGATCGAGGCTTTCCTGGCTGGTGAAACGGCTGGGCAGCATCACGCACCACACCCGCTCCGGCCCCAGCGCATCGGCGGCGATTGCCGCGCAAATCGCGCTGTCGATCCCGCCACTCAGGCCTAGGACAACGCCCGGGAAGCGGTTGCGATCCACATAGTCGCGCAGCGCCAGCACCATCGCCGAATAAATGTCGGCGGGATGATCCTCCCAAATTGCAAGCTCGCCCGGTGCGCAGATCCAGCCGCCCCGTTCATCCTGGGCGCCCGCATCGCGGGCAGTCGAAGGACGCGACCAGTGCGTGACGACCAGATGCTCCTGCCAGTCGGGCAGCCGGTGCGCTGCGCTGCCATCGGCATTGAGCACAAAGGAACTGCCGTCGAATACCAGTTCATCCTGCCCGCCGATGCGGTTGAGGAAAATGAGCGGCAGGCCGGTTTCAGCCACCCGCGCCGCAAAAACCTGCTCCAGCCGTCGGTCGTCCTTGTCGATTTCATAGGGGCTGCCATTGACCGATATCAGGATTTCCGCGCCGCGCTCCGCCAGATGCTTTGAAACGGTCGGCAGCCAGCCGTCCTCGCAAATCGGCAGGCCCAGCATCACCCCGCGAAATTCGACCGGCTCGGGCAAGGGCCCGCTGGTAAAGATGCGCTTCTCGTCGAAGGTGCCATAATTGGGTAGCTCGTGCTTTTTGCGCACCGCGACAATCGCCCCGCCGTAGAGCAGCGCGACAATGTTGAAGAGAGCATCGCCCTCTCTGAGGATCGAACCCACCAGCATGGCGGGTCCGCCATCAGCCGTTGCCGCAGCCAGCCGATCCAGCTCCTTCGCCGCCGCCGCCTGAAATGCCGGTTTCAACACCAGATCCTCTGCGGGGTAACCGATGAGCTGCTGTTCGGGATAGAGGATCAGGTCGGCGTCTATCGCCTTTGCACGCCATGCGAGCATAGCGTCGGCATTGCCCGAAAGGTCGCCCACGCGCTGGTTCAATTGGGCGACGGCAATGGTGAGGGTATCGGTCATGCACACTGTCTATGGCCGCATCGATGTGTGCGCAACCGCCAGAGCAATTGCAAAATGCAGCCGCTGGAATAAAATTGCCGCAAAGGGAGAGTGACATGCGCCTGATTGTCCTTGCCATGGCCACTGTGATTGGCTGCATGTCTGTGGCCGATGCCAAAGACACTAAACAGGATGACATCTATTGCGGAATGCTGCCCCCGTCGGTGACCAGTTCGCTGGCCTATAGTGGCTGGTCCGCATGCGAGATGCGCAAAGCCGATCAGAAACCGATCTGGAACGGCTTGCCGCCGGGCACGAAGCAGGTCACGCGCTTCATCTTCACACAGGGCCATGGGCTATTCTACCGCGCGATTACCATTACCGAGCTTGAAGACGGGACAAACCAGCTTAAGGTTTCGGGAACGCGAAATCCCCGTGGCCGAGCCGGGGACGAGCAGAAAATCCGTTCGATCCGTCGCAAACTCTCCCCTGATATAGTCAGCGAAATAAATGCGCTGGCAGACAAGGCGGGTGCCTTCGAATTTGAAGCCGGGACATGGGACAATGAAACTGGCGAGGAAGGCGAGGAAGGCGAGGAAGTGGGAATCTATCTCCACTGCCAGCTCCTCGAAATGGAGCGCGCGAACCCGCAAGGCTATCGTTTTTCCTCGGTCAATATCGGCTGCAACCAGCCCGAAAAGCTGATGCCGCTGGTTCGCGAGATTGTGCGTCAGGCGAAGATGAAAAATACCCACAATGGAATGCTGTTCGAATGATTGTCACTTCTGCCCCCCTTCGCTAGGGCAGCGCCGATGATTCTGTAGCGCGGCAAAAGGGGTGGTGCGGGCATGAAACTGATGACGGGCAATTCGAACCTGCCGCTTGCAAAGGGCATTGCCGACTATCTGGGCCTGCCGCTGACCGATGCCAGTG
>ERZ1066122.2488-NODE-2488-length-12033-cov-11.817833_pt1 | contig 12033 bp, 9 predicted proteins | sample MGYA00382769_ERZ1066122 | MGnify/ENA primary metagenome ERZ1066122 (study PRJEB33369, sample SAMEA5778352) | biofilm metagenome | biome: Industrial cooling water; feature: Water cooling tower basin; material: Biofilm | place: United Arab Emirates | collected...
CATCTTCGCGGCGCTGCCGTCGAGGATACGCAGCACCGTCTTCTCGCCGAACAGCGTCGGGCAGGTGGACACGCGGAAGTCCATCGCCTTGGTCTTGCTGATGTTGAGCTTGATGCGGCCGTCCTGCGGCAGGCGCTTTTCGGCGATGTCGAGGCCGGACATCACTTTCAGGCGCGCAGTGATGCGCTGCGCCAGCTTCACCGGCGCCTTGGCCACGATCTTCAGCACGCCGTCCATGCGGAAGCGGACGCGGAAGTCATGCTCGTAGGGCTCGAAGTGCAGGTCGGAGGCGCCGCGCTTGATCGCGTCCAGCAGCATCTTGTTGACGAACTTGACGACCGGGGTGTCATCGCCCTTGGCGTCGTTGCCGCCGGCCTCGGCCTTGTCGTCGTCCCCGGCTTCCGAGTCGAGCGCGTCAAGCCCTTCATCGTCGCCGCCGGCGTCGAAGGCCTCGGCCGCGGTGAAGGCCCGGTCGATGGCCCGGCGCAGCTGCTCCTCGTCGATCAGGATCGGCTCGACCGTGGCGCCGGCTGCGAACTGGATCTCCTCGATGGCCCGGGTGTTGGTGGGATCGCTGATGCCGAGGAACAGGCGGCTGCCGCGCTTGAAGAGCGGCAGCACCCCGTGCTTGGTGATCAGCTCCTCGCTGACGGCCTTCACGGCCGCACGGCTCAGGTCGAAGGCGTTGACCTCCAGCAGCGGGATGCCGAACTCGATGCTGTTGGCCGCCGCCACGGCGGCGCTGCCGACCAGCTTCTTGTCCAGCAGCCAGCGCACCACCGGCTGCTTGGCCTTTGGCGCCTCGTCCATCGCCCGGCGGGCGTCGGCCTCGCTCAGGGCGCCATCCATGACGAGGCGGCGGGCGATGCCGGTGATGCCCACTAGATTGGGGGTGACTTGGGCGTTCATCTCTATGGGGGTCGGCTCGATCAACCCCTCAAACTCTAGCCCATGCGGTCACGCTTTGCCGCCTTGGTCTGCTCTTGGCCTGCCGCAGCCGCTACGCTTGGGCGACCTTTCGCGCCCAACCGCCATGCGCCTGACCATTGTGCTCCCCGCCCGCAACGAATCCGTCGGCCTCGGGCGCGTCCTGCCCGCCCTCCGGGAGCGCTACCCCGATGCCGAGGTGATCGTCGCCGACGATGGGTCCACCGACGACACCGCCGGGATCGCGGCGCGTCTTGGCGCCCGGGTCCTGAGCGCGCCGTATGGCATGGGGAACGGGGCGGCCATCAAACGCGGCGCCCGCGCCGCCTCCGGCGACATCATCGTGTTCATGGACGCGGACGGCCAGCACGACCCGGCCCACATCGACACCCTGCTGGCACGCCTGGGCGAGGGGCACGACATGGCCGTTGGTGCGCGCGACGCCAGCGGCCAGGCCAACCGTCACCGGGGCCTCGCGAATGCCCTTTACAACCGGCTCGCGAGCTGGATGACGGGCCATCACGTGGCCGATCTGACGTCGGGCTTCCGTGCCGTGCGGGCCAGCAAGTTCCGGGAGTTCCTGCACCTGCTGCCGAACGGCTTCAGCTACCCGACGACCATCACGATGGCGTTCTTCCGGAGCGGCTATGCCGTCGCCTACGTGCCGATCCCCGTTCACCAGCGCGTCGGTACGGCCAGCCACATCCGCCCCCTGAAGGACGGCGTTCGGTTTTTGCTAATCATCTTCAAGATCGCAACGCTGTACTCCCCGCTGAAGCTGTTCATCCCCGCGGCCTTGGCGTTCTTCGCGTTGGGCGCGGGGTGGTACGGCTACACCTTTGCCGAGATGGGGCGCTTCACCAACATGAGCGCCCTGCTGTTCAGCGCCGGGGTCATCACCTTTTTCATGGGGTTGATCAGCGAGCAGATCACCGGTTTGACCTACCTCGCGGCGCGGGAGGAGCGGGATCGGTGAAGAGTAGTGCTGCGCGCTGGAAGCAGATCGCCGCTGCCTTGCGCAGCACGCCCTTGCATCCGCAGTGGCTGTGTCGTGATCCAAGGATGCAGCTCCCGGAGGCACGCAATCTGCCTCAGGCGGGCTATCTTCTCGACATCGGTGCTGGGGATGGCTGGCTTCGCCATCGGCTGCCATCGGGATGGTGCTACGTCGCCTTTGATCATCCGGAGGTGGGACGCAGCTGGTATGGCGCGCGCCCCGACGTATGCGGCGATGCAGTTTCGCTGCCGTTCGGCGACGCCTCATTCGATGCCGTCGCCCTCCTTGAGGTTGTTGAACACTTAGAGCGTTTCGACGTCGCTCTTTCTGAGGTCAACCGCGTTCTCAAGCCGGGTGGAGTCGTCCTGTGCTCCATGCCGTTTCTCTATCCCGTCCACGATGCTCCGCGCGATTTCCAGCGGCTGACCATCCATGGGTTGCAATATGCCGCGTCCCGATTCGGATGGAAGACTCAGTCGTCGCGACGCGTTTCGCCTGGGTTCCACTGCCTCGCGGTCCAGTTCGGCGTCGGTTTGAGCTCGATCATTATTGCGCCGCCGGGGCGTGGCGTGATTCGGCGCCTCGTATCATTCGCGCTCCTGCCCCTTATCCCCATCGTGAATGTCGTATGCGCTTTGCTGTCGGCATTGTTACCTGCGCCGGACGGGCTGGCCGGCGGCCACGTGATGGTGTTTAGTAAAGCTGATCGATGTTTCGCAGCGCCAACGGACGGGCCCTGAATAGTCAAGGGTCGCCCGGGACAGGCCTTCGGTTGGGGGCGCCTGCGCCGGCCTACGCGTCGGGCGATGAATCTTTAGAACGCCCTGTGTCGGCGGGCAACATTGCCAAGGTGCCCGCGACGAGATCCGCCGCAACGCTGAACATCCGAGCGACGATTGCTAGCAGCGCAGCGTCTGCTATCGGCATCGAGACAGCCAACAGGGAGGCTAGCGTTGCATCACGCACGCCGATCCCTGCAGGCGCAAATACGGCCGCGAAGCCTACAAGCATCGCCGCCGCATTGGCGAAGACCATGCTCGCAACCAATCGTGCCTCGGGCTCATGGCCCAGGAATGCAGCTGCAACGCAAAACAGCACCAGTCCGTGAAGAAGCCATGCGAAGAAGTAGATCGCAAACAACCGCACATATGCTGGCGCGGAAATCGCAGGCGTCGACGCAGTTTCCAGCTCGGGTCTCAGCAGCACGAGGAGTGCCCTTGACGTCGACACGCCGATACGGCCAATCGACGAACCAGCCAGTAGCAAAATGAGTGCGGCAGCCGTCAGCGGCGCGCGCCAAGCGTCATTGAAAATCCAAGCCCCGATCAGCGCGCATAGCGCTGCAGCGCTGTGGAAAACCAGCACCTGCTCGATCAAAGTCGCTTGTGCAGCGCCGCCAAGGGTGGAGCCTGCTTGGCCGAGCCGAGTGCCACGCGCTAACGCGCCCCAAACTTTTCCCGGCAAGTATTTGCCGATAGTAAACAGCCCGAGATGCGCAAACGCGTCGCGAACGCGAATCCTGACATGGGCAGAACAGGTGACCGTTTCACGCCAACCTAGTGCAAGGAAAGTCCAAACACCGAACTGCGTGATTGCCGTTGGCAGCAGCCAAGTAGCGTCGACTTGAAGCCGCCCGGATGCTTGCAGATAAAGGTCATCGAGATACAGGGCCGCAAGAGGCAAAGATGCGGTGGCAAAGGCAAGTACCCAGTAACGCCGGATTTTATCGAGGAGAGCTCGGGCACGTAGCATGGCTCAGTCGGGCCCGCGTGACGCAACTCTGTTGCCTGAAGGCCACCGGCAGGTAAAGAACAAATGGGTGGGGCGAACATGGAAGCCCGCCCATACAGGCAGCGCAGCGAGCTTGCCGATACCTGTGGCAACCGCCCGCAGTGGCGCGACCCACGTGCCGCTGCGGCGGCGTACGACCCTGTCCAGCCGCGGTATCACATCGCGCAATGGTAAGTGGCCTGCATAGCTGACGTTGACCGCCGCGAAGCCAGCTCGCTCCAGCATAAATTTCAGCGATTTCGGCGAGAACCACAGGAAATGATGTGGAGGCAAATCGCCGTCACCCAAGTGCCGGTCGGCGCTCGCGAGAAATCGTTTCCGGTTGGGAACACTGCCAGCTACGACTGCGTCGGGCTCGCAAAGGCTTGCTACGTCTGCCAAGAACCTGAGCGGATTGTCTTGATGTTCAAGCACCTCGAAGAAGGTCAACAAGCCGAAGCGCCGGTCGCTCGCACGAGCTTCAATGAGGTAGTCGCCGAGCGTTTTTGCTTGCACTTGAGTAAGTCCGTACTTTGACGCCGCCACTGCGATGCTTCGCTCATCAAGATCGATCCCGTGCGGGTCAAAGCCGACATCGCGCAATCGTGCCAGCACGGCACCGTCGCCGCAGCCAATGTCGAGTGCTGCCGCGCGGCGCTCTGGCAGTTCGGAAAACAGCGGCTCAGCCCAGCGCGGAAAGGGCCGTTGGCCGGAATGATAGTCCGCGTAGGCCTCATAGCCCTCCTCGGCGTAGATCGTCGGATCGGCTACTAGTGGGGACCAAAACCGTAAGTCGCAGTCCGCGCAGCCAAGCAACGTGTATCGAGCGTCGTTGTGCACGGCGCTATGCGTCGGACCTACGCGCGTTATGGTCGTCGAGCCGCAGCTGGGGCAAGGCTCGAAAGGCGCGACGCTGCTCATCGTGTGCTCACTCAGCGAGAGAATGTCCAAAATTCTTTTGGTGGAATCGATATGCGTCTACCAGCCGAGGCTATCGCTCACCTGAAGTTAACCCGAAGCGGTGAGTTGAATCCGTCGATATGGCAATTCGTCTCAGGATATCTGCTGGCACCCTAAAGCCCAAGGTCTTCGAGGGTCTTCGTCGAGCCGTCGATGCGGTCATGGCTTCTGTCGGTGTTCGCTCCACGATGAGGACATAAACCCGTGGAGTGGCTTCTGGCGACCGCGATCAAGTCGGACCAGCAACGCACGAAGACATCAGCGATGTGGATGCGGTGCTTCTGCGCCGACGTCTGGCATGTAGTACAGAGCATTCTTGGCGCCTTCGCTTTAAGCACGCACTGTCCTCCAATCAATTCACTTGTGGAAAGCAGTCGATCCGCCCTCGACACGGGCCTCCATCCAGCGCATGGTGGCCTCGATGCCTTGGTCAAGCGGGGTTTTCGGCGTCCAGTCAAGACGTTGCTTCGCCCGCTCGATCGACACAGCGACGCGGGCGACGTTCCCTGGTATGTCCGGCATCAGACGGCGTGCGATTTTTTTTCCTCCTTGCCTTTCGACGAGGTCGAGGACGTCGTTCACTGAATGCGTGACGCCACTCCCGACGTTGAGCACGTCGAAGCTTGGCGCCGCGGGTTGGCGTGCCAAGCGTTCCACCGCGTCGCCGAAATCATCGATGTAAAGGAAGTCGCGTCGTGCCAGCCCACCGCCTCGAACCTCGAAGCAAGTGCCGTTACGCTGTGCCGCGATCGCCCAAGGGATTAGTGCGAAACCCGCTTTGGGTTTCTGGCCGGGGCCGTAGACGTTTGTGGCGCGCAGGATGACGACCGGAACGCCGTGCGATGCCCACAGCGCGTGCAGGAAGGCTTCCGCCGCGACTTTTCCCGCGCCATAGCTGGAGAGTGGGCGGGGAAGGCGGGTTTCTTCGGCCTCGCCATCGGGCACGTCGCCGTAGACCGTTCCCGCGCTGGATAGGTAGATCAATCGAGTTGTCGGTTGCCCGACGAGCGCTTGGCTGAGCAACAGCGTGCTCCGCAGATTCTCGTCGACTTCCACCATTGGGTTGGCGCGGCTGGTGGCTGGCGTCGAGCGTCCCGCGGCATGGATGACAAGATCACATCCGTCGACCAACGCGTGATAGTCCTGCAGCCGCGACAGGGCAATCGCGAAATCGTTGGCTTGGGTGTCCGCCGGTCGATCGGGGGCGGCGCCGATCCGCACATCGTGGCCTGATGCGATGAAGCGCTTCGCGAGATGGCTGCCAATGAAACCCGCACCGCCGAGGATCGCGATTCGCATCAGTGCACCCCAGCGAGATGGTCGTACAGCGCGGTATAGCGTGCGGCGCAGTCGTCCCACGTCCCAGGCCCTGCCAGCGCCCAGGCCCTCATTGCGGCGCCCGTTGCCCGGTTGGTGACCGGGTCTTCCAACCGAGGTAGGGATAGGGCGAACTGCGCGGGCGTCTCGACGATGTTTAGCGGGCATCCCTCATCCAGCAGATCGACATGGGCGCTCAGGTTGGATGCCACGATCGGAAGACCGCTTGCGGCGGCCTCCAGCATCAGCTGGGGGCGGCCCTCCGGGTGGCGGCTCAAGGTGATGATGCCTGCCGCATTCGGAAACCAGCGGGCGGCCAGGTCATCGGCGCTTGCAGCACCGCGATAGTCGATCCACCCGGGGATCGCGAGTTCATCCTGATTGGGGCCGATCAGCACCAGCCGACGCTCGCCGTCTCCGAACAATGGCTCCGCCCAGTCGAACAGGTCGCCGATCTTGCCCTTCGTCACGCGGCTGACGACCAGCCAGGTCGGCGCATCAAGCGTTGGTGTCCGCGCGATATCGAACCAGCGCCCATCAATGCCAAACGATACCGGGGCGATCTCGCAGATATCGCCGAAAAGATCGCGGAGGCGCGCGGCCATCCACGATGCGTTCGGCGCAAGCACCACGCGCCGCCGCTTGAACGCGCGACGCAGCAGCGCGGGCATCCCGGGGATGGACAGCAGGCTCATGTCCGTTCCCAAAGCCGACACGAGGGCAGGCGCCCCGTCGTCTGGCAGCACGAGGGAATGTTGCAGCCAATTCACGTGGTGCAGGTCGAAGCGTGGCTCCGAACGATAAGCGCGGTGAAGACGGTAGATCAGCTCAACGGGCGCCAGCACTGTTCGCGCGCGGGGGCGCCGCAGCGCCTGAGCAATGCCGCCGGACCGAAGCAGTGCGCCAAGAAAATCGACGTCGCTGGCTCGGCCGAAGCGTTTTGCGCCATCGGGAAGAATTCCTGGGGGGAGCCAGCACGCGAAATCGAGTCCGTCGCGCCGTGCGAGCGCGAACAACAGATGACGGAGGAAGACGCCCTTCCAGTCCGTCGAGTCTGCAGGGTAGGACGTACCGCAAAAGCTGATGCGCATCGCCATCGTCTTATCTGCCCGCGGAGCCCGGGGGCGAGTTCGCAGACACGGCACCGCATCGCGTCAGGGCTTCAGTGAGCATGTCGACGTCCCTCTCGAGCTTGCGCCCACTATCTCGTCGCTTCGTCTCTTGGAGCCACCCGCGGGCTTCTGGCGAGCACTGTGACGCCAGAAGACTGGCCAGAGCGATGCTGGGCGCCGGGTCGTTCGCGGCGGCCGCATAGAAAGCCCGCCGATAGGCCGCTTCCGCGCTCGCGAGATCGCCGAAAACTCGCCACTGCAGGTCGCCGATCGCGCGGTGCAGTTCCGACGGGGCCGACTGCAGCGTGGCCGTGCGCAGCGCCACCCGGCGTAGCGCCTCATCGTCCAAGGGGCAGGTCTGCTCCATCCGGCATCGAGCGAGGGTGATCAATGCCGTGGCCGATGCGGGGAACAGCGGGTCGCGGATGCCGCCCTCCAAGCGCTGCCACCACGGCCCGGCTTGGCCCGTATTGCCGCGCGAATGCAGGATGACGCCGGCTTGAGCGGCTAGCAGGCTGCCGCGGGGGAGCGCGGCACAGCGCTCCAGCTCCTGGTCGGCCGCGGCAAAGGCCGGGTTGGCGGGGTCGAAGCCGCTGGCCACGGTGAACAGCAGGGCGCGGTCGTAGCAGGCGCGCGGTGAGTCGGGCGCACGCACGGCGTGCGCGTCCGCCAGCCGCAGCGGTGAACCCCAGTGGCTGGCCCGAAGCAGCGTCTGGCCGGTCGACAGCAGCAGCCAAGCGCCCAAGGCCCAGGGCAGCGCGCGGGCCAAGGCGGGCGGCGCCTGCAGGATGAGCGTTGCCGCGGCGAACAGCAGGCCGAAGGCCGGCAGGTAGTTGCGATGTTCGAAGACTGGCTCGAGTGGCAAGTAGCTGCTGGTGATCAGGTGGCCAGCGAGGAAGAACAGCACGCCGGCCGCCACCCCCGGCTGGCGGCGCCGGACAACAACGACTGCGCTGACGGCGACGATCCACAGCCCCAAGGCCACCGCAGTGCTCGGCGGCGATAGCAAGTTTTTGGGAAGCGACCAGTCGTCGTAGTAGAACACCATGGTCGATTCCCGCGGCAGCAGGATCCACTCCACGTACTGCCACAGCGCGGTGGGCTGAGTCAGCAGGCGCTCCGTGGCGCCGTAGTCGCGGACGGCGTAGGCCGCATCCCGGAAGTAGGCCGGCGCCGCCGCCACGGCGAGAGCCGCGGCACCGAAGGCCCCTAGCCCTGCAAGCGCACGCAGCATCCTCGCGTCGCGAGGGTTTGCCGCCGCAAAGCGGTACAGCGTCGTCTCGGCGACCAGAACGTAGGCGAAGAACAGGACGGCGCTTTCCTTGGCGCCCACGCCGACCAGCGCGATCGCGCCGGCACCGACCAGCCAAGGCCATGCGTAAGCCCGCCCGTCCGTGAGGGCCTCGCGGCCGCGGTGGTAGGCGAGCAGGCCCACCAGCACGGCCGTCGCAGCCATCAGCTCCATCCGCTGCACCACGTAAAGCACGCTGGACACCTGCAGCGGAAGGGTGGCCCAGGTAAGGGCCAGCAGCACGGCGGTGGTCGCGTGGTCGCGTCCGGGCAAGGCCAGCGCCAGCCAGCGTTTGGCCAGCAGGGTGACGAGTGCGGTGTTCAGAAGGTGCCAGAGCAGGCCGTGGACCTTCCAGCCCAGCGGCTGCCAGTCGAACAGCAGGCGGTCGATCATGAAGCTGGCCATCGCCAGCGGCCGCGCCAAGTCGCTGGCGCGAGATGAGAACAGCACCTCGCGCCACTGTTCGCCCAGCGTGGTCCAAGTAAGCGCGCGCAGGCCAGGGTTATCGACGAGGTTGGGGAAGTCGTCAAAAAGGAAGCCGCCGCGCAGGCCAGCCGCGAACACGGCAGCCACCACGAGAACGGCAAGCGCAAGCAGGGTAGAGGGCGGAGCGCTGGCGGCAGCGCGTGGGGCGGGGGCACTCATTCGCTGATCATCGCCTCGAGCGCGGCGCGTTCGCGAGCGTCCACGCCCAGCCGATGCCGCAGCCAGCGGTGCGCACGGGGCATGCCGGCCGGGGCGGCGGCGGCCTCGCAGCCCGGAAAGCGGCGGTCCAGCCACGCCAGGGCGTCGGCTTTGGCGCCGTGTTCGGCCAGCAGGGCCGCGCCACGCAGCACCGGACCGCAGGGCAGTGGGATGGGCAGGGTGGCGAGTGCAGCGGCGGCGGCCTCGATGCGCCCCTCCCTTGCGTGCCAATACGCTTGGCTGAAGGCGAGGTCGCGCTGGTTGGCCGCGGTGCGCCAGTGGGGGTTCGCGGCCGCCGCCGTCAGTAGGTCCGCCGCGGTCGGCGCGGTGTCGATGCAGGCGGCGTAGCGCGAGGCGTGCGTGTCCACCATCGATAGGGTGAGCGCGACGCCTCGGCGGTCCTGTGAGACCGCCTGCCGCACCGCTGCGCGTGTCGCGATCGATACGGCTCCTGTCGTGCACTCGAGGTCTAGCAAGGTGAGGGCCAGCTGCGCGCTGTGCGGGGCGCTGGGTCGCCACGCCGCCAAGCGCGCAAGGCCGCGTTGGGGCTCGCCCACCCAGAGATCCCAGGTGGCGGCGTTGACCTGCGCCCGCTCCGACGCCGGACTGCGCTGGGCCCACACCTCGGCCAGCAGCCGCGGCTGGCCCCAGAGCCGCGCTTCGCCGTGCAGCACGAGGGCAACAAGGCCAACGGCGCCCATTCCGAGGGCGACGCGCAGAGGCGCGGCCACCGGAAGCTTCGCCAAGCCGACCGCCACAGGTAGGAATAGCAGGGCGCTGGGCAAGTAGTTGCGATGGGCGAAGGCCAGCTCGAGGTTCACCGGTCCCGCTTCGATGAGGTGACCGCCGAGGAAGAACAGGGTGGCGCTGGCGAGCACCGGCGCGCGGCGGTCGAGTGCCAGAGCCGAAAGGGCAGCCCCCCCAAGCAGGCTCGCGGGTAGCCAGAAACGCGGGTCACCGGGGCCGCTGGGCACCGGCGGCGGGTTGAACATGAGGTCGCCCGACGCTGGCGTCACGGTCAACAGATCAGCAAGGTAGCCCAGAAGAATGCCGGGCTGCGCTAGCAAGCGGTCGGCCAGGCTGAAGTCCCGCAGATGCTCGGCCCCGGCGACCGCGCTGGGCACCTGAAGGGCCAGCAGCAGCGCGAGGCCCAACGCCGGCAGGGTAGCCAGTCCTGACACCCATGGCCTTGGCGCGCCGTGCGGCAGGTGTTCCCGCCGCAGGATCGGCAGCAGAGCGAGGGCGAGCACCGGCAGCAGTAGACCGTTGAGCTTGCAGGCCACGGCGGCAGCCCCGGCCGTCACGTAAAGCGCAGCAAACACTGGGCGATTCTCGGGCGCGGCCCGCCACATGGCCACGAAGGAAAGCAGCCCCAACAGGCAGAAGGTGGCCGCCAGCAGCGCGTGGCGCTGCACAATGTAAAGCGCCGTCGTCCCTTGCATGGGGTGAAGGGCCCACAGGGCGGCGGCCAAAAAGGGTGCCCAGCGAAGGAGGGCGGTTTCGGCGCGCAGAAGGCGCGCGCAGAGGACCGCCACCAGTAAGGCGTTCAGGCTGTGGATGAGCACATTGGTGCGCAAGAACGGGCCAGGCGCGGCCGGCCAGCCCTGCGCGTCGATCAGAAAGCTCGCCATGGCGAGTGGTCGACCCAGCGGATCAGCGAGGCCACTCGTGAGGTAGAGCAACAGCGGCTGCCAGCTGTCGATAGGGCCAAAAGCGCCCAAGGCCGGCAGGTTGGCGTAGTCGTCGAACAGGAAATCGCCCCGCAGGCCTGGCCAAAGGGCCATCACCACCGGCAATGGCAACAAAACAAAGGCCACCCAGAGGGCGGCCTTTGATGACACTTGGTGTCGCATGCGGAGTGCTGTGCCGCGGGGCCCGCGGCCCGGCGCCTGCGCTTAGCGGCAGGAGGTCGGGCGGTACTTGGCCTGCAACGTGCCGGAACCCGCCGGGCAGGTCCACTCGACCGAGCCGCCGCGATCCTGGGGAGACAGCACCAGCGTCTTCGTGCCGATGAGCGTGTTCGCCTTGCCACCGAAAGCCGCCGTAATCTTGCCGGCCGCCACGGTGACGTCAGTCACGTACTGGCCTCGGATGCTGGCAGCCGGGGCAAGGCCAGCCGACGCGTTGTTGGTCGGGAAGGTGCCACGGTTCGAGTAGAACTCGGCCACGGCGGTGCGGGCGCCCGAGCTCAGGCTGAGGCCTTCCGAAACCTGACCGCGGATGGTGTAGTCCTGGTAGGCCGGCAGGGCGATGGCGGCGAGGATCGCGATGATCGCGACGACGATCATCAGCTCGATGAGGGTGAAGCCTTTCTGCTGCGTCATGACGGTGTTCCTTGTTACGTGGGTGGGTGATGCGCCGGAGGGCGCGTGTGGATGGGGCTAGCCTTCCACGGCCACAGGCCTGTTTCCGGCCGAGCGATTAAAGCACGCGCCGTGCCAGTACCGCGAGGCCGGGATCCGTCAACCTCTGTGACGCAGCGCTCAATGGACACGCTGCTGGGGCGAGTTCTGCCACTCTTGGGGCAGTAAGTGCCCTTCAGCGGCAGATGGTGGCGCGATACTTGGGCTGCAGGTCGCCGCCGGTGCAGGTCCAGCGCACCGAGCCGTCGCCGGCGGCAAAGCTCGGCTCGACCACCACGGTCTTACTCTGGAGCAGCACGTTGGCTTGCCCGCCATAGGTGATCTCGATGCCGATCGGGATGACCTTGATCTGCGTGACGTACTGGCCGCGGATGCTGGTTTCGCTGGGAAGGCCTGCAGAGGCGTTGGACGCCGGAAGGCGACCGTTAGCCGCGACGAACTCCCAGACGGCAGCGCGCGCGCCCGAGGACAGCGACAGCCCCTCGGCTGCTTGCCCGCGGATGGTGTAGTCCTGGTAGGCCGGTAACGCGATGGCGGCGAGCACGGCGATGATCGCCACGACGATCATCAGTTCGATCAGGGTGAAGCCGGCGCTGCGGGTGGGCATGGCGA
>ERZ1066122.2489-NODE-2489-length-12026-cov-6.761925_pt1 | contig 12026 bp, 10 predicted proteins | sample MGYA00382769_ERZ1066122 | MGnify/ENA primary metagenome ERZ1066122 (study PRJEB33369, sample SAMEA5778352) | biofilm metagenome | biome: Industrial cooling water; feature: Water cooling tower basin; material: Biofilm | place: United Arab Emirates | collected...
ACATATCGTAGGCACGGGCGGCTAGGCACGGGCGGCTAGGCACGGGCGGCTGGGGCATTCCGTGCGGCGGAGACGCGAGTACGCGTCTCTACTACTCGGATTCCGGCGTTAAAATCGCCTTGTGGAGTTCGTTGCCGCGCCGCGCCTGCTCGAGGCACTTGTATTTCTGGTTGTCGAGCGAGTGGGCGTTTTTGTAGCCCAGGAGCTGCCACGCCAGCGCGTCGCCGCGCTCCGGGGCGAAGAAAAACAGCAGGCGCAGCAGCTTGTAGCAGCCCGCCGTGACGCGGCGCAGCGCCGTCTGCACGAGCCAGCTCCGGTGCTCGGTGTCGGCGGCTACCTCGGCATCGGGCGCTATTTCGGCGGCGGGCGGGGCGGCGGGCAGCAGTTCGGCGCGCACCAGGCGGCGGGAGGCGCGCAGGCGTTTGAGCCAGATGTTTTGCGCCACGGCCAGCACGTAGGTTTTCAGCGAAGATGTCAGTTCGAAATCGGCCATCGGCACCCGGTCGAGCAGCACGAGGAGAGTTTCCTGAAACACGTCGGCCGCGTCGGCGGCGGTGCCGTTGTTGCGCCGCACGAAGCGCTCGACCACCGGAAAATAAAACCGGTACAGCACGGCGTACGCTGCGTCGTCGCGGCTACGCAGGCGTCGGAGCAGCTCAGGGTCGGTGGGGGGCGAGGCAGTCATCGGCGGATTTTTCTGCTGATTCCCGTCGTCGTTAAGTTATCACCCGGCGCGGCGAAGTTTTTTTCGCTTCCGACGAAACGTAACGCCAAGCTCCCGCTTGGCCCGCAGTAGCTGAGCCGCCGTGGGCCAAGCGGGAGCTTGGCGTTACGTTCCTAGAGCCACTACGCAGTATCACAACGGCATATGGTCGCCGAGGTAGCGGCCGTAGTAGGCCGTTTGCACGATGCCTTCTTCGTCGAGAATGAAATCGGCGGTGATGCGGGTCTTTTCGGCTTCCTCACGCGAGATTTCCTGCGTTTGCAGCTTTTTGCCGGCTTTGATTTGCTTGTTGACGCCTTTGGCAAAGCCGAGCATCGTTTTCAGAAACGATTTTTCCAGCCCGAACGCATCGTACAGCTCGCCCTCGGGGTCGGCCACGAACGTGAAGGGCAGGTCTTTATCGACCAGGTACTGGCGCATCGTGGCGGCGTCGGATTCGTACACCAGCACTACGCGCGTGTGGGCGGCCTTGAGCGAGTCGGCGCGTTGCGCGAGGCGCGCGAGGCGCAGCTCGCAGATGGGGCAACCCGCGTCGCGCATAAAGCTCAGCAGCACCCGCTTGCCGCGCAGCCCTTCGCGGCTGACGGACTGGCCGAGCACGTCGGTAGTAGTGAAGGCGGGCGCCGGGGCGGGCGGTACTACGCGCGGCGCTCTGGCCGACTGGCCATCACCGGGCGGACCGACGATGGTCGTCAGCACACTCCACCCAATCAGCAACGCACGAGTCAGCACCATATAGCGAACAGGTTTCGCCCGATGAGAGAGGCGAAGTCAATTTGAACGCGGAAAATTACAACACATTGACTTCCGGCGTGAGCACTACGCCGAAAGTGGCTTCCACCGACTGCATTATTTCCTGCGCCAGCGCCCACACGTCGGCCCCGCGCGCGCCGCCGTGGTTGACGAGCACGAGCGCCTGCCGGTCGTGGACGCCGTGCGTGGCCGCGCCGCCGGGCGTGGCGGCGCCGCGCCGGTGGCCTTTCCAGCCCGCCCGCTCGATGAGCCAGCCGGCAGGCACCTTCACGCGGCCCGCGCTGGTGGCGTAGCCGGGCACGTCGGCAAAACGGGCCTTCAAGGCTTCGTATTGCGCCACGCTGATTTCGGGGTTTTTGAAAAACGACCCTGCGTTGCCGATTTCGGCCGGGTCGGGCAGCTTCGAGCGCCGAATCTGCTGCACGGCCCGGCTGACGTGGTGCGGCGTGAGGTCGGGGGCGGGCACCTGCATCTCGGTGAGGGTGCGGCGGATGTCGCCGTAGTCGGTGCGGAGCGCGGCGCCGGGCGCGCGCCGCAGGCGCAGGCCCACGTACGTCACCACGTAGTGGCCTTTCAGCTCGCGCTTGAACACGCTTTCGCGGTAGCCGAACGCGCACTCCGGCCCCCTGAAGCGGCGCACCTCGCCGGTGGCCAGCTCGACGGCATCGAGATACTCGAACACGTCTTTCAGCTCCACGCCGTAGGCGCCGATGTTTTGCAGCGGCGCCGCGCCCACCGTGCCGGGAATGAGCGAGAGGTTTTCGAGGCCGGCGAGGCCGTGCTCGAGGGTGGCCTCCACCAGTTCGTGCCAGCCCACGCCGCCGCCGGCGCGCACCAGCACGTCGCCGTCGGGCAGGTCGATGAAGGCGATTTCGTGGATTTCGTTTTTGAGCACCGCGCCGGCCACGTCCTGCGTGAGCAGCAGGTTGGAGCCGCCGCCAAGAATGAGCTTATCGGCGGCGCGGATGCGGTCGTCGCGCAGCAGCGCCTGCAACTCTTCGGTGGTGCCGAAACGGGCGAACAGACGCGCCCGTACGTCCATACCGAACGTGTTGTAGGGGCGGAGGGAGACGTTTTTCTCTATTTGCTGCACTGCTGAAAAGTGAAGTAAGATGTATCTAGTAAACTGTTCAAGTTAGCGCCCGGCATCGGTTGGACCGCGAACCTCCGGTTTGCTCGCGGTTAGGTAGGGCGGTTGCGCGCGCCGAACTGATCGCTCCAAACCGCTGAACCACCCGCCGTGGGCGAACCGGAGGTTCGCGGTCCATTGCTCAACCGCCGTCAGCTAACGTAAACAGCCTCTAAGGCGCGCATCGCTTACCGGCACAGAGTGGCACGGCACGTACCGCCAGGCTCCCGCTTGGCCCACGCACGGTCGCATCGGGCTTACGTGATGCCAAGCCGGAGCTTGGCGGTACGTGGTTGGACGGGAGAGCCGCCAAATCTAATCTCTACGCTCTACCGCCTACTTCTGCAAGCTCAACAGATACCCAATCGTGAAATTGGCGTCCCAGTCGAACACGAAGCGTTGGCAGCCGGTGGCGTCGGCCACGGCGCTGTAAATCGTGATGCCTGCCTGGTTTTTGGCGCCCGTGAGCGTGTAGGTTGTAGGCGCTTTCAGCAGGGTATAGCGCTCCTTTTCGCGGCGGTTTTGCTTCGCCAGTTCGTACGGAACGCCGCCCAGCAAGAAGCAGACGCTCCGGCGGGCTTCGGGCACCTGGCGGGCAATCTTGCGGACGTCGCCGGCCACCACCGTGTCGGCCACACGGGTTTGGTAGTATTTGGCGCCGAAGGTTTCGACCGACTGAAAACCGTCGCCCGATTTCCACGAGATTTTGGTGTTGCCGGAGCCGATATCGACCACGAACGCCTTTTCGGCATAGCTCGGCGGCAGGGCGGCCAGCAGGCCGAAGCTGCCCTCCTGCGCCGCCGAAACCGTGACGACCGGGTAGCCCAGAGTTTTGAGGTAGGCCGTCAGGCGGGTCGTGTTGGCCGCTTTGGCCGCCCCCGACGACGCCACGAAGTGAATGTCGCGGGTGCTCACGCCGTAGTCGAGCATCTCGCCGACGTAGGCTCGCACACCACGCTGGAGGTCGTCTTGCGTAGTCAGCCCTTCGAGCAGCAACGAGTTGCCGTACTCCGATTTCTCGAGCCGCCAGCGCCGCTTGCCGTCTATTCTGACGATGAACGAATTGAGGCCGCTGGCGCCCAGTTCCACCACGCCCAGCAGCTTGCCGCCCTCCGGCGCGGGCGGCGCGAACGTGAACGAAGTGTCAGGCTTAGGTGCCACAGCAGGCGCGAGGGTATCAGCCGCCGTAGTGGGCGCCGCCGTGCCCACGACGTTGCCGGAGTCGGGGGTGGGGCTGGAGGCGGAAGCAGCCGTCGGATGCTTGTCGGGCGTACAGGCCAGCGCGGCGACCAGCACCGCCGCCGACAACCACGACCGCGTTCGGCCCGCGAAATGGAGATGAGTCACGAGTAGAAAGAGAGCGAGGCCACCAGATCGACAACCGCCGATTCGCCGGCCTCAACCGGCCGCAAAGATTGCCCCGTCGCCCCGCTACCGAATCCGGAACCCGCTCACGGCAAAGTAGAGCAGGTACGTGTAGCACAGCACCGGCAACACGAACGCCACGCGCAGCGAGGTCTGGTCGGCCAGGCCGCCCATCAGCATCGGCACGATGGCGCCACCCACGATACCCATAATCAGCAGCGCCGAGCCTTGCTTGGTGTGCGCGCCCAACCCCCGAATGCCCAGCGGAAACAGAATCGGCCACATCACCGAGTTGCACAGGCCGCAGAGCACCAGCAGCCACAGGCCCGCCTCGCCGCCCGTGGCAATGGCCGCCAGCACCAGCAGCAGCGCCGCGCCCACCACACCGCGCAGCACACTCACGTCGCGGAAGCGTTGCAGCACCGGAATGCCCAGAAACCGCCCCACCATCGCGCCGCCCCAGTAGAGCGTGACGAGCACGGCCCCCGACAAGTCACTAAACACACTTGGTGAAGGATTGGCTGGCGCCTCTGGATTATAGATAACCCGCGTACCGTGGGATGTAATACCGCTTTCCTGAAGCTGCTTTAGCTGCGAAAGTGAGTTGATTACTATCGGTTTCGCGTGGACGCCAAACCAGCTCAGCACTTCCTGTGCAAAACTGCTCCACCACATCAGGTGCAGCGAGCGGCCCAGCGGAATGAGCCACGACGCGATGCCGACTTCCACGCCGACGTAAAAGAAAATCGCGCCCACGCCCAGCACCAGATGCGGAAACTGTAGCGCCGATGTGCGCCCCGCGCCCACGGCGGTGCTCACGGCCGGTTCGTCCACGCCGTCGGTGGCGGCCTCAGGGTGGATTTCGTCGATTTCCGGCATCCTGCTCAGGCCCACCAGCACGGCCAGCCCCACCAGCACGAGCGCCAACCCGAGGTATGGCCCCGGAATGAGGGCGGCCTTCTCGGCCAGCGACATCCTACCGGCCACCTCGGCGGCGCTCAGGCCGGCGCCGCCCAGCAGCAGCAGCCCCGCCAGATACGGCGAAATGGTGCCCGCCAATGAGTTGGCGGCCCCCACGATGCTCACGCGGCTCGCGGCCGTCTCGGGTGGCCCCAGCACCGAGGCATAGGGGTTGGCAGCGGTTTGCAGCAACGTCAGGCCCGCGCCCACCACGCCGAGCGCCAGCAGAAACAGCGGATACTGCCGCGTACTCGCGGCCGGCAGAAACAGCAGCGCACCGACGGCCATCGTCAGCAGCCCCACCACGATGCCCCTCTTGTAGCCCACCCGCTCCAGCACCCAGCCCGCAGGCAACGCCATCAGAAAATACGCCCCAAAAAACGCGAACTGCACGAGCGACGCCTCGAGGTGCGTCTTGATCTGGCAGATGTCTCTGAGGAAGACAATCAGAATATCGTTGACGTTGGTGACGAAGCCGAAGACGAAAAACAGCGTCGTCAGGATGAGCATCGAGCCGAAGAAGCTCGCCGGGCGGGCCGCCGGAGCAGCTGGCCGTTGGGTAGGAGAGGGGGAGAGTGCCATCAGTGGCGAAGGTAAAACTGGAGCGCGGGTCTCCGGCCCGCCCCTACAATGCGTGATTAGGCGAATAGCGGTGCGTTGGCGGACAGAAGTTCCGCCCCTACGCCCGTTTCCTTCTTTTCCACAGCCACCATCCGCCCGCGCCCAGCAGCCACAGCGGCCACACCGTGACGGCCCCGAGCACCAGACTCACAATCAGCGTCCAGCCGTCGTACACGGCCTCCACGAAGCGCGAGCCGAGCGAGACGACCGGCGCGTCGGGTGTGTCGAGCTGAATGGGTTGGTAAAGCGCCACGGTGATGGTGGAGTAGCGTACTTCGTCATTGAGCTTTTTGAGGTGGCTTTCGGTGGCTTCGATGTCTTCGCGCACCTCGCCGAGCTTTTCCTGCACTTCGAGCAGGTCGCTGATTCTTTTGCCTTGTTTGAGCAGGCGCAGGTATTCCTGTTCGAGGGCGCGCTTGGCGACGAGGCGGGCCGTGACGTCGGCGTGTTCGGCGGTTACGTCGGCCGTGCTCAGGGTTTTGCGCTCGACGGTGCCCAGCGCGCCGAGCTGCCGCAGCAGACTGCCAAAGCGGCCGGGCGCTACGCGGATAGTCGTTTCCTGCCGCCATTCGCCGCTTTCGCGGGTTTCGGTGAGGCCGCTGGTCCAGCCGCCGGCCTGCTGCACGGCTTTTTCGAGGGCGGCCGAGGCGGCGGGCATTTCGTCCACCTTCACGCGCAGGTCGGCGTGGTAGATGATGAGGCGGTTGGGGGCGGGGGCTACCGACGCGGGCGCGGGCGGCGAAGGCGTACCGCCAGGGGCGCTGCCTTCGGCTTCTTCCGCCATATCGGCGGTGGCTTCGCGTTTGGCTTCTTCCATCGCGGGCGCCTCGCTTACCTCTCGGCTATTGGTGGAGGCAGCGGAATCATTTTTTTGGGCCTGATCGCACCCGGCGGCGAGAACCGCGAGTACGGCGAATCGGAACAGGAGAGCGCGCATCGGCGAAAAATGAAAACCGGGCCGCGCGACTGTCGCGCGGCCCGGTTTATTGGGTGAGACAAGTGGTTGTAACCCGCTGAATGCGAAAGTAAAACAATAAAAATCAGGAGCAATAAATCGGCGCGTCAGTCGTTCGCGCGCGGGTTGTTTGGGGTTGTCTGTTGAGGTATATAAGTAACGAATTCAATATGCAGGTAATCGCTGACGGTTGGGTCAACGGCATACACTTGCCCTGTCTTTTGGTTTTCAATTATCACAAAATCGTGGTCTTTGAAAAAAGGCGTGTTCGTGTACTTGTGGATGTTGGTGCCCAGAAAATAGAGCTGCCCGACTTGTGGCTGCGCTCGCCACGAATCGGCGAGGTTATGCTTGGCGAAAAGGTAGTTACAGCTTGCGGCGAAAAAAGAAGCGTAACCTACACAATGCGCCGACCTGGAAGCTATGAGCTTATTCGGGTCATTGTCGTTTTTAGCGGCGGTAAAATGCAGCTGGTCTGATGTAATCGAAAGGGCGAGCTTTATTATTTGCTCGACATCTGATTGAGGTTGCTTGCCCGCACTTGTGTTAATGTAGTCGATAAGTTGAGTATCCGTCGCTGAGTAATTCGGGCGAAGGCCTATTGATTTATACGTTATCAAGCACCTATAAATCCACCCGCGAAAAAGAATCCCAGCAGCAGCCAGAGATAGTATTGTCAGAGCCGCGCGTTTGATGAATTTCATTTGTAGAGCGGCAGTCAGGCTGGGTGGGTATGCCGTGGGCGTACGCTCCGGCGAGCACGTAACGCCAAGCTCCAGCTTGGCCCACACTATGTGCGCCGCCGGTGGCCAAGCTGGAGCTTGGCGTTACGTTTAACCGCCGTGATCTATGTATGCTCTTGAAGCGAAATTTCAACCGGATGATGTCATTACGAGCGCGGTGACAAACCCTACTCCTTACCATATGCTCACAACCGCCGAATCTGCGCCCCCAGCGCCCGCAGCCGCTCATCAATATGCTGATACCCTCGGTCGATCTGCTCGGAGTTTTCGATTACCGAGCGCCCATCTGCCGAGAGGGCGGCGATGAGGAGCGCCACCCCGGCGCGGATGTCCGGCGAGGCCATCGTGATGCCGCGCAGCGGGACACGCTTATCCAGCCCGATGACGGTGGCGCGGTGCGGGTCGCAGAGGATGATTTGGGCGCCCATATCGATGAGCTTATCGACGAAAAACAAGCGGCTCTCGAACATCTTTTGGTGGATGAGCACCGTGCCTTGCGCCTGCGTGGCTACCACCAGGGCGATGCTGAGGAGGTCGGGCGTGAAGCCGGGCCAAATCTGGTCGGCGATGGTGAGGATGGAGCCGTCGATGTAGCTCTGAATCTGGTAGTGGTCCTGGCGCGGCACGTGGAGGTCGTCGCCGCGCTGGTTGATGCGGATGCCGAGGCGGCGGAAGGTGTCGGGGATGATGCCCAACTCCTTCACCTGGCAATCCTTGATGGTGATGTCGGAGCCGGTCATCGCGGCCAGGCCGATGAATGAGCCGATTTCAATCATATCGGGCAGCATCCGGTGGTTGGTGCCGCCCAGCTCGGTCACGCCGTGGATGTAGAGGCGGTTGGAGCCGATGCCGTCGATTTTGGCGCCCATCCGCACCAGCATCTTGCAGAGCTGCTGCAAATACGGCTCGCAGGCGGCGTTGTACAGCTCGGTGGTGCCTTCGGCCAACACGGCGGCCATCACCACGTTGGCGGTGCCGGTTACGCTGGCTTCGTCGAGGAGAATATAGGTGCCCGCCAGGCGCCCGCCGGTGGCGCGGATGTGGTAGAAGTCGTCGTGCGAGTTGTAGGTGAAGGCGGCACCCAACTGCTCCAACCCTTTGAAGTGAGTATCGAGCGGCCGACGGCCGATTTTATCGCCGCCCGGCTTGGGCAGCTTGGCCCGCCCGAAGCGCGCCAACAGCGGCCCCAGAATCATTACCGACCCGCGCAGCGCGCGCCCCTGCTTCACGAAGCGCTCCGACTCGAGGTAGTCGAGATTGACCTCATCGGCCTGAAACCGCCACGTATCGGGCGCTAGCTTTTCGGTCTTGACGCCCATCTCGCCCAACATCTCGATGAGCTTATTGACGTCGCGGATGTCCGGAATATTCGTGACCGTGACCGGCTCGGCCGTCAGCAGTACGGCGCAGATAATCTGGAGAGCCTCGTTTTTAGCCCCCTGCGGGGTGATTTCGCCGCGCAGTCGCTGCCCGCCGATAACTTCAAATGCCGCCATTGGTGATTAATGTGCTAATGCGGTAATGTGCTAATGTGGCTGTTAGTAATTAAAAAAGCTCCCCTCCCCGGATGGGGAGGGGAGCTTTTTTAATTACTAACAGCCACATCCGCACATCCTCGTATATGTTATCTTTTCCGCTTCTTGAACCCGCCGCCTTTTTTGCCGCCGAATTTCTTCGTGCTCGCGTCGTTGAGCGGGCGGCCGGGGCCGTTGCCGGCCACCAGCTCCGAATCGAAGAGGCGCTCGGCTTCGATGCGCGCCAGCGGCACGTCGAGGAGGCGACCTTCGGTCATCGCGTTCATATCGCGCAGAATCACGTTGTCGCTCACCGAATCCTTGTTGTAGGTGCGGTAGAAGGCCTTCATCAGGCGGCCCACCGTGATGATGGCGCCTTCGCGCTCTTCGGGGTCGGTGAGGCGGGCGGCTTGCTGCACGAGCTGCTCGAGGTGGCGGCCGTAGTGGCGCGTTTTCGGCACGCGCAGGCGCATATCGAGGCGCTCGGGCTTGCTCTTCGTGAGGTCGTCGGGGCCGACGGCGGGCATCTCGAACGGGCAATCGACGTCCAGCTCACCGGCACTCAACATCAGCAGATGATGCCAGAGCACGGGCTGCGGGTCGGCGAGGTTGCGCGCTTCGGGATTGGTTTTGAGCATCAGGTTCACCACGAGCTGCGCCTGGCGCGAGCGCTCGGCGCGGTCGTCGAGCGAGCGCAGGCGCAGGGCCAGGTCATAGACCAGGGTGCCGTACTCTTTTTTTAGGAGCTGTTGGGTGGGGGTCATTTCAATTACTCTGTCATTGCGAGCGGAGCGAAGCAATCCTCGTGTACTCGGTGCGGTTGCTCGACGCGAGCGCCCAGCCGCCTCGCCCATCCTACGAGGATTGCTTCGCTCCGCTCGCAATGACAAATGCGGGGTTAATGAATTCGCAGCTTGGCAAACGTCAGCAACAACGTCTTCTCGCCGACTTCCTCAAACTGCACCACGGCTTTCGTACCGGCCGGCTCGCGGGTTACGGCCGTCACCTTGCCGAAGCCGAATTTGGGGTGCTCTACTCGTTGTCCGGGCTGCAAGTTACTGGTGTCGGACGGCTGGAAGTCGATCGGCGCCTTGTAGATGGTGGCTTGCTGCGGGCGCACGGGCGGCGTGATGAGCTTTGAGGCGGCCGTGCGCCGCTCGACTACGGCGCCGAATGGCGAATCGTCGTGGCCGCCGTTGGGCGCAAATTTCACCTGTACAAACTGCGGGTCAATCTCGCCCAGAAACCGGCTCGGCTCGCACGGGCGCAGGTTGCCCCACTGGTAGCGACTGGTGGCGTAGGAGAGCGTCAGCTTCTTTTCGGCGCGCGTGATGGCTACGTAAAATAACCGCCGCTCCTCTTCCAGCTCGGTGCGCGAGCCGACGGCCATTTGGTTGGGGAAGAGGTTTTCCTCCAGCCCCACGATATAGACGTTGCGAAACTCGAGGCCTTTGGCCGAGTGAATCGTCATCAGCGTGACGTGCTCGCCTTGTTCCTGGCCTTTGGAATCGGCGTCGGTCAGGAGCGAAATCTCCTGCAGGAAGGCGCCGAGGCTTTTGTCTTCGCGCTCGGGGTTGTCCACGAACTCGCTCACGCCGTTGAGCAGCTCGGTGAGGTTTTCGTGGCGGGCGAGGCCTTCGATGGATTTATCGGCGTACAAATCATCGAGCACGCCGGAGCGCTTGGCGATGAATTTGGCGGCTTCGGAAGCGTCTTCCTGCTCGGCGATTTGCTGGAAAAGCTGGACGGTTTCGGCGAACTCGCGCACCCCGCCGCTCTGGCGGTTGGTGCCCAGCGCCGAGGCCGGAGAGCACACCACTTCCCAGAGCGAGTGGTTGGTTTCGGCACCGAACGCGATGAGCTTTTCGATGGTCGTGTCGCCGATGCCGCGCTTGGGGTAGTTGATGACGCGGCGCAGCGCCTGCTCGTCGTTGGCATTGACGGCCAGCCGCAGGTACGCCACCATATCCTTGATTTCCTTGCGCTGGTAAAACGACAAGCCGCCCACGATGCGGTACTTGATATTCTGCCGCCGCAGCGCCTCCTCGAGGCTCCGGCTCTGGGCGTTGGTGCGGTACAGAATCGCAAAATCTTCGTAGGAAAGATGCTGATTCATCCGCTCCTCGAAGATGGAATGCGCCACCAGCCGGCCTTCCTCGTTGTCGGACGTGGCGCGGAGCACTTCGATGAGCGCGCCCGCTTCGTTTTCCGAAAACACATCCTTGCGGAGCTGCTGCTTGTTCTGCTTGATGACCGAGTTGGCAGCCTTCACGATGTGCTGCGTCGAGCGGTAATTCTGCTCGAGCCGGAACACCTGCAGCTCCGGGTAGTCGCGCTCGAAGTTGAGGATGTTGGTAATGTCGGCGCCCCGGAAGGCGTAGATGCTCTGCGCGTCGTCGCCGACCACGCAGATGTTGCGATGACTCGCCGCGAGCTTGCGCGTGATGAGGTACTGCGAGAAGTTGGTGTCCTGATACTCGTCCACCATCACGTACTTAAACAAGTGCTGATACTTGTTGAGCGCGTCGGCGTGGTCGCGGAAGAGAACGTTGGTCTGGAACAGCAAATCGTCGAAATCCATCGCCCCGGCCCGGAAGCACCGCTGCGCATAGAGCTGATAAATCTGACCCAGGGCGGGCCGCTGCGCCACCTCGTCGTCGCGCCGAATCTGGGCATCCGACAGGTATTGCTGCACCGAGATGAGCTTGTTTTTGGCCGCCGATATGCGCCCGAGCACCGTGGCGGGCTTATAGACGGTATCGTCGAGGTGCAGCTCTTTGAGGATTTGCCGGATGAGCGTGCGCGCGTCGTCGGTGTCGTAGATGGTGAAGTGGCGCGGGTAGCCGAGCTTGTCGGCCTCGGCCCGCAGAATCCGCGCGAACACCGAGTGGAAGGTGCCCATCCAGAGCCCCTTCGCCGCCGGCCCGACCACTTTCTCGATGCGCGCGCGCATCTCTTTGGCGGCCTTGTTGGTGAAGGTCAGCGAGAGGATATTGTACGGGTCCACGCCCTTCTCGAGGAGGTGGGCGATGCGGTAGGTGAGCACCCGGGTCTTGCCCGAGCCGGCCCCGGCGATAATCATCGTCGGGCCGTCGGTGTGGAGCACGGCCGCGCGTTGCGGCTCGTTGAGGAGGGAGAGGTAGTCGAGCGCCATTCAGCAGAGAGAGGTCGGAAAAGCCGCCGGGCCGGGGCTACGGGGGTAGCGCCGGCCCGGCCAGCTTCAGCAAACGCGAAGGTACGGCGGGGTGGTTCAGGGGGTGGG
>ERZ1066122.2491-NODE-2491-length-12017-cov-7.254640_pt1 | contig 12017 bp, 9 predicted proteins | sample MGYA00382769_ERZ1066122 | MGnify/ENA primary metagenome ERZ1066122 (study PRJEB33369, sample SAMEA5778352) | biofilm metagenome | biome: Industrial cooling water; feature: Water cooling tower basin; material: Biofilm | place: United Arab Emirates | collected...
TAGTGGGATGTTCCTCGCAAGCAATATTACCCGCACAATTTCCTCACCAGCCAGTCCGATCTCAACGTACACTCCCCGGCGGTGCAGGATGCCCTGCTGGACGTGGCGCAGTTCTGGCTCGACCGCGGGGTCGACGGGTTCCGCATCGATGCGATCAATTTCGCGATGCACGACCCGCTGCTGCGCGACAACCCACCGTCGGACCTGCCGATCGAACAGGTGACGCGCCCGTTCGACATGCAGCACAAGCTCTACAACCAGTCGCATGGCGACATTCCGTTGTTCCTCGAGCGGGTGCGGACGCTGCTCGATCGCTATCCCGGCCGGTTTACCGTGGCCGAGGTCGGCGGGCCGGAACCGCTGGCGGAGATGAAAGCCTTTACCGCCGGGGGCAAGCGGCTCGATTCGGCCTACAATTTCGACTTCCTCTATGCCGACCGGCTGACCGCCCCGCTGGTGCGCCGCTCGCTGGCGCAGTGGGACGGGAGCGAGGGCGAAGGCTGGCCCTCGTGGGCCTTCTCCAACCACGATGCGCCGCGCGCGGTCACCCGGTGGAGCCAGTGCGTCGGGCCGGACCAGATGGCGCGGCTCCAGCTGCTGCTGCTGCTCGCGCTGCGCGGCAATGCCTTTATCTACCAGGGCGAGGAGCTGGGCCTGCCGCAGGGCCAGGTCGCGTTCGAGGATCTGCTGGACCCCGAAGCGATCGCCAACTGGCCGCACACGCTGGGCCGCGACGGGGCGCGCACGCCAATGCCGTGGCTCGCCGATGCGCCCCATGCCGGGTTCACCACTGGGGACAGCGCCTGGCTGCGGGTGGATCAGGCGCATGCCGCGCTTGCGGTCGACCGGCAGAGCGGCCATCCGGCCTCCATGCTGACCTACAGCCGCCGCCTGCTTGCCCAGCGCCGGACCTTGCCTGCACTCGCGGACGGCACAATCCGCCTGCTCGATGCGCCCGAGGGGCTGGTCGCCTTCGTGCGCGAGAGCGAGGCAGGCGACGTACTGTGTGTGTTCAACCTGTCGGACCAGCCGGTAGCATGGTCCCCGGGCAACAGCTTCGGCGCCGCCACGGTGGTGGCGGACGAGCGCGGGGCGGGGGCGATGGACCCGCTGCCAGGCACGCTGGCGCCATACACCGGGTACTGGGCCGCTGCGGCAGAGTGGCAGGGCTGATGGCCGATTCCGATCCGTCCCTCCCGAAATCGGCCCGGCTCGAAGACATCGCCCGCGAGGCAGGCGTGTCGATCTCCACCGTCTCGCGCGCGCTCAATGACAGCCCGGCCGTGCGGCGGCGGACCAAGCAGGCGATCTGGAAGATTGCCCGCGAATACGACTACGAATTCCGCCTTTCCATGCCCAAGGGGCCGATCGGGGCGGAGGCGACCATCGCGGTGGTCGTGCCCGCCCCGCAAGCGCGCGAGACCCGGGTGGCGGACCCGTTCTTCCTCGAACTGCTGGCCGGGATTGCCGAAGCCGCGCGCGAGCGGAACGCGGACCTGCTGATCAGCCACATCGCGCCGACCAGCGCCGACGATCTCGACTATGCCATGACCACCAGCCGGGCGACCGGCGTGATCTTCATCGGCCAGAGCTCGCTCCACGATGCCTTCAATGCGCTGGCCGAACGCGACCAGCGGTTCGTGGTGTGGGGCGCGGAGTTTTCTGACGCCCGCTATTGTTCGATCGGGTCGGACAACGTCGCCGGGGGCCGGCGGGCGACCGCGCACCTCGCCCGGCTGGGGCGGCGCGACGTGATGTTTCTTGGCGATATCGAGGCGCCCGAAGCCGAACAGCGTTATCGCGGCTATCGCCTGGCGCTGGAGGAAGCGGGGCTGCCGGTGCTGAAGGAACTCGACGTGCCCGCCCAGTTCGATGTCCATTCGGCGGAGGCGGCGACCCGCTCGGCGCTGGATCGGGGGGTCAAGTTCGACGCGATCTTCGCTGCCAGCGACCTCATTGCCATCGGGGCGATCCGGGCGCTGTCGCGGGCCGGGCTGAGCGTGCCGGGCGATGTCTCGGTGGTCGGATATGACAATATCCCCGCCGCGCGGCTGGTTACTCCGCGCCTGACCACGATCGACCAGGACGCGAACCTCGCCGGGCGCATGCTGGTCTCGCGGCTGATCGACGCGCAGGGCGGGGTCGCGCCGACCTCCGACCGGATGGAAACGAGCCTGTTGATCCGCGAAAGCTGCGGCGGTTAGGAAGGCCCTTATGGCTGAACGCGCCCCCATTGAGCAGGTCCTGATCGTCGGCGGTGGCAGCGCCGGGTGGATGACCGCCGCCGCGCTGGCGGAAACGCTGGGGCGCGGGGTGCAGGTCACGCTGATCGAATCCGAGGAAATCGGCACTGTCGGCGTGGGCGAGGCGACCATTCCCCCTATCCGCCACTTCAACCAGCGGCTCGGGATCGACGAGGCGACCTTCGTGCGCGAGACGGGCGGGTCGTTCAAGCTCGGCATCCAGTTCGTCGACTGGTGGAAGCCGGGGCACAGCTATTTCCACCCGTTCGGCCAGCACGGGGCCGAATTCGACATGGTGCCGTTCTACCACTACTGGATGCGCGAGCACGTGGCCGGGCGCACCAGTGGCCCGATCGACGACTTCTCGATGGGCTGGGCCATGGCCAGGGCGGGCAAGTTCGCGCACCCGTCAACCGACCGGCGGATGATCCAGTCGACGTTTGACTACGCCTATCACTTCGACGCGGTGCTCTACGCCCGGTTCCTGCGCCGCTATGCCGAGGCGCGCGGGGTGACGCGCGTGGAAGGCAAGGTGGTCAATGTCCTGCGCGACGGCGAGACGGGCCATATCCGCAGCGTGACGCTGGACGACGGGCGTGTGCTGGAGGGCGAGCTGTTCGTCGATTGCAGCGGCTTTCGCGGGCTGCTGATCGAAGGGGCGCTGGAGACGGGCTATGTCAACTGGCAGCACTGGCTGCCGTGCGACCGCGCGGTCGCCGCGCCCAGCGTGCGCCAGCCGGAGATTCTGCCCTACACCCGCTCGACCGCGCGGGAAGCTGGGTGGCAATGGCGCATCCCGCTGCAGCACCGCACCGGCAACGGCTATGTCCATTGCAGCCAGTTCATCGACGAACAGGCGGCGCACGACACGCTGGTCGGCTCGCTCGGGGAGAGCCTTGCGGGCGACCCGCGCGTGCTGCGCTTCGTCACCGGCCACCGGCGGCAGTTCTGGAACGGCAACTGCGTCGCCATCGGGCTCTCGGCCGGGTTCATGGAACCGCTCGAATCGACCAGCCTGCACCTCATCCAGTATGGCATCCTGCGGCTGCTGGCGCTGTTCCCGGACAAGGCGATGTCCCCGCTGCTGGCGCGCGAATACAACGCGCAGACGCTGGTCGAATACGAGCGGATCCGCGATTTTCTGATCCTGCACTACAAGGCCAACGCGCGCGATGAGGGCGAGCTGTGGCGCTACTGTGCCGCCATGCCGATCCCCGACAGCCTGCAATACAAGATGGATCATTTCCGCGACTACGGCGTGCTGGTGGCGGAAGAGCGCGAGCTGTTCAACAACCCGAGCTGGATCGCGGTTTACCTGGGCCAGGGGATCGTGCCCGAACGCGCCCCCGCCATCGCCACCACCCGCGACCATGTGCCAGTGGCGGACCGGTTCGCCGCAATCGCCGCCGCCATGCGCGAGGCGGTGGCGGAAATGCCGGAGCACGCTGCGTTCCTTGACCGGCACTGCAAGAGCACGGTTGGGGCGTAAGCTAAGACCAGTGCGACACATGCCCCCCTTCCCTTGAGGGGAGTCGCAGACGGCGCGAAGCGCCAACGGTTGGGGATGGGTGTGCGAGGTCCGATTAGGGCGAGGTCCGGTCGGCTGGGCGGATGCAACGCCCAAAGCGACCGCCGAACCCCCACCCCCAGCCCCTCCCCATGGAGAGGGGACAATGCGATCACACCGCTCTGTTCCCCAAAAAAAGAGGGCCCGCCGGTTTCCCGGCAGGCCCCGATTGCGACCCGGGTGGCCCGGTATCTGGTTTAGAACGCCTTCTTGATGGTGACGTTGTAGGTCCGCCCGTAGAGCTCGTGCCGGCTCGGGAAGGTCCCCACTTCGTTGCCCGAGGCATCGAACAGGTCGTTTTCGGTCACGAACGGTTCGTTGGTCAGGTTGAACACTTCGAACTGGATGCCCCAGCCGTTGAGGAAGTCCTCGCGGTCTTCGAAGGTGTAGCCGATCTGCGCGTCGATGATCGTCTCGCTCAGCGCCTGGGCACCGCTCAGGCTGCCGTCGAAGTTCTGCACTTCGGACAGGAAGCCGCTGCGATAGCGGGCGCTGACTTTCGCCTGGAGGCCATTCTTGTCGTAGAACGCTTCGGCCGACCAGATGTTTTCCGAGTAACCCGGAATGTCGATCGAACCACCGCGCGGATTGGCAACCTCGGCATCGGCATAAGTGTAGCTGAGGCTGGTGCCGAACCCGTCGAGGCTTTCCGACAGATCGCTGAAGTCGACCCGCAGCGTGCCTTCGATCCCGGTGATCTTGCCGCCCGAGAAGTTCACCGGACCGTTGAACGAGGCAACCGCCAGCTGGGGATTGTTGACGAGGATCGCACCGAGACCCGCGTTCTGGATCTGCTGCGTCACGTCGATCGTGCGGTTGAAGTCAACCACCCAGTCGGACAGGTCCTTGTGGAACACTGCCACGGCCAGCGCCGTCCCGCGGGAGAAGTACTGCTCGAACGAGACGTCGTACGAGGTCGACTTGTACGGCCGCAGGTTCGGGTTGCCGCCCGACAGGTTGAAGCAGGTCAGCTGCGGCGGGTTGAACGCGATCACCCGGTCAGGGATCTGGTCGCCGTTGGTGTCGACGCAGCTGAGCGGGTTGGCGGTCACGTTCTGGTTGGCCGCCATCTGGTCAAGCCGGGCGCGGGTGATCGACTTGGCATAGGCCAGCTTGATAAACGTGCCGTCGGCGACTTCGAACGACAGGTTCGCGCTCGGCAGCCAGTTTTCGTAGCTGTCGTTGACCACGTTCAGGTCGCCGGCAATGCTGCCGGTCGAACGCTGCTTGGTGTGGGCATAGCGCAGGCCGACATTGCCGCGCAGGGCCACGCCGCCCAGGTCGGTGTCGATGTTGGCCATGGCATAGGCGTTGTTGATCTTCTCGCCCACGGTCCACTGGGTGTCGAACGTCGCCTTCTCGACCAGATAGGTGCCATCGGTCAGGAAGCTGGCCGGGTTGTAGGCGATGATCGGCAGGCCGAGCGAGCCGGTGCGGGTCGCGCCGACGATCGAGTCGGTCGGGATGGCGAGCGAGCCGTTCACGAACCGCGACGAAGGACGCAGGAAGCTCTCGTTCGAGTCGAAGTCCTTGGTCCGGTCGGTGAACAGGTAGCCGACCTGGATGCTGGACAGGAAGCCGGTGTCGAACTCGTACTCAAGTTCGGCGCGCAGCTGGTTCAGCTCGTCGTTGATCTTCGGCTCCTTGATGAAGCCGACCTGGCCCCAGCCGCCCGGATCGGTCAGCAGCGCCACGCCCGGGGCGGTGTAGTCGAGCCGCGAGGCGATCGAGTACCGGCCGTTCTCGGGGAAGGTGAAGGTCAGCGTATCCTGCGCACCCGAACGCGCGCGGCCGGTACCGGCGTAGGATTCGTAGTCGATGTCGTCACGGTCGAGACGCGAGTAGCCGTAGTCGAGCGTCAGCGTCAGGTTGGTGGCGAACTCGTACTCGATGTTGGTGCCGATCGCGAAGATCCGCGATTCGTTGCCTTCGGTGTCGGTCCGCAGGATCGGCACGACCGCGTTGTAGGTCGCGCTGTCGGCGAACGGGCCGGAACCCGAGGCGCTCCCGAAGGTTGCACCGCTCCACGAAGCGATCGGGGTTTCGGTGCCGCGGAAAATCCCGCTGTCCTGCTGGTCGGTCCAGAACGCGTCGATGGTGACCGCAAAGGTGTCGCTCGGTTCGAACTGCAGCGCGCCGGCAATCGAGGTGCGCTTGAATTCGCGGCTGACCGCACCCTGGCGCGGGTTATCCGCCGGGTAGATCACGCCGGCAGCGGTGCGGGCGACCTGGTTCTGGTTGGTCTTCAGCTCGCGGCTGATGAACTGGGTCGGGTTCGACTGGTGGGTGAAGCCAAGGTACCAGCCCACGGTGCCATCGTCGTTCTGGTCGATGTACGAACCGAACAGGCGATAGCCCTTGTCATCGAAATCCGGGTTCAGCTTGCCGCTGTCGTTGTAAACGAAGCGGGCCGAGGCGTTGATCAGCGTTTCCTTGTAGTCGAGCGGGCGGATCGTGCGCAGGTCGACCGAACCGGCGATGCCGGTCGCGGCGAGCGAGGCATCGGGGGTCTTGTAGACGATCCCCTGGCCGATCAGTTCGCTCGGAAACTGGTCGAACTCGATCCCGCGGTTGTTGCCCGAGGACACCACTTCGCGGCCGTTGAGCAGTGCGAGCGAGAAGTCCGGGCCAAGGCCGCGGATCGAGATCGCCTGCGAGCGGCCGCGCACGCGCTGGGCAGTCACGCCAGGCAGGCGGGCGAGCGAGTCCGCGATCGACAGGTCGGGCAGCTTGCCGATGTCTTCTGCGGAAATGACTTCGATGATGCCGGCAGATTCGCGCTTGGCATCGAGCGAGTTCTCGATCGCGGCGCGGATCCCGCTGACGACGATCGCGTCCTCTTCAGCGGTGGCTTCGGCGTCCTGCGCCATGGCGGGCGTGGCAGATGCCAGCAGGGCAACGCCAGTGGCAGCCCCGCACAACAGGCGCGACTGGAATGTGAATCGACTCGACTTCATTGGTAGCCTCCCCAAGAAACGCGTTTGTTACGTGTTTGCAGGTTTTTTCATAGCGCACGCGCGGGTGCAGGTAAATCGGAAATGCGTACCACGGCCGGGGGCCTGCCGGGGTGCAGTTAAAGCACGGATAAAAAGAAGAAATTTTCCGGAGAAACCGGAATCTTGGCGACGCCCGGGATACGGTTCGATGCAAGCTGTTGTTGCAGTGCCACAGGTTTGCCCGGCGTGTAGCTGACCGCCCCAGGCACGTCTGCCCATGCGGGCCCGTTCCGATCCAACAGTCTGTAATAAAACAGAATATACAGCGCTTTCCGGTATGGTTGGAATGCCGGTACCAATTTGGTAGCGTGGCGTTGGGCAGAGGCCCGAAGGACCATAATGGCGATGCATCGAGCGAATACGAATTCATTGGCGCGCGCCGCGGTGGGATCGTTTTCGCCGCAAAAGCATGTATTTGTCGAAGTCGACCAGTTTCTGGAGACACCGGATGAGGCGATCGCGGCAGCCGGTTTGCAAAATTTTGCAAGGATCACGCCGCAGTACCCCGGAATCCGCGCGCCGCTCGATCCGGCAACGAGTCGACAGTGGGTCGAGGCGCTGTCGCCGCTGCTGTCGCGCGCCTTTGGCGAGGCAGATGGCCTGTGGTCGATGCAGGCGTGGTATTCGATCGTTACTCACCGGCCCGACCAGCTCCAGCCGATCCAGCGCCTGCCGCATGTCGACGGGACCGAGCCCCGCCAGATCGCGCTGATGCTCTACCTCAGCCGCACCGACCATGGCGGCACGGCCTTTTTCCGCCACCGCGCCACCGGGCTGGAGGCGCTCACCGCCGCCGACTGGCCGCGCTACAAGGCGGCAGTCGAGGGAGAGCTGGCACGCGGCGGGTTGCCCCCGGCGGCCTATGTCACCGACGGGGCGCCGCATTTCGAGCGTATCCACGCAAGCGCGGGGGCGTTCAATCAGGCAGTGTTCTATCGCGGCAATGTGCTCCATAGCGGGGTCATCGACAACGCCGCCCCGCTCCCGCCCGATCCGCGTGCCGGGCGGCTGACAATCAATGCCTTTTTCCGTCCCCCCAACACATGAGATGAGTGCAGGACCGCAACCGATGCAAGAGCAAGAGGGTATCCGCAGGCTGGTGATCGTGGGTGGGGGCACCGCAGGCTGGATCACCGCGGCCGCCTTTGCCCGGCTGCTGGGCGAACGGCTCCAGATCACGCTGGTCGAATCCGATGCGATCGGCACCGTCGGCGTAGGCGAGGCGACGATCCCGCAGATCATCCGCCTCAATGCGATCCTCGGCTTCGACGAGCACGACTTCGTCCGCCAGACGCAGGGCACGTTCAAGCTGGGGATCGAATTCGTCAACTGGTCCGCCCCGGGCTCGCGCTACCTGCACACCTTCGGGGATACCGGGCTCAATCTCGCGAACGTGCACTTCCACCATTACTGGCGCCGCCATGCGATGCTGGGCGGCGGGGAGAGCCTGTGGCACTACTCACTGCACCAGCGCGCGGCGGATCTGGGCCGGTTCGGCAAGCTTGACCGGGTCGGGCAGACCGCGATGACCGGGCTGGCCTATGCCTACCACTTCGATGCCAGCCTCTATGCCCGCTACCTGCGCGCCTACGCGGAGCAACGCGGCGTCACCCGGCGCGAAGGGATGATCGGGCAGGTCGAGCGCGATGGCGCCAGCGGCGATGTGACCGCGGTCGTGCTCGACAGCGGCGCGCGGGTGGAGGGCGATTTCTTCATCGATTGCTCGGGCTTCCGCTCGCTGCTGCTGGGGCAGGAACTGGGGGTCGACTATGTCGACTGGTCGCACTGGCTGCCGTGCGACCGGGCGATGGCGGTGCCGAGCGAGCGCCTTTCCGACCTGCCGCCCTATACCCGCGCCACTGCGCGGCAGGCCGGGTGGCAATGGCGCATCCCGCTGCAACACCGCACCGGCAACGGGCATGTCTACTGCTCCAATTTCCTGTCCGATGATGAGGCGGCGGCCACGCTGGTCGACCATCTCGATACGCCCGCCCTGGACGACCCGCGCCCGATCCGCTTCACCACCGGGCACCGGCGGCAGTTCTGGGCGCACAACGTGGTTGCGCTGGGGCTCGCCAGCGGGTTCCTCGAACCGCTCGAATCGACCAGCATCCACCTGATCCAGTCGAACGTCAGCCGCCTGATCGAGCTGTTTCCGCGCACGGCCGTGCGGGCGGAGGACCGGGCGGAGTACAACCGCCGCACGCTGGCGGAATTCGCGCAGATCCGCGATTTCCTCATCCTCCACTACCATCGCACCGACCGCGAGGACACCGAGTTCTGGCGCTATTGCAAGCACATGAGCGTGCCCGACACGCTGACCCACAAGATCGACCTGTTCGCCGCCTCAGGCCACCTCGGCCGTGATGTCGACGACCTGTTCCGCGAGGCGAGCTGGGTCCAGGTCATGCTGGGGCAAGGGATCATGCCCGCCGACTACAACCCGATGGCCGACCAGCTGGAGCCCGCGCAGCTGGGCCAGTTCATGGGCGACGTGCGGCGGCTGGTCGACAAGGCGGTCGACGGCCTGCCCACCCACGCGGACTACATCGCGCGCCATTGCGGAGCGGCGGGGTAATGTGGGCGGGGTTCGAGGGTTTCTGCGTGGCCTTCGACAAGCTCAGGCTGAGCGGATGTTGAGATAAGTCCCGTACCGGTAATTCCGAACCCCGCTCAGCCTGAGCTTGTCGAAGGCCAGCCACCACAGTAGCCCAAAGCAGTGGCCTTCTACGCCTACCTCCTGCGCTGCAACGATGGCAGTTACTACGTTGGTCACACAGACGACATAGAGTTCCGCCTGGCGCAGCATCAATCCGGAGCGCTGGGCGGATACACGGCCAAACGCCTGCCGGTGCATCTGGTCTGGTGCGAGGACTTCGGCACCCGCGACGATGTCTTTGCCGCCGAACATCAGATCAAGGGGTGGACCCGGGCGAAGAAGAAGGCGTTGATTGCGGGGGATTGGACGCTTGTCTCGATCCTGGCGCGGAACCGGCAGGGGTGAGAAGCGCGCTGGGCTAGCGTTTGTGCGTGGCCTTCGCACTTCGACAGGCTCAGGAGGCTCAGGTTGAGCGGACGTGGTTGGGATGGATTGATCTCGCCCAACATTGCCCAACCCCGCTCAGCCTGAGCTTGTCGAAGGCCACGCGCCACCCCCCCGGGCACTAAACCAATCCTACTCCGCCAGCACCCAGCGCAGGACTTCGGGCAGGCGCGCGGCCCAGGTGTTTTCCTCGTGCTCGGCGCCCTCGTAGACGCGGCTTTCCCACGCGCTGCCGCGCGGCCAACCGGCTTCGGCTATGCCGGCGTCGACCTGCTGCTGGTAGGGGGCATAGAACGCATCGAGCGTGGCCGTACCGTGGTCGAGCCACAGGCGGCGGCCGTCGGCCTGGCCAAGGTTGGCGGCGAACCACCCGCGCCAGAACGCGGCCAGCGCGGCGTTGTCGAGTTCGGGCGCGGTCGGGTCGGTGGAGGGCCAGTGGCTGCTTATGCAGGCGGCGCGGCCGTAGATCTCGGGTCGCTCGATAAAGGCGTAGCAGCTCATCAGCCCGCCCATGCTGGAGCCGGCGATGGCGGTGTCATTGCGTCCCGGCAGGGTGCGGAAGCTCGCATCGACCCATTGCTTCAATGGCCCGGCAAGCCAGGCGAGATAGGCATCGGACACCACCGGGCCACCGGCAAACTGGTCCATCCGCGCGCGGAGCGGCGGCGCGGCCGCTTCATAGACCGGGCGCGGCAGGTACTGGCGATAGCGGTCTGCCCCCGGCGCCCACACGCCGACGATGATGTGCGGCCTGACCGAACCGTCCGCCGTGACCGCCAGCATCGCCTTGTCCGCCGCCCAGACCTTGTTAAAGCTCGCATTGGCCGGGTCGAACAGGTTGTGCCCGTCGTGCATGTAGAGCACCGGGTAACGGCGCGCGCGGTCCGCATCGTAACCGGGCGGCAGCCAGATAGTCAGGCGCTGGGTGGGCAGACCGGCAGCCTCGATATCGCGGTATTCGATCAGGCGACCGGGACCGGCCGGTTCCGCCGCGCGGGCAGGGGCGAGGGCGAAGAGCGCGAGCAGCGCCGTGAGCAGGGGTAGGAGCCGGGTCATGGCGCTGGTTTACCGTCAGTGCGTGGCCTTCGACAAGCTCAGGCAGAGCAGACGTGGTAGTGACTGAAAAATGCACCAAACTCCGCTCAGCCTGAGCTTGTCGAAGGCCACGCGCAACAGACCCCCACTTCAGTCCAGATCAATCGGGCGCTTGCCGATGATCGAGACGCCATAACCATCCAATGCCACCAGCGAGCGGTCCGAATTGGTCAGCAGTTCCATCTCGTGCACGCCGAGCAGGTTGAGGATCTGCGCGCCCACGCCGTAGTCGCGCAGCTGGTCCATCGGCTCGCCCGGCTCGCCCTTCAGCCGCCTGACCTGGTCGGACAGGAAGCTGGAGCTGGCGCGCGGGATCATCACGATGATGCCCGCACCTTCGCGCCCGATGATCTCCATCGACTTGGCAAGGATCCGGTCCTCGTTGCGCTGCACGCCGAAGATATCGTCGAAGATGTCGAGCGCGTGCATCCGCACCAGCGTCGGGCGTGCCGGGTCGACATGGCCCTTTTTCAGCACGATCTGCTCGGTGCCGGTGGCGGTGTTGTAGAACGCGATCGCGGTCCAGTCGCCGCCGTGGCGGCTGGTGAAGCGGGCCTCTGCGCGGACTTCGGCCATATGGTCGTGCCGCAGGCGATAGGCGATCAGGTCGCGGATGGTCCCGATCTTGAGCTCGTGCTTGCGGGCGAAGGCGACCAGGTCATCCATCCGGGCCATGGTGCCGTCATCGTTCATGATCTCGCAGATCACGCCCGAAGGGTTGAGGCCCGCGAGACGCGAGATATCGACCGCGGCCTCGGTATGCCCGGCGCGGACCAGCACCCCGCCATCGCGCGCGACCAGCGGGAACACATGGCCGGGGGTGACGATATCGTCCGCGCCTTTGGAGGAATCGATCGCGACGCTGATCGTACGCGCGCGGTCGGCCGCAGAAATGCCGGTGGTGACGCCCTCGCGCGCTTCGATGCTGGTGGTGAAGGCGGTGGCGTGGCGGGTGCGGTTGTTGCGGCTCATCGGTTCGAGCCCCAGCGCATCGCACCGCGCCTTGGTCATGGTCAGGCAGATGAGGCCGCGCCCATGGGTCGCCATGAAGTTGATCGCCTGCGGGGTCGCCA
>ERZ1066122.2492-NODE-2492-length-12011-cov-8.781616_pt1 | contig 12011 bp, 7 predicted proteins | sample MGYA00382769_ERZ1066122 | MGnify/ENA primary metagenome ERZ1066122 (study PRJEB33369, sample SAMEA5778352) | biofilm metagenome | biome: Industrial cooling water; feature: Water cooling tower basin; material: Biofilm | place: United Arab Emirates | collected...
ATCTATGAAGGCACCAACGGCATCCAGGCCGCCGACCTCGTCACCCGCAAGCTGGGCCTCGACGGCGGCGAGGCGCTGCTCGGCCTGCTCGGCGAGATTGCGCGCGATTGCGGCGATGCGCCCGTGCTGGCCGCGCTGGCCCGCGAATGCGACGCGCTGGCGCGCTGGATGCAGGGCGAGGCCAGCCTCGACGACCGGCTTGCCGGCAGCGTGCCGTTCTGCACCATGATGGCGGTGGCGGTGGCCGGCTGGCAGTTGCAGCGCCAGGCGCGCGCGCTCGGCGATGCCAGCGACCAGGGCCGCGACAAGGCGGTGGCGGCGCGGTTCTTCGCCAGCCGCATCGCCAGCGAAGCGCTCGGCCTCGCCGCATCGGTGCGCGAAGGGGCCGAGGCGCTCTACGCGCGCGAACTCGCCTAGGGGGCGGTGACGCTGCGGGCGTAATCGTCCTCGCCGAAGCTGGAGGTATTGCCGCGCAATTCGCGCTGCGGCGGCAGGCGCGCACCGCCGATCCGGCGGATCGCCGCCTGGGGGCGGGCGTCGCTGGCGATGACCCGCCAGACGATGCCGGCGGTATCGTCGGTCACCAGCAGCGCGCCGTCGGCGGCCCATTCGACCCAGGTCGGACGGCCATAGGTTGTGCCTTCACCGGTGAGGAAGCCGGTCAGCACCGGGACCGGCTGGCCGGTCGGGTTGCCGCGAGCATCGAAGGCCACGTAGATCACGTCGTAGCCCGAGAGCGGCTTGCGGTTCCACGAACCGTGGCGGGCGATGAAGGCCCCGCTGGAAAAGCCCGGACCCATCCGCGCGCCCTCGGCGCTGAACACGAGGCCGAGCGGCGCGACATGGGCGCCGAGAGCATATTCGGGCCGGCGGACGTAGTTGATGGTTTCGGGATAGGGGTATTCGACGCGGCGGTCGAACTGGTCCTTCCAGTAGACCCAGGGCCAGCCGTAATTGGCGCCGACGGGCACGTTGGTGAGGTAATCGGGCACGAGGTCCGAACCGAGCTGGTCGCGTTCGTTGACCACCGTCCACAGCTCGCCGGTCCAGGGGCTGAAATCCATCCCGTTGGCGTTGCGCAGCCCGGTTGCGAACTGCCGCGCGCTCCGCCCGGCGAGATCGTATTCCCAGATCATCGCGCGGCCTTCCTCCACCTCGAGGCCGTTTTCGCCGATGTTCGACTGCGATCCGACCGCGATGTAGAGCTTGGTCGCATCGCGCGAAAGTTCGAGATTGCGCATCCAGTGGCCGGTGCCGGGCGGCAGGTCCATGAGCTTCACGGGCTTGCCCGCAAGCGCAGTCTGCCCGGCGGTGAAATCATAGGCCAGCACCCGGTCGTGCAGCGCGACGTAGAGCTTGCCCTCGGCATAGGCCATGCCGGACGGCGATGCGAGGTCGCGGGCCAGGACGCTGCGCTGCTCTGCCCGGCCGTCGCCGTCGCCGTCGCGCAGCAGCACGATCTGGTCGGGCGAGGGCACGCCGGCGCCCGCGCGCGTCATCAGCAGGTCCTCGATCTTGCCCTTGATCTTGCTGGCATTGACCTTGGGAAGGCCCGGCGAGTTGGTCAGCGCCACCAGCACGTCGCCATTGGGCAGGGTCAGCATGGTGCGCGGATGGTCGAGGCCTTCGGCAAAGCGCGTGACCGTCAATCCCGGCGCCGCCTTCGGCGCGGTGCCTGCGGCCCAGCCGATCGGTTCGGCGATGGCGATGGTCGGGAAGAACTCGGCATTGGCATCGTCCAGCACCGGATCGGTGCCCGTCGTCTGCGCCAGCGTGAGACTGGCCGGATCACCGCGCGACAGCCAGACGCCGACAAGGGCGAGAGCGACGAGAACGACGAGCAGGGCGATGCCCGATTTCCTGAGGGTCGACATGGCCTTGGCTTATGCCACCGCGCCCATGACGGCAATGCCCCTTGCGGCCCGGCCCGGCAACGCTACATCGCGCGCCATGTACGACTTCCGCCCCGCCGCCGATGCGCCCAAACGCGCCATCCATGCTCAGCTGCTCGAAGCCGCTGCGGCCATCACCGAGGGCGAGCGCGATGCCGTTGCCAACATGGCGAACGTCGCCGCCCTGCTCGGCGATTTCCTGCCCGACTGCAACTGGACCGGCTTCTACCGCATGGTCGAGGGCGAGCTGGTGCTGGGGCCCTTCGTCGGCCGCCCGGCCTGCATCCGCATTCCGCTGGGCCGCGGGGTCTGCGGGACCGCGGCGCAGACCGCCACGACCCAGCTGGTCGAGGACGTGCACGCCTTTCCCGGTCACATCGCCTGCGATGCCGCCAGCCGCTCGGAACTGGTGGTGCCGGTGATTCGCGATGGCACGGTGATTGCGGTCATCGACCTCGACAGCCCCAGCCCTGCGCGCTTCGACGCCGAGGACGCGGGGGGGATCGAAGCGCTTGCCGCGCTGCTCGCCAATCGCATCTGACCTAGGGCGTTCCGCTTAGGAGCGTCTTAACCATATGCTGCGATAGCGGCGTGATGGCGCCGCGCCCGCACTCCCTTCCCAGCGCCCCTGCAGGGGCCGCACATCCCCCGCGGATGCGTATCCTGCTGGCCGAGGATCACGCGATCGCCGCCGAACTCCTGTGCCTCATGGGCAAGCGGCTCGGGGCCGACATCGACTGGGTGGAAAACGGGCTCGACGCGGTCGACAGCGTGCTGCGCGCGCGCGCCGCGGGCGACCCCTATCTGCTGGTCCTGATGGACGCGATGATGCCGGTTCTGACCGGGATCGAGGCGACCCGCCGCATCCGCGCCGCCGGGATCGACGCGGCCAGCCTGCCGATCGTCGCCGTTACCGCAGCCACCGCCAACGAGGAAGTGCGCGACATGCTCGAGGCCGGGATGCAGGCCTATCTGGCCAAGCCGGTGTCGCTGGCCGACCTGTCGGCCTGCATCGACGCCTGGATCGAGCCGCGCCGCGATGCGGCCGCACCCGAACTGGTATCGAGCTTCGTGGCGCTGCGGCGTCGCTACGAATTGCCCAAGGAAGAGATTTTCGCCGAACTCGCCGCCGCCGTGACGGCAGGAGACTGCAGCGAGAACGCGCGCACCGAGCTGCGCAACCATCTCCACAAGCTTGCCGGCACTGCGGGGTCTTTCGGGGAAAGCGGCCTCAGCGTGGCCGCCGCCGAGGGCGCGCAGCTGCTGGCCGAGACCGATCCCGCGACCTTGCCCGAAAGGTTGCGGCGGACCGGCGACCTGCTGCGCGCGGCGGCCTGAATGCTGCGCCGTCTCGCCCACGCCGCTCTCGCGCTTCTCCTCCTGCCGGCCCCGGCGCTGGCTGCCGACGGCGTGGATGGCTGGGCGGAAGTGACGCTGCGCGCGGTCGAATCGAACCGCGCCGTGGTCGAGGGGGACGACATCGACAGCTCGGGCATCGGGATTGCCGTCGATACCGGCTTCGAATGGAAGGGCGGGCGCACCGCGGTTCAGTTCGATCTCGGCGCCGAAGCCTTCGATTACAGCGACAATACCCGCGAAACCCGCCAGAGTGCGACCGGCGGCGTGACGCTTTCGCATGAGCTGGGCGACAATCTGACCCTGGCGGTGACCGCCAGCCATGGCGAGGACATCGTCACCCAGGAATCGCGCGAGACCGACCAGGACGCGGTGCGCGGCGAGGTGACCTGGCAGAAGGGCGACGACCGCGTCCGCCTGCGCGCCCAGTATCGCTGGCGCGAATATCTTTCCGATGCCGCCGACCGCGCCGAAGGGCTGCGCGTCGATGCGCAGTACCAGCGCCGTTTCGGCAATTACCACTGGCTGCGGCTCGACGCGGCCCGCGAAGACCTCGACGCGGTCAATCCGCTGCGCGGGTTCGAGCGGACGACGCTGCGCGCCAGCTACAGCCGGCCCGTCGCGAAATACCTGCGCCTGCGCCCGACTATCGAATATCGCGACTGGACCTACGACGCGCGCCGGGTCGGCGGCGATCCGGATGCCCCGCTGCGCCGCGACCGCTATGTCGCGCCCGAGATCGGGCTGTCGTATGGCCATGTCGATCGCGGGCCCCAGGCGCGATTGCGCGCGGCCTGGCAATTGCGCAGCTCGAACGATCCTGCCTACCGCGAGGATGCCCCCTATTTCGAGGCCGCGATAGGCTGGCGCTTCTAGCCCCCCGCGCCCGGCCGCAAGCCGGCGAGCGCCTCGGCCAGCCAGCCGCCCTTCTGGCGTGACGTCAGCTTCTTGAGTTCCAGCACCGCGCGCGGGCTGCTGATCTGTTCGGCGATCATCGCCTCGTAGATGCGGTCCGCCTTGCGGCGCCGCGTCATAGCATCGCCGCCGTCGAGAGACTGTTCGAGCAGGTCGAGCAGGTATTTGCGCAGGCCGGCAAGCCTGCCCCCGCCCGCAGCGCCCGCCGCTGCCGCCTCGTCGGGAGTGCCGGCGGTATCGCTGGCGTCGAATTCGGCCATCTGGTCTTCGAGGCGCGCCCGGATCGCCTCTACCTGCACAGGCGTGTACCCTCCCGGCAGATCGCCGCGATCCAGCAGCGCCTCGACCGTGCGGCGCACCCTGTCCTCGCTGAGGATGCCGTATTCCTGGAACGAGGCGAGCATCGCCAGACCGCGCGTCGCAATCGCCGGATCGGTGTCCAGCGCCTGGTCGCAGGCCTTGGCCACCGCTTCCCAGGCCTGCCAGCGATAGACGAAGTCGAGCCCCGTCCCCTTGATGTTCTGCATCCCCATGATGCGGTTGTAGAGCCCGGGCGGGGTCTGGTTGGCGATCAGGCGGACGATCATCTCGCCCTTGATGTAGTAGTCGCGCACCGGGGCGAGCTTGCTCATGAACACGCCGCGCAGCAGCTCGCGCATTGCCCCGTCATGCGCCCTCGCATCGCCGCCGGAAGAAATCGCACCGCGCAACTTCGCGTATTCCCGGTGCCAGCCGTGGATCTGCTCCCAGTGCGCCAGCATTGCCGCATCATGGGCCGCGCTCCTGGCGGCGATCAGCGCAGCCACGCCATCGGCGGCGATGGCAGCTTCCGCCTCGCCATCCGCCAGCGGCGTGCCGATCCCCGCGAACATCGCCGTCAGCCGCCCGGCCAGTTCAGCCTCGGAAAGCGGGATGCGCTGGAAGCGGCACAGCCGGTCGAAGACGTCGAGCGGGGCTTCCGCCTCGGCTTCGAGCGACTGCGCGGCGGCGTAGAGGTCCCATTCCTCCTCGATGAAGCCGATCAGCCCTTCGATATTGGAGCCGATCAGGAAATGCCGGTCGGCCGAGACATCGACCACCAGCATCCGTGCAAAGACGCGGCTGCGCGGCACGCGGTCGGCGCGGTTGTTGACCACGGTGGTGACGAAGATGTCCGGGTCGCGGGCCAGCGCATGGTCGGCAAAGCCCATCCGCGTCCAGTTGCCCATCGCGCCGAAGCGCTCGTTGGCGGAATTGCCCATGACGTATTCGAGCCGCCGGCCGTAGATCGCCGAGGCCGGATAGGTCTTGAGCACGCCGAGGTCGGCGACGACGCGGTCGGCCATCTCCTTGAAGGAAAAGTCGTGCTCCAGCCCCAGCTCGTCGCCCATCGCCGCGACCAGCGCGATGTTGTAGGGATGCTCGGCATAGGGGAAGCGGTCGAGCAGCTGCTGGTGAACCAGCCCCGCCTCCTTCCACGTGACCGCGCGCAGCCGCGTGCCGACCTTGTCTGCGCCCTGGCGCAGGATCGGCAGCATCTCTTCCTCGGTGGTCAGGCAGATCGAGCGCGCAGGGATGAACTCGGTCATCACCTCGGGGATGTTGCGCCCGGCCGGTCCCTGCACGTCCTCGTGGTCGGGATAGGTGTTGGTCAGAGTACCGATGTGATCGCGCATCCAGTCCTGCTGCAGCACGCGGACATAGGCCGGGTTGAGCCCCATGCATTCCCACAGGAACACCCGCGCCTTCAACCGCCGGGCGATGCGGATCAAATTGTACTGCTCCCAGATCGTCGCCTTGTCGTAGGGGCGGAACAGGAACATCTCGGTAAGATCGCCGAAGGCCTCGCCATTGAGGAACATCGCCTCGCAGCCGGTGGTCTTGGAGACGAGCGCCGGGCCGAGCGCGTTGACGAGGCCGGCCTTCAGCCGCTCGGTCCCGGACTTGCCGCGCGTGCCCCAGCCGCCCAGCCGCAGCGGGATCCCCTCGCGCACGCGCACCGCATGGCGGCCGACGACGATATGGCGGCCGAAGAACCACAGCGCCGCCGCGCCGACGAAGATCGCCAGCTGGACCAGCGTGTTGGCAAAGACGGTGGCGAAATAGGCGACGGCGTCGTTCCACCAGATCGGCACCAGCGCCAGGGGCCCGGCAACGCTGAAGAAGCGCGTCACGCTCTCGTCGGCGGGAAGCGGGGGTGCCTCTCCGCCCTCGCCCCTGGGCAGGTGATCGGCGCGGTGCGGCGCATAGGCCAGCGCGACGCCCTCGGCCGCCAGCGCCTTCAGCAGGTCGTGCCCGGCAGTGTTGCGCGACTCGGCAATGCGCGCGAAATCCCGGCTGATCCGCCAATACGCCCGCAAGCGGCGGGCAAAGCCCTGCGGCGGAGTTATGGTCGTCACCCCCTCACTCGAGAAAATCCGCACGGGTTCGCCCAGATCGATCGCTGCCAGCACGTGGTCGATCAGTGGCAGATAAGGGCGCCAGTTGCCGTCTTCGGACTGGAACAGCGGCTCGCCCGGGACCTTGGTCGGGGCCAGTTCGGCAAGGCGGGCCGACGGCGCGGCCAGCGTCCCGCGGTACTCGCGCCCGATGGTGTGGAGGAAGGCCTGGCGCTTGTCGGTGGCGCTGACCCGCGCCTCGAACAGGACGCGCCACAGGCGACGCACCATGCGATCGCCGCGCTGCAGCACCGGGCGCGCGCCGCACTGGAGGTCGAAACCGAAGTCGCGCTGCGCAACTATCGCCATGACCCGCCCGACCTTGTCGGGATCGGCGACGACCGCGGGGCCGAGCGCGGGCACCCTTGCGCGCTCGCCCTCCTTGAGACGGGCGGCGGCGGACATCAGTTCCGCAGCGAGGGCGCGTGCTTCCTCGTCGCCGAGCAGCCAGAGATATTCATAGGCCTCGCCCGCCCAGCGGCGGATGCGCGGCTTGTCCACGCGCTGGCGCAAGTCGGTCAGCGCGGACTGGAGGGCGTGGCGCGTGACGTCGAGGCGTTCCGGCGCCTCGGCCAGGCACCAGTCGCCGAGCAGGCGTGCCGCATCGATCGTGGTCCGCAGCACGAACTCGTCGCTATCCCGCCCGAGAAGGCGCAGGACATGGCCGAGCACCGCCTCGCTCCCGATACGCGCCGCCAGCGGTCCGGGATCGGCGAGCAATTGTGCGCGCACCTGCGGGTCGCGGTCGAGCCGCAGCCTGGTCGCGAAACCGGCGGCGTGTTCGGTAGGCATCCGGGCGATTGCCTGCGCGACCGCCTGGCGTACCGCGCCATCGGGATCGCTCGACAGGTCGCGCAGGGGCGCCAGCAGATAGCCGTGCTCCGCCAGCCTGCCCGCCAGTTCGCGGGCCATGTGCCGGCGCAGGAAGATCTGGGCGCTCTGCCGAGTGGCGGGCTCGCCGCGCCGCACGGCCGACAGGCGCTGTTCGAGCAAGGGCAGCACGCTGCGCGGCGATACCGCGAGGAGGGCGCTGAAGGCATGGCACTGCGTCCACACCGCCTCGCCCGTGTCGAGCGCGGCGCGGCGCGTATCGCGCAGCGCGATGTCGCTCCACAGCGCGGTCAGGCCGGGGCCGCAGCGAGCGGCGATGTGCAGGAAGGCACGGTGAGCCGCCTCGCGCACGCGCGGCTCGCCGCGATAGGCGCGGGCCTGCGCGAGCAGCGGCGCCAGCCCGCGGGCGCACAGCGCGCCGTCCGGCACGATCTCGGCGGCCGCGATGGCCTCGGCTGCCAGCTTGCCGGCGCGTTCCAGCGCGAAGGCGCAGGCGCGTTCCTCGAGACCGACCCGGCGGCGATAGCGTTCCATCACCGCGTCGGCATCGAACCAGGCGTCGAAGGCGCGGCGATCCTTGCGCAGCCGGGCACGGTCGGCGCCAAGGCGGGCGGCGAAGTCGAGGATCGCGACCTGCCGCTCGGCATCGTCGGCAACGCTGGCATGGCGGGCGTTGAACAGCGCCGCGTCCTCGGCCAGCTGGCGAAGGCGCTGGAGCCGCGCCCCGGCAAAGGCGATGGCGGCCTCGGCGTGAGCGCTCCAGCCGGTCCCTCCCGTGCTGTCCGGGGCACTGCCCGTGGCGCGAGGCGCGGCGCACATCGCCGCGACGATATCGGCATAGATGGGGGCAAGCACCGGCGCGATCCCGCGCACCAGCGCTTCGTCCAGCGGCGGCGCGCTCATGCCGCGCCCTCCGCCAGGCACGCCAGCATCGCGGCGCGCAGCTCGGGCTCGGCCAGCAGCCGCTGGCGCAGGGCAGCCGAGAGTTCGAGATGGACGAAGCCCGCATGGCCCGCCTCGCGCAAGGCCCGCCCCTGGCGATTGCCGGTCGCGCCCAGTTCGCGCGTCTCGAGCGGGTAGACGAGCACCCGCGCAAGGGCGAGGCGGGCGCCGAGGCAGTCGGCCAGCTCGACCAGGGACGGCGGCGGCGCCGCGCTCCCGTCGCTGGCGATGATGTCGGCAAGTTGCGCCGCGCGACTTGTCCGCCGCGCGGGATCGAAACCGTGCAGCTGGACGATCCGGCCCTGCGGATGGGTTGCGGCGAAGGCCAGCGAAAAGGCGGTCAGGTGATGGGTCGCATGGCGCGTGGGGTCGCCGCCGCCGGGACATTGCTCGCTCGGCCGGCGCGGGGCGGAATTCCAGGCCGCCGCCGCCGCATCGCCTTCCTCGAACAGCAGGCGGACGATCTCGCCGGTGTGGCGATCGGCCTGGGCGTGCGGGGCGACCAGCGCCAGCGGCGTGGCCGGCCCCTGGCGCAGGCGGTAGATCCCGCGGCCACGGCAGTCGGCACGCCCTTCGCGCAGGACCAGTTCCTCGCGGCCCGTGACCCGGTGGAGCGCGAGACCCATGGGCGGCGCGGCAAGATCGCCGCCCAGCACGGCGGCAAAGCGCGCCTCGGCCTGCCGGGCCGCCTGCGCGCCGGGAACCAGGAAGGGGCCGGTGGCGCGCTGGCGTTCGAGTATCAGATGGGCGGCGACGGCGATGACCATGACGATGAAGAGTGCGACGGCCGCCCGGCGGCCCCGGCGGCTCATTCCTCCCCTTTCCCGGCCCGGGGTGCGGCGTAGCCCCGCTCGTAGAGAACGGAAACCCGGTAATCCTCGCCCGGTATGCCGAGCGGACCGATGACGCGCCAGCGGTTGGCCATCAGCGCGGCGCGGGCCGCATCGGGTAGGAGTTCGGCCGGCAGGGCGCTGGCACTGGCAAGCTCAGCCTGTTCCGCGGGCGAACGGCGGCGGAACGCGGCGAGCGCGGCCGGGTCGAAATAGGGCAGGCGCTCATAGGCCCTGAGATCGATCCCCAGGACCGGCCCGTCCGAGGGCAGCGGGCTGAGCTCGACCCGGCTGACCGGCACCGCGCTTTCGACCACCACGTCGTCCTGCAGCGCGATGCGCGCCGGCGTGTCGCGCATGAAGCGGACCGGGCGGCGAAACGGCAGGATGCGGTCGGGGTGGAGCGCACGCGAGTAGATATCGTGGACCGCCACCACCGTGTCGTCGCTGCCGTAGAGGACGGCGCGAAAGCCATAGGTCCAGTAGTCGCGGCTGCGCCAGCTGGCCTCGTCGACCAGCGGCAGGCTCACCACGCGAAAGCTGGTCGCGGGGCGCGAAAAGGCGAACACCAGCGGCCGGCGTGCATCGAGGCGGTAAACCAGCGAGCGCTTGGTCGCGCGGACCTCGACCTGGCTTTGCGCGGCACTGGCCGAGAACAGCGCGGCAATCGAATCGCGCGCGCTCCACGCCGCGCCCACCCCGAGCAGCACCGCGAGGCCGAGACTGGCGGCCCGCCCGATCCGGGTCAGGCGCATCACGGCGTCTCCATCGGCGGATAGACGACCAGGTAGCGCTTTTCGAAGGAGTGATTGAGCACTCGCAGCGACGCGAGGGGATAGGCTTCGTACCCGGCGAATTCGCGCGTGCGCTGGACCACCAGCGGGGCGAAGCCGGCCTTCTCCAGCAGCCCCTGCCACTGCGCGATGCGCGCCGCGCTGGCCCCCAGCCGGTCCGGCAAGAGAATGGCCTTGTCGCCCGCCAGGCGCGAGCCGAACTGCGGGCGCGGGCGAAGCTGGACCACGAGACCGGGCGAATTCCCCAGGCGGGCCAGCGCGGTCTGCGTCACCAGGCCGAAGGCGGTCGCCTGCGATCCGTCGTAGTCGAGTTCGCGCTCGGCCAGCGCGACGAGCCCGGCCCGGCCGGCGGTACCGATCCGCAGCGCCGCCTCGGCCAGGGCGTCGGCGGCCAGCGGCGCGGCATCGCGGCGGCCGCGCTGCTCGCGCCGGACCGCGCCTGTCACGATCAGGCTCGCATCACCCGCGGGATCGACGAGGAAGACACCGTCGCCGCCTTCGGGACGCGCCAGCATGATGACCGCCCGGCCGGCGGCGGTGCAGCGCGTCAATGCAAGTCCGAGGGCACGGGCGCCCGACGCCGCCAGCACCGCGCCCGCGGGCGTGCCGCCGAGCAGCGGCAGGACCACCTCGCGCTGCAGGAACAACAGCTCCTCGCGCGATTGCAGCCGCGAAGCGGCGCGGGCCTCGCGCCGCCAGGTGCAGGCCGCGCCCTCGTTTTCCAGTCCCGCGGCGGAGGGCGCCACGGCGCCCGGGGCAAGCGCGGGGGGAAGCGACAGCCGCGAGGCGTCCGCCGCGTCGCGTTCGGCCGCGAAGCTCACCGCAAGGCCGGGATAGAGCCGCCGCAGCGCCTCGACGTCAACCGCCTGGGCCCCGCCGCCCGCCAGCGCAAGGCGCGGCGCGGCGGCGGTAGGCGGCGCTGCGAGGATGAGTTGCGCGGCGGGCACCTTCGCGGCGAAGACCGCGTCCACGCTGGCGCCGACCCCGCCCGGCGCACCCGGGGCCGTGACCAGCAGCCAGCGCGCGCCGAGCCGCGCCATCAGGGCTCGCGCAGCCTCGCCCTGGCCGGGGATCGAGGCATCGGCAACGCGCAGCGCCAGGTCGCGCGGCGCCGCGGCGTCATAAAGGACGAGGTCGCGGCCGCTGCCGTCCTCGCGCACCAGCGCGACCCGCGAATTGGCCAGCATCTCCACCCGCCACCCGCCCGCGGCGGCGACCGCACCGGCCTGCACCGGCGGCAGGCCCGCGCCGAGCAGCTCGAGCGCATCGCCGAGCCCGGCGGCGGAACGTGCCGACAGGCTGGCCTCGGCAGGCGCGGCAGTGCGCCAGTGGGCATCGCCGACCGCCGCCACAAGCAGCGCATCCTCGCGCGCCTGTCCGCGGACCGCCTCGCCCTGGCGGGCTGCTCCGGCCATTCCGGCGGGCACCAGCAGCGCGAGCACGAAGCCGACGAGATTGCCCACCCCGGCGCCGACGAAGGACACCTGCAGCGTCGAGCGCATCAGCCGCGGGAAGATGTCCTTGTCGTGCGCCTTCATCGCCAGCAGCGTCGAGAGCAGGTAGCCGAAGCCGTAGAAATCGGTCGTCTTGACGTTCCAGCCGAGCCACAGCAGCGCCCAGCCGACCACCAGCTTGAGCACGAAGCTGATGTTGAAGAACAGCAGCACCTTGTTCGCGCCCTCGATCGTCGCATTGGCCAGCCAGCGGGTCTTCAGCAATTGCCGCGCCACCACGAAGATCACGATCGCCTCGGCGAAGGAAGTCAGGATCTTGCTCGGCTCGTACCATTGCAGCGCGATCAGCGCGGGGATGAGGATGCCCGAAAAATCCCAGCCGAAGCGCACGTTCATGTGGCTGGCATAGAGGGCGGTCAGGACCAGGATGATATAGGCCTTGGGGCTGGCGAGAACCGAGCTGGCCAGTCCCTCGTAGAGATAGGTGACGCCGCCGATGTGGAAATTGGTCAGCTCCATCAGGCCGTAGCGCACGATCAGCCAGGTCAGCCCGGTGGTGATGACCAAGGCCACCATTCCG
>ERZ1066122.2493-NODE-2493-length-12005-cov-8.415146_pt1 | contig 12005 bp, 9 predicted proteins | sample MGYA00382769_ERZ1066122 | MGnify/ENA primary metagenome ERZ1066122 (study PRJEB33369, sample SAMEA5778352) | biofilm metagenome | biome: Industrial cooling water; feature: Water cooling tower basin; material: Biofilm | place: United Arab Emirates | collected...
TTTTCAACGAGGGCGCGGGCGATCATCTCGCCGATGCCGCGGCTGCCGCCGGTGACCACCACGGTCTTGCCGGCCACGCTGAACAGCTGATCGATCTTCATTCTGCTTCCCCTAGATGATTTCCCCGGCAGCGCGGGCGCGATCGATGCGGCTGGCTTCGGCCTGCGGCAGCCAGCGATAGACAAGGCTGAGGGCGATCACCGTGAACGGCGCCATCAGCAGCAGCGCCAGCACCCCGGTGCCAAGGTCTCCGGTGAGCTTCGAGATGAAGCCGGTGAACCATGGCCCCAGCCCCAGCCCGAACAGCGTGGTGCCGATGAAGAAGGTGGCGGTGGCGGCGCCGCGCATGCGCGGCAGCACCAGATCCTGCGTAGTGGCCGCCGCCACGCCGACATACATCGAGCCGAACACCGTGGTGGGGGCAAAGCACAGGAAGAAGGTGGCGAGATCGCTGGTGGTATATTGCCACCAGATGAAGGGGGCCGGCACCAGCGTGGCCAGCGCGCCCACCATGATGCGCCCGGACGGGTGGCGCTTCTTGGCGGCATCGCCCAGCACACCGCCCAGGATGGTGCCGACAAAGCCGCCGAGCGCGCCGCCGCCGCCCAGGATGAAGGCCACCGCCTCCTTCGTGCCATACCAGGGCACCGGCGCCCCGCTTGCCGCCAGCGGCTCCACGAAGGTGCGGATGGCATAGGGCGCGGCCCAGAAGCCCACCGAATAGCCAACGAAGCTGATCGAGCCAAAGCCCAGGATGGTGAACAGGAAGGCCGGCGTGCCCCAGATCAACGCAAAGGTTGGCTTGTCTCGCGCCCTGATCGACTGGGCCCAGCTGATCACCGCGTAGAGCCCGGTGCCGACGGCGAGGAACTGCAGCATGTCGCCAGTGCCCAGCACCAGCGCCGTCACCAGCCCGGCCACTGCGGCCAGCACCGCCACATTTTCCAGCAGGGCGCGCCGGCCGAGCAGCGCCATGTTGACGAGGGTGAGGGGCGGGATGACGCTGGCCATGTCGGCGAGGAAATTGCGCACGATGGTGCGGCCGGGCAGCGGCGCCGGCGGCGGCAGCCCATCGGCACGGCCGCGTTGCGGCTCGATCAGGGTTGCCACCCACAGGGCCAGCAGCAGGCCAGGTATCCCCACCGCCATGAAGGCGGCCTGCCAGCCCACCAGGCCCAGCGGGCCGCCATCCGGATAGGCCTTGTTCCAGCCCTGCACCACCACCGCGCCGATCAGCAGCGACACGCCGCCGCCCAGATAGAGGCCGGCGGCATAGATGGAGAGCGCAGTGGCCCGGCGCGCCTTTGGGAACCAATCGGAAATCATCGAATAGGCCGACGGGCCGGCGGCGGCCTCGCCCACGCCCACGCCCACCCGGGCCAGCGAGAGCTGCATGAAGTTGCCGGACAGGCCTGACAGCGCTGTCATGCCCGACCAAAGGGTCAGGCCAATGCTCAGAAGGCGGGTGCGCACCCAGTTGTCGGCCAGCCGGCCGATCGGCACCCCGAACAGCGCATAGAACACGGCAAAGGCGGTGCCATAGAGAAAGCCCAATTGCGCGTCGGTGAGGGCAAGGTCGCGCTTGATGTCTTCCGCCAGGATCGACAGGATCTGCCGATCGATGAAGTTCATCACATAGACGAGCACCAGCAGCGCCAGCACATACCAGGCATAAGGCCCGCCGACCGGCGGCATGCCCGGCTGATCGGCGGGCGGCACGGCTTCACTGTCGGCTGCGCGGTCTGGCTGCTCCATCACCCCTCCCGGTTGGCCGGGGGCGCCTGGCGGCCCCGCACTGGCAACTGGGGCAGAGGCTTATCAGCCGTCCCCGTCGCTGTCACCTGCACGTTGGCGGGGTGCGATGCGGCGCTGCAGATCGGGATCGAGCACGTCGGAAAAGCTCAGCTGGCCGTCATAGAGCGCACGCACCACCAGTTCGGTGCGGGTGGAGACGTCGTAGCGCTGCTTGGCAGCTTCCAGATATTTGTGGACCGTGCCTTCCGACAGGCCGAGCAGCTGGCCGGCCACCCAGTTGGACTTGCCGCGCGCCGCCAGCACCAGGCAATCCAGCTGGCGCTGGGTGAGGCGCGGGGTTTCGGCGGTCTCCCCGCTGGCGGCGAGCTTCAGGCGGCGGGCGGCTTCAAAGGCAAAACAGGCGAGATATTGTGCCGCCGGCAGCGAGTCCGTCGGCAAGTCGCGGCCGCGTGCCATCACGAAGCTCACCAGCCCCGACGCCTGGCCCGGCACATGGATCGGCACCGTGTAGCCCTCCGCCAGCCCGGCGGCGCGGGCCTCGGCCATGAAGGCCCGGTGCGGGGCCGAGAGGGACATGAAACTGGGCAGGCTGCTCCAGGAAAACGGGGTCACCCGGCGTTCGCTGGCCATCAGCACCGGATCATCGGCCACCCGGCCCTGCGTCATCAGCCGGTCCACCCAGTCATCGGGAAAGTCGCTCAGCCGCACCGGGCCAAGCCGGCCGCCAGCACCCAGCCGCTGCGCCAGCGCGAAATGATCGAACCGAAAGCTTCTCGTCGCGTCCTTCAGCACCAGACCGATATCGGTCAGCGAGGGTGCCGCGCGCACGGCGCGGACATAGGACTGCACGTCCCGGAAACTGCCCAAGACCCATGACCCCCTCGGCAGAGACGCCGCCGCCTTCGCCCTCGCTGCGACGCCGCGTCGACCCTCGCCGGTCGTTGTCCCCCTTGCCTGCGCCCCCACGACCGGCATAACGGGAATGAATGATGACATGACTATAGAGTCATGCGGCACGGCTTACAACGAGGTTCGAATGACGCGGGATGTGGCGATAATCGCAGGCGGCTGCTTCTGGTGCACGGAAGCGGTGTTCAATGAACTGATCGGCGTGGACAGCGTGGAATCCGGCTACATCGGCGGCCAGACTGCCAATCCCAGCTATGAACAAGTGTGCAGCGGCCGCACCGGCCACGCTGAGGCCGTGCGCATCGTCTATGATTCATCACAAATTACATTTGCCGAACTGCTCGACATCTTCTTTCACACGCATGATCCCACCACGCTGAACCGCCAGGGCGGCGATGTCGGGACGCAGTATCGCTCGGCGATCTTCCCGCAGAACGGCGTGCAGGCCGCCGAAGCCGAAGCCGCCATCGCCCGCAACCAGGCCAGCTGGGACGCGCCGATCGTCACCAGCATCGAACCGAACGCGCCGTGGTGGCCGGCGGAGGCCTATCACCAGCGCTATTTCGAGAACAACGGCACCAAGAACGGCTATTGCGTCGCCGTGGTTGGGCCCAAGCTGGCCAAGTTCCGCAAGAGCTATGCGGCGCGACTGAAGCGGTAACCCTGATGTTCTGGCGTGATTGTCGAACCGCGAAACATTGCGTTTCGCTTGCAATCGCTCACTCCACCGTCACCGACTTGGCGAGATTGCGCGGCTGGTCGACATCCGTGCCCTTGGCGACGGCGACATGATAGGCCAGCAGCTGCACCGGGATGGCGGTGACGAGCGGGCTGATGAACGGGTCGACCGTCGGCAGCGTGATCGTTGCCATGGCGCCCTGGCCATGGCCCGCCACGCCCGCCGCGTCTGACAGCAGCACCACGCGGCCACCGCGCGCCATCACTTCCTGGCAGTTGGAGATGGTCTTTTCAAAGCGCGGCCCCGAAGGCGCGATCACGATCACCGGAACCGCTTCGTCGATCAGCGCGATGGGGCCGTGCTTCAGTTCGCCCGCCGCATAGCCTTCGGCGTGGATATAGCTGATTTCCTTCAGCTTCAGCGCGCCTTCCAGGGCCATCGGATAATCCGGGCCGCGGCCGATGTAGAGAATGTCGCGGGCACCGGCCAGCGCCGGGGCGAGGGCGGCGATGTCGTCTTCGCTGGCCAGAGCCTTGTTCATGGCGGCTGGCACTTCGGTCAGCAGGTGCACCAGCCGCGCTTCCTCAGCAGCGGCCAGGCGCCCCTTGGCCTTGCCCAGCGCGATGGCAAAGGCCGCCAGCACCGACAGCTGGCAGGTGAAGGCCTTGGTCGAGGCGACGCCCACTTCCGGGCCGGCATGGGTGGGCAGCAGCAGCTGCGTCTCGCGCGCCATCGTCGAGGTGGCGACATTCACCACCGCCGCCACCATCTGGCCGCCGTCCCTGGCATGGCGCAGCGCCGCCAGCGTGTCGGCCGTCTCGCCGGACTGGCTGATGAACAGGCACAGCCCGCCATCCTCATAGACCGGGTCGCGATAGCGATATTCCGAGGCATTCTCGATGGAAACCGGCACGCGCGCCAGGCTCTCGATCCAGTAGCTGGCGACATGGCCGGCCAGCAGCGCCGTGCCGCAGGCGACGATCTGCACGCGCTTCACGCCGGCAAGGTCGAAGGGCAGCTGGGGCAGGGCCACGGTTTCCGCGAGCGGATCGACATAGGCGCCCAGCGTCTGTGCCACCACGATCGGCTGTTCGTGGATTTCCTTCTCCATGTAATGGCGATGGTTGCCCTTCTCGATCACCGCGGCGCTGGCCGACGAGGTGATGAAGCTGCGCGTCACCGGCCGGTCATCGGCATCGAAGATGGTCACGCTGTCGGCGGTCAGGCGCACCCAGTCGCCTTCATCGAGATAGGCGATGCGGTTGGTGAAGGGCGCCAGGCCGAGCGCATCGGAGCCAAGGAACATCTCGCCTTCACCCCGGCCCACCACCAGCGGCGAACCCCGCCTTGCGCCAAAGATCAGGCCGGGATGCTGGCGGAACAGGATGGCGAAGCTGAAGGCGCCGTGCAGGCGCTTGAGTGTCCGTGCCACAGCTTCGTCAGGCGTGGCGCCGCCGGCCAGCGCCAGCTCCAGCAGATGGGCAACAACCTCGGTGTCGGTCTCGCTCGACAGGGTCCGCCCGGCGGCCAGCACTTCTGCACGCAGCGGCTTGAAATTCTCGATGATGCCGTTGTGCACCAGGCAGACATTCTCGGTCGCGTGCGGGTGGGCATTGCCTTCGGTCGGGGCGCCGTGGGTGGCCCAGCGGGTGTGGGCGATGCCGATGCTGCCGGGCAGTGGATCGGCCGCCACCTCGCGGGCAAGGTTGGCCAGCTTGCCGGGCGCGCGGCGACGATCCATCCGGCCATCATGGATGGTGGCAATGCCGGCGCTGTCATAGCCGCGATATTCCATGCGCCGCAGGCCATCGATCAGCCGGTCGGCCACCGGCGCGTGCGAAACAATGCCGATGATGCCGCACATTATGGCTTGTCCTTCCTGGCCTGCTGGGCGCTGCGGAAGCGCGCCGCCCAGCCGGGCTTTTCCGTCTGAGGGGGGCGCACCAGGGCGAGCGCATCCTGGCTCACGTCGCGGGTGATGGTGCTGCCGGCCGCAACGATGGCGCCGTCGCCGATCGTCACTGGTGCCACCAGCGCGCTGTTCGATCCGATGAAGGCGCCGGCGCCGATCACCGTCTGATATTTGAAGAAGCCGTCATAATTGCAGGTGATGGTGCCGGCGCCGATATTGGCTTTTGCGCCCACCGTCACGTCGCCCAGATAGGTGAGGTGATTGGCCTTGGCACCTGTCCCCAGCACGGCCTTCTTGGTCTCGACGAAATTGCCGATCTTGGCGCCCTTGCCCAGCACGGTGCCGGGGCGCAGCCGCGCGAACGGCCCCACCTCGCACCCCTCGCCGATACTGGCCCCTTCGATATGGCTGTGGGCGCGGATGCGGGCGCCGGTGGCAATCGTCACGCCGGGGCCGAACACCACGAAGGGCTCGATCTCCACGTCGGCGGCGATCTCGGTGTCCGCGGCAAGGAACACGGTCTCGGGCGCTTGCATGGAAACGCCGGTCGCCATGAGTTCGGCACGCCGCCGGCGCTGGAAAATGGCTTCCAGCTCCGCCAGTTCGGCGCGGCTGTTGGCGCCCGCCACCTCGTCGGCATCGCTCTCGATCACCGTGCAGGCACGGCCATCGCCGAGCGCCAGGCCCACGATGTCGGGCAGATAATATTCCTGCGCGGCATTGCGGTTGGTGACGCGGGCCAGCAGTGCGAACAGATCGGCCCCGCGCACCGCCATCAGGCCGGAATTGCACAGGGTTTCGGCGCGTTCGGACGCGCTGGCATCCTTGTATTCCACCATCTTCGCAATGGCGCCATCGCGCGCGATGATCCGGCCATAGCGGCCAGGATCGGCGGGCCGGAAGCCCAGCACCGCCACCGCCACATCGCCGGTAAGCGCATCGAGCAGCCGCTGCATCGTTGCCGCCGGCACCAGCGGCGCATCGCCATAGAGGATCAGCACCTTGCCATCGAAGCCGGCGAGCGCATCTTGCGCCTGCTGCACGGCGTGGCCGGTGCCGAGCTGCGGTTGCTGCAACACCACCTGCGCGCGGCTGCTGACCTCCGCCTCCACCTGTTCCTTCAGGGCGCCGGCCACCACCACGGTGTGCGCCGGGTTCAGTGTCGCCAGGCTGTCCATCAGGTGGCGCAGCATGGGCTTGCCGGCGATGGGGTGCAGCACCTTGTGGCGCGTCGATTTCATGCGCGTGCCCATGCCGGCGGCAAGGATGATGGCGGCGAAGGGTGCGGCGTCGGTCACGCCGGCAGCCCTGCCATAACCGCGCGGTGCTTGCAAAGTCCCGCTGCCGGCCGCACCAAGGGCCTGTCGCAAAACCGCAACAAGGCTCTGGCACCGCAAATCTTCCGTGACTCTGCCCCGCTCCATCCTCTTCGATCTCGACGGCACATTGGTCGATACCGCACCCGATCTGGCGGCGGCGATGAACCATGTGCTGGCGTTGTGCGGCCGGCCAGCGCTGCCGGTGGATGATGTGCGCCACCTGGTGGGGCATGGCGCCCGCGCACTGATTGCCCGTGGCCTCGCCGCCACCGGTGATCCGGCGCCGCACCTGGTGGAAGCGCATTTCCCCACCTTCCTCGATTTCTATGCGGCCAACATCGCCAACGGTTCACGGGCCTTTGACGGTGTGGAAGCGGCGCTGGATGCGCTGGCCGGTGAGGGCTGTGCCCTGGCCATCTGCACCAACAAGCCCACCCACCTGGCCGAGGCGCTGATCGACGCGCTGGGCTGGAATGATCGGTTTGCCGCCATCATCGGCGCCAGCAGCGTGGCCCGGCCCAAGCCCGATGCCGGGCATGTGCTGGCCACGCTTGCCGCCATGAATGGTGAGGCTGCCGATGCCGCCTTCGTGGGCGACAGCGCCACCGATGTCGGCGCGGCGCGCAACGCCGGGCTGCCGGTGGTACTGGTCAGCTTCGGCTTTACCGATCGGCCGGCGCATGAACTGGGCGGCGATGCCGTGATCGATCATTATGATGCCTTGCTGCCTGCCCTGCGGGCCGTGGCGCGGCCATGACCGATATATTGGCCATCGAATTGGCGCTGCTGGCGCTGGCGGCGCTGCTGCTCGGCTTCGTGCTGGGCCGCGTCGGCCGCCCGGAGCCAGCCCTGCCGCCCCCGCCGCCATTGCCGGAGCCGCCGGCTCCCAGTGTTGCTGTTGATCGCATCGCCATCGAACGGCTGAAGGATGCCGTGCTGGTGCTGCGCGGCTCGTTCGTGGAGGCGGCCAATGCGCCGGCCCGGCAGCTGTTCGGTGAGCGCGTGGTGGGCAGTGACATCAGATTGACCGGGCGCCATCCCACGCTGCTCGATGCGCTGGACATGGTGCTGGCCGGTGCGCCAGCGCAGGAACGCGAACTGGGCGGGCTGGGCGCGGCCGGCAACCGCGCCTTTCGTCTGCGCGTGGTGGCCGATGGCGCCGAAGGCGGCCAGACCCGCGCGCTGGTGCTGCTCGATGATGTCACTGACAGCAAGGCGACCGAGCGCATGCGGGTGGATTTCGTCGCCAATGCCAGCCATGAGCTGCGCACCCCGCTGGCCACGCTGACCGGGTTCATCGAAACGCTGCAGGGCCCAGCCGCCGAGGACGAGCCGGCCCGCCAGCGCTTCCTGGCCATCATGGCGCAGGAAGCCGATCGCATGCGCCGGCTGATCGATGATCTGATGAGCCTGTCGCGCATCGAGCTGGACAAGTTCGTGCGCCCCACCCAGTCGCTTGACCTGAAGGGCATTGTTGCCGAAGTCGGCCGCACGCTTGCCATGCGGCTGGAGACCGATCAGCGGCGCCTGATCGTCGATGAAGCCGCCGATCTGCCGCGCGTGATCGCCGATCGGGATCAGGTGCTGCAGGTGCTGCACAACCTGATTTCCAACGCGCTGAAATATGGCCGCTCCGGCACGCCGATCCGGGTGAGCGTGGTGCCTGTCGAAGGCGCCCTCAGGCTCACCGTGACCGACGAGGGTGACGGCATCGCGCCCGAGCATCTGCCGCGCCTGACCGAGCGTTTCTACCGCGTCGATTCGCAGCGCAGCCGCACGCTGGGCGGCACCGGGCTGGGGCTGGCCATCGTCAAGCATATCGTCGAGCGGCATCGCGGCCGGCTGGAGATCGACAGCAAGCTGGGCGAGGGGACGAGCGTGAGCTTCACGCTGCCGCTGGCCTGATCGCGGCTCCCGGCCCGGCTCGCAACAAATCTGTCATCAAAGCGTCATAAGGCGCACACGCACCGCCGCTAACGCCGCAGCGGGCAACCCATGCAGCGCGTGATTCCTGCCGCTGCCACGAAGAGGATGGCATTTGTTGCAGCCAGTCACCGTTCGGGCATGTGCCGGGCTGGCCTTGGCCGCGGGTGCTGCCGTGCTGCTGGCGGCATGCAGTGGCGGCAGCCGCACGCAGATCCGCATCGTCGGCTCCTCCACCGTCTATCCCTTCACCACGGCTGTGGCCGAACAGTTCAAGCGCAAGTGGCCGGAATTCCCGGCGCCGATCGTCGAATCGACCGGCACCGGCGGTGGCATCAAGCTGATGTGCGCCGGGCTGGGCGCGCAGTTCCCCGATGCCGCCAATGCCTCGCGCCGGATCAAGAAGAGCGAGGTGGAGGATTGCGCCAGTCACGGCGTGAAGGGCCTGATCGAGCTGCAGGTCGGCATCGATGGGCTGGTGATCGCCCAGAGCCGGCAGGCGAACTTCCCCGGCCTCACCGAGCGTGACATCTATCTGGCGCTGGCCGCCAATCCGTTCGGCAAGGGCCCGAACAAGGCGCGCACCTGGAAGGACGTCAATCCGGCGCTGCCCGCGATCCGCATCGAAGTGATCGGCCCGCCGCCAACCAGCGGCACGCGTGACAGCTTCAACGAGCTCTACATGCTCAAGGGCTGCAACAGCGAGCCGGCCATGAACGCGCTCAAGAAGGCCGACGAGGACGCCCACAAGAAGATCTGCGAGAAGATCCGTGAGGACGGCGCCTTTATCGAGGGCGGCGAGAACGACAATCTGATCGTCCAGAAGATCGCCGCCAATCCCAACGCGCTCGGCGTGTTCGGCTACAGTTTCGTGGAAGAGAACAGCGACCGCGTGAAGGGCATCCCGCTCCATGGCGTCGAGCCCAGCTATGACAATATCGCCAACGGCGATTTCCCTGCCTCGCGGCCGCTCTTTCTCTATGTGAAGGCGCAGCACGTGCCGGCGGTGCGAGGCATGCGCGAGTTCCTTGCCGAATATGCGCGCGAATCGACTTGGGGCCGTGATGGCTATCTGTCGAACAAGGGCCTGGTGGCCGCGCCGGAACCCGTGCGCAAGGCCGGCGAGGCAGTGGCACGCGAACTCACGCTGATGGACGAGGCCGGGCTCTGATGCGACTGCTCATTGCCCTCCTGCTGGTGCTGGGCCTTGGCGGCCTTGCTTATCTGGCCGGCCGCGCGCGCGGCAACCGCATGGCCGCCGCCGCCTCCGGCGTGGGTGCCGTGCACAGCCGCCCGGCCCATCACGGTGCCTATGTTGCCATGCTGGCGCTGGCGCCGGCGCTTTTGCTGCTGGCCGGCTGGGCGGCGATCGGTGAACGCGTCATCGAAGGCCAGGTGATCGCCGCGCTGCCGGTCGCGGACATGCCGGCCACGCCCACTGACCGCGCTGCCCTCGTCAACGAGGTGCGCGGCCTGGTCTCGGGCGATCTGCCCACCGCCTTCAACCCGGTCGCCGCCCGGCTGGCGCCGGTTTATGCCGCCGCCGCCGCCAATGCCGATCTGGGCGTCGGCGCACTGGCGGTGGCGCTGCTGTGCGCCGGCGGCCTGTGGGCCTTCTCGCGGCTGCGGCCCGATTTCCGCGCCCGCAACCGGGTAGAGCGCCACGTGCGCACCATCCTGCTGCTCACCAGCGTGGTCGCCATCCTCACCACCTTTGGCATCGTGCTGTCGCTGATCTTCGAATCGATCCGCTTCTTCCAGCTGGTCTCGCCGGTCGAATTCCTGACGGGCCTGAACTGGAGCCCGCAGACGGCCCTTCGCGCTGACCAGGTCGGCTCCACTGGCGCCTTCGGGGCGGTGCCGCTGTTCTGGGGCACCATCTTCATCGGCGCCATCATCGCCATGCTGGTGGCGATCCCGCTCGGCCTGATGTCGGCCATCTACCTGACCCAATATGCCGATCCGCGCTTGCGCCGCTGGCTGAAGCCGGTGCTGGAGCTGCTCGCCGGGGTGCCCACCGTGGTCTATGGCTTCTTCGCGGCGCTCACCGTGGCGCCGATGGTGCGCCAGTTCGCCGTGGCCCTGGGCATGAGCGACGCCAGTTCCGACAGCGCGCTGGCCGCCGGCCTGGTGATGGGCATCATGATCATCCCCTTCGTCTCCTCGATGGCCGATGATGCGCTCACCGCCGTCCCCGGCGCCATGCGCGATGGCAGCCTCGCCATGGGGGCCACCATGTCAGAAACGGTGAAGAAGGTGATGGTGCCGGCCGCGCTGCCTGGCATCATCGGCGGCGTGCTGCTGGCGGTGAGCCGCGCCATCGGCGAGACGATGATCGTGGTGATGGCGGCTGGCCTTGCTGCCAATCTCACCGCCAACCCGTTCGCCAGCGTCACCACCGTCACCACCCAGATCGTCGCCCTGCTGACCGGTGACCAGGAGTTCGACAGCGCCAAGACGCTCTCCGCCTTCGCGCTGGGCCTGGTGCTGTTCGTGATGACGCTGATCCTCAACATCTACGCGCTGGCCGTGGTGAAGAAATACCGGGAGGCCTACGAATGAGCCCGGCGACCGCAGCCTTGGCGGCACCCGTGATGGAGCGCGGCCCCACTGACTGGACGGGCAGTGCCATGCAGGCCCGCATCCGCGCCCGCTATCGCGCCGAGCGCAACTTCCGCGCCGCTGGCGTGGCCGCGCTGGTGATCGCCGCCAGCTTCCTCGCCTTCCTGCTGTTCACCATCGTGCGCGACGGCTGGAGCGGATTCCAGCGCACCGAAGCGCGGCTGGAGGTGACGTTCGATGCCGCCACCTTGGGGGTCGATCCGGCGGCGGTGCGAGGGCCGAACGGCGCCGCCATCCTCGCCCGCGCCGATTATCCGGGGCTGTTGCTGGCCGCCGCCAAACAACTTGGGCCGGCGTCTGACACGCTGTCGGATGCCGCCTGGCTCGATCTGCGCGACGCGCTGATCGCCGATCCGGCGCTGTTGGGCCAGAAGGCCACGCTGTGGGTGCCGGTGCGTTCGCCCATCGATCTGCTCGCCAAGGGCAAATATGACCTTTCAGCTCCGGCCGAGAGCCGCGGCGTGTCGGATCGCGAGGTGGCGGACTGGCGCTGGCTGGAAGGGCAGGGGCGGCTGCGCACCGAGTTCAACACCGCCTTCATCACTGGCGCTGATTCGACCGAGCCGGAACTGGCCGGCATCGGCGGCGCCGCGCTGGGCTCGCTGTTCACCCTGCTCATCACCATCGCCATCGCCTTCCCGCTCGGCGTGCTGTCGGCGGTGTGGCTGGAGGAATTCGCGCCCAAGGGCCGGCTTGCTGACCTTATCGAGCTGTCGATCAACAACCTTGCCGCGGTGCCGTCGATCATCTTCGGCCTGCTGGGGCTGGCCTTCTTCCTCAACATTGCTGGCCTGCCGCGTTCCTCGCCGCTGGTTGGCGGCATCACCCTGTCGCTGATGATCATGCCGGTGATCGTGATTGCCGCGCGCGTCGCCATCAAGGCGGT
>ERZ1066122.2499-NODE-2499-length-11989-cov-36.626362_pt1 | contig 11989 bp, 12 predicted proteins | sample MGYA00382769_ERZ1066122 | MGnify/ENA primary metagenome ERZ1066122 (study PRJEB33369, sample SAMEA5778352) | biofilm metagenome | biome: Industrial cooling water; feature: Water cooling tower basin; material: Biofilm | place: United Arab Emirates | collected...
TGATGAAGGCGCGCAAGGGCCGCATCATCAACATCGCGTCGGTCATCGGCGTGACGGGCAACGCAGGCCAGGCGAACTACGCCGCGGCCAAGGCCGGCATCATCGGATTCTCGAAGTCGATGGCGCGCGAGATCGGCTCGCGCAACATCACCGTCAACGTGGTCGCGCCGGGCTTCATCGAGACCGACATGACCCGCGACCTGCCCGAGGACGCCAAGGCCAAGATGCTCGAAGACATCGCGCTGGGCCGTCTCGGCAGCCCGCGGGACATCGCCGAAGCGGTGGCCTTCCTGGCCGGCCCGGCGGCGGCGTACATCACCGGCGAGACCCTGCATGTCAACGGCGGCATGCACATGGTCTGAGCCCATGCTCTAGAATCGTCGGGCGCCCCGCCTCGTGCCGGCGCGGCCTGACCCACCGCCCCGCTGCCCGGACGCGCGCGACGGCGGACTGAACAACGAAGCGTCTCCAATCGCGACAACCCCGGGAGGGATCGGAATCCATGAGCACCATCGAAGAGCGCGTCAAGAAGATCGTCGTCGAGCAGCTGGGCGTGAAGGAAGAGGACGTGACCACCACGGCCTCGTTCGTCGACGACCTCGGCGCCGACTCGCTGGACACCGTCGAGCTGGTGATGGCCCTCGAGGAAGAGTTCGAGTGCGAGATCCCGGACGAGGAAGCCGAGAAGATCACCTCGGTGCAGCAGGCGATCGACTACATCAAGGCGCACGTCAAGGCGTAAGCCGCGCGTCGCCTGACGCCGCGCCCCGCAACGGGCGCGGCGTTCTGTTATCGGCGGCCCGGCTGCCGGCATCGGATCGAAGGAACCCGCAATGAGCCAACGTCGCGTCGTCGTCACCGGCATGGGCATCGTCTCGCCCGTCGGCAACACCCTCGCCAGCGCGTGGGACAGCATCCGCAACGGCCGCTCGGGCATCGGCCCGATCACCGTGTTCGACGCCGCGGCGTACGCGACGCGGATCGCCGGCGAGGTGCGCGGCCTCGACCCGAAGGCCTTCCTGCCACCGAAAGACGTCAAGAAGATGGACACCTTCATCCACTTCGGCCTCGCGGCTGCCTTCCAGGCGATGGACGACGCCGGGCTCGAGGTGACCGACGCCAACGCCGAGCGCATCGGCGCGCTGATCGGCTCCGGCATCGGCGGCGTTCGCGGCATCGAGGAAACGGCCATCGACCTGCACGAGGGCGGTCCGCGCAAGGTTTCGCCGTTCTACGTGCCGAGCACCATCATCAACCTGCTGCCCGGCCAGCTCTCGCTGCTGAAGGGCCTGAAGGGCCCCAATTTCTCCGCCGTCTCGGCCTGCGCCACGGCGAACCACAGCATCGGCGTGGCGATGCGCATGATCCAGCACGGCGATGCCGACGTGATGGTCGCCGGCGGCGCCGAGCACGGCTGCACGCCCACCTCGGTCGGCGGCTTCTGCTCGATGAAGGCGATGTCGACCCGCAACGACGACCCGACGCGCGCGTCGCGCCCGTGGGACAAGGACCGCGACGGCTTCGTGCTCGGCGACGGCGCCGGCATCCTCGTGCTTGAGGAGTACGAACACGCCAAGGCCCGCGGCGCGCGCATCCACTGCGAGCTGGCCGGCTTCGGCGCCAGCTCCGACGCCTTCCACATGACCGCGCCCAGCGAGGGCGGCGAAGGCCCGGCGCGCTGCATGGCCGCGGCGATGAAGGACGCACGCGTCAACCCGGAGCAGATCGGCTACCTCAACGCCCACGGCACCTCGACGCCGCTGGGTGACCTGGCGGAAACGCTGGCGATGAAGCGCGCCTTCGGCGACCACGCTTACCGGATGGCGGTGAGCTCGACCAAGTCGATGACCGGCCACCTGCTCGGCGCGGCCGGCGGCGTGGAGGCCATCTTCTCGATCATGGCGCTCATCGATGGCGTGCTGCCGCCGACGATCAACCTCGACCACCCGGGCGAGGGCTGCGACCTCGACTACGTGCCGAACGTCGCCCGCGACGCGACGCTCGACGTGGTGATGTCGAACGGCTTCGGCTTCGGCGGCACCAACGCCACGCTGGTGTTCCGGCGGATCTGAGCGGATGGCCACCGCGGTCCGCGAGCTGCCGGCGGGCCTCGACCTGCTCGCGCTGAAGCGCGCGGCGCCGCGCGAGTTCCCGCTGCTGCTGGAGTCGGCCGCGAAGGGCGGCAAGGCGCGCTGGGACCTGCTGCTGGCGGGCGGCGAGTCCGGCCTGTTCCTCGGCGCCGATGGCGTGACGCGCCGCGAGAGCGGCCATGCCGTGCCCGGACGCTTCCTCGACGCGCTCGACCAGGCGCAGGCCGGCCTGCTTGAGCGGCTGGGCCGCACGGCGGCGTGCCGTGGGGACGGCACAGGCCGGCCTTCGCAGGGCCCGGATTCCCCCGATGCGGCGCTCACCGGCGCGACCCACGGACTTCCGTTCGTTGGCGGCTGGGCGCTCTACCTCGGCTACGAACTCGCCGCTCAGGTCGAGCCGACGCTGCGGCTGCCGGCGTTCCGCGGCCCGCTGCCGGTGGCCGCCGCGCTGTTCTGCCCGGCCGCGGTGCTGCGCGACCGCGAGACCGGGCGCTGCGTCGCCGCGGCGCTGCCGGGGCACGAGGCCTGGCTGTCGCGCATCGCGCTGCTTGCCGAAGACGCGACGCACTCGATCCCGCCGCTGCCGGCGCCGCGCGCGATGGCGGAAGACCCCGACGCGCGCTTCCTCGAAGGCGTGGCCCGCGTGCATGAGTACCTGCGCGCCGGCGACGTGTTCCAGGTGAACCTCTCGCGCGGCTGGCGCGCAGGCTTCGAACACGCTCCCGATCCGGTCGCGCTGTACGCAGCGCTGCGCGGCGCGAACCCGGCACCGTTCGCCGGGCTGCTCTCGCTGCCCGGGGGCCACGTGGCGAGCTCCTCGCCGGAGCGGCTCGTGTCGATCCGCGGGCGGCGCATCGAGACGCGGCCGATCGCCGGTACGCGGCCGCGCTTCGACGGCGACGACGACGCGGCGCGCATCGCCGAGCTGGTCGGCCATCCGAAGGAGCGCGCCGAGCACGTGATGCTGATCGATCTCGAGCGAAACGACCTGGGCCGCGTCTGCGCGCCGGGCTCGGTGCGCGTCGACGAGCTGATGTCGGTGGAGAGCTACGCGCACGTGCACCACATCGTCAGCAACGTCTCTGGAACGCTGAAGGATGACGTCACGGCCGGGCAGGCGCTCGCCGCGGTGTTTCCCGGTGGAACGATCACCGGCTGTCCGAAGGTGCGCTGCATGCAGGTCATCGCCGAGCTCGAGGGCGAGGGCCGCGGTCCGTACACGGGCGCCATGGGCTACCTCGACGCCGGCGGCGATCTCGATCTCAACATCCTGATCCGCACCCTGTGGACCGACGGATGCGACGTGGCTTTCCGCGCCGGTGCGGGCATCGTCGTCGACTCGGTGGCGCAGAAGGAGCTCGCCGAGACGCGCGCGAAGGCGCGCGGACTGCGGCGCGCGCTGGGTCGCGATGACGACTGACGTGCGCGTGGTCGGCGTCTGGCGCGGCGCGGAGCGCGCCGAGGCGCTCGATGCGAGCGACCGCGGTCTGGCCTACGGCGACGGCCTGTTCGAGACGATGCGCGCCCATGCCGGCACGCTGCCGTGGTGGCCGCGGCACCGTGCGCGCCTGCTCGACGGGGCGCATCGGCTTGGCCTTGCGCTCCCCGCGGACGGGCTTCTCGACGCCGCCGTGGACGAGGCGCTCGCGGCCGCGCCGGATGCCGTGGTCAAGCTGCTGCTGACGCGGGGTGCTGGCGCGCGCGGGTATGCGCCGGCGGCCGGCTACGGATCGACCCTGGTGGTGACCACCGCGCCGCTGCCGGCTGCGCCGGGCGAGGACGCGCCGGTCGGGCCGCAGCGCGCGGCGGCGCGCGCGCGGCCGATCGCGGTGGACACGCTGTCGATCCGGCTCGGCGTGCAGCCGGCGCTGGCCGGCATCAAGCACCTCAATCGCCTGGAGCAGGTGCTGGGCGCCCGCGAAGCCGCGGAGCGCGGCCTCGACGACGGCCTGATGGCCGATGCCGAGGGATACGTCACCTGCAGTACGCGCGCCAACCTTTTTGCGTGGATCGACGGTCGGTGGATCACGCCGCCGGTCGAGCGCGCCGGGGTGGCCGGCATCGCCCGCGGGGTGCTGCTCGACGCGTGGGCCTTGCCCGACGACGACGGAACAACCGGCCGCGGAGCCTCGCGCGTGCGGCGGGGCGTCGACGAGGTGCTGCTGCCCATCGATGCCCTGTCGCGCGCGCAGGCGCTTTTCCTGACCAATGCCGTGCGCGGTATCCTCGTGGTCGGCCGCCTCGGTGCACGTGCGCTCGACGTGCGGCCGCCGGGCCTTGACGCGGCCCGCGCCGCGCTGGCGGCGTCCCATCCCGCCTTCCGCGAATCCTGATGCCTGCCTTCGTCCGCAAGTTCTTCCGCCTCGTCGTCCGGCTCGGTTTGCTTGCCGCGCTGCTGCTCACCATCGGCGGCTACTTCGCGTGGCGGCACTTCGAGGCCTTCGCCGACACCCCGGCGGGCGCGCCCGAGGGCAGCACCCTGCGGGTCGAGCGCGGCGACTCCTTCGTGCAGGTGCTGGGCAAGCTGCGCGCCGCCGGCGTCACCACCGGCCACGACCTCGAATGGAAGGCGCTCGCCGCGCGGATGCAGGCCCTGCCGCGCATCCAGGTGGGCGAGTACGCGCTGGAGCCGACCCTGACCCCGCGGGGCATCCTCGGGAAGCTCACGCGCGGCGACGTCATCCGCTACCGGTTCACCATCGTCGAGGGCTGGTCGATGCGCGACCTGCGCGCGGCGCTCGCGCGCGACCCGGTGCTCGACGACGACGCGGCGTCGATGGACGACGCCCAGCTGATGACGGCGCTGGGCCGTGCGGGCGTTCCGGCCGAAGGTCGCTTCCTGCCGGAAACCTACGTCTTCACGCGCGGCGAGACCTCGCTCGCGCTGCTCGACCGTGCGGCCGACGCGATGGACGCGGCGCTGGCCGAGGCCTGGGCCGCGCGACGCGAGGACACGCCGCTCGAATCGCCCGAACAGCTGTTGACGCTCGCTTCGATCATCGAGAAGGAGACCGGCAAGGCCAGCGAGCGTCCCGAGATCGCCGGCGTGTTCGTCCGACGACTGCGCATGGGCATGCGCCTGCAGACCGATCCGACCGTGATCTACGGGCTGGGCGCGGCCTTCGACGGCAACCTGCGCCGCGTCGACCTCGAGACCGACACCCCCTTCAACACCTACACGCGCTTCGGCCTGCCGCCGCACGCCATCGCGATGCCGGGCCGCGCCGCGCTGATGGCCGCCGCGCAGCCGCTCGACGGCGAGACCCTGTACTTCGTCGCGCGCGGGGACGGCAGCCACCAGTTCTCGCGGACCTATGCCGAGCATCGCGAGGCGGTTCGGCGCTACCAGCTGGGCGGCCGCTGATGCGCGGCGCCCTGATCAGCCTCGAGGGCGGGGAAGGGGCCGGCAAGAGCACGGTGCTCGGCGCGCTGCGCCAGCGCCTCGAGACCCGCGGCCATCCGGTGGTGGCGACGCGCGAGCCCGGCGGCACGCCGGCCGGCGAGGCCATCCGCGCGCTGCTGCTCGACCCCCGCGCGGCCGAGGACGGCGCGGCGCTGGTGCCGAACGCCGAGCTGCTGCTGATGTTCGCTTCGCGCGCGCAGCTCGTGGAAACGCTCGTCGAACCGGCGCTGGCCCGCGGCGAGATGGTGCTGGCCGACCGCTTCACCGACGCCAGCTTCGCGTACCAGGGCGGCGGTCGCGGTTTGTCGATGGGCGTGATCGCGGAGCTGGAGCGCGCCTTCGTGCGCCGCGCGCCCGACTTCACCCTGCTGCTCGATCTCGACGTGCAGGCCGGCCTCGCCCGCGCCCGCTCGCGCGGAGCGCCGGCCGACCGCATCGAGCGGGAGCGCGACGACTTCTTCGAACGCGTTCGCGCCGCGTACCGCGCGCGCGCCGCTTCGCAGCCCGAACGAATCGCCGTCGTCGATGCCGCGCAGCCGGTCGAGGACGTCGTGCGCGACGCCTGCGCCGCCCTGGACACGTTCCTCGACCGCTGGAGCGCGGCGTGAGCGCCGCGGCCCCCCCGCTGGCGCCATGGCAGCAGCAGCGCCTCGATACCGCTCTGGCCGCGTGGCGCGCGGGTCGTCTCGGCCACGCGCAGCTGCTGTGCGGCCCCGAGCAGCTCGGCAAGCGCGCCGTCGCCGACGCGCTGGCCGCACGCCTGCTGTGCGAGGCGCCGGCGGGCGATCCGCCCTGCGGCCGCTGCCGCGGCTGCACGCTGCGCGAGGCCGGCACGCATCCGGATTTCCGCCTGGTCACCTTCGAGGAGAACCCGAACACCGGCAAGCTCCGCACCGAGCTCGTCATCGACCAGGTGCGCACGCTGAGCGGCTCGATGCAGATGACGGCGCAGCGCGGCGGGGCGCAGGTCGTGCTGGTCGATCCGGCCGACGCGCTGAACACGTCGGCGGCCAACGCCCTGCTGAAGACGCTCGAGGAGCCCGCCGACAACCGCTTCCTGCTGCTGGTCAGCGCGGCGCCGCAGCGCCTGCCGGCGACGATCCGCAGCCGCTGCCAGCGCATCGAGTTCGCCATGCCGGATCGCGACTCCGCGCTCGCGTGGCTGCAAGCCCAGAACCATCCCGCCGCCCGCGCCGCCGAGGCCCTGGAGGCGGCGCAGGGCCACCCCGGCCTCGCCGACGCGTGGCTGCGCGCGGGGCATCTCGCGCTGCGCGACACGACGCTGAAGGAATGGGCCGGCGTGGCGCGCGGCATCAGCGCGCCGCTGGGTATCGCCCAGCAGTGGATGGCCGAGCCCGAGCTCTCGGCGCTGCGCCTGCGCTTCGTCGCCGATGCGGCCGTCGCGCTGGCCCGCGGCGTCGCCGGGGCGCCACCCGTGGCCGGATTGACCGCACCGGCCGATGTCGACAAGCTGGCCGCGTGGTTTGAGCAACTCAATCGCCTTCGCCTGCAGCTGTCCGCACCGCTGAAGCACGAGCTGGCGCTCGCCGGCCTGCTTGCCGATTGGCGCGACCTGATGGCGACCAAGGAGACACGTCGATGATCGGAGCCGGTGGCGCCCGCCAGGGCATTCTCTCCCTCGCCATCAAGGACAAGCCGTCGCTGCATTCGGCCTACATGTCGTTCCTGCGCGGTGGCGGCCTGTTCGTCCCGACGACCAAGCGCTACCAGATCGGCGACGAGGTCTTCCTGCTGCTGACGCTGATGGACGACAAGGACCGCCTGCCGGTGGCCGGCAAGGTGGTCTGGATCACGCCGAGCGGCGCCCAGGGCGGCCGTTCGCCCGGGATCGGCGTGCAGTTCGCCGAGACGCCCGAGGCCGAGATGGTCAAGGGCAAGATCGAGACCCACCTCGCCGGCATCATCGACTCCGACAAGCCGACCGCCACGATGTGAGTCGTCGCGCGTCGGCGGGCTCAGCGCGCGAGGTAGGGTTCGAGGAAGGTGAAGGCGGCGATGATGATGACGATCATCATCAGCAGGATGGTGCGGAGCCGGCGCGCATTGAACCAGCCGCCGCCCGGCCGCTGGTCGCGTGACGCGAATCGCAGGTCGGCCGGGACATAGCTCTCGCGCTGGCCCGGATCGATGAGGCCGGCCTCGCGAAGCAGCCGGCGTGCTTCGGGCAGATCGCCGTTGTGCGTCACGTACAGCACCGCGGCCTTCGGCGAATCGGGCGTCTCGCGGTAGCTGAAGGCGCGCCGCCGCCCGCCGCGGTAGGAGCGGCCGTTCTGGATACTGGTTTCGATGCCGGCCTCGTTGAGCAGCGTCGCCGCCCCCTCGACCTGCTCCACCCGAAGTGACCGGTAGACCTCGCGCATCAGTGCTCCTCGCCAACGACGCGGATCATGCCCTCCTGCGCCGTCGACGCCACGAGACGCCCGTCGCGCGTGTAGATGGCGCCGCGGGCCAAGCCGCGCGCGCCTTGCGCCGTGGGGCTGTCGAGGGCGTAGAGCAGCCAGTCGTCGATGCGGAACGCGCGGTGGAACCACATGGCATGGTCGATCGACGCCATCTGCACGTCGGGGTGGTAGTAGCTGATGCCGTGCGGCAGTGTTGCGGTGCCCAGCAGGTGGAAGTCCGAGGCGTAGGCGAGCAGGGCGCGGTGCAGCAGCGGCGTGTCGGCCACGCGGTCGACCAGGCGGAACCACACCTGCTGGAAGGGAGGCCGCTTCGGTGGCTTCAGCTCGTCGCGCGGATAGACCGGGCGCACCTCGAAGGGCAGCTGCCGCGACAGCCAGCGCTGCATCATCGGCGGCAGCTTTTCGAGCACCGACGCGGCGGGCACCGCCAGCGGCTCGAGGTCCTCCGGCGCCGGCACTTCCGGCTTCGACAGCTGGTGCTCCACGCCGGCTTCCTCGACGTGGAACGAGCTGGCGAACACGCAGATCGGCTGGCCGTGCTGGATCGCGGTGACGCGCCGGGTGCTGAAACTGCGGCCGTCGCGCGTCCGGTCGACCGAGTAGACGATCGGCGCCTCGATGTCGCCCGGTCGGAGGAAATAGGCGTGCAGCGAGTGCACGTGTCGGGCGGCGTCGACGGTGGCCTGTGCGGCCGCCAGGGCCTGTCCCATCACCTGGCCGCCGAAGACGAACTTCGTGCCGATATCGCGGCTCTGGCCGCGGTAGAGATTGTCCTCGAGCCGTTCGAGCTGGAGCAGCTGGACGAGGTCGGCGACGACGGAATGGGTCATGGCGGGCAGCGATCAGGAAGTGCGCGCGGCGCCGCGCGCGACAGGGCGTGGAGTATAGCGACGGGCTTTCGAGGAGCGGCTCGACGCCGCGAGCGCGACGCGCCGGCGCGGCGCCTCAGGGCTTCAGGCGCGCGAGGCCGCAGATGGCGAGCACCCGATCCCACGGGAACTGCGGCCCCGGGTCGCGCTTGCGCCACACGGTTTGCGTGGGGTCGTCGCTGGCCTCGACGCGCGCGGTGTCGAGGTCTTCGTGGCCGGCGATGTAGCGCAGCGAGGGCAGGCGCCCGCGAAGTCCGGCAATGAGCGCGACCAGGGCGTCGATCTGCGCTTCCGCGTACGGCTCGTCCATCGCCTGGTGGCGGCTGTCGTACCAGTGCGGGTAGCGGCCGGTGTTGACGATCTCGACGCCGATCGAGCGCGGATTCCAGCCGCGCACGTGGTTCGCGATGCGCTCCGGCTCGACGTAGCAGACCGGTGCACCGTCGCGGTCGATGTAGAAGTGCCCGCACGCCCCCGTGCCGCTGTCCGGATAGATCACGCGCTCGCCGAACTCGCGCGCGCTGGCGAGCGTCGGCGTTTCGGTGCAGTGGACGACCACGAGATCGATGCTGGCCGGATCGCGCAGCGGCAGCTTCGAGGCGTACGGCACCGGCTCGTGGCGCGCGCCGGCCACGGGCGCACGCGCGTGCGGCGTCGCGTGGGTCGGCGTGGCGTGGGGGTGAACCATGGCTTGGATGCTAGCATCGCGGCCCTTGGCGACCCCAGCGCCGCGCCGCTCGAGTGAACCCGCATGGCCCGAGGCCACGTCATCCTGTCGCATGGCCTCGAAAGCGGGCCCGAGGCCACAAAGGTCTCGGCGCTGGCGCGGGTCGCGGCGTCGCTTGGCTGGACGCACGAGCGGCCCGACTACCGCGACCTCGACGCCGGTCGTCGCCCCGAAGACGTCGCGGCGCGCGTGGCGCGGCTGCGCGAGCGCGCGGCGCAGGTGCAGGGCCCGATGGTGCTCGCTGGTTCCAGCATGGGCGCCTTCATCAGCGGTGAGGTGGCCATCGCGATCGGAAAGGCGGCGTCTGCCGAAACCTCTCATCCAGGCTCACGTTTACTCGGGTTGTTCCTGATGGCGCCGCCGATCGCGATGCCGGGCTGGTGGGCGACGCCGCTGCGCGTTCCCGAAGGCCTCCCAACCCTGGTCGTGCACGGCTGGGACGACGAGCTGATTCCCGCCCAGGCCGTCATCGACTGGTGCGCCGAGCGGAAGGCCGAGCTGCGCCTCGTCGATGATTCGCACCGCCTCGCCGCGCACGTCGAGTACAGCGCGCGCGCGTTCGCTGAACTGCTGCAGAAGGTGGCCGCGTGATGCAGTACTTCGTGCCCTGCGGCCGCGGCCTCGAATACCTGCTCGCCGACGAGCTCATCGCGCTGGGCGCCGAAAAAGCCACCGCGGCGCAGTCCGGCGTCAACGCCGAAGGCGACGCGGAAAGCCTGCTTCGCGTCGCGCTGTGGTCGCGGCTGGCGAGCCGCGCGCTGTGGCCGATCGTCGAGTTCGACTGCGCCAGCGAGGACGACCTCTACGCCGCGGTGCACGCCATCGACTGGCGAGAGCACGTCGAGCCCGAGGGCACGCTGGCCGTGCACGCCAACGTCTCCGGTCCGAACTTCAACCATTCGCGCTATGCCGTGCAGCGTGTGAAGGATGCCATCGTCGACCGCCTGCGCTTCGATACCGGCACGCGGCCCAATGTCGATGTCGAGAACCCCGACCTTCGCCTCGACCTCGTGGTGCGCAAAGGCAAGGCGATCCTCTCGGTGGATCTCGCCGGGCCGCTGCACCGCCGCGGCTGGCGGCAGGGGCAGGGCGACGCACCGCTGAAGGAGAACCTCGCCTGCGCCGTGCTGGCGCGCGCGGGCTGGACGCGCGAGGCGCTGCTCAGCGCCGAGGCGGCCGGCGCGCCGCTGGCCCTGCTCGACCCGATGTGCGGCAGCGGCACGCTGCTCGTCGAGGGCGCGCTGATCGCCGCCGACGTGGCGCCCGGCCTGCTGCGCCACGGCGACGAGCCGCCGACGCGCTGGCGCGGCTTCGACCACGCGCTGTGGCAGCGTCTCGTCGACGAGGCGAAATCCCGCGACCGCCGCGCGTCGCTGCCGGCGCGCTACTTCGGCGTCGACCTCGACCGCCGCATCGTCCAGCAGGCGCGGCACAACGCCGAGGCCGCCGGCGTGTTCGACGCCATCGACTTCCGCACCGGCGACATCGCCGAGCTCCGGCGACCCTGCGACGGCCCCGGCGTGGTGGTCTGCAATCCGCCCTACGACGAGCGCCTCGCCGCCGACGAGGCGCTGTACGCCGCCATCGGGCAGGCGCTGCAGCGGGCCGTGCCGGACTGGCGCGGCGCGATCCTGTGCGGCAGCGAGTCGCTGGCGTTCGCGACGAGGCTGCGCGCGCGCAAGCGCTACGCCATCAACAACGGCGCCATCGAGTGCTGCCTGCTCGTCTGCGAGTCGTTCGCGCCGCCGCCGCCGCGTGTCGACGGCGAAACGCGCGCGCTCAGCGAGGGCGCGCAGATGATCGCCAACCGGCTGAAGAAGACGCTGAAGCACTCGTCGCGCTGGCGCGAGCGCGAAGGCGTCACCTGCTTCCGCGCCTACGACGCCGACCTGCCCGAATACGCCGCGGCGGTCGACGTGTACGAGGAAGACGTCGACGCGCAGGGGGATGCCGCCGCCGATGCTGAGCCCCGCACCTTCCTGCACGTGCAGGAATACGCGCCCCCGGCCAGCGTGGCCGAGCATGACGCGCGCCGCCGCTTCGGCGAGCTGCTCGCCGCGCTGCGCGAGGTGTTCGGCGTGCCGAAGGAGCGCATCGCGCTGAAGACCCGCGTGCGCGGCAAGGGCGGCTCCAAGTACGGCCGCATCGACGAGCGCGAGGAGCCCTTCGTCGTCCGCGAAGGCGCGGTGCGGCTCGAAGTGAACCTGTTCGACTACCTCGACACCGGCCTGTTCCTCGACCACCGGCCGCTGCGCACGCGCATTTTCGAAGAATCGAAGGACGCGCGTTTCCTCAATCTGTTCTGCTACACCGGCGCGGCCACCGTGCATGCCGCCGTAGGCGGCGCGGCCAGCACGACGTCGGTGGACTTGAGCTCGACCTACCTGGAATGGGCCGCGCGCAACATGGCGTTGAATGCGCAAGTCGGGCCGCAGCACCGCTACGTCAAGGCCGACGTGATGAGCTGGCTGCGCGCC
>ERZ1066122.2500-NODE-2500-length-11986-cov-6.651831_pt1 | contig 11986 bp, 10 predicted proteins | sample MGYA00382769_ERZ1066122 | MGnify/ENA primary metagenome ERZ1066122 (study PRJEB33369, sample SAMEA5778352) | biofilm metagenome | biome: Industrial cooling water; feature: Water cooling tower basin; material: Biofilm | place: United Arab Emirates | collected...
AAATAGAGCTCCGTTGCCGCAATGGCCTGAGGGAATACCTCGGGGTGATGCTGAAGAAACGCCCCCCAGCGCCCCAACTCGTCAGCTGCCTCGGAAGCCGGACGGATGGTGACGTCGGGGCTGCGTAGGTCAACGACGCCGGCGCGGCGGATGATCACATCGTCGTGACAACTCCGGCTGGAGTCCAAAGGGAAGGCCTGCGCCGGGCGACAGGAATGCGGATAGACGCCGGTGAAGAACGGCGCCTCCTCGCTCCCTTGGCTTTCAGAACGTGGCCAAGGTCGATATTGAAAATCCCATTTGCACACAGTGCTCACGAGACGCGCCCCTTCTTGCGCATCGGAGGTGGACATCTCGTAGAGCACGTTATACCGGCCCCGCTCGTCCTCGTGCGGCCAGTAGCTGATCACACGGTAGCAGAGGGCGCCCTCGGAAGAGCCAAGCCCCGGGTCGCGCGGCGGCCTAGGGCAGATTGGCCGCGAACGCTCCCTGCGCCGATCTTGCGCCAGGCGCGAAAACAGCCTGTGCCGTGTGCCTCGCAAGACTCGGAGCGTCCCCGGCGTGCGAGGCCGTGCGCCGAGCAGCGCTTCTTGAACTAGGTCCAGTTGGTAGCGGAGATAGCGTTGCTCCACGGCCGACAGAGCTTCGGGACTCATCGCGAGCATCGCGTCATTCAGCAAGGCCTCGCTGTTGATGCGTAGAGCCGTCTCGGCTGCCGAATCCAACTCAGCTCGGCCGCTCAGCGCTGCGTATTCGAGCGCGAAGGAGGTCGACCAAGGCTGCCGCGCCAAGGCCCCTGCAGCGCAGGACTGAAGCTCGTCGGGCCAGAGTTCGTCTCCGGCCTCCTGCAGCAGGGCGGAGGGCAGCGGCTTTGCCTTAAGAGCCTGCAGCTCGACTTCGCAAGCCGAGTCGCCCGCGAAGCAAGACAAGTTCTCGCAGCTCTCCTTTTTCGTCCACGCCTCGCTCGGATCGCTCTCTGCAGCGCAGGCCGTGCCGAGGACGAAGAGCAATAGATCGCCTCGCCATCCTCGTGCTCGCGGATGCTCCTTGGCCATGTCGACCTCTCGGGTGGGGTATACGCCCTAAGACAAGCTCAAGTGCCCGCAGTGCCCTGCTCTAGGGGGCGCTCTTCGAGCCTGGCGTGCGTATCGGCACGCGCTCGTCGCTAGGACTACACCATCCCGCCGAAAAGATCGCGTTCGAAACCCTTTTTTCGAAGGAATACGAGAGGATTGAACTTCTACACCGCGGCCGAGACCTGCCCTAGGGAGCAGCCTCGGCCGGGGATGCCCGAACTCAGAGGGGAGCGGCGCCCGCTTCTTTGCCGGGCTCGACGCCGATCGCGTTCACGCCACGCAGCCCTTTGTCGAGGGGCTTGCGGGTCTTTTTGTCGAGCCACTGGAAGCGGTACTCCCCCTGCCGGTTGCGCCGCAAGACAGGCACTTTGCTTCCGTCTTGCCAGTCGGATTCGGAGATCTCGAGCTTGCGTTCGCCGCGGCTCTCGAGCCATTCGATGCGCGCGCCTTTGCCCAGATCCGACTCGACCATGGGTCGCAGCATCCAGGCCGAGGGGCGGTGGCTCTGTTCGACCTGCACCGACGAAGCTTTGCCGAGCTTCTCGATGTCCAGCTCTTGCCAGACGCGCTCGGGGCGGCCTTTGACTTTGACCTTGAGCGTGCTGCTTTTGCCGCCCTCCCCTTTGGCATCGGCGCGGAGCTCTTCGGTGAAGGCCGCGATGCGGCGGAGGTCGCCGAGGCGGATGAGGTTGTCTTTGTTCCAACCCTGCTGGTTGCCCTGACCGTGATATTCGGCGAAGGGCTTTTTGGGATCGATCATCGCCAAGGTCACTTTGCCGCGGCGGCTGGCGACCAGAGCGGGCGCGCGATTCTCGTCGGCCTTCGGCATGCCGAACTCGACGCGCACGCCTTTGGTATCTTCGACCTCGACGCGACGGATCTTGCCTTTGCTCTCCGCGGGCAACACGGAGGTCAGCAGCCATACGCGCCGCGCCTCGTGTTGGTGATCGGGCGGCAAACTTTTCAGTCGCGCAGAGTCGAGGGCTTGAACTTCTCGGCCATCGACCTGCACTTGGATCTTCAGATCGGCAGGGACTTCGGCGGTGACGGCTTCCTTCTGCTTAGCCTTGACTTCGGCGTCTTCCTTTTTGCCTTGGCAAGCGAACAACGAAACGAGCGCGCAGGCGAGCGCGATACGAGTTAGGGACATCTTGGACCTCCAGCGATGGCCGAAAACTAAGTCCAAAGGGCTAAAGAAAGCAATAGAAGGCCGCTGCCCTGGCCCCTGCACGCGCGTTTTCTCGAGGAATCGGCGGTGGGAGGCAGCCGCTTGTGCTGTGGCGGCCTGGAGCCCTGTGTCGCCGCTGCTGCGCAAAGCCGAAGCTTTGCACCGGATCCTGCGCAGAAAGTGGAGGCACGCCTCTTGCGCAAGCCTTGTCGGGAAACATCGACAAGGAGGCGCTATGAAGGCGGTTGTATACCACGGGATCGGCGACATCAGGCTCGACAATGTCTCGACGCCCAAGCTCAAGGCGAAGACGGACGCCATTGTAAGGCTGACGGCGAGTGCCATCTGCGGCACGGACCTGCATATGGTGCGCGGCACCTTCCCGGGAATGAAGCCGGGGACCATCCTCGGCCACGAAGGTGTGGGGGTGGTGGAAGAGGTGGGCGCTCATGTGCGCAACCTCTCGCCGGGCGACCGCGTCGTCATCCCCTCGACCATCGCCTGTGGCTCCTGCTCCTACTGCCGCTCGGGCTATTACTCGCAATGCGACGATGCCAACCCCAACGGCAAGGAGGCAGGAACCGCCTTTTTCGGCGGCCCGATGACAACCGGGCCCTTCCACGGTCTGCAGGCCGAATATGCGCGGGTGCCTTTTGCCAATGTGGGCTTGGTGAAGCTGCCGCGGGATGTGAGCGATGACCAGGCGATCGTCCTCTCCGACATCATGCCCACGGGCTATTTCGGCGCCAAGCTGGCCGAGATCAAGCACGGCGATATCGTCGCTGTCTTCGGCTGTGGGCCGGTGGGTCTCTGCACCATTTTGAGCGCGCGCTTGCTGGGTGCGGGCCGGGTCATCGCCGTCGATCGCGTGCCCGCACGCCTGGAGATGGCGCGCCGGCTGGGCGCCGAGGTAATCAACTTCGATCGCGAAGAGCCGGTGATGGCCATCAAGGAGATGACGGGCGGCATCGGTGTCGACCGCGCCATCGATGCGGTGGGCGTCGACGCGGAACACGCCGACCACGGCCCGGCCGCCAAGGAGGCCAAGGCCTTGAAGGCGGAGTTCAAACGCGAGCTGAAGATGGTGGCCCCGAAGACCAACCCCTCGGGCGACAACTGGCATCCGGGCAATGCCCCTTCGCAGGTGCTCATCTGGGCCGTTTCGGCCTTGGCCAAGGCCGGCACGCTGAGCATCATCGGCGTCTATCCGCCGACCGCGACTTCCTTCCCCATCGGCATGGCGATGAACCACAACCTCACCATCCGGATGGGCAACTGCAACCACCGTCGCTACATCCCGGAGCTGGTGGAGTTAGTGCAGTCGGGGGTGCTCGAGTCCTCGGCGATCCTGACCCAAGAAGGCCCCCTGCCTTCCGCCATCGATGCCTACAAACACTTCGACACGCGTTACGAGGGCTGGGTCAAGGTCAAGCTCAATCCGGGCATCTCCGAGGGCAAGACGCAGATGCGCGCTTTGGCGCCTTAAGCCCTGAGGTCGATGAAAGGTTTGACGTCATCGGGACGTCGCTCCAGCGCTTCGCGCCAGCGGTCCAAGGGAACGCGCCGCGTCAGCAAACGACGCAGCCAGTCTTGGTCCGCTCGCGCGAGTGCGTCGGCGGCCGCTTCGTAATGCCTGCGGTTGGCGTTCACCGAACCGAAGACGACGTTATTTTCGAGAACCATCTCGCGGTTGAGGGCATCGGCGTCGACCGGCACCCTGCGCCTGCCCGAGGAGACGCCGGTGAGGCAGACGATGCCTGCAGAGGGCGCCAGCGCGATCACCTCGAGCACCAAGCTGCCTACCCCCGTGCATTCGAGCACGATGTCGGGGGGCGGCACGCGTTTCGTCCAGTCCGCGTCAGCCACGTGATAGGTCGCGCCGAGTGCGCGCACCAGGTCGGGTTTGGGGCCGGCGTCATTGCGGTCGAGCACATGCACCTCGAGTCCACGCTGCCGTCCCAAGAGCGCGGCGAGCAAGCCGATGGGACCCGCGCCGGTCACCAGCACCTGCTGCGGCGCGAAGAGCGCACGTGCGCCGATGCGCTCGATATGTTCCCAGGCTTTGGCCAAGACGCTCGCCGGTTCGAGCAAAACGCCCAGCTCTTCCAGACAGGGATCGATGCGCACCAGCGCGTCGGCATCGAGACGATGGCGTTCGACCGCGAATCCATCGAGCTCTTTGATGCCATGTTCGGTATAGCGGCCATTGCGGCACATATCCCATTCGCCGATGGCGCAGTTCGGGCAAGGCAGAGGATCGGGACGCCGCACGATGCCGACCACCCAGTCGCCGACCTGCAGACCGCTTCCCGAGGGCGCGTCGAGCACCCGGCCCACCGACTCGTGACCGAGGATGAGTCGCGACTTGCCCGGCGGCGCCCAGCCGTAGAGGCCGCGGACGATCTCCATATCGGTTCCGCAGACGCCCACCGCATGTGTTTCGATGAGGACCTTATCCGGCTCATCGGCGGGCTCGGGCACTTGCGTGAGCTCCGCAGAGTCGTCACGGTGGGGGATCACGGTCAACGCGCGCATAGAGCGGTCCTTTCATTCTTCGCTGCACCTCTTCCCACGCCCGAGGTGCCGAGCAGGGAGAGCCTGGCGTCAGGCTGCGAGTAGCGGAACGACTGCGCTCAAGGTCTAGTGCGGGGTGACACGTGTCCGAGTGAAACTTCTCAGGGAGCGTGTTTCCGATGAGCGCACAGTCTTCGCTTGCGGTAGGCACCGCGTCGAGAGCACAGCAAAGGACGGGCCAGCCGGAACGCAGAATATTTGAGGCGCTTTCTACACCTCCTCCACCTCAGTATTGTAGCATTTGGCCGCAGGCCCGAAGGAGAAGACCGCATTTTCGCCTCAGTCGTGGCCTATCGACCGAGTTCATTGCCATGCTCGCCAAACTGACCCTGCGAAACCTTCACTTCCCATCGAGGGTCGCCCTCGCGACTTGTCTCCTGGTCGCGGCTTGCGACGGAGACGAAGGTGCGGGCTCCCAAAGCTCCGAAGATCGCTCGAACGAAAGCGCCTCGTCGCCGATGCTTACGACGGAAGTCGCGTCGCTGCGCGCTTGGCTGACGCAAGGCTCAGAATACCGAAGCTGGGCGAGCGAAAGCAGCGTTCACCCTTCTGCGGGTCCGCATTTCGGCCAAGTGAGGACCTACCTCAACCCAGCGCTCCTTGGCTCCTTGACTCAAGCAGCGAGCAATCACCCCGCGGGCTCCGCCGCGGTTAAAGAGCTCTATGGCAGCGGCGGTGAAGTGCAGGGCTGGAGCGTCATGTACAAGCCTGCGGCGGGCGAGGGTGGCGCCGCTTGGTTCTGGTACGAAGAATATGCAGGCAGCACCTATGCTTCAGGTTTCGGCAGCGGGGGCTGCGTGGGCTGCCATGCAATCGGACAAGACCATGTACGAACACCCTTTCCCCTCCAATAGCCTCGGCGACCGTCGCCGCAGAAAGCTCGCACATCCTCTCGAAGACAAGGCGCACGCCCCGTGATGCGCATCGATGCGAGGCGCCGCGACTTGGGCGGCCTCGAAGTGCGTCGTGTGCTTCCGAGCGCGCGATGCCGCCGCGTCGGACCCTTCGTCTTCTTCGACCATATGGGTCCCCTGCGCTTGGCACCCGGCCAAGGCTTCGACCTCCCCCCTCACCCCCATATCGCGCTCGCGACGCTGACCTTCCTCTTCGAAGGCGAGATCGTGCACCGAGACAGCACTGGGGCTACGCAGCCGATCCGTCCGGGTGACGTGAACTGGATGGTCGCCGGAAGCGGCATCGCCCACTCGGAACGCAGCAGCGATGAGGCGCGTCGGGCCGGCGCCTTCATGCACGGCATTCAAACCTGGGTCGCACTTCCGCAAAACGACGAGGAGTGTGAGCCTAGCTTCGAGCATCATCCGGCAGCGACCCTCCCGACCATCGTTAGGCCTGGACTCCGCTTGGATGTCATCGCTGGGGAGGCCTACGGTGCACGCTCCCCGGTCGGCGTGCGTTCACCGACCCTTTATGTGCACGCCACGCTGGAAGCAGGAGCCGCGCTCGAACTCGACTCACGTTACCCGGAGCGAGCCGTCTACGTCGTGGAAGGTGGCGTCTCCTTGCAAGGCGGGACGCTGCAAGCCGGCGCGATGCTCGTCGTAGATAGCGAGGTTCAAGCGCCGCTCCGCAGCGACGAAGGTTGCCGTTTGATGCTTATCGGTGGCGAGCCCCTCGAGAGTGAACGCCATATCTGGTGGAACTTCGTCTCGAGTTCTCGCGACCGCATCGAACGCGCCAAAGAGGACTGGAAAGAGGGTCGCTTCCCCAAGGTGCCCGGCGACGACGAATTCATTCCCTTGCCCGAATGAGGTTTCAGCCAATTCGAGACGACTTTGGCATCATGCGCCTGGCAGAGCGGCTGCGGAAAGGCCTTAGCTCAGATCCTCGAGCGCTCCGAGGTGCGGCTCCGCGGCATGCACCGGACGCTCACGTTCGGCATGCGTGTACTCCACCCCGGGCTCTTGGAAGGCGTCGAGCTCCTTGGTGATGCGGCGCAACATGCTCTGCTTGATGTGGAAGGGCAAAAAGGCGCCCTTGAAGCCGTGGATGACGATGCGCTTGATGTCCGAGAGCGAGAGGCCCATGCGCGTATGGCAAAGCCAGAGCTCTTTGGAGACGGTGGTGTCGGTCACCAGGCGGTTGTCGGTATTGACCGTCACGCGCAGCCCGAGGTCGAAGTAAAGCTTCAGCGGATGGGTCGCGAGGTCGCGCACGGCGCCCGTCTGCACATTGGACGAGGGGCAACATTCGAGCGCGATGCGGTGATCGTTGACGTAGTGCAGGAGGTCACCGTCTTCGCGCAGGCGGCAGCCGTGGCCGATGCGGTGCGCGCCGCAGACGTGGATGGCCTGCTCGATCGATTCGGGACCGTAAGCTTCGCCGGCGTGGATGGTGACGTTGATGTTGTTGGCGCGCACCAGCTGGAAGGCGGCGCGGTGATGTTTGGCCGGATGGTCGTATTCGGCGCCGGCGAGGTCGAAGGCGACAACGCCGCGGTTCTTGTAAGCGACGGCAAGCTGCGCCATCTCGAGCGAAGACTCGGTCGAGATGTTGCGGATGCCGCAGAGGATCAGGTTGGAGTGGATGCCGTGCTCTTCCTGGGCCTGCATCAGCCCTGCGAGCACCGCCTCGACCACACCGGTGAGTCGAACGCCTTTGCGCGTATGGAGCATGGGCGAGTAGCGCACCTCCATGTAGCGGACGTTTTCCTTGGCTGCGTCTTCGGCGAGCTCGTAGGCGGTGCGGTAAAGCGCCTCTTCGCTCTGCATGACGCGCAAGGTCATGTCGAAGGCTTTGAGGTACTCCTCGAGAGAGCCGGCGTATTCGCCGCAGCGCATGGCACGCGCCAGGCCCTCGGGCGTGTCGGCGGGCAGCGCGACGCCCTCCTTCTCCGCCAGGTCGAGCATGGTCTCGAGACGGAGGGAACCGTCCAAATGGACGTGTAGATCGGTTTTGGGGAGTCGTTCGAAAAACTCGAGAGGCAGCGACATTAAGGCATATTATCCATGCATTGAGGCGAAAGCAATCGTCTGCGCAACGCGGGTTTGCGCCGGCCGGCCGGCTCTGCCAAGGCTCAGGCGTGGACGCGCAGCGACAAATCCTCCTCGATCACCTCCTCCGATACGCCTACCAATACCGGCCGGAGCAGCCTTTTCGCCTCGCTTCGGGCGCGACCAGCCCGGAATACCTGGACTGCCGTAAGGCGCTCAGCCATCCGGCCGCCCTCGCCGCTGCCAGCCAGCTCATCGCCGCAAGCCTGCGTCCCGAGGTCGCGGCGATCGGCGGCCTGACCATGGGTGCCGACCCCTTATCGATGGGCAGCGCCCTGGCGAGCACCACCAGCCCTACGCCGCGTCGCTGGTTCAGCGTGCGCAAAGCCGCCAAGGCCCATGGCCAGCAACGCTGGGTCGAGGGCGATGTCGAGGCCGGCATGAAGGTCGCCGTGGTCGACGATGTCGTCACTTCGGGCGGCTCCACCCTAGAGGCCATCGAACGCTGCGAAGCCTTTGGCCTGGTCGTCGTTCAAGTGATCGCCTTGGTTGACCGCGAAGAGGGCGGCATGGCGCGCCTACGCGACAAGGTGGGCGACGCCGTCCCGGTGAGCGCCATCGTGCAGCGCAGCACGATTCGCGAGGCGCATCGTCAGGCAAACTCCGCCCTCTAGCCGCACGCGAGGGCGCATCGCTTTCCGCAGAAGCCACCTCTGCGGCGCTCCGAACGCGCAGAAGCCGCCGGAAAGCGCCCTTCCTCGGCTCCTATTCACGCGACGCTTGAGTCGTCTGCGTCTCGAATAAGGCAAGTTTACCGAGCACTTCACCCAGCTGCTTGGCCCCCACGCTGACGCGGGTCGGCATGCCGCCTTCGAGGCCGAGCAAGCGCACGAGATCGATGCCGCTGTCGAAGGCGGTGGCCATAGTGACCGTCGTTTCGTCGTGCACCAAGGAGATCCGCGCCCGCTCCTGCCCGAGCAGGAGCAGCAAGGTTTTGTCGTAAGGGCCTCGCCTCTTACGCGCATCGCAGATCGCCAACTGGCCGCGCACCACATAGGCCTCGGAGAGCCGGCGGGACTCTTCTTCGATGGCCAGGAAGGTATCGGCGATGTCGCGGATGGCCGCGAAGCGCTGGCTGTCGCGAGCACCCTCCGCGAGGAAACGCACGATGTCGCTACGCAGCGCCTCGTCGCGCGGTTTGGCACGCAGGGCGCGGTCGATGACCATCGCCCGTTCGCTGGCCACGCCGATGCGCGTATCGATTGCGCGGGCATCGGCGTCGGCTCCCTCGTAGGGCTCGATGCCGCCGCGGATCCACTTGGCCGCCGAACACAAGCCGTCGAAATCGACGTGGCAGCAAATCGTATCGACGACGCCCGCCTGCTCCACGCGTTCGGGGGTGACGAGCTCGGGGCAGGCGCCGTGCTCCGCCTTGGTCCGCAAGACAAAACGTGGGTCGTCGGCGAAGAGCCCATGTTCGCTGTGGTCGTGGTGATCGATCCACATCGCCAAACGTGGCCCCAGGCCGCGAATGAAGGGCAGCGTCGTCTTCTCGAAGGTCGCGCCCTCGACACCGGCGGCGAAGGCGACGTCGAGCACGACCACCCTGCCGCGCAAGGAGGCCGGTCGCGGCAACTTCCGCGGCGTACCATAGGCGATATCGGGATACGACACTTTCCCCAGGGTGCAGCCCCCACTGCCAGAACGCAAGAGCAGTAGACGCGCACGCTCCGGTAAACGAGAGGTTAACTCGGCCTCCCTCTCCTTGAAGCAAGGATGATCCCGTGCGATTCCGCCGCAAATCCCGGAGGATGGCATGCGCGCAACCGCTCTCGACTGTGTGTGGGTTCTGCTGAGTTCTTGCCTCGTCTTTTTCATGCACGCGGGCTTCGCCTTGGTGGAGAGTGGTCTTTGCAGGCGCAAAAACACCGCCTCTATCCTGCTCAAGAACCTGGGCGTGGTAGCGCTAGGCTCGATCGTCTTCTTCCTCGTCGGCTTTGGCGTGATGTTCGGCGAGGGCAACGCCTGGATCGGTCTCAGCCACTTCGCCCCTCAAGCAGGGCAGCGCGTCCCGGCCTTGCCGGCGGGCATGCCGCTTTTCGTCTTTCTCTTCTTTCAGCTCGTCTTCGCGGCCACCGCCGCCACCATCGTCAGCGGCGCCGTCGCCGAGCGCGCGCGCTTCGGCACCTTCTTCGTCTTCACCGCCCTCGCATGCGGCCTGATTTACCCTCTCGTCGGCCACTGGGTCTGGGGAGGCGGTTGGCTCGCGACGCGCGGCTTTCATGATTTCGCCGGCAGCACGGTCGTCCACGCCGCCGGGGGGGCCATGGCGCTCGCAGGCGCTTGGACCATGGGCCCACGTTTGGGCAAATACGCCGCCGACGGCAGCGCGCGCCTCCTCCCCGCACACAATCTGCCTCTCGCCGCTCTTGGCGTGCTCATCCTCTGGCTCGGTTGGTTCGGCTTCAACGGCGGCAGCACGCTGAACGCCGAGGCCGCCAAGGTGGCATCGGTTATCCTCAGCACCAACCTGGCGGGCGCCGCCGGATTTCTCGTCGCCCTGGTGCACATTAAATGGCGCGCGGGCACCTACGACCTCTCGATGGCCCTCAACGGCGCACTCGCCGGCCTGGTCACCATCACCGCGGGCGCCGACGTGATCCATCCCAACGAAGCGCTCCTGGTCGGCGCCTTGGGTGCACTGGCGGTGGTCGAAGGCGTGCTCCTGCTCGATCGCCTGCGCATCGACGATCCGGTGGGCGCCATCCCCGTCCATCTCGGTTGCGGCGTGCTCGGCACCCTCCTCGTCGGGGTCTTCTCGAGCGACCCGGCGCAGCCCGGCCTGCTGCACGGCGGTTCGATGCATTTGCTCGGCATTCAAGCCGCGGGCGGCCTAGTGAGCGCGGCCTTCGCCTTCTGCAGCGGCGGCTCGCTCTGGCTCGCGCTCAAACACCTGGCGCCGGGGGGGATCCGCGTCGACCCGCAAGAGGAGATCGAAGGCCTCGACCTGAGCGAATGTGGCGTCCACGCCTACGGCGAAGAGCTGGCCTTCGCCGCCCAACCTGCCGAGAGTCCGGCCAGCGAACCACCTCTATGGAACGCGGCGCGTGCACAAAACCCGCGTTCGTCGGCCAGCTGATTCGCATGCCGCGTCGTCAGAAGATGGCGCGGCCCTCCTCGCATCCGCTATAAAACGACCATGCGAATTTTGGTGGTTGGAGCCGGTGCGGTCGGAGGATTTTACGCGGCGCTATGCGCCAAAGCGGGCCACGAGGTAACGGTGGTCGCCCGCGGCGCACATGGCCGGGCGATTCGAGAACAAGGCCTGCAGATCGACACCCTCGAGGGCTCCTGGGTCGCCCACCCCAAGGTGATCGACGACGTCGCGCAGGCGCGCGGCATGGATGCCGAGCTCGCGCTCGTCGCCGTCAAAACCTACAACTTGCACGAGGTCGCTGCCGGCGTCGGCGCCGCGCTCCGAAGCGATGGGCGCGCCATTCCCTTGCTGAACGGCCTCGACTCCGAAGAAGAACTCGGCGCCGTGATCGGCAGAGACAAGGTCATCGGCGGCATCAGCCGGATGTCGGGTGCGCGTCGGGCGCCGGGTCATATTGCGCTGACCGGTCCGCACAGCATGCTGGTCGCCGCGCTCGAGGGCCAAGACGACCCCAAAGTGGCCAGCCTCGCCGAGACCCTCGACCAGGCCGGGTTGAACTGCAACGTCCACCCCCACCTCAAGACCATGCTCTGGGAGAAGTTGGTCGTGAACGCGCCGATGAACGCCATCTGCGCGCTCGCCGATTGCAACGCAGGAGCCATGGTGCGCCACGAAGCGCTCTGCGCGCTCTTTTGCGCCGGCATGGCCGAAGTCATTCAGGTGGGTCAAGCCGAGGGGGCGCAGCTCTCGCTGAACATGACCGAACGCGTGCTCGACGCCATGCACCATCGCTTCCCGCAGCTCGAGCCCTCGATGCTGCAAGACATGCGCGCCCGCCGCCCCACCGAGGCGCGTGGCCTACAGGGAGCGGTGGTCGAGCGCGGCAAACGTCAGGGCATCGCGACGCCGATCCATCAAACGCTGCTCGCCCTGATGTTGGGACGCGAACCTTTGCCGAGCTGAAGGCCGCACTTCGTCGGTCGACGCGTTGATCCACCCGGCCACGCCGAGGCCCTGAAAGGCCTGGAGGCGGCGGGCGCGGGGGGAGGGAGTTCCGGCT
>ERZ1066122.2501-NODE-2501-length-11985-cov-6.750712_pt1 | contig 11985 bp, 12 predicted proteins | sample MGYA00382769_ERZ1066122 | MGnify/ENA primary metagenome ERZ1066122 (study PRJEB33369, sample SAMEA5778352) | biofilm metagenome | biome: Industrial cooling water; feature: Water cooling tower basin; material: Biofilm | place: United Arab Emirates | collected...
TCGAGGTCGTCACCTGCCGGCAGGAAGGCGGCGTCGCCTTCATGGCCTGCGCGGACGGCGCCATGACGGGTCGCCCGGGCATCGCCTTCGTCACGCGCGGCCCCGGCGCCACCAACGCCAGCATCGGCGTTCATGTCGCGATGCAGGATTCGCAGCCGATGATCCTGTTCGTCGGCGACGTCGACAGCGCGATGCGCGACCGCGAAGGCTTCCAGGAGGTCGATTTCGCCGCCTTCTTCGGCCCGATCGCCAAATGGGCCGCGCGCATCGACGATGCCGACCGGATCCCCGAATATATCGCCCGTGCCTATGCGACCGCCGTGTCGGGCCGTCCGGGCCCGGTGGTTCTCGCGCTGCCCGAGGACATGCTGAGCCGCGACGCGTCCGCCAGCCCGCGCCCGCGGCTCGAGGCGCCGGCACAGGCGCCCTGCCCCGACGCGATGCAGACCATGATGGCGCTGATTGGCGATGCCGCCTCGCCGGTCGCCATCATCGGCGGCGCGGGGTGGAACGCCCGCGCGCGCGCACATTTCCAGCTTTTTGCCGAGCGGCTCGGCATCCCCGTTGCCACCGCCTTCCGCCGCCAGGACGCGATTGCCCCGTCGAGCCCCGTCTATGCCGGCAATCTCGGCTATGGTCCGAACCCCAAGCTGGTCGAGCGGGTCAAAAATGCCGACCTGATCCTCGCCGTGGGCGCGCGGTTGGGCGAGGCGACGACCGATGGCTACACAGTGCCGCCGCTCGATGCGCCGGACCGCAAGCTGATCCATGTCCATCCCGATCCGGACGAGCTCAACCGGGTCTATTTCGCCGATCTCGCGATCTGCGCCGCGATGGACGATTTTGCCGAAAGCGCGGCCTTGTGGGACGATGGCAGCGTGGTCGATTTCGCGGCCGGGGCCGAGGCCCACGGCGAGTGGCAAGACTGGGCGACGGCCCAACCTGCACCCCAACACGCACTGGACATGGGCCAGTGTGTGCAGTTCATGCGCGACACGCTGCCCCCGGACACCATCATCTGCAACGGCGCGGGCAATTTCGCCGGCTGGTGGCACCGTTACTGGCGTTACGAGGGATTCCCGAGCCAGCTGGCTCCGACTTGTGGCGCGATGGGCTATGGCCTGCCCGCGGCAGTAGCGGGCGCGCTGCGCTTTCCCGAGCGGACTGTGGTCGCCGTGGCCGGCGACGGCGATTTCCTGATGAACGCACAGGAAATGGCGACTGCGGTCCAGCACGGCGTCAACCTGCTCGTCATTGTCGTGGACAACGGGGCTTATGGCACCATCCGTATGCACCAGGAGCGCGAGTTTCCGGGGGATGGGCGCATCAGCGCGACGCGGCTCGGCAATCCCGACTTCGCCGCCATGGCTGCTGCCTTCGGCGGCTGGTCGGCGCGTGCCGAGACCACCGACTCATTCCGCGCCGCACTAGTCGAGGCCAAGGGACGCGAAGGCCTGCGGCTGATCCATTGTCTGATCGAGGTCGAACAGCTGGCGGCAAGCGGCTTGACCCTGTCGAAACTGCGCGCTTCCTGAACGCGAAAAGGCCGCTCCCTGCGGAGCGGCCTCTCATTCCTTTATCCGACGCGGCTCAGATATCGTCGCCAAGCGCGCCCTTCACTTCGCCCATCTGGCGCTGGGCTTCGCCCTTGCGCTCCTGCGCGCGGCCTTCGGAATCGAGGCGCGCGTTTCCGGTGATCTCGGCCGCGGCCTGCTTGCTGTTGCCGATGGCTTCGTTGGTATAGCCCTTGGCCTTGTCCACGAACTCACCCATGTCGTCTCTCCTTTGCTGGATTGTCCTGCATTTCCGCAGGCTTACATGGTATTAGACGCATTGCGGCGGGTCTTGTTTCCGGCCCCGCGATGGACCGTTCAGGGCATGAGACGAGGCTCCTCGCCGGCCATTTCCAGCACGATATCCCATTCGCGGGACGTCAGTTCGCACACGGAGAGGCGCGAGAGCTTGACGAGTTCGATGTCGACCAGGCGCGGTTCGCCCTTGATCGCGGCCAGGGTCACGGGCCTGGCCAGTCGGCGCACGGGCCTGACCTTCACCGCCGTCCACTTGCCGGTATCGTCGGTGGGATCGGGAAATCCCGCCCCGCTGATCTCGACGATGCCGACGATCTCCTTGCCGATGTTCGAATGATAGAAGAACGCAAGATCGCCCACTGCCATGGCGGCGAGGTTATTGCGCGCCCGGTAGTTTCGCACCCCGTCCCAGGTGCCCTCGCCCTCGGCAAGCAGATCGTCCCAGCCATAGACGTCGGGTTCGGATTTCATCAGCCACTGCCGGCCCATTACGGATCTGTCTCCTTGCGAAACGCGTTCGCGAGCCGCCTAGCATTCTTCGCCAACTTGGCCAGCTTAACCGCTTCTTAGGCGCGTCCGGCTATCCCCGGTGGCGCGAAACTGAGACGCAGGCAGATAGCGACGTGGGCGGGACAAATCGACAGGCAGGCCAAGTGCGGGGCAAGGCGCCGGCAAGGCGCCGCGTGCCGGCAAACCTGCGACAGGACATCGTGACCACGCTGATCGCCTTTGCCGCGATCCTGCTCTTCGTCGCCAATGCCGGCGCCGTGATCCCCAACGTCATCCGTGCCTGGGACGGGCAGGCGACCGCGCCGGACGTCGCGCTGACCAATGCGCTGGTGCTCAATATCGCGCTCATCCTGCTGGGCTGGCAGCGCTACCGGGCGATGAGCACCGAACTGGCAGACCGCCGCCGTTCCGAGGAAGAAGCGCGCCGCCTTGCCGACATCGACCCGATGACCGGCGCGCTCAACCGGCGCAGCTTCGCCGGCGAACTGGCCGCCCTGCTCGCAAGCGGCGACGCACGCTCGCAGCCGATCGCCGTGCTCGTGGTCGATCTCGACAATTTCAAGCAGATCAACGATTTGCACAGTCATGTCGCGGGCGACGCGGTGCTGCGCGCCTGCGCATCGCGAATCGGTCGGCTGTTGCCCCAGGGCGCGCTGCTGGCCCGGCTCGGGGGTGACGAGTTCGCCTGCGCCGTGCCCTATCACCGCCAGGTCCCGGACCGCATCGACCATCTTGCCAGCCGCATCATCGAGCAGGTGGCTACGCCGGTGGCGCACAACGCCCTGACCCTCGACGTCACCCTTTCGATCGGCATCGTCTCGAGCGAGCAGCTTGAGGACCGGGCGGCGGCCGCCCCGGCCCGCGCGCAGGCGCTGCTGCACAAGGCCGACATCGCGATGTATCATGCCAAGAAGCGCGGCAAGAACCGCTTCTACTGGTTCGAAAGCGCGATGGAGGAAGAGCTGCGCTTTCGCAACGAGCTGGAAGCAGGCATTCGCAAGGGCATCGCGAACGGCGAATTCGTGCCCTATTACGAGCAACAGATCGATCTCGACAGCGGCCGCCTGACCGGTTTCGAGATGCTGGCGCGCTGGGAATCGCCCGAACTCGGCCTCGTCGGCCCCGACATCTTCATCCCCATCGCCGAGGAAATCGGCGTCATCGGCGAATTGTCCGAGAGCCTCATCGCCCAGGCTTTCGAGGATGCCAAGGGCTGGCACGCGGATGTCACCCTGTCGGTCAACATCTCGCCCGTGCAGATGCGCGACCCCTGGTTCGCGCAGAAACTTCTCAAGCTGCTGGTCCAGCACAGCTTCCCGCCGCACCGCCTCGACATCGAGGTGACCGAGACCTGCCTGCACGAGAACATCGGCATGGTCCGCTCGATGATCGTGTCGCTGCGCAACCAGGGCGTGAAGGTCAGCCTCGACGATTTCGGCACCGGCTATGCCAGCCTTGCCCAGCTCCAGACGCTGCCCTTCGACCGCCTCAAGATCGACCGGGCGTTCCTTTCCGGCCTGCGCGCCGACGGGCCGAGCGCCTACATGGTCGATGCGATCATCTCCATGAGCAACGGGCTCAACATGCCGGTTACCGCCGAGGGGATCGAGGACGAGCACGTGCTCGCCGCGCTCAAGGGGAAGGCCAGCCTCAAGGGCCAGGGGTACCATTACGGCCGCCCGGAGCCGGCCTCCAAGGTCATCGAACGGCTGCGCGACCTCGAACTGCTGGCCGAGGACGAGGCCGAGGCCAATGTCGTGCGCCCCGATTTCGGCGGCAAGCCCGATCCGGACGGCAGCGGCGACGCGCTGACCGGCTGAACGCACTGCGTTCGGGGCACCCCCACTGGACGCGGCCGCATCGGCACCATAGATGCCGCGCAAGCCCATGCGGATCGACTTCACCAAGATGCACGGCCTCGGCAATGATTTCGTCGTGCTCGATGCGCGCGCCGCGAGGCTGCCCGCGATGACGGCGCAGGTCGCGCGCGGCATTGCCGACCGCCGCACCGGCATCGGCTGCGACCAGCTGATCCTGCTCGAGGCCAGCACCCTTGCCGATTTCCGGATGCGTATCTTCAACCCCGACGGCGGCGAGGTGGAGGCCTGTGGCAACGCCACGCGCGCGGTCACCGTGCTGCATGGCGCAGGGGCGCGGATCGAGACCGCTGGCGGCCTGCTCCACACCGAACTGGCCGACGGCCAGGTGGTCGTCGACATGGGCGAGCCTCGCCTCGACTGGCCGGATATCCCGCTTGCCTACCCGATCGATACGCTGGTCATGCCGGTGGGCTGGGACGAGCTGGAAAGCCCGGCCGCGGTCAATGTCGGCAATCCGCATGTCGTCTTCTTCGTGCCCGATTGCGACGCGGTGCCGCTCGACCGGCTCGGCCCGCTGATAGAGACCGACCCGCTGTTTCCCGAGCGCGTGAACGTCAACGTCGCCGCCGTGGAGAGCCGCAGCCGCATCCGCCTCAGGGTGTGGGAGCGCGGGGCCGGCCTGACCCGCGCCTGCGGGACCGGGGCCTGCGCCAGCGCGATAGCCGCCATGCGCCGCGGCCTGACGGAGCGCGCCGTGACCGTGGCCCTGCCCGGGGGCGAACTCGCCATCGCCTGGGGCGCCGACAACCGCATCGCGATGACCGGCCCGGCCAGCGTCAGCTTTACCGGCAGCTTCGCCTGGGAGGATTACGCATGACCGGTGCCGAGGTGGTCTCGCTCGGCTGCCGGATGAATATTGCCGAAAGCGAGCGGATGCGCGCCCTGCTGGCCGATGCCTCGGACCTGGTCGTCGTCAACAGCTGCTCGGTCACCAGCGAGGCGGTGCGCAGCACGCGCCAGGCGATCCGTCGCGCCCGCGCCGCTCATGCCGGCCGCCGCCTGCTCGTTACCGGATGCGCCGCGGAAACCGAACGGGCGATGCTGGCTGCCATGCCCGAAGTCGACGGCCTCGTCGCCAATGCCGACAAGCTCGACGCGCGCGCCTGGAACGTCGCGCCTGCCGCCGATCCGCCGCGCCAGCAGCGCACCCGCGCCTTCGTGACCGTCCAGAACGGCTGCGACCATGCCTGCACCTTCTGCATCATCCCGCACGGTCGCGGCGCCAGCCGGTCCGAGCCTGTCGCCGCGGTGCTGCGCGAAATCGAACGCCACCTTGCCGAAGGCGCCGCCGAGGTGGTGCTGACCGGCGTCGACCTGACCAGCTGGGGTGCCGACCTGCCCGCAGGCCCCCGCCTCGGTGAGCTGGTCGCCGCAATCCTCGCCGCCTTCCCTTCCCTCGCGCGGCTGCGCCTCTCCTCGCTCGACGGGATCGAGATCGATCCGCTGCTCGAAGAGCTGATTGCGGGCGAGGAGCGGATCATGCCGCATCTCCACCTCAGCCTGCAGCACGGCGACGACCTGATCCTCAAGCGGATGAAGCGCCGCCACAGCCGCGCTGATGCGGCCGCGCTGGTCGCCCGCCTCAAGGCGCGCCGCCCGGACATCGCGGTCGGCGCGGACCTCATCGCCGGCTTTCCGACCGAGAGCGAGGCGCAGCACCAGGCGAACCTCTCCGCCATCGCCGACCTCGCCATCGTCCACGGCCATGTCTTTCCCTATTCGCCGCGCCCCGGCACGCCTGCCGCGCGGATGCCGCAGGTCGAGCGCGGCGCGATCCGCCGCCGCGCCGGCGAGCTGCGCGAAGCCGTGGCCAAGGCGCACGCCGAGTGGCTGGCGTCGCTCGTCGGAAAGCCGCTCACCGTCCTCGCCGAAAGGGACGCGACCGGCTATGCGCCGCAATTCGCGCGGGTCGCCCTGCCCGCCGGGACCGTGCCCGGCAGCATCGTCACCCTTACCCCCCGCCGCGTCGAGAAAGGCCTGTTGTCATGAGCGAGAAGAGCTGGACCGAGAGGCTCTTCGGCGGCTTTCGCAAGACCAGCGAGCGGCTGGCCGAGAACCTGACGCAGGTCGTCGGCACGGCAAAGCTCGACGACGCCACACTCGACGAGGTCGAGGATGCACTGATCCTGTCCGACCTCGGCCCCGCCGCTGCGGCGCGGATCCGCGCGCGCCTGTCCGAAAAGCGCTTCGGCCTCGAAACCAGCCCGCAGGAGCTGAAGGAAGCCGTGGCCGAGGAGATCGCAGCGATCCTGCGGCCGGTCGCCAGACCGCTTGCCATCACCGCCTTCCCGCGCCCGCAGGTGGTGCTGGTGATCGGCGTCAACGGCAGCGGCAAGACGACTACCATCGCCAAGCTGGCGCACCTGTTCCACGAAGACGATTACAGCGTCATGCTGGCCGCGGGCGACACTTTCCGCGCCGCCGCCATCGGCCAGCTCGCCACCTGGGCGGACCGGATCGGCGTGCCCCTGGTGCGCGGGCCGGAGGGCGGCGATCCCGCCAGCATCGTCTTCGACGCGGTTAAGGCGGCGACCGACCGGGGCACCGACGTGCTGGTCGTCGACACCGCCGGGCGCCTCCAGAACAAGCGCGAGCTGATGGACGAGCTGGCCAAGATCCGCCGCGTCCTCGGCCGCCTCAACCCCGAGGCGCCGCACGATGTCGTGCTGGTGCTCGACGCCACCAACGGCCAGAACGCGCTTGCCCAGATCGCGGTCTTCAAGGAGGCCGCCGGCGTCACCGGGCTGGTCATGACGAAGCTCGACGGCACCGCGCGCGGCGGCGTGCTGGTGCAGGCGGCGCAGCAGTACGGCCTGCCCATCCACGCCATCGGCGTGGGCGAGAAGATCGACGATTTGCGCCCCTTCGACCCCGATCTGGTCGCGCGCGTGATTGCCGGAGTTGCCTGAATGACCAGCGAGACCCCCAAGCCTGCCGAAAAGCCGAAATCGGGCTGGCTCAACATCCTCGTCGATTACGGGCCGCTTCTGGTCTTCCTGGCGGTCTACAAGTTCTACCAGCCGCCCGCGACTTCGACCTTCGGGGAAATCGCGGCGGTGATCTACGGCACCATCGCCTTCATGGTCGCGGCGGTGGCGGCGCTGGTCTTCAGCAAGCTGAAGTTCGGACACGTAAGTCCGATGCTGATGCTTTCCACTGCGCTGATCGTGGGGTTTGGCGGTCTGACCATCTGGCTTCAGGACGAGAAGTTCATTCAGCTCAAGCCGACCGCGATCTACATCCTGTTCGGTGTCCTGCTGATCGGCGGCTGGCTGCGCGGCAAGGCGCTGCTGCAGATCCTGCTCGAGGCGGCCTTCGACGGCGTGGACCAGGTCGGCTGGCTCAAGCTGTCGCGCAACTGGGGGCTGTTCTTCTTCGCGCTGGCTGGTCTCAACGAAATCCTGCGCGCGCAACTGAGCTTCGAAGACTGGCTGTGGGCCAAGCTCTGGGTGTTCATGCCGCTGAGCTTCCTCTTCACCTTCACGCAGATCCCGATGCTGCTGCGGCACGGCCTGTCGCTGGAGGATGCGGACGAGGTGGCGAAGGACGAACCGCCGACGGCGTAGGGGATGAGAGCGGACTCTCACCGTCCGTCGTCATCCCAGCGAAAGCTGGGATCGCTCGCGGTCAGGCGAGGCGCCCCAACAGATCGCCCCACTCGGGGTGCGATCTCTCGATACGTTCGATTTTCCTAGCGCCTTTCCAGGCCTACATGGCCTTCTCACGCATGATGGCGCCGTTGATATCGGCGTGTCCCCCGGCGTGGCCGAGCCGCGTCAAACCATAGCATCAGCAAGATGACGACCCGTTGCCGGTTCGATGCCGAACGACCCGCGCGGCAAGATCGGAAGGTGACGCCGATGTACGGCACGCCGTCTGGCCTGTTGGTCATGACCTGGACCCAGCCACCCATCGCCGCGAGCTGGCATCAGGACGACAGCGATCCCAGCTTTCGCTGGCATGACGGCTATGGGAACGCCCGCAATGGCATCGCTAGCGAACAACGCCCTAGCAGTTACCTCGCCCCTTAAATCTCCACCTGGCTGCCCAGCTCCACCACCCGGTTGGTCGGCAGCTTGAAGAACTCCATCGCCGTTGCCGCATTGCGCAGCATCCAGGCGAACAGTTTCTCGCGCCATAGCGCCATGCCGGGCTTCTTCGCCGCGATCAGGGTCTGGCGGCTGAGAAAGAAGCTGGTGTGCATCATCTCGAACTTGCCGCCGCACACCTCCGCCCGCTTGAGCGTGTCGGGAATGTCGGTGTCCTCGAGGAAGCCGTAACGCAGCACCATCCGGTAGAACCCGTCGCCCAGGTCGCGGACTTCGACCCGGCATTCCTCCGCCACCTGCGGCACGTCGTCGATGATCACCGTCATCACGATCACCCGTTCGTGCAGCACCTTGTTGTGCTTGATGTTGTGCAGCAGCGCCGAGGGCACGCCCTGCGGCGAGGAAGACATGAACACCGCCGTCCCCGGCACCCGCTGGGCGTTGTTCTTGGCGCTCTTGGCGAAGATCTCGATCGGCATCGAGCCTTCGGCCATGGTCGCGCGCATCAGCTTGCGCCCGCGCGACCAGGTGGTCAGCAGGGTGAAGATGAAACCGCCCATCAGCAGCGGCACCCAGCCGCCGTCGGGCACCTTGATCAGGTTTGCGCCGAGATAGGCCATGTCGACCACGGCGAAGACCGCGATGAGCGGCACCGCCTTCCACAAGGGCCAGCGCCACAGGCTCAGCAGCACCGCGGCGAGCAGGATGGTGTCGATGAACATCGCGCCGGTCACCGCGATACCGTAGGCGGCGGCGAGATTGCTCGAGGACTGGAAGAACAGGACCAGCACCAGCACCATGATCATCAGGCCCCAGTTGACCACCGGGATATAGATCTGGCCCGAGGTCGAGGCGCTGGTGAACTTGATCTGCATGCGCGGAATGAAGCCGAGCTGGATCGCCTGGCGGGTCAGCGAGAATGCGCCCGAGATCACCGCCTGGCTGGCGATGATGGTGGCAAGCAGGGCGAGGATGATGACCGGCAGGCGCACCATGTCGGGGATCATCAGGAAGAACGGGTCCTTGATGACCGCCGCCGCATCGGTTTCCGGCGAGAGCACCAGCGCGCCCTGACCCATGTAATTGAGCATCAGGCACGGCAGGACGATGGCCGTCCAGCTCAGCCCGATCGGCTTGCGCCCGAAATGGCCCATGTCGGCATAGAGCGCCTCGGCACCCGTCACGGCCAGCACCACGCTGCCCATCGCCACGAAGGCACGAAACCCGTCGGTCTGGAAGAACACGATCGCGTTCCACGGGTTGAGCGTCTGGAGAATGATCTCCGGCATGGTCACGACATACATCAGGCCGAGCGTCGCCAGCGTGGCGAAATAGGTCAGCATGATCGGGCCGAACAGCTTGCCGACCTTTTCCGTCCCGCGCGACTGGATCGCGAACAGGGCGAACAATATGCCCACCGCCAGCGGCACGATGTACTGTTCGAAACCGGGGTGAATGTACTTGAGGCCCTCGGTCGCGGACAGCACCGACATCGCCGGGGTAATCATCGAATCGCCGTAGAACAGCGCCGTGGCGAACACGCCCAGCAGCACGAAGGGCGCGGTCCAGCGGCGGTCCGCGCTCTTGCGGTTGATCAGCGCCAGCAGCGCCAGGCTGCCGCCCTCGCCCTTGTTGTCGGCGCGCATGATGGTGAGCACGTATTTGAACGTCACCACGATCATCATCGACCAGAAGACGAGGCTCAGCACCCCGAAGATGTGAACCGGATCGACCTGGATTCCCGGCACGTCGCCGTGCGAGGCGAAAGTCTCGCGGAAGGCGTAGAGCGGGCTGGTGCCGATGTCGCCGAAGACCACGCCGATCGCACCGATCGACAGCGCGGCGAGCGAGCCGCGGTGGCCGTGCCCGCCTTCGCCGTGATGTCCGGTGCCGCTGTCGGCGGGCTGCGCAGTGGTGCTGGTCATGGATGGTAAGAATCGTGCCGCATGGCTTGACTACCCTTCGAGCGGGATCGCGGATCCCGGGGCAAGGCGCGGGCGCATAGCACCGGGCCTATTGCCCCGCAACAGGCCCCTGGACAGGCGCCTCGCCCTGCGCGGCCATGGCGGCGAGCAGCAGGTCGAGCCGCTCCAGCCGCTGGACGAGGATGGCGCGGCCGGGCGCGTCGGCGGGGGCACGCTCCAGCGCGTCCGCCCATTGCGCGCGCACCACCAGCGGACCTTCCTCGGCGAGGCGGCCGAGGCCGCTGAAATAGGCGGCGGCGAGCGCCCCGTCGGGCGTCTGCCCGGCGCGGGCAAAGGCCAGCTGGGCAGCCGGCGTCATGCGCCCTTCCGCAACCTGCGCCAGCGCGATGCCCAGCGCGGTCCAGGCCTCGCCATCGCGGGGATTGTCGCCAAGCGCGTTGGATAGAAACCCCGCCGCATCGCGCCAGCGGCCTTGCCGGGCAAAGGCGTCGGCCGTGACGACGTGGCGCGCGGGCAAGGCGGTTGCGGGAAAGAACTCGCGCCGCGCCGCGACCAGTTCCTCGCCGCCGGTTACCATCCGCGGTTGCAGGCGGGCGGGCGCGGCAGGAAGCGAAGGTGAACCCTGCAGCGCGTAACCGGCGAGCCCGAACAGCAGCGCCGCACCCAGCAAGGTCCACCCGGCCCGCGGCAGGCGCAGGAGCAAGACGGCACAGGCGAAGGCCGCGCCCGCCAGCAGGATCACCAGCAGCCAGGTCACTGTGTCCGCCTCGCCAGCCGCCGCCACAGCACCGCGGCGACCGCCAGCAGCAGCAGCAGCGGCAGGGCGAAGAGCGGCCAGGACGCCCCGTCGACCTGCGGCTTGTAGCTGACATAGTCGCCATAGCGCTGGACCAGCCAGGCGCGGATCGCCTCCGGCTCTTCGCCCGCGGCGATGCGCAGGCGGACCTGGTGGCGCATGTCACCCGCCATCGGCGCGTCGCTGTCGGCGATCGACTGGCTCTGGCAGGTCAGGCAGCGCAGCGTTTCCATCAGCGCCTGCGCCGCGGCCTCCTGGGCCGGATCGTCGAGCTGGCGATAGGCATAGGGCGCGGGCGGCAGGCTGTCCTGCGCGGCGAGTGGTGCGAGCGGCAGCAGCGCAGCGGCGATCAGGAGCGGTATAGCCTTCACTGTCCCGCCTCGCGCAGCTTGGCGAGCAGCACCGGCACGTCCTCGGGGCGGATGTCGCCGATGTGCTGGTGGCGAATCACCCCCTTGCCGTCGATCACGAAGGTTTCCGGTACGCCCGAAGAGCCGAGCGCGAACTGGACCTCGGCAATGTCGTCGCGGCCGATGGCCTTGTAGGGGTTGCCGTGTTCGGAAAGAAAACGCGCGACGTCCTCGGGCCGGTCACGGATGGCCACGCCGACGATCTCGGCCCCGCCCGCGTTCAGCGCTTCGAGCTGCGGCGCTTCGGCGATGCAGGGCACGCACCAGCTCGCCCAGACGTTGAGGAGGCGGGGCTTGCCATCGGCGAAACTCGCGCTCTTCGCGCCGGGCAGGCCGGCAAAGGCGGGCGGAAGGTCGAAATAGGGCAAGGCCTGGCCGATCATCCGGCTGGGCACGAAATCGTTCTTCGGCTGGGTGAGCTGGTATCCCGCCAGGCCGACGAAGCCCGCGAACAGCATCAGCGGCAGCCACAGTCGCCAGCTCATGCCGCGGCCTCCGCCCGCCGCTCGGCGGTGCGGCTGCGCACATGGCGACGCCTGAGGTCAGCGACCAGTCGTCCGACCAGCGCCAGCGCGCCGCCCAGCGCGACCATGATGCCGCCCAG